>Ga0255352_1001136_pt1 | contig 13867 bp, 6 predicted proteins | sample HBST0metaG_FD_189939 | JGI IMG/M metagenome (GOLD analysis project Ga0255352, IMG submission 189939) | Peat soil microbial communities from Stordalen Mire, Sweden - H.B.S.T0 | ecosystem: Environmental > Terrestrial > Soil > Wetlands > Peat | place: Sweden: Norrbotten County, Stordalen Mire...
CGTGCCATGTACTCTACATCCAACGACATTTTTGTCGGAAGGACAACTTCGCGATAGAAGTCATCCAGCTCGTTTTTGGGGATACTTGCAAGCATTTTGCTCTCTCTCGCAAAAGCAATCGTTGCAGCTCCTGTAATACCTGGGCGACACTGAAGTTCTCCAATTTGGTGCTCTGGCAATTTTGGACGTGCACCTACCAAGCTCATATCCCCAGCAAGAACGTTGAACACCTGCGGCAATTCATCGAGCTTCCAGTGACGCAGAAATGGCCCAATGGAAGTAAAGCATCTGCTCTTAGTTGTAGTGACTGCAGGACGCCTATCATCCAGCGAGTGTTTGAGCGTACGAAATTTGATAATCGTAAAAAGCTCGTTTCCCTTCCCTACTCTTTTTTGAAGAAAAAAGACGGGTCCTCGCGACGTGAAACGGACGGCGACTGCAATAAAGGATAGAACCGGGAGCCAAAGCGGGAGAAAAGACACAACACATACAATATCGAAGAGCCGTTTTGTAATAGAGCAAGACCACCTGCTAGGCCTCTCCTTTGGCAATTTGTTCACTGGTCCTCCCTTGGCCCGAATGCAGAACTTCGATGTCGTCCATGCTCGTTTCCAGCGTAAAACGCTGTCCTGTCGCCAGTAGTGTCATGACGACCTTGCATTGCTTGCAGAATTTCGTTACGACCCCTTCCGCGCCTTTGAAGATGCCACGGCCAACACGGACTCGCGTACCCTCTGCAATGCCGACGTGCGGACGGATCACACAGCCATTTTCAAGCCCTTCGCGTATCTGATCGATCTCGGCAGCACTCACCGTCTCACGCTGGCCATCCCCCAACAGACGAAGCACACTCGGGATTGACTGGACAGCGGTTCGCACAGCTGGCGTGAAGCGCACAAACACGTATCCGGCAAAAAGGGGCCGCTCTACAGTGACCATGCGATCGGTCCACCGCGATTGCTCACTGTAGAGCGGCAAGTAGTGCTCAAGCGTGCGTGCCGCCAAGTGCTGCGCCACTCGCCTTTCGTGGTTTACAACAACGTGCAGGACGCTCCAGGGGCGATTTAGCATCGTTTTGTCTTCAATAGAGGTCATTCACGTGCTTAGGCCAAGCTTCGCCCCGTCGGTCCCATCCAAGGATAGGCACAACATCACTCCTTGGCGTATTCTAGCAACGCTTGGCGTAACCTACAAGTTCTTATTGATTGGTTTTGTGCGTTAAAAACGCTTCAAGGATGGATCTGGGCATCAATATCTTTTTTGGATGGAGTAAGTCCCAGCAAATAGTGCAAAGGCTAAATGCCGGGACAATGTTCCATCCGTTTTATGCGGTGCATGTTCCATGGGGAGAGGAACTCAACCAGAGTACGTCTTTTTTCTTGATGAGCGCAGTTCACTTTTGAACAGAAAACTGGGTCACAGGGCAGAGGACCCGTGACCCAGTTGGGTAAATAGATAGATCGGCGGTTGATGGAGCGTTGGCGTTAAAAAGAAGGCCCCGGAAGAAAACGGCGGGATGACCGGAGCCTTTCCTCAGTGCACTGCAATTGGTCCATCCCCTGCCGGCAGGAATTGGCAGGCGATATAGAAAATATACCGTTGAAATCTTGCGAAAACAATCTTTTAATAAACGGCAAAATGCAGCATTTTCCGTCTTGGGACGTGGACAGCATTTGTACCGAAATAGAGTTGCGTAAGACGTTTCAATATGTACCCTTTTTGATCCAACCCGCTTGCTTCAAAACATCCCAATCTACCCTTTTAGAGACGAGCAACAAAGCCCCAGTCCTTTGCATCCTTTGGGCTGGGGCTTTGCTCATTGGCCATCTTCTTATCTCAGAAGGTGAGTTTTAAACCACCCTGCATGACGCGAGGTGCAATCGGGCCAATCGAAGTGATTTGGCCAAATGATCCTGAAGAAACGTCAGTGTTCGGCGTGCTAAAACTTACATGGTTGAAAGTATTGAAAAATTCCCAGCGAAACTGAACGACATAGCGATCTTGAATTTTCCAATTCTTTATGATCGCAGAGTCAGCTGTATTGACATAGGGAGCCTTGAAAATATTACGTCCCGAATTGCCGAAAGTGCCAGACGCATTCTCAGTAAAGGCTGCAGAGTTGACGTAATGCTTCAACCAGTTTGAGCGGTTGCCCGAACGGACATTGGGTGAAACGCCAGCGACAGCATCCGCTCGATCGTGATACTGTAGCGCACCCGAGTTGTTGTTGCCGTTGCCTCCCGAAATACTGAAGGGCTTTCCCGATTGCAGCGTGTAAATGGAACTGATCTCCCAAGAACCAAGCACCTGCTTGAGAATGGAATTTCGGTTGCTCAACGCCGGGGTGGTATAGATGAAGTTAGTCACGGAAATCAAGGGTACATTCATATCTGAAATACCCTTGTTATATTTCAACTGATCATCATACGGATTGGCGATACCTGGATAGCTGCCACCGTTCGAGATATTTCCGCTCGACGAAATATCGAGAACCTTTGACCAGGTAAAGTTTGACTGCACTTGGAAATTGTGCGACATATGCTTATCCAAGCCAATTTGCAGAGAGTGATAAGGCGAAGTACCGGAGCTGACATCGGCAAGCACTTGTCCAAGCAAATTGCGCGTGGCAATCGTCGACGTGTCACCATACTTTGTGCGTGTATTACTGTGGCCCGGGTTTTGGTCGACGATGACCGCTTGGTGATAAGATTCGCTGCCAATGTAAGCAATGTGAATGGCTGTACTTGACGTGAGCTGCTGCTCGACTGAAAAGCTCCAACTTTGCGTCATTCCTAGTTTGAAGTTGTTTGAAAAAATTGCCGGCAAATCCATCGGTGTTTGGAAGGTACTCGTCGAAGCCGGTTTAGTGCTCAACGAAGCCCAGTTATTTGAGGCAAACTGGTTGCCGCCCGAGAACGAAGCCCACGGATTTGATAAATCAACCGGAGTGGTTGTGGTGCCATTGACTAAGAAGGTTGGGCTAAATGGTGCCAGATCGGATGCATGGTTGTAGTTGGCATAAGGCAATGGGCCAGTGAACAAGCCAAAGCCGGCACGAAAGGCCGTGTGCGGTAGCTTAGCAGGTTGGTAGCTGATGCCGATGCGCGGCTCATAGTAACCGTAAGAAGTAGGCATCAAAGCCTTGTCAAGGCCAGAATCACCCGGGAAAACAACACCAAGCGGCGCATTCGGATATACGGTGCTTTGCTGTCCAGGATGCAAAGCCGCACCGCGTCCGCTTGTCGAGGCTGGTGGCAGGTTCGGGTCCCACCGCATTCCGAGCGTAACGGTTAAGTTCGGCTTCACACGATATTGGTCCTGAGCAAAAAGGCCAAGTTGCCATCCCTTCACGCTGGCAATTTCACCTGCGCCTTGCTCATAGGTGCTCACGTAGCCCATCAGAAAATCGGCTAAGCCAAAACCCGTATACGAGCCGTCGAAGGTAATAATCGGAGTGGTCGGATAATCGGTATTCTCCTGTGCAAATTGCTTATGCACATCAATACCAGCAGAGATTGTGTGGTTTTTCAGCGTTTTGATGATCTGGTCTGACAGGCCAAAGGTGCTTCTGCGCTCTGCGACCGGTTCATCCCAGTTTGAGCTAAATCCGTTATTGACTGTAAGACCTTCAAGGTAGCAGTGTTTCGGGATCTCGCTGACGTTGATATAGCGCGACCAGCAAACGGCATCACCGCTGGTATCGAGAGCAACCTGAGAGTCACTGATGTCCATCTGACTGTAAAAAATATTAAGGTTGTTAACGGTACTGTCGTTGATTGTCCAGTTATGGCCAAACACTTCGTTGTAATACTCGCCGGGTTCATCATCAGCAAGGGCCATCAGATTGCCCTTTACGTTGCCTCCTTTTTGCTCGTAATACTGTATAAAGCTGCGCAGGAAGAGACGTTGCTTGTCGTTGATTGTGTAATCAATGCGAGCTGTGCCTTCGTCATAAGGATACTTGGCCGCAGGCCCAACATAGTTGGTTAAGCCTGTTGCCGCATCCCCGCCCAAAGGCAAAGCTGTTTTAGCAATAGTCAAAGCTGCCTGGTTGAATTTGCTCGAATCGATTGTGTTATAACTCATTCCCGATTGATTAAAAGTCATTCCAAGCTTAGTTGTGACTGCGCTGAAGTCTCCCGAAAGCATGGCGGTTGTCGGCGTATAAGTTGAGTTAGTCGCGGCTGCCTGAGTCGCGCGAGTTCCCTGGTAGTTTACAAAGAAGAAGAGTTTATCCTTCCGAATTGGACCACCAATGAATCCACCGAACTGATTTCTTTTGAGCGTATCCACAGAATGCGAGAAAAAGTTCTTAGCATTCAGGTCGTTATTGCGAAGGAATTCAAACACTCCACCATGAAAAGCATTGGTGCCACTGCGAGTTTGCACGGTCACCACTGCATTCGGCGAAAAACCATACTGCGAATCAAAGTTGGTAGAAATGACGCGAAATTCTTGTGTAGCATCTGAATTTGGGAAAGGGGCAGCCAATTCCAGATAAGGGTCCATGTTAGGAGCGCCATCCAGCAGATAATACGTGCTTCCCTGTCGACCGCCACCTGACGAAGCGCTGGTTTCATCCGGAAAAGCATTTGAACTTTGCAACCACCCGCCCGATGTATTGAGTATGTTGGTTGTGCCCGTTGTCAAAAGAACCAAGCTGGAAGGATCACGGCCATTCAGTGGAAGCTCTTCGATGGCCGCTGAATTGACAACGGCGCTCAAATCGGCGGTGGTCACATTAATCAGTTCAGCATTTGCTGTTACTGTTACTGTCTCCTTGACATCGCCTACTTGCAGCGGAATGTTCAGAGTGGCGACCTGACCAATGGTGAGCACGATACCTGTTTGCACGCTTTTGCGAAATCCTGACCGTGTCACGGTCACCGCATACGACCCTGAAGGAAGCTGCGAGACGGAGTACAAACCAGTGCTATTGCTTTCAGTTGTCAACTTCATGCCAGTATTGACGTTCTGAACCTGGATTTGTGCTTTCGGGATGGCTGCTCCTCCCGAATCGCTGACGATTCCATTCAGAGTTGCTGTAACGATTTGGCCACCGGCGACCTCTCCAACAAAACACGCAATGATCGCTATTAACCACAAGCGCATATTTCGTTTCATGATTCTTTTTCCTCCAAAATGCTTGGTTTGTATACGTTTCCCTTTTTTCTGAAACATCATTTGGAAACGCTTCCATTTTTGCGTTTCATAAAGCGGGACCACTGTAGGCCGAACAATAAAATCTTGTCAAGAAAAAAGTGCGCGCATTGCTAATTTTCTATAACGTTCTTGTTTTTAATTGTTTACGCCGTTTCTATTTTATATCTTTATTCGCACCCATATTGATCCAAAAAGATGGCCGCCAGTGCTTGAAGCTGGCGGCCAAACGGCGAATACACTACATCAACTATTGTTGCAAACTGGGGCGACTGAAGCGATGTTGATATTGAAGCAAGGCTTCAGGAAGTCTGGTGCTGCGTACACAAGAAAGGCCGTGCTTGTGTGAGCACGGCCTTTCTTGGTTGTAAAACAGTTAGAACTTAATGTGGCCGGCAAACTGCCAGTCACGCGGAGTGTTGCTGACGCTGCTGATAGTACCGTAGGTTGACGATCCCCAGCTGGCGCTCGGGCCACTGAAGATCGCGTGGTTCCAGACGTTCATGCAGTCGGCTTCAAAGGTGAACTCTGTACCATAGCGATGCAGCGGGAAGCTACGTCGCAGGCCGGCGTCCACATCCCAGCTATACGGATTGCGCAGTCCATAAGCGGCGGTGCGTGGTGCATTGCCGATCAGATACTGTGCAGTGCTAACGCTGGAAACATTCTTCGGAGCAGCGAATGCGCTGGAGTCAAGATACTGGACAGCTGTACACCCTGTACCAACGCCCAAATTGCAAGCTGTGCGCCCATGCGCACCACTGCCGTATTTTCCGTGGAGGCGTCCATTGCCAGAGTAAGCACTATTCAGGTCTGGCATAGCCGTCCCTTGACCAGGAAGTGTCGTCGTACTGCTGCCTGACCAAGTAGCTGCGACCGGCGTACCGGAAGCAAAGGTAAAGATTCCAGAGAACTGCCACCCACTCGCCAGCCGACGCACCAGCATCGAGTTGCTACCAATCTGATTTTTTCCAAAAGGTAGCTGATAAACGCCATAGGCATGTATGCTGTGTGGAATTGAGATGGTAGTTAACGAGCGGTCGATGCGGTCTTGTTTGTAAGCTTTTGTACCACCCGAAATAGCGGTAGACGGAATGTCGTAACCACTGCGGAAGGTACCATCATCGCCTATGTTTTTGGCAAAGGTGTAGTTGATGTTGTAGCTCAATCCTTTGTGCATACGCTGGTTCAGCGTGATCTGCAAAGAATGATAGCTAAAGTTGCCGACGTTGCCCCAGGTGTCGGTGACGCCGCTGTATTGCGGAAAGTGCGTCAGCATCTGGGCGATTGTAGCCGAAGTACCATTACTGGCGCTTGCAGCAGTCTGGAAGAAAACAGGTGTCGATGCACTTGGAAAATACTTAGTTAGGATTGCGACGTTGTTTGCCGTAGCCGCCGCCGTTAGCAAGGGGACCTTGCCGGTGCTGTCGGTCACACTGCCAAGTACGGCCAAGTACTGCGGATCGACCTGATTGCTCCAGAGGCCACGGGCGTTGGTTCCAGTGGTGCCGTAGTTGATGATGAAGTGGCTCTCGTTGCCCACGTAATTGACGGCCAATGTCAGATCCGGTGTTAAGCCGCGTTCGAATCCTGCATTGAACAATATCAACTCTGGTGCGCGACTTGCAAAATACGGGTCGGCATAGCTGACGCTGCTGGCGCTGACCATCTTATTGCTTGAGCTGGCATAATATCCCGTGCCTGTTTCCTGTGCCGAGACATTGGGTGTTGGTGCGGAAGGATAACTGTAACCAGAGCCGAACAGGTCGGTATTGGCTAAGCCCGCAGTGGTGAAGCCTGTACTGTTGTTCAAGTAGTAGGAAGGACCGGCAGCACTACCTGAAATAGTTTCCGTCGGCCCAGTGGCGTTCATATTAAAGCCCATTTGCCCTGTGCCGTTAGAAGCACCACCTCGACCGCCTACGCCACCACCCTGCGAATAAACGGTCGCAAAACCAGCGCGAACAACGGTTTTGTCATTGTACTGGTAGGCCAAGCCGATGCGCGGTCCCCAGTTCTTCCAATATGTCTGTACCGGAGTGCGACATTCGCAACTGACGCCAGATCCACCCCAGTTGCCAGCAAACTGCAACATTCCAGCGGTGTTGGTCAGCGGGTTAGTTAGATTCGGATTCAGAAAAGTCCAGCGATCTTTGACCTCATGATATGGCGGCAGGTAGTCCCAACGTAGACCCAGTTCGAGCGTAAGTTTGGGCGTGACCTTTAACGTATCGCGAGCGTAAAGCGCAAAGGGGTGAAAGCGTCCACCGACTTCGCTGAGCGGTTGCAAGCCCAGGGTTGGCGCGGTAGTACCCGAAGTGGTGGAACCGCCGACGGCACCCAGCATATAGCTGGCAAAAGAGTGTCCTGTCGCGGTGTTATTCAACTGGTTTGAGTTGCTGCCATAGTTAGCCGTCGAATAGGCATTGTAAGCAAGGCTAAGCATGCCAGTGTAGGTGGCCGGATTGGCATTGTTAATCTGCTGCCACTGATAGGTAATGCCAAAAGACAGCGCGTGTTTGCCGTGTACATACTGCACGTTGTCGGTCAATGCATAGTTATTTGGCGTAGTCAGCTGCGTGGCTTGCTGGTTGCTGTTACCGGTCAGCGTCTGGATCGCAGAGCCAAACTTGCTGGTCGTGCCAAAGGCGATGCCTGGGAACTCCTCACTAGCTTGACCTTGAGGAAGATTCGACACGCCAAAGGTACCGATTTCGTATTTGCTTATTCCTTGCGTGGAATTGTGAAGGTTTTGCAAGAAACGCGTAAAACTGAATTTCAGCTGATTGACAAGATTTTGATTGATGGTGAGCACATGCTCGACAACGTAGTTCTTCGGGAAAATACTGGCCAGATCGCCACCCATATAAGGCAGAGGCAGAAACGGCGTGCTGTAGTTGTTCAGGTAATTTTCTACGCCGATGGCTCCTACAAAACTGAGACGCTGACGACCGCTGAGATCGTAGTCCACACGCCAGTCAGTCGAGTGGTTGTCATATCCTTTGGACGTGTTGCCCAAATAGTTGTTGGTAATTGAGCTGGTATTGCTCGGTGCCGGCATGAAGGCCATCATCGCCTTGGAAATTGGCGAAACCATGTTCGAGGGAATTACGTTGTATGTGGCCACGCCATCCTTGGCCCCCTGAAATGGCGTACGACTGCATACACTGCCCGTGCAACTGTTCGATGTCGGGTCATAGAGAATGGCTGGATTGCTGGTTCCAGTTCCGCTATAACCGCTGCCGTAATTACCGTTCAATTCGGTGAAGTCGCCACTCAGCATCAACTGTGTGGGAATGGTGTAGGTCGTTGGCGTGCTTTGATTACGAAGATGGTATTTGTCGTAAGCGAAAAAGAAGAAGAGTTTATCGTGCGTCTTGGGAACTACGCCGCCAAAGGAAATTGAAAGTTCATTCTGGTGCTCGACCGGCTTCGAGGCAGCAACCGAAGCGCCTGCTGCATTCTTGACAGTTTGTTCTTTGCCCAGAAAAGTCCATGAATCAAAAAAGGTGTTGCGGATAAAGTCAGAGACTTGCCCGTGATACTTCAAACCACCAGATTTCATGGTGAAGTTCATCGCGCCGGCACCCATGTACTCGGCCGATGGCGTGCTGGTCAGCACCTGAAACTGATCGACAGCCTCGACGCTCATGGTTAACGAAACCAAGCGATTGTCACCCTGCGCATTAACGGTTGTTGCTGGCATGCCTTCGAGGTAGAGTTGCCCAAGATAGTTTCCTGTACCGCCAATCACGGGCATACGCGTACCTGTCTGTGCTCCAGGCGTCAGCGTACTGAAGGCCGTTGGGTCACGCTGGGCGTTGCTCATCTGCAGCGGCAAGTTCGTGTAAGTGGTGTTTTCGACCGTCAGTCCGAGTGTTGCATCGGCTGTATCCAGCACCGGTGGTGCTGCGGTTACAGTGATCGTTTGCGTCTCTTCGCCCACACTCAGTACAGGATTGAAGACACGCATCTGAAGCGCATTGACCACAACGTTGTCCTGAATCTGTGTTTGGAATCCAGGTGCGGAAGTCTGCACTGTGTAGGTTCCAGGGTGCAATGGTGTGGCACTGTAGAAACCAGCAGATGTGGAATTGCGCTTGGTTACTATACCAGTCGCGGTGTTGGTGATCGTGACTATGGCACTGGGAATCACCGCGCCGGATGAATCGGCAACCGTGCCTTGCAATGCGCCTTCGCCTGCGGCCTGCGCAAATCCCATCTGTGCTGAATTGCACAGACAAAGAATTAGCAAAAGCGAAAAAGCACCAAGCCAACTGATCTTACGTGGTGTCAAGAATGGCTTTCTCATAACGTTACGTCTTCCTCCAGAGTCTTCAGAGTCTTGCTTGAAAAACTGCGGAAATCGCATGCATAAATGACCATCGTTTTCAAAGCGCAATCATTTTCTGTCCTGGAATATTGATTGTCAAGGAAAAACTGCGCGCATCAAATCAAATATCTAAATGGTTTATTTTCTTTGCATTACAAAGGGTATTTTGAACCAGGAACAAATTCATAAGGCACACAAGTCAGAAACGTCACAGAAAAGGCACAAAAAAGTGGCGCTGCGAAGATCTGCAGCGCCAAACGTGTTCAGGAAGCAGAACAGTTTTGATTAGAAGCTGACACGAGCAGCAAACTGCCAGTCGCGAGAGGCATTGCTCTGCGTACTAACAGTACCAAAAGCTGAATTGTTAGAGACAACGCCAATGCCACCAAAGACGACACTGTTTGTAACGTTGAAGCACTCTGCCCGGAAATTCAGCTTTATGTCATCCCAAAGAGGAAAGGTCCGATGCAGACCAGCGTTGATGTTGTAGGCGCTTGGTGCACGCAAGTCATAAGGACGCGTGCGTGCAACATCGCCAATCATATATGCACTAGGCGTAGTGAACGCACTAGAGTCAACATATGAAACGGACGAAATGGTTGCAGCCGTTACTCCATGTCCCCACTTCCCGTTTTTACGCGGTGAATGGCTATAGCCAGAGGTGTAATTCGGCATGCAAGTACCCTGCCCAGATGTTGTGCAGTTAGATGCAGTCACAGCAAGCGGCGTACCGGAATAATAAGTAAAAATCCCGGAAAATGACCAATCGCTTGAAAGATCTCGTATGAGTCGGTTATTCCTTCCGATATGTCCTTTGCCAAATGGCAAATCGTAACTTCCGTATGCAGTAACAACCTGAGGCTGGTCAGCAGTTCCTACAGAGCGATCGGCACGATCTTGCTTCCATGCCTTACCAGAGCTAATAGCAGTGGACGGAATGTCATAGCCAGAGCGAAAAGTTCCAGTATCATCGATTTCTCTTGAGTAGGTGTAGTTAAGGGTGAACGAAAGTCCATGTGCTGGGCGTTGATGCAAAACAACCTGGAGAGAGTTGTAGTTTGAGTTGGAAACGTTGCCCCAAGTATCTGCGACACTCGAATATTGCGGGAATGCAAGTAGCATTTGGACGATCGTAGCTTTGGCACTGACTGCACCCGCATTTGCATACCCTTGATAAGGAGCAGCAACTCCTGACATTACAGCCTTTGCAGCTGCAATATTGGCTGCTGTTGCTTGCTTGGGAAGTAGAGATCCAAGTTGCAAGTATTTTGGATCAAGCTGATTTAGCCATTTGCCACGCGCTGAACCAGGCAAGAAGTGGCTTTCGCTACCGACATAATCAACAGAAATTGACAAGTCGTTGGTAAGTTCACGTTGAACCCCAAGATTCCAAAAATTGAACTGCGGTCCTCTTCCGGAAATAACAGGATCGGGATAACCCGGCGCAGCACTTGCTGAGACATAAGCGCCTGTCGAGTCAACATAGTTTCCTGTGTTAAGAGTAGCAGCAGAATAGGAGCGACCCACTGGATCAGGAATGCTGTATCCAGAACCTCCAAAATTTGTGTTAGAAAGGCCGAGGGTTTGAAAACCAGTACTGTTGTTAAGGTAAAAAGACGGTCCAGCCGTGGAATCAATAAAAGATGGCGAACTGGTAAATCCGAGCTGGCCAGTTCCACCTGTATTGGCAGCACGACCGCCGATACCACCGCCGTGCGTGTACATAAGCGCGTATGAGGATCGGACAACCACTTTTGGTTTTACAGCCCAAGCAACACCCACACGCGGTCCAAAATAACCGTGATAGGTATGTACAGGGGTGCGGCAATTGCAAGCGTCAGCACCTTGGCCAACAAAGCGCAATGCACCAGGATTGCCAGTTGCAGGATTTACCACTGTTGGATCAAGATAGCTCCAACGATCAAGAACCTCATGCAGCGGAGGCATGAAGTCCCAACGCAATCCAGCATTTACGGTCAAGTTGGGGAGCACCTTGAAGTCATCCTGCAAATATACAGCAGCAGGACGATAACGACCGCCTAAAGCGGCAAAAGACTGTTTGGTAATGCCTGTTGAATTGACGGCTCCCATAAGATAACTAGCGTAGGGGGCTCCGGTAGACGTGTTATAGGTTGAGGAATTGCTTACAAAGTTAGAAGTTTCTGCATATGAATACGCCAGAGTGAATGTGCTTTCGGAAGTATCAAAAGAATCTCCATTTCCGTTCAACCATTGCATTTGGCCACCAAAGGTAAGCGCGTGCTTTCCTTTCATATACTGAACGTTATCGACAAAATCCCACGATTGACCGACTGCGGTATAACTGGTGTTTTTAGTCCAAGTGTCAGGTCCGTTTGTACCGCTAAAAGAAACACCAGGGAATGTTGTCGCTGCTTGTCCTTCAAGGCCTGTGATGCCTGCTGTGGATGATTCATACTTAGCAACGCCATCGGAAGGGCTTTTGATGGGTCCCCAACCACGGGTATATCCAAGTTTGACTTGGTTAATGAGATGATCGGAAATTGCCCAAGAATGTTCCAAAGCTGTAGCATTCATATTGGACGTGTAGTAAATTCCGTTTGAATACGGCAGCGGAAGAGTTGTGGTAGCACCTACATCCAAGCCAATAAAAGCACGTTGACCTTGACTGTATACGACAGAAAAGCGCTGGCTTGGAGTTAAGTTGTAATCGATTCTCCCTGTGAATTGAAAATTGTTAGTGCCATTGGGAACGCCGCCCAAGTAGTTACTTGTGATTGAGTTGTTGGTAGGATCAGGCAAAAATTTTGCCATGTAAGTACTGATCGGTGAAAGCTGTGAGGAAGGGATAACGTTTACAGAAGCTCCCGATAGAATGGGATTTCCTGCCGGTCCTGCACCTGATCCTGCCATATACCCAAATTGATATCTGCATGCGCCTGTTGTGCTATTCGCTGTACATGCAGTTTGAGTTGTTGGGTCGTAGATCGGCTGACTGATAGCGCTGAAATCTCCAGTGCGCATGGCCGCAGTAGGTATAGTCAAAGTACCAGGACGAACTCCTGCGGTGTAATGGAATTTGGTGTATTGGCCAAAGAAAAACAGTTTGTCACGAAGGATAGGGCCACCAAGCGCAAAACCAAATTCATTTTGGTGTTCTGAGGGTTTAGGTGCTGCGACAGTAGCTCCAGCAGCATTCTTCTGTGTAGCGGCCGGAGCGGTAAATCCCCAAGTATCAAAAGCCGTATTACGCAAAAAGTCGTATACGGTTCCATGAAACTTGTTCGTTCCGGATTTGATGGTAAAGTTTGAAAATCCAGCACCTTGATACTGAACAGAAGATCCAGCAGTTTGCACCTGAATCTGATCAACAGCATCAACAGAAACTGAATAGCTGACGCTGCGATTATCCGATTGAGTGCCCGAACTACCTAAAGGGATTCCTTCAAAGTAAATTTCTGAGAGATAGGAACCAGTGCCAAGAAAATTGGCACCGCGACTACCCGCTTGGGCGCCCGGAGACAACGTAGCAAAAGCCGTTGGATCTCTTTGTAGCCCATTCATTGTCAGTGGAAGTTCGGAGTATGTTGCGTTTTCAATTGTAGCGCCGAGAGTCGCATTCTCAGTCTGTATCGCTGGCGGAGCATCTGTGACTGTAATTGTTTCGGTTTCTTGTCCAATATTGAGGTGGACGTTTACGCCGACAACAGCCAGTGCATCAACCGTGATGTTTTCTCCGATGTAACGTTGAAAACCTTTTGCCGTCACTTCCAGCGTGTATACGCCTGGCTTTAGCGGCGAAACCATATAATAGCCACTGGACGAAGAAGAGCGCGTTACGATCGTTCCAGTTGCAACTTCTCTCGCTATTACTGTTGCATCGGAAACAACTGCGCCTGTGGAATCAATAATAGTGCCGCTTATAGCACCATTACCTCCGATTTGCGCTCTTGCCGACAGAGTTGACCATCCCAATAAAATTGTCAAAACGAGCAAACTTGACAAAGAAAATGTACGAAACCTTTCTTTGTTCATCGATCTGCGTCTCATATTTCCTCCAAGATGTGTTGGATAGTAAAAATGATTTTCAAGAAACCGTTTTCTTTTACGGTTGTAAAAACGATCTCTTTCAAATCGGAATAAATATTGATCTTGGAACGCCAAGATGTCAAGAAAAAATTGCGCGCTTTGGAAGAAATCTGTAAACGTTTAATTATCTTTATGCTACAGGCTTTATTTTTCATCCGAAATAAATTCATAAGAGGGATACGGGGCAAGAAGCACCTCAAATCGGCACAAAAAGGGGCGGCACTGCCGAACATCCGACAGCACCATTGCAATGGCTCCTTAGATATAGAGCACAAGCCCCCGAAAAATCACAGTAGACAAAAAATT
>Ga0255352_1001139_pt1 | contig 13851 bp, 9 predicted proteins | sample HBST0metaG_FD_189939 | JGI IMG/M metagenome (GOLD analysis project Ga0255352, IMG submission 189939) | Peat soil microbial communities from Stordalen Mire, Sweden - H.B.S.T0 | ecosystem: Environmental > Terrestrial > Soil > Wetlands > Peat | place: Sweden: Norrbotten County, Stordalen Mire...
AGAATCTATGCGGGCCACGCCGTCGCATCAATTCGCTTATTGAATTCGCCTATTGGCCCTTTGTCAGCTCCTTAGACTCAGATGTTATGAAGACGGCCGAATGTGCATTCTTCCCCCTGCTTCGGAAACTTCAACACGTGTTTGCGGTTGCCCGCGCCTTGCATTTCCGCAAAGCCGCTGAGAGTTTGCATGCCTCGCAACCCGTCGTCAGCCGACAACTCAAGGAATTCGAAGAAGAACTCGGATTTGAGATTCTTCAACGCGACCACCATTTCGTTTCATGAGCAAAGGCCGGGCACATCTCTGTCGCCGGTATAGAAAACATCCTTGCCCGCCTTGAAAACGACTTCACGGATACTGTACGCCAGTCGCGTCCAATCAGTTGGGAAACTCCATCGGAATACGCCATGTCCCAATCGCCATTCGCCTCGATGCGGATTCGCCGCCTTGCGAGGAATTTGCAACGGGAATGGTCCGGAGATTCTCTTGTCAGGTTCCGCATGCTCCTACAGTTGAGATCCTGAACGCCACGGAGGGCGAAGTGGTTCATGCTGGAATTACGAATGCTCCCATCAACCATATTCGCCCGCCAGTTCGCGAAGCGAGTTCGTGCGGCGGTCATATCCAGCATCTTTCTCGTAGGATGCTGGCTCGTTTCCTGAGAGATTCCCGAGCGCAGTCCTCCTCTACCCAAGCTCCCCCATAAATCACGTCTCGAAGTTGAGCGCGAGCGCCCGAGTTCGCCGGCAGGTTCCAATGAGGATCTGTCCAGAAGGCTCTGAGTGTGCCCGTGAAGTGGATCGATCATGACATTCCCGTCTCAAAGTAATGTTCTCTCCAACCTTCATGAGACAATGCTCTCGGCGGTCTTTCCCTCTCCAACTCTGTGGCTGCCGGACAACACTGCATGGCTCTTTCTTCACGGATAGTGACTCTTCTGTTTGGTCGGCCATTGGCCACCAGCGAGGAACGCGCTGAACAGATCGGCCCAGTCGCCGGAATTCCAGTCTTTGGCCTGGATGCTCTCAGTTCTGCCGCATACGGTCCTGAAGCTGCGCTCACGCTGCTCATCCCCCTGGGACTTTTGGGAGTGCATTACATCGTCCCGGTGAGCGCCGCGATTGTTGGCTTACTGATCATTGTCTACTTCAGTTACCGGCAGACCATCGACGCATATCCACATGGAGGCGGCTCTTATACCGTCGCCTCTCAGAATCTGAGCGAGGGTGCGGGCCTGCTCGCTGCTGCTGCTCTGATGGTCGACTACACTCTCACCGCCGCGGTGGGAATCTCGGCGGGCGTGGGCGCTCTGATCTCCGCTGCTCCCAGCTTGCAGCCCCACACCTTGCAGCTTTGCCTGGTCGTTCTGGCCATTCTTACCGTGATCAATATGCGCGGAGTCCACGACACCGGCGTGGTGTTCATGATTCCTACCTACCTGTTCACCGGAACGCTCCTGGTTGTGATCGGAGTCGGCCTGTGGCATGCGTTGCACAGCGGAGGCCATCCTCATCCGGTCACAGCGCTGCCCCCCTTGCCCGCAGCCACCACTGCGGTGAGTCTGTGGCTGCTGCTGAAGGTGTTTTCTTCCGGCTGCACGGCCATGACCGGCGTCGAGGCAGTGAGTAACGGAGTCATGGCTTTCCGCGATGACACGCGCAAGAATGCCAAGATCACGCTGACCATCATCATCGTTCTGCTCGCCGTGTTGCTGGCCGGCATTGCTCTTTTGTGTCGCTCTTATGGCATCGCCGCCACTAACCCCGTTGGTCCCGGTTACGAGAGCGTGCTCTCGATGCTGACGCGCGCGGTCATGGGTCATGGAGTCTTCTACTACGTCACCATTGGCTCGGTGTTGCTGGTGCTTGCGCTTTCTGCCAACACCGCTTTTGCCGATTTTCCGCGACTCACCCGCGCTATTGCCCTCGACGACTATATGCCGCATGTGTTTCTGCTGCGTGGCCGCCGGCTGCTCTATTCCTGGGGCATCTATGTCTTGGTCGTGCTTACGGCGCTGTTGTTGATCCTCTTCGGCGGCGTGACCGATCGCCTGATTCCCCTCTACGCCATCGGTGCGTTCATGGCCTTCACTCTCTCGCAAGCTGGCATGGTGATGCACTGGAAGCGCCAAGGCAAGGCGCGACTGCGCATCTTTGTCAACGGCCTGGGCGCAGTGGCCACAGGCATCACCACAGTTGTAGTACTGGTAGCCAAGTTCGCTGAAGGCGCTTGGATCACGGCGCTGTTGATTGCAGCCATGGTCGTGCTCATGCGTGCCGTAAAGCGGCACTATGTCCACGTGGAGCACGAAACGGCCCTCGACCGCCCCATCGTGCCTGCCCAAATCGGCGAACCCATCGTCGTGTTGCCCATCGACGGCTGGAGCCGGATTACAGAAAAGGCCCTCAGCTTTGCGTTGGGAATGTCCACCGATATTCGCTGCGTACATGTGCAGACTGGTGAAAATCCCGATCCAATCTGCCAGGACTGGGAGAAGGATGTTGCCGCTCCACTGCGCGAGGCCGGCAGGTGCGTCCCCAAGCTCGATACTCTGCAGTCGCCCTTTCGCAACGTTCTGGCGCCGGTGGTCGATTACATTCTGGCGGTGGAGCGGGCGTCCAGCTCCCAAAAGGTCTGCGTGCTTGTCCCGGAGCTGGTGGTTCACCACTGGTGGGAGAATCTGCTGCATAACCGGCGCGCGGATATGCTGAAGGTGATCCTGCTTCTCCGGGGCAACCGCCGCATCATCGTGATCAACATTCCTTGGTATCTCGATCGGGGTTGAGGGTCTGTCGAGACTTTCGATCATCCTGGAAGCGGCTCCCACGGGCTGTCCGGATTCGAGATGGATATTCGTCGGCGTCTACTGGCTGTCCGAGTGAGCCGCTGCCGTCTGTTTTACAAACTCGAATGTACACGCACGGCCAACGATGCCAAGGCCTTCACTCTTCGTGCCTGTACCCTCTGTTTCTTTGAACTGAGCCTTGACGTCGTAGCTGTAGTCCGCACCCCCATGTGCAAAGACTCCCCGCGCATATTTCCTGGAAGTGACGATGCCGTTAGCCGAGAGTTTTGCGCTGCCATCCGGCTTGATCTGGCCCTCCAGCAGCAGGTAGCCCTTTTCTCCCGCTGTGCCATGCTCTCCGCGAAAATTGCTGTTCTCAATGACGCTGGGGAATTGCCAGGTGTAGCCTTCGGTATTTCCCTTTGGCGGACAAGTCAGCTTGGCTTTCCAATTGCCGTCAAATCGCTCCACGGCAATGGACGTTCCAGGAATAAGTATCAAGGCGCTCATGACGAGCAGTCTGAGAGCTGTTTTCATCACTCTTCCTCCTTGCGGGATGTCCCGTCGATCCTGACTATGTAGAGCGTCCGTGGCGCGACTTAGGCTATCCCTCTGCTTGGTCGGCAGAGACGCTGTTCTTTCTTGATATCTCAAGGCTGTGAAGGGTCTCGCCGCCTGTGTGGCAAGACCCTTCACAGCGAACTGCGATTACTAGATCTCTGGACTGATGGGCTTGATCACTTGAATGATCGGGTCGGTTTCAGTGGCCTGATTGATATTCACAACCTTGGTCGTGGAAATGACGATGGCATTGATTTGCCCATAGGAGGAATCGGTATTGAATGTGCCATTTGAATTCACCGTTCCCATCGTTGAGGTTTGACTTTGATCGACCTCTCGGGTGACTGCGTTTCCAACATAGCTACCGATATAGTCACCGACAATATCGACTCCGCCGGTACCATTCAATGTCAACGCTTCCACTCCCAGCATTTCGCCGCTCACGGATTGGTTGACCACCTCGGTGTCGCCGTCAAAGAACGTGCCAGAAAGAGTGGCGTTAGAGAAGCCTCCGCTGGGGGCTACCTGCGGTTCGAACTGACCCGCATAAACGCCCACGCCTGTTCCGAGCATGTAACCCTTGTTATTGGCGGTCAAGTACATTACTGGTGGGTACATCTTGGAATAAGTCGTGAGATACATCGTGCAGGCAGCGCCACTGCTTTGCGTTCGTCCAAAGCTGTCGATGCTATAGCCGCACGACGGCGTTTGAGGCGTTTGCGCCACGCCGCCGATGTCCTCGTAATAGGTGCCCGAATAAGCGCTGGAGCTGGTTACATTGATGAGACCAATCTCCGCACTCTCCGTACCTGTCACGTAATAGACGAGGTTGCTACCGGTAGTCAAGGATGGGGATGTTCCCTGGAGTTTTGCGCCTCCAATATAAATCCCGACATCCGTGGTGAGTGCATCGGTTGATAGTTGCGCGTACTCCGAACTGGAGAGTGCGTAGTTCACATGGTGGACTGTTATACCGTCCAGTGTGGCCGAATCTGTAAAGCGGCCGGTTATCTGGTCCAGGGCGGTATAAGCGCCGTTCATGCCCGAGAATGGCGTGGTGATTCCGTTTCCAGCGTTGATCACGCCCTCCACGTTGATGTCATATTCACCGCCCGTAATGCTACCGCCTGAGGTACCGGGCTTCGTGGTCACCGTACCAACAATTCCTGCACGATATAGATTTGAACTTTCATAAATGCCTGTGAGCAGATAGGTGTAATTGCCGCTGGACAAGTTGGTAGGGACAGCCTGTAACCGGAGTTGACCCGTAGCGGTGAGATAGTTGACGTTGACTGCACTATCCCATTCGACCAGACGGCCCTCAGTCGCAATATTCGATGAGATTTCACCGAGGGAGATCTTCGTGGTGAAGGTGCCCGCGCTGGTTACGATGGTGAGGCAACCAAGATGGTTTGCACCCACTTTGTAGAAGCTCTGGGTTGTATCAAGGCTAGTGGCAGACTGGACGATTGTGCCATTGCTGTCGAGGACACCAGCGGTAATCTTTCCGGTGCCATCAGCGGTGAACGAACCAATAGCGCCTAAGAACCCTGTATCACTGTAGCCTTGCACGCTGAAGGCATATTGCCCGTGCAGAAGCGACTCACTTCCAGAATCGGAGCAAGCGGCGACCGCAATGATCGTGACACTCAAGCCCTGGCTCTGCGTCTGTTGCGGAGTACTCGAATCGCTTACCGTGAGAGAGAAGGAGGCCGTGCCGGATGCGGTGGGCGTGCCAGTCAAACTCCAGCTTGTTCCGGAGCCGGTGAGACTCAGCCAACTGGGCAGGGTTGACCCGGTGGCCACGGTCCATGAGTAGGGTGCCGTGCCGCCGGAAGCCTTTAGAGGCGCGCTGTAGGCGGTGCCCGCAGTAGCGTTCGGCAAGGTCGTGGTCGTGATGGTCAGCTTTTGAGGCGCGATGGTCAGGCTAAGCTGTTGCGTTGCCGCAGCAGGTCCCTGCTGAGCCTGGGAAGCGTCGGTCACTTTGACCGTTACATTGGTGGCGCCCGCGGCGGTAGGTGTCCCGGTAATCATTCCTGCCGCGCTCAAAGAGAGTCCCGCGGGAAGCGAGGAGCCGGAAGCAAGGCTCCAGGTGAGCGTGCCTGTGCCCCCGCTGGCCTGCAAAGTTGCACTGTAAGCCGTGCCGACCGTGCCGCCCGCCAGAGTCGTCGTCGCAATCGTTGGCAAAGGCGCAACGACCACGGGTGCCGACGCCGATTTCGTCGGATCTGCCACAGAAAATGCCTGGACTGCTACGGTCATGTTGGACGATCCAGAGGCCGGCGCATTGTAAGTCGCGGCCGCCGTGGTCGCATTAGTCAATGTTCCGCAGGCGTTGCCGGTACATGTTGCGCCCGATGCTGCCCATGTAACGCCCTTGCTTGCCGAGTCGTTGGCGACCGAAGCCGTGAAATTCAGCGATTGGCCCTGATCGATGCTGGTCTGCACAGATGGATTGATAGAAACAGAAATTGCCGGCGCCGCGATCGTGATGCTAAGGGTCTGTGTAACTGAGACAGGCCCCTGCTGAGCAGCGGACTGGTCCGTTACCTTGACGGTGAAGCTCGTGGTTCCGGCGGTTGTGGGCGTGCCGGAAATTGCTCCCGTGCTGCTCAAGGTGAGACCTCCAGGCAGCGATGAGCCGGCCGCCAGGCTCCATGTCAGAGTGCCGACGCCCCCGCTGGCCTGCAATGTTGCGCTGTAGGCGCTGCCCACGGTGCCGCCGGAGGGCGAAGTCGCGCTAATGCTCGGCGCCGGGTTCACAACGACGGCGGAGGACGTCGACTTGGTGCTGTCTGAAACTGAAGTCGCAACAATCGTCACCGTCATTTTGGCGGAGACGGATGCCGGCGCATTGTAGGTTGCCGCGGACGTAGTCCCGCCGGTGAACGTCCCGCATGCAGTCCCGGTGCACCCAGTTCCCGACATGCTCCAGGCCACTCCCGCGCTGGCGGCGTCGTTTGTCACGCTGGCGGCGTAGTTCAGGGTTTGCCCCTGATCGATGCTGGTTTGAGCTGACGGGGTGAGCGAAACGGAAATGACGGGCGTGACTTTTGAAGACTTTCCACTGCCGCAACCGGACAGAAGCAACAGGCCTGCCAGGATAAGGACGAGCTTTTTCATGGTTGTGCCACCTCGCAGAACATCAATGGGCAGATTCCCTCTTTCCCACTCACCCAGACAGCGCAAATCAGCCGGGAAGTGACTCAGGTCCCAGGCCACGCTTTGCGTTCTTTACAAAAAAGGATTCGTCACGGCGTCAGGACATGCGGAAGGAGTATCATGCCTGCGAGAATCGCACGGGACGCTTGTCGCGTAGGGAGAGACCTTTGGAAGCAGCCAAGGGAGAAATCACTCTGCTTTTGGCAAAGTGGCGGGACGGTGAGACGTCTGCGTTTGATGAGTTGATGCCGCTGGTCTATCCCCACCTTCGCGAGGTGGCCGCGGCCTATGTTCGCCGCGAGCGCAACCCGGACACTCTGCAGGCAACAGCCCTGGTCCATGAGCTTTACCTTCGGCTATTGCACCAAAAGAAAGCGGTAGGGGAGGATCGCCGCCACTTTTTCACCTTCTCCGCCAAGGTGATGCGCATGATTCTGATTGATCACGCGCGTGAAACCCTGGCGCAGAAGCGCGGGGGCGGAAGTCAGCAGGTCCCGCTCAGCGACGATCTGCCCTGGATCAACACTGGCAGTCCCGAGTTGCTTGACCTGAACCGGGCACTCGATGAATTGAATACACTGGACGCCGGAAAGGCCCAGATGGTCGAACTGCGCTATTTTCTGGGCTGCACAGCCGAGGAAACTGCGTCCGTCATGGGAGTATCGAAGGCCACCGTCGATCGGGAATTGAAATTCATCAAGAGCTGGCTCTATAGCCGCATCCACCCCGGAGTGGCCAGGAACATATTGATCTCGTGATGCAGTCTCCATCCCGATTCCGCAGTCTGAAGCAAGGGCCACAAGCCACAGGCGGGGCTGCCGCGATGAACCAGTCAACCGACGTTTTCCTACGCATTGAAGCGATCTTTCATGAAGCGCTCGTGGTTTCAGGCCCTGAGCGGGAGGAATTGATCGATGCCCGGTGCCGGGGAGACCGGGAGCTCGCCACCGAAGTGCATTTGCTCCTTGACGCGTGTGAGACCGAAGAGCAGTTGACGGACAGTTTCCGCCTGAAATCGCCGATCAGTCCGGATCGCATCTCCTCCCGCATCGGTCCTTATGTGCTCGATCGCTTGCTTGGGCGCGGCGGAATGGGCGCCGTCTTCCTGGCGCATCGCGACGACGGCCAATTTGAACAGCAAGTCGCCATCAAACTGATTGATCTGCCGCTGGCCACCGATTTGTTTCGAGAGAGATTCCGCCAGGAGCGCCAGATTCTTGCCGGCCTGCAGCATCCTTACATTGCCCGCCTCCTCGATGGAGGAGTCACTGAAAATGGCGACCTCTACCTGGTCATGGAATACGTGGATGGAGTTCCCATCCATCGATTCTGTGACGAAAAGCATCTCTCCGTCGCCCAGCGGCTCGCGCTCTTCCTTCGCGTCTCTGAGGCCGTCCAGTTTGCCCATCAGCACTTCGTCGTGCACCGCGACTTGAAGCCGGACAACATTCTTGTCTCCGGCGACGGCACTCCCCGTTTGTTGGACTTTGGAACGGCCAAGCTGCTCTCTCCCGCTCTCACCAAATCGGACAGTGACTTCACCCGTGAGGGCTTCCAATCCTTCACTCCGCAGTATGCCAGTCCGGAACAGGTGTTAGGCATGCCCATCACCACGGCATCTGACACTTATTCGCTCGGCGTTCTCTTGTATGTCCTGCTCACGGGAGTCCCGCCGTATGAATTGAAGGAGCACACCACGGCGGAGATGTTGCGCGTCATCTGCGAAGAACCGCCGCGCCGGCCGCACCCTCCCGCAAACGTGCAAAAGCGGCTTGACGGCGATCTGGAAGCCATTCTCCTCAAGGCCCTGCGCAAGGAACCGCAGGAGCGTTATTTTTCCGCGGACAAACTCGCTTCCGATGTGCGTGCCTATCTTGACGGACAGCCGGTAGCGGCGCGCCAGGGAACCATTCGTTATCGATCCATGAAGTTCATGCGACGGCACTGGTTCGGCCTTGCGGCACTTGTGGTGTTGGCAGGCACGCTGCTGGCAGGTGTTGCGGGCGTGGTCTGGCAGGCACGCGTCGCCAATCAAGAACGGCGTCGAGCGGAGGCTCGTTCTGCGGACTTGCGACAACTCAGCAACAGTCTCCTCTCTGAGTTGGACGAGGCGATCAAACAGCTACCCGGTTCAACCGGCGTTCAGAAACTTCTCGTCACGCGCGTGCTCGAACACCTCGACCGCATGGCCAGCGATGCGCACGGCGATCGCCAGACACAGTTGGATCTTGCCAACGCCTACGTCCAGATCGGGCAAGTGCAGGGCGATCCGTATTTTCAAAACATGGGAGATGTTTCAGGCGCTTTGGCTGACTTTGACAAGGCCATCGCGATCACCCAATCGCTTTCGGCAACGAATCGAAATGACCGCGAAGCCCTGCACACATCCGCCCTGGCTTTAAGGTCGCGCAGTGAAACCCTCTTCCGGGTTGGCCGCACGCCCGAGGCCGTTCCCCTTATCCGGCAAGCCGCCAGCACATTCGATATCCTCACCTCCGACCCAAATGTTTCCGCTGCAATCTTGGCAGAAGCCGCCAATGCCTACGGAGTGATGGGCGACGAGTTAGGCCAGCCGCTGACCGAAAGCCTGAACGATGTGACGAGTGCAATTGCAGCTTACCGCAAGGATCTGAGCCTTGTTCTTCGCGGACAACAACGTGATCCCTCGGACCCCCAATCGCATCGCATCGCCGCCGTGGCTGCCATGAGGATAGGCGAGATTGAAATGGATGCGGCTCCAGTCCAGGCAATTCGCGATCTTGACCAGTCTCTCCAGTTCTTGGACGCCATGCCAAAGGCGCAGCAGGCTAACTTCGGACCCGCTCGTGTCCGTTCCGCGGTTCTTCATCGCAAGGCCATATCACTGAACGAACTTGGTCGATACGATGAGGCCGTCCGTCTCTTTCGTGAGGTTTACCAGTCGGATCTCAAACGTCAAAACGTAGACCCCCTGGACGTTCGCCTTCTCGAGGATCTGATCGGCGATCTCAATGATGAGGCCACAGGGTACGAATATGCCGCCGACCCCGCGCTGGCGCACGACCCAGCCCATCGACGCAGTAACCTGCAGGAGGCAGCTGCTCTATATGCTCAGGCAGTTTTGTTGGCGGAGAAGTTCCTGCACCAGGAGCCTGCCAACGAGGACCTTCAAGAAACTCGTGCCGAACTCATCCTGCGCGTCAACTCCTTGCGCGCCCTGCTGCATTCTCCTGGCGAGGACGACGCGCAGGCTCGTGGTGAAATCAATAAGCTACGCAGGTTCGCCCATGACAATGCGGCGCCTTACATGTTCTATACGGTTGCGGCGGCCTATCTTCGTGTCGAGCCTCCTTCTCTGCGGGATCCTGCGTTCACTTTGCATTGCGCTCAGCAAGCAGTCGAGCGCAGCTTTGCCACAACTGCCGAAATGCAATTGACCCTGGCGCAGGCCTACCGCGCGGCAAATCAGAAGCCAAAAAGCCGCGAGGAGGCGAAGAGGGGACTCGCGCTCTTGCCCGCTCAACGCCTCAACGAACCCAAGCCGCGCCTGAGAAAACTTCTTGAGCTCTCGGCCAACGCGGTCGACTGACTGTCGGTCAAAAGGATTGACCCCGCCGCCTGCCCCGCAGCGAGCCAACGCACAATCGAACCTGCGCAAGCTCATCGATGGTCATGCACAGATGAACAGATGAATCTCGTCGAAGTGTGAGTCACTCTCTCCTTCAATTGCGCTCTCTGGATGGAAGCGGAAGTTCCTGTCGCCGCGGCGTCACGGCCCTGAAACAACCGCTTATCCGGAGGAATCCAATGACCAGACTTACATCTTCAACCTTGATCTCACTACCTCTCGCAGTTTTGCTGGGACTGGTCCCGGCGTGTGCGCAAGACAAACCTGTTCTTGTAGTGCATCCCTTCACTGTCGCTTCGGGCGTCACTTTCCCCTACGACATGAGAGACTTGCAGACCCGGGCAATTGTGGAACTCAAGAACAAGAATGGGGCGCAATTCAACGTTGTCGATCAGGCCCCCTCCAGTCAGGCGCGCGTATACGTCCTCGACGGCGAAGTGACGGAATGGCATAAGGGCAATACCGCAGAGCGTTTGCTCATTGCCGCTGGCTCAGTGGCCGGACGGGAGAACGCCAGGATCCACTATTGGCTGATGGACAAGGATGGAAAGAAGGTCTTTGAGCAAACTGACACCATCCGGCAACTCTTCATGCGGAACGCACATGAGCGATCAGCCGGCACACTCGTCAAGCCATTCGGGGACAAGATCTCTGAGCGGCTGAGCGCGGCGAAGCTTGGCAACGAGGGATCCTGATACTAGAGCTGTAGATCGACCTAGAGTTGTAAACCGACGATTCCGAGGAGAGCGGGGGTTCCAATCCCCTCAAACAGCGGTTCTGCTGGACTTTTCCAGGCTGCGGAAAAACTCTCCTGGTTGGCACGAAGTCTCAGGGCACGACTTCAGCCGTGCTGTAAGTGGCTGAAAAATAACATGGACTTTAGCCCCTGCGGCCTTTCTTTTTGGACCTACTTTGCTGTTCTTCCCGGTCTCGAAGGAAATGCAACTGTTGTCCTAATTCGAAATTTGAACAAGATTCGACGAGGCTCATGCGAAGAGCCTCTTGCCTGACAGTTTCCTGCCGTTTAGATCTCGGTTGCAGACGAGGGTTCAGCGGAGTCATCCTGAGAATTGTGCGTAACCTGTTTTTAACTAGCACTTTGGCCTGTCCTCCTAAAGTAACTTTCAGCAGTCCCGACAGGTGAGGCTTGGCAGCCTCCCGGGTACGCGAATCCGGCCAGGGCCACTCGCCGACGGAGAAGGCCCTGGAACCCCATGAGGAACCTGAACGTTCTCGGGCCCTGGCTTTCTAAATCGCCAACTGGTCCTTATTGAACAGAAGTGCTTTCCCCTCTGTCCTAATGTCTCTACAAAGCCTTGAGCCCAGTCAGTCCGGGCCGAATCGCGCCGGTATTTGCACTGGTAAAGAGCTTTTCATCTGATCATTCAACTTGATTACGGAGGTAGTGGCATGAACGTTCGTGTTTCAAAGTGTGCAAGTTTAGCTCTTGGTTTGGTGTTTGTGGCATGTTTGCCCCTTGCTCTGGGCGCCCAGGACTCGCCCAAACCAACGACAAAGGCCTCTGCGGCCGATTCGCCGTCCAGGTGGGACATCTTCCTGGGATACAGCGCCCTGATCCCCAACGCTAGAGTCAACGGCTTTAGCTACAATTCCATCGACTACGGCACCATAGCGAGTGTGACCCGCTATTTCAACAAAAATGTGGGCCTGCAATTCGAGGGAGATGTCCACCTTTTGACCCCGGAGAACGGAAACGTGACAACATCCCAGCCGCAGGATGATTTCAGCGGTGGAGAGGGTGGCTTGATTTTCAGATTCCCCCACGGCAACATCACGCCGTTCCTTCACGCCCTGGTTGGCGGCGAACATGTTGGCAGCTACGCCCAGACGGATGTTTGGGGCTTGTCCTTCACCGGTGGCGGCGGTTTGGACGCCAGAACGCCCCTGTTTCACCACCGCTTGTCGGTACGCCTCTTCCAGGCGGATTACCAGTATGTCAGGGCAAACTTCGCGAGCAGTGAAGGGGGGACAACCAATTTCAATCCCCAAGGGCGTCTCAGTGCGGGCCTTGTGTTTGGCCTTGGCAGCATCGCACCGCCGCCGCCTGTGACCCTGGCGTGCTCGGCTAGCCCTGCAACTGTGTTTCCGGGCGATCCGGTTACAGTGACCGCGACGGCTGGAGAACTGAATCCTAAGCTGAACGTCATTTACTCCTTCACAGGAGACGGCGTGACGGGCACCGGCGCCACTGCCACGGTCGCCACGGCCGCCTTGGCGCCAGGCAGCTATACGGTGAAGTGCAACGTGAAGGAAGGCAAGCCCGGGAAGGAAGGCTTGAAGCCCTGGGAGATCGCCGACAGCTCGGCCAGCTTCACCGTCAAGGCATTCGAGCCGCCGACCATCAGTTGCTCGGCCAGCCCCAGCACCATCAAGCCGGGTGAAACCAGCACCGTCACCGCAGTGGGCATGAGCCCGCAGAATCGCCCCCTGACCTACAGCTACACCGCTGCATCGGGCACCATCAGCGGCACCGGCGCCTCGGCGGCCTTCTCTTCCACCGGAGCACCGACCGGCGCAGTAGGAATCACTTGCAACGTATCCGACGACAAGGGCCAAATTGCGACCGCCAATACCAGCGTGACCATCTCGGCCCCGTATGTAGCCCCTGTTCCGCACACCCAGGCGCTCTGCTCGATCACCTTCGAGAAGGACAGCAAACGCCCGGCTCGCGTGGACAACGAGGCCAAGGCCTGCCTGGACGAAGTGGCCCTGGACCTGCAAAAACAGTCCGATGCCAAGGCCGTTCTTGTAGGCAATTCGACCGCCGCGGAGAAGGCTCCGAGAAAAGGCAGAAAGTCTGCCAAGGTTGCGGACCTTGCCTCGCAGCGCGCCGTCAACACCAAGGACTACCTGGTAACGGAGAAGGGCATTGACGCCTCTCGCGTCAGCGTCGCAACCGGCGCCACGGATGGGCAGAAGGTGGAAGACTACCTGGTGCCCGCGGGTGCGACCTTCACGGCCGATGTATCCGGAACCACCACGATCGATGAGTCCGCGGTGAAGCCACAGGCGCGCAAGCCCCTGGCTGCAACTCACAAGAAGCACAAGGCTGCGAAGCCGGCAGAGGAGCCCGTTAAGGCCCCTCAGTAAGAGGTTCGGCTTGCTCTGCGACGAATCAATTCGCCATGCCCCCTTCATGCAGTGAAGGGGGCATGGCGATCAGCAGTTACAATTCCTCGTGCCATCCCTCGCGGCTGACCGGAAAACTGGTCAGCCTCTTTTTTGTAGGACTGGTGGACCACTCTTTCCATCGTTTTTCCGCTTCATCCAAGCCACGAATCTAGGCCCCACCCCACGTAGCCGAAGGCGGATGGTCGTACTGAAGGTTTTTGCAGATAATTACCGCAACCCGCGCACAATATAGACAGCTCGCCCCCGGTTTCCGGCTGGGGCGAAACCAGAGTCGAGGGTTCCCGAAGGCGAGGCAATCCAGCCGCCGCGCCCGCCGGGGAGCGGCCTTGCACAGCGCTTTGGAGGGTTCTGAGACGCTAATTTTATCCGGATAAAATCAAGTCGGTCGGAGGTATCCCCCACCCCTCCCCCCTAAACTTCACCTAGTCTTCGCTTTTTTGCTCGTTAAGTTGTTTAAATATAATTACTTACGAAAGTTAAGGCCTTACTGAAGAACGCACGAAACCGTGCCAAAACCGGCAAAAAACAGGGGATTTCTGCCAGAATTCGTGCCTTTTCTGCAGGCGCAGCGTTCGCTCTTTTG
>Ga0255352_1001140_pt1 | contig 13842 bp, 10 predicted proteins | sample HBST0metaG_FD_189939 | JGI IMG/M metagenome (GOLD analysis project Ga0255352, IMG submission 189939) | Peat soil microbial communities from Stordalen Mire, Sweden - H.B.S.T0 | ecosystem: Environmental > Terrestrial > Soil > Wetlands > Peat | place: Sweden: Norrbotten County, Stordalen Mire...
AATCAGATAGCCGCCGGTGATGAGAACGACGCGGTCGGAGATGCGGTCGACTTCATCCAGAATGTGGCTGGAGATGAGCAGGTGCATTCCCTGCCGGCCAAGCTCCTGAAAGAGGGCAATGGATTCGGCCCGCGCCATGGGGTCCAGACCATTCAACGGCTCGTCGAGAACCAGGACGCGCGGGTGGTGTGCGATGGCCTGGGCGAGTCTCACCTTCTGACGCATGCCCTTGCTGTAGCCCGCAATCTTTCGTCCCGCCGCATCGCCAAGCTGCACGCGCTCGATGGCCTCGACGGTCAACTGAAAGGCGTCCGCGTCGCTCATTCCATGCAGCATGAGGCTGTCGAAGATGAACTGCCATCCGGTAAGTCCGCGAGGAAAGAAGTCGAACTGGGTGCAATAGCCCAGGATCCGAAATAACTCCGGCGAGTTGGACGGCGAGAGCCCCATCACCGAAATGGTGCCGCTCGATGGCTGAACCAGTCCTGTCATGAGGTTCATGAGTGTTGTCTTCCCCGATCCGTTGGGGCCGACCAGCGTGGTGATTCCGGGAGGGATGCTGAGCGATACGCGATTGACGCCCAGAACCTCGCCGTAGAACTTGGAAACATCCTCGAAAATGATTTGATCGTTCATCCGTGGACCACCTCACGAGCACGGATGTGTGCAGTCAACATCGCGACACAAATGATGCAAGCCAGGGCAAGCATTGCCGCGATTGCTCCGGTGGGCAGCGAGAACCTCTCCATGCCGCGCTCCGGAGCTCCAAGCAATCTCTGCCAAAGAAGCGACATCATAAATGGAATGTTGAGCAGGAATCCCCACTTGGTTCGCAGTACCCCGGTGACGATGGCGCCGACGCTTGCGGGTACAAGGACTGCTCCAAAGATGGCGCCAGTGGCCACGACTCTCCACTTGACCCATGAGGACAGGGCGAGACCGAGAATGGAAAGCAGCGCGATCCAGATCAGCGCTCCCGCCAAAAGGCCGCCGGCTATCTGGCCATTTGCGGCCGCCCAGGGAACGGGTGAAGAGTAACTCTGATAGGTGAAGAGAAGCAGGCACGGGACCCATGTTACAGCCGAGAGAGATGCGAACAACGCAATGAACTTGCCGAACACATAGCTGAAACGCGAAATCGGATGGCTGAGCAGGATGGGCAGAGCGTTATCGGCCAAATCGAAAGTGATCAGCCGCGGCGCGATCCACGACGCCACCGCCAGCGCCAGCCACGATTGGATTTGCAAGATGACAAGAAAGTATTTCGCATCGATCATCTGGCCCTGCGATCCACGCGCACCGATCAAGGCTCGGGCAAGCGGGTTGTTGGCCAGATAGATTCCAAAGAGAAAAACGATGGGAGGCAAAAGACACAGCGTAAAAAGTCCCACGGTGATCTTTGACGACCATGCTTCTGCGAATCCATATTTCGCCAGCACCAGGACGCGCGTCCACGCAGGGGTGATCTTACCGCTGTAGGCGCGATAGTTGTGTTTATAAACTGACATTTGTTGTCCGCCCCGCTTCGTTTTCCATCGCCCGGAGGAAGATATCTTCAAGAGAGTCGCGACGCCGATTCATGCGTCGAATCTGGACTCCCTGTTCGGAGGCAATCACGTAGAGATCCCGCGCCTCGATGTGATCGGGGATGACGAGTTTGATTCGCCCGCCGGGAAAGCATGCGCATTCGCAGCCGAGTCCCCGGATGCTCACGGAGAACCGCTCGGTGGCGCCCACTGTCTCCAACTCGATGAAGCTTCGATTGGAACGGCGCTCCTCTTCAATATTGCAGAGAGCGGCGATGCGGCCATTCTTGAGAATCAGCACTTCGTCGCAGGTTTCATCGATATCGCGGAGCAAGTGCGACGAGATGAGCAGGCGCACGCTGCCTTCCTTGCGGATTTCCTTGATCAGGTGAATCATGCGCTGGCGCGCGATGGGGTCGAGCCCGTTGGTGGGCTCGTCTAAGATCAATAGCCGCGGACCGTGCGCAAGCGCCTGGGCCAACTTGATAAGCTGCTTCATGCCGAGCGAATAAGTGTTCACCTTGCGGTAGCGCACTTCGCCCAGTCCCACGTAGAAGAGGGCCTCATGCGCGCGCTCCAGCGCTTCAGCGGCAGGCAGGCCCGCGAGCTCTGCCATATAGCGGACAAAGCGCACGCCGCTCATGTTGCCGATAAACGAATCGTTTTCCGGCATGTAGCCGATGCCGCCGCGAATCTGCGCCCTGTCCCGCTGGCTGTCCAGACCGAAGACGCTGGCTGTTCCCTTTGAAGGCGGATGAAACCCAAGCAGCGTATTGATCAGAGTGGATTTTCCCGCGCCATTGGGCCCGAGCAGGCCAATGGCCTGCCCTTGTAACTCGCCCGTCAGCCCGTCGAGTACGACGCGATTCCCGAACCGGACTTCCAACTCATTGAGGTCGACGATGCCCATGTCACTCTTTTACGATTGCGTTCGTGCGTTTGTTCCCAGAATCGATCAAAGCGCCCAGTGTGAGCAAGTCAAATCCAAACAAATGGCTATCACTTGCCACTTCGATGCGACTTTCTTTTCCCCAGGCGCAAATTGCGGTTGGTCTGGCGTCTGCGGCCAATTTACTCAGCGCCGCCGCCGAATCTCCACTGAAATTCGACAGCAGAGGATCCAACACCGGGCCGAGATTTTGGTAAGCGACGGCAGAGTAGTTCTCATTGTCGTCCTTTGGCAACAAGGCCTTGAACGCTGCTGAGCGGGCAAGGGATTCTCCGCTGGCCTGAGTCTGCAGCGCCTGCATCAGAAGAGCACGGCTGGGCGCCACAATCATGTAACCCTCAGCGAACGTGTATTGCGCGATCACGTTGCCCGTATTGAAGTCGTGGATCGAATAGAAGGTTTGTCCGCCGGCCTCGCTGGAGTCGAGCGTAATCGTGTGAGGATTCTTGCCTTGGTCCAGGTTGCGAATTGCCTCTGTCAGCCGCTCCAGCGTCTGCTCCAGGCGGGCCGCGTCATGAACTTCAATGACGGCTTTCCAGGACGGAGTGGGCAGAACCGGACCATCGAGGGACAAGAGAAACTCCCCGCCCAGGTTGGCCGCCAGATCGTCACGGAAATTGATCTGCAGCTTTTGCTCGGCATCGCTCAAGCCTCGATTCTGTGCATCCTTCCCGGGCTCGGTCATCGCCATGATGTCGTCGGCGATGGCCGCCGGCTCTTTTGAAAGCAGTGCTACCGCGACCGACGCATTCGGCGTGACGAAGCCCAGCGAACCCATGGGGGCAGGGGCAGCCAGCCAGGATGCAACCCGCTGCCTGGTTCCCGAGAATTGCAGATTCAAGTGATTGTCAGGGTCTCCATTCAACTCGCGATGTTCGGCGATCAGATAGTGAATGCCGTCCATCCCGCTGTTTTCAAGTGCGTTCTTGCCGTTGCGATTGGCATGCAGCGCGTTGGGATTGTCGGCCATCATCTGATGCACGTCGGCCGCCAGAATGATCCCCGCGCCGCGCCGATAGGCAGCCGTGATCTGTTGGCCGAAGTCGCCCGTTGCAAAGCCGCTGGCGCCCAAGTTCAATTGGGCGTCCATCTGCTTCAAGGTCGCCAGGTTGTTGGAGAACACCGCCTCGTGCGCCCGGATGAGAGCGTAGCCGCCGTTCTTGGGCTGGGATGAGACACGAGCACTTGCCAGCGAGCTTTCGTCAAACAACGTCAGCCCTGCAGTTGATTCCGAAGACGGAAACTGCCTACGGAGCAAATCGTCCAGTCCGCCCTGCTTTAGATCGGCCACGATGGCGAATCCCGGATTGCCGTTCTGCTTGACGCCAACGACGACAATCTCGTCGCCCAAGTACCGGCTCATCTGGTGAAGCTTCTCAATCAGCGAATCCAATTCCGCAGTGTTGTTGCCCGGTCCGTGTGCCCACCACTGCTGCAGAGCCGGGCTCTCTTTCAATTGCTCGTGGAAGATGGTGTTTGCCTCGCTCACGAATTCGCCGAGGTTAGGAATGCTGATATACAACAAGGTGCCGGACGGGACCCGCTGCACCAGGTCGCTTGTGTACCTGAGTTGGGGAAACGGAATCTGCTCGATCCGGCGCTGGAGCGCGGAAAACTGCGCCAACAGAGGCAGGTATTTTTCGCGATCATGGCTCCATGCGATCTCCTGGTCAAGCGGCGCGGCGCTCAGGTTGTCGCTCGTCGATACTTGGTCGCCGGCTTGAATCACCGAGTCGATTCCCGCATGAACAACGTGAACCGAACCTTGCAAAACAGCGACGCGCGAGCCCTTGATTCCTGCATTCACGGAGAATACGGTGCCCGTCACCGCAACCCGGCAATCTGGCGTCTTCACATACAAATGGCCCAGCGTGCGCTTGGCGGCCTCGACAATCAGAGCACCGTTATCGAGAGTGAGGGTCATGCTGTTCCCCCTGGCTCCCACGCCGAGAACGCTTCGTTCGTTCACCTCAACAGTCGATCCATCCGTGAGCCGAAGAACGGCGTGCGATCCGCCGCTCGTCCGGAGGTGATCGCCCTCGATCAATTTGTCTCCGGCAACGAGCTTGCGATCACTGCCGCTGGAAAAGCGATAAGCCGAGCCGTCGATGGATTGCACCTCGGCACGAACTCCCGGCGGCACTTGCCAGTACGCTTTGTTGACGAAGAACGTGCAAGAGAGCAGTGCAAGACATGCGGCCAGCGCCCAGCCGAATCGACGCGGCTGCCAGGCAATTGCGCGGACTGGCGTGGGCGCAGACCAGTTCAGGACCTTGGCCTGCGACCCGCTACGGAACATTTCGCGACATGCGCTACAATCGCGCAGATGCGCCTCAATCAGTAGTGAGCGCGCAGCGGACAGATTGCCCGCGCGGTAAGCAGGCAGCAGATGCGCAACGTCCGCGCAACTCTCAATGGCATCGGCAGTGAAATCGATATCGAGCCGGTCAGCTACCCGCGTGGCGGACGCCGCAATCTCGGCAGCGTCGGGGGCATCTGATTTCACCGCTTGTACAGCTTTCAGAAGCATCTCGTCATCTTGTCTCATTGTTTTCCGCCTTCCAATTCGCTGAGTCGTTTCTTCAGCCTGGATCGCGCATGATGAAGAGTCACCGCGACGACTGCCTGCGAAGTTCCCATCAACACCGCGATCTCACGATTTCCCCGATCTTCCAGGTAGCGCAAAGTGAACATTTCAGCCGCCCGTGGAGGCAATTCGCTGATGGCGATCCGTAGCCATGCGCCTAGTTCCTTGCCCGATGCATCCGCCTCAGGCGAGCTGCCCTGCCCACTGGCCGCAATGCCTGCCGCGCCTTCCAGCGGCTCGGTCGCAGCAGCCTTCTTCCGCCGCAGCAGATCGAGGGCGCCATTGATTGCGGCCCGGTAAAGATAGCTGCCGGCATTCTGGATGGGCACGGCATTGCCGCTTGCCAGGCGCAGAAACACGGCCTGCGCAACGTCCTCCGCATCGGCGACGCTGCCCGTAATGCGCCAGGCCGCGCCAAGAACGCGCCGATGATGCTCCGCAAATAATTGCGAGAGAGTCTCACGGTTTTCTGCCAACGGCATGGCGGTGCTCAAAGCGGCCACGGACTCACCTTCTTGACTGTTCATAGAGATGACGCCTCGACCCGACGATTATTAACCGGTCGAGGAGAATTACGGCAAGAAGGCTTTGGGTGTTCCGCGAAAAAGGAGAAGAGGAAGAGAAGACAGCGGCGCTTTGAGGTCCCTGATGCGAACGGCCGAGGCAGAGAGGCTGGCCAAGTGACGTAGGCGAGGAGCCCGCTTCAGCTTTTCTCTGGGCGCGGGACTCGATCATCGCTGTCCGTTGACAGGGGAATCCGCGCCGCCCAATCTCCAGAGTTCTCGCGAGAGGAAATCAAAGCAGCGTACCAAGCTGACGCCGGGATGTGCCTGCGCCAGCCCTTGGTTGCGGCAGAGAGCCGCCGACTACTTGGAGGCTTTCGCGGCTGCTTTTCTCTGCGTCGCCCAGCGCTTCTTGACGGCTTCGGCTATGCGCTGCCGACCTTCGGGGGTGAGCTTTCTCTTCTTCTTCGCAGTCTTCACCGTAACTGGCGCAGCCACTGCGACTGTCTTTTTCGTCGACGCGGCAACTGCCGTTTTGGCAGAATCGGTCCCTGCCGTGATCAACGCGACGAATGCCGGCCACTTTACCTTGGTCCCATTGTCGCGGCGCGTCTTCCCTGCACACCAAATCAATTCGCTCTTGGTAATCACAAGATTTCCGAGCTTGTCGAGACCGTTTGGCTCGAATATCTCCAGTTCCACGCCCTTGTTCTTGATCTCCATATCTACTTCCAGTGACTTGATCGCTACCTTCATATTTTTTACCTCCAATAGAAATCATAACTGAAGCTGCTCATTATGTTCGCCGGAAGTAATCCAGGCGCGCATTTACGACTAACGAAAGTGATCAAAAGGAGACTCTTTTAGAGCCCCATTGGTTGGCGTTGAGCCCAGTTAGTCCACGCGCTCTCTGGGCCACGCCAAGGCTTCCCGCCGCTCTTATGACGCGAGCATTTGCGCCGTCTTCTTCTTAAGTTCCCGCTCGCGTAACCACGTGAAAATCACCGGAGTCACAATCAGCACGTGGACCAGCGAACTGAGCATTCCGCCCAACACCGGCGCGGCCAACGGCCTCATGAACTCCGCGCCCGTACGCGTAGACCAGAGCAACGGCAGCAGGCCTGCCACTACTGTGGCCACAGTCATTACCTTGGGGCGAAGACGCAGCAGCGCGCCTTCCATCACCGCTTCGCGCAGACCGACGGGTGTAAGTGTGCCATCGGCGGCGGTTCGCCGCGCCACAGCTTCTTCGAGATAGATGACCATTACCACGCCCGTTTGCACAGCGGTGCCAAACAGCGCTATAAAGCCCACCCACACGGCAACCGAGAAGTTGAGTCCCATCGCCTTCACAAGGAAGACGCCGCCGGTGAGAGCAAACGGAACCGCCAGCAGAACATGCGCGGCCTCTTTCACAGAGCCGTACGTGCGATAGAGCAACGCGAAAATGACGATTAGAACCAGAGGAATCACCAGTTCCAAGCGCTTCCGTGCGCTGATCTGGTTTTCATACTGGCCGCTCCATTCGGTGTAATAGCCCGGAGGCATCTTCACCTGGCGCGCAACTTCTCGCCGCGCCTGATCCACAAATCCGCCCACATCGCGGCCACGCACGTTTAGCAGCACGGCGCCTCGCAGCAAGCCGTTTTCACTCGTAATCATCGAGGGTCCCATCGTTGTTTTGATGGTGACCACTTTGCTGAGCGGCACTTGCGCCCCGTTGGTCCCGGTAACTAGAACTTCTCCGAGCTGCTCTGGGTTTTCACGGAAGTCGCGCGCGTAGCGCACACGCACTGGGAAGCGTTGCCGCCCTTCGATCGTCGTGGTCAGGTTCTTGCCGCCGACCGCGGTCTCAATCACGTCTTCCACATCGGCGACATTCAAACCGTAGCGATCCGCCGCCGGGCGATCGACAGTCATCTCAAAATAGGGCGCCCCCGTTGTGCGTTCTGCGTAGAGATCTACCGCGCCCGGAATCTGGCGCACCACATCCTTGATCTCGTTGGACTTTTGTTCGATCACGCTCAAGTCAGGCCCGAAGACCTTGATGCCGACCTGCGTGCGAATGCCCGTCGAGAGCATGTCGATGCGGTTGCGAATCGGCTGCGTCCAGATATTTGTGACGCCGGGGATTTGCAGCTTGTCGTCGAGGCGCGCGAGGATTGCATCTTTGGTGAGACCCTTTGGCCATTGGTCCTTGGGCTTCAGGGTAATGGTGGTTTCGCTCATGTTGATCGGCGCCGGATCGGTGGAAGTGTCTGCGCGGCCCACCTTGCCCACTACCATCGCGACGGCCGGGTCCGCGGCGATGATGCGATCCTGCTGGCGAAGAATTTCCGTTGCCTTGGTAAGCGAAATGCGCGGATCGGTGACCGGCATGAAGAGCGCCGTCTCTTCATCGAGCGGCGGCATGAACTCGGAACCGATGGTCGTTGCTGTATAAACGGCAGTGCCAAACAGCAGCAGCGCCGCGCCGAGCGTGATCGCCCTGTGACGCAACGCCCAACTCAGCGCTGGCTTGTAGATGGCGCGCAACAGGCGCATCACCGGATTCTCTTCTTCGCGATGCAGCTTGCCGCGAATCAGAAATGTGCACAAAACCGGAACCAGTGTAATGGCGAGAATGGTCGATCCCGCCATCGCAAAAGTTTTGGTGAACGCCAGCGGATGAAACATCTTGCCTTCCATTCCGGTGAGTGCGAAGACCGGAACAAAGGCCAGAATGATAATGACCATGGCAAACGAAATGGGGCGGCCCACAAGTTTTGCGGCGTTGAACGTGATTTCCCAAATGTGCTCGCGATAGTTGCCGTGCTCGTCTTCGTAGCGCTCCGCCTGGCGAATCACGTTTTCCGTCATCACGATTCCCGCGTCTACCAGCACACCTATTGCAATTGCAATTCCGCCCAGCGACATGATGTTGGACGAGATGCCCGCTCCCTTCATGAAGAGAAACGCGCCCAGCACGGCCAGTGGCAGCGGAATCGTCACGACCAGGATGCTGCGGAAATGCCACAGGAAAAGCACATGTGCCAGAGTGACCAGCACGATCTCTTCAAGCAACGCGTGGCGCAGCGTATCCACTGCATGATCGATCAGAATGCCGCGGTCATAGAACGGAACAATGGTTACGCCAGTGGGTAGGCCCGGTTGAATGTCGGCGATCTTTTTCTTGACCGCCTCAATCACTTCGCGTGCGTTGGCGCCATAGCGGATCACGACCACCCCGCCGACTGCCTCCTTGCCATCCTTGTCCAGAACGCCACGGCGAAACTCGGGGCCAAGCTGCACGCTGCCGACATTCCCCACGGTGACAGGCGTGCCGTTATACACGCCCAGCGACGTGTCGGAAATGTCTTTCAGCCCGCGAATCAGGCCGATGCCGCGCACCATGTCTTCGGTGTCGCCGGACTCAACAACCTTTGCTCCCACATTGTTATTGCTGCGCTCCACTGCACTGACCACGTCCTTGAGTGCGACGTTATAGGCACGCAGTTTCATGGGATCGAGATCGATCTGATACTGCTTGGTAAATCCGCCCACGCTGGCCACTTCAGCCACGCCCGGTACAGAGTTGAGTTGATATTTGATGAACCAGTCTTGGATGGAGTGAAGCGTACCGCCGTCGTAAGGACCTTCGACCGTGTACCAGAAAACTTGTCCAACACCGGTTGCGTCGGGACCCATCATCGGCGTGACGCCCGCGGGCAGAAAGCTGCCCGCGAGGCTTAGTCGCTCCAGCACGCGCGTACGCGCAAAGTAAATGTCGACTGAATCCTCGAAGATCACATTCACCATCGAGAAGCCGAATGCCGACGCGGAACGCACCGTGCGCACGTGCGGCAAACCTTGCAGATTCACGGTGAGCGGATAGGTGATCTGGTCTTCCACCTCCTGCGGGCTGCGGCCCTGCCAGTCAGTGAACACAATCACCTGGTTCTCGCTTAAATCCGGTATTGCGTCGATAGGCGTGTGCAGCAGCGCCCAGTATCCCCACACCGCCAGCGCGGCATAGACGGCCAGAATCAGCCAGCGATTTCTCATCGAAAATTCAATGATGCGGTTGATCATGCCGTCTCCTATTTCGCGCCGAGGTGTGTGTGGAGGGAGGCGATCACGCCGCCGTTCTTGCGCGCCTCCACCAGAACAGTCCATGACCCCGCGGTCGGCGGCTGGCCTTTGCCCATGTACATCTGGTGCTCGGCCATCCATGGCAGATCGAACGCACTCTTCATCTCCGCCATGCCCATCGCAGGCATCGCGGGCATGATGAACGTAACCGTCACGCGTGCGTCAGTGATCGGCTTTCCGCTGGCATCGGTCAGCTTCACATGGAAGAGATTGTCCGCGCCTGCTTTCACCGGGTCGGCGTCGGAGTGGAAGTCGATCTTCGCCGCGCCGGCTTCTGCGCTCTTGCTTCCGGTGGGGGCAGCGGCCGACTGTTGCCCTCCCGCAAACTCTTTCGATCCGCCATAGAGGCCTGACATACCGGAGCTCAAGTGCGCTTGCGAGTCGATGAGGAAGTTGCCGCTGAGCACCACCTTGTCGCCCAGCGCCAACCCGCCTTGCACCGGATACAAGTCTTCCGTAGGCGCGCCCACTTGAATTTCGCGCGCTTCAAACACGCCATCCGACTTGGCCAGATACACGAGTTTGCGCGTGCCCGTATCGAGCACGGCCGAGCGCGGAACCACGATGGATGGGTGCGCGGCGCGGCTGATGAATGTGGCGTTCACAAACATGCCGGGCAGCAAGCGCATGCCGGGATTGGCGAGGTGAACATGCACGGGCACTGTGCGCGTCTGCGGATTGGCGGAGGGTTCAATGAACTCGACGTGACCGCGCAGCGTCCGATTGGGCACCGACTCGGCCGTGATATCTACCTCCTGCCCCACGCGAATTTGCGGCAACTGCTCCTCGTACACATCGGCCTTGATCCACACCTGGCTCAAGTCGGCAAGCGTAAACAGCGTGTCGCCCGCGTTCACGTACTGGCCTTGCGTCACCTTGCGTTCGACCACAGTTCCCGATGCATAGGCGTAGATGGTCACGTGCGGCACGCTGCTTGTTTCCGGCGCATTGATCTGCTTTGCCGAGATACCCCACAACTCCAGCTTGCGCTGGCTGGCCGCGACCAGCGCCTCCGCCTGCTGGCGCGCGAAGGCATCGTCGGACTGATGCAGTTGGCTGCGGTTTTCCGCGGCGAGGCGATACTCTTCGACAGCCGTCGCTACTTCGGGGCTATATACGTCGGCCACTGCCTGACCGCGTTTTACCCGCTCGCCCGTGTATTGCACATAGAGCTTGTCGATCCGTCCGCCGATGCGCGCGCTGACCGCGGCAAGCTGCGACTCAGGCTGTTCTACGCGACCAAAGGCATCAATGTTCGTCTTCAATGCAGCGGTGCGCACTTCGCCCACCTGCACGCCGGCCGCAGAGATCTCCGCCGGACTCAACTGGATTGTCGTTCCCGGTTGCGTGCCCTGCTGCTTCTCGGCGCTCTCCGATTGCGTGGCTGGCCTGGCCATGGGCATTGCTTGTCCCGATGCAAAAATCGGCAGTTGCCTTGCAACCACAATTCCAATGATGAGAGCGGCAACCAGTATGCCCGCGCCTGCTCCCACGGCCATCAGCTTCTTTTCTCTTGAAGTCATTTGCTTTCCCTCTCTGTGCCGGGCGCGGACGCCAACGGCGCGCCGATGGCGCGTTCCAATTGCGCAATGCCCGCATCGATGGCCGAGGCCGCTTTGTAGTAGGCGGTTTGAACATCGAGCAGAAGATTCTGGCTGTCGATCAGGGTCATGAACTCGGCGCGGTTATTCTGATAGGCCGCGGTGGAAGCCCTGAAAGTCGCATCCGCCTGCGGCATCAGCGTGTCGCGATAGAGCTTCACCCGCTTCTGCGCTGCCTGCACAGCGATCTGCGCCTGACGAATTTCAAGGAACGCCATCGATATGCGCACATCCAATTCGGCTTGCGAAACATCTGTCGCCGCATCGGCCTGCTTCGTCTCGCCGTCGTGACGGTCGCGATTGAGCCAGGGCAGATTCATCGTTAGCTCAGCCATGTAGGCGTTGCGCGACGAGGAGCCGGTGGGCATCAGCATGTAGCCGAGAGCAGCCGTGAAATCCGGCTTCATGGCCAGACGCGTCAGTTGACTCTGGTCTCGCGACTGGACAATCTTCTTGCGCAGAGCGGCCAGCTCGGGACGATTCTCGATGGCCACGCGCTCCAGTTCCTCGATGGAAGGGAGGGTTGCAACGGTCGCGTAGTCACCCGTAATCTCAACCGGCTCATCCGGACTCCGCCCCAGCAGCGCATTCAACTGCGCGCGCGCATTGTCCCGATCCTCTTCCAGCTCGACGAGGTGTTCGTTCAGCCGTGTCAGGGCCATCTGCGCACGCAGTACGTCCGCCTGCGGAACCTTGCCGGTGGTGTACTGCGCCAGCGACGCGGACACGGCTTCTTTCAGGAGCGACGCCTGGCGGTCGTGCAGGTTCATCTCGTCTTTGTTGCGCTTGAGGTCCGCGCAGGCCTTGCGCACTTCCACCGTGACTTCCTGTCGCGCCGACTCGAGTTCGCTGGCTGCAATCTCCGCGTCGTCCCCGGCAAGCTTCGCATGGAGGTCCCGCTTTTGCTTGCTCAGATACGTGCGCTGCAGCGAGAACATCATCTGCGCCTGGTTCAGGTCCCACGGCTGGCGCAGCGGCGTGTTCCAGTCGCGCACCATGAACATGGGATCGTCCAGGCTGCGTGCGGTAGTGATTTTGAGCTGGGCCAGCGACAAGCGCCTGACCGCGGCGCGTATCTCCGGATTGGTCTCGAGAGCGCGGGCAACCGCTTCATCCACAGACATTGGAACAACGTCCGGCCCGTTCGACGCGCTCAAAACATGGTCCGGGGCAGACACCGGAACAGGTCCAGCGGGCGGCTCCGTCTGTCCCTGACAGGCGATCGCCAGCGCCACCATAAGCGACGCAACAACACATATAGATTTCACTCTTCAACTCCACGGTGAATGGCAAAAACTGCATTCCGGGGCGCACGAATGCGCACTCCGGCGAGCCACAGCGGAAGCGAAGAGCTAGATTCTCAGGTTGAATGCGCCAGTCGGCGGGGAGAGATGCGGAATGATCGCAACGGACGGGAAGCCGTCGCGTGAGGAGAACTCAAGGACGGTAACAAAATTCGCCGCCACGCTCATCGAGGCCGAAACGGGGACGTCCGGCGCAACAACGACGGCGGGCAGTGGAGCGCGCGCCGTGCAGCATTCAGTCTGCGCGAATTGAGTCGATTCGGGTGCGGGTGCGCAGCATCTATGCGCGGGATGCGGCGTCGGTTGCAGGCAGATTCCATTCGGCGCAAGCAGGCCACCCATCAAAACGATGGCCACCGCCGCGCGTTGAAAAATGCCTCGCAACATACACACAGGCTACCACGAAAAGGGTGCGCCGCGGTGATTTGCATCACCGCAGGGCTCTAGGCGCGGCCGGCAAACTCGCGGGTCTCCGTGTACACCTTCACCTTTTCGCCTACTTGAATGAAGAGGGGAACCTTGACTTCGAGACCGGTCTGGAGCCGTGCGTGCTTGGTCACGTTGCCGCTGGTGTCGCCGCGTGCGCCGGGCTCGGTGTATTCCACTTCGAGTTCGACCTTTTCCGGCAGTTCCAGGCCGATGGGGTTGCCGTTGAACTTGTGCACCTGGATCAGCGCGCCCTCCACCAGGAAGTCCAGAGCGCTGCCCATCATCTCGCGGGACAGGGTGTGCGTCTCGAAGGTTTCCTGATCCAGAAAGTGCGAACCCTCGCCGTCGCTGTAGAGATAGGACGACTCCACCAGTTCCAGGTCAGGTTCCTTGAACCGCTCGCCGGCCTTGAACGTCTTGTCGAAGACCGCGCGCGTGAGCAGGTTGCGCATCTTCAGGCGAACCAGCGTCTGGCCGCCCCGCGCCGTGGGGGTGGAGACCTCCGCGTCCATGCAGTAGTAGGGGGTGTTTTCAAACTCAAAATACATCTTGCGCTTAACGGTAATGGCTTCGATCAATGCGGCCATGAATTCCTCAAAAGAACAGGCATTTGAAGCCGCCGATCCCACCGGGATCGCATCGGCTCCCCGTCAATTATAGGGGGAAGCGGCCTTCCGCGGCTCTGGCCGACTCTATCGCTGCCCACTCCGGCTCCATGCGCCCACGCCGACCAGTCACATGCCGGCCGGTTTTGCGGGCCGCGGCTCAACCGCCGCGTCGCACAATGCAAACCGGCCGGCATGTGACTGGTC
>Ga0255352_1001148_pt1 | contig 13805 bp, 8 predicted proteins | sample HBST0metaG_FD_189939 | JGI IMG/M metagenome (GOLD analysis project Ga0255352, IMG submission 189939) | Peat soil microbial communities from Stordalen Mire, Sweden - H.B.S.T0 | ecosystem: Environmental > Terrestrial > Soil > Wetlands > Peat | place: Sweden: Norrbotten County, Stordalen Mire...
CGACTGGACGCATCGGATGAAGCCGATTGCCGAGGCTGTCGCCGCTTTGCCTGCAAAGAGCGCTCTGCTCGACGGCGAGGTTGTGGTGTTGGCGAACGATGGGACCACAAGCTTTGCGGAACTGCAGGCTGCTTTTCAGGACGGTGCAACCAGCGTACTCAATTACTTCGTCTTTGATTTGCTGCATCTCGACGGACGCAATTTGCGCAGACTCCCGTTGGTGGAAAGGAAGTCGATGCTTGCCAAGTTGCTTGCCAGCGCTTCAACCAATGGAGTCGTTCGTCTGAGCGAGCATCTTGACGAAGACGGTGGCACAGTGTTCAAGCACACGTGCCAGTTGGGAGCGGAAGGGATCGTTTCAAAGCTTGCGACATCGCGCTATTCCTCGGGGCGTGGAAATGGCTGGCTCAAGGTGAAGTGCTACCACGAACAGGAACTGGTGATTGGCGGATTTACGCTTCCGTCAAATGGGACGCACGGAGTAGGCGCCTTGCTGTTGGGCTATTACCGCGACGGCAAGCTTGTTTACGCCGGGCGCAGCGGCACCGGCTTTACGCAGAAGACGCACCGCATGATGCGCGATCGGCTTGAGAAACTGGTTCGCAAAGAGTCGCCCTTCGACGAGATTCCCGCAAGCGTCGGGCGAGGTGCACGTTGGGTAAGGCCGGAACTGGTGGCGCAAATATCCTTTGCCACTTGGACCGCGGACAATCTTGTGCGACAGGCAGCCTTCAAAGGCCTTCGCGAAGACAAGCCAGCAAAGCAAGTTCAGCGCGAAAGAGCGGAAGGTCGCGCTGCGGAAGCGGAAAGCAGCGTGCGGGCTGAGGCATCCGAGAAGGTTAAGCCGAAAACGATTGCCGCGCGGCGCATTTCCGCGACGGTGGCTCGCTCGGAGGAGACTTTGCCTATACGCCTCACCCATCCGGACAAGATTCTGGATGCGGAATCGGGGCTGACAAAAGACGACTTGGCGCACTACTACCTGGAAGTGGCAAGTTACCTGTTGCCTTATATCGAAGGGCGCCCGCTGACGCTGGTGCGGTGCATGGACGGAACGGGCAAGGCATGCTTTTATCAGAAGCACAAGAATGCCATGCTGCCTGCCGACATCGGCAGTGTTGAGATTACGGACAAGAAGACAGGAGTGCCGGAGCCTTATATCACGCTCTCGACATCGAAGGCGCTCGTTGAATTGGCTCAACTGGGAGTGCTTGAGCTGCATCCGTGGGGGTCGCGCAACACGGCAATCGAGAAGCCGGACCAGATCGTGTTCGACCTCGATCCTGATTCAGCGATTGATTGGAAGACGCTGGCTGCGGCTGCCGCCGAAGTGCGGGAGCGTCTGAAGAACAGCGGGCTTGAGAGTTTTCTGAAAACCACCGGGGGCAACGGCCTGCATGTGGTCGCTCCGATTCGCGCACAGAATTCCTGGCCGGCGGTGAAGGAGTTCGCGCACCGTCTGGTGCTGGCCATGGAAAAGGACAATCCGGGCTTGTATCTGACGAAGATGACGAAGGCCGCGCGGAAGGGAAAGATTTATCTCGACTATCTTCGCAATGAACGGGGCGCCACTTCGATTGCGCCGTATTCTCCCCGCGCACGTTCGGGAGTTCCGGCGGCTCTTCCTTTGCAGTGGGAGGAATTGAAGATGACAGAGCGGCCGCGCTTTCTCGTGTCTGATTTTGCCGTGTGGAAGAAGCGTCTCGAGAAGGATCCGTGGAGCGGCTTTGGGGAAGTCAGGCAATCTCTCCCCATTTCAGCGGAGGGGTGAGTCCACAGCAAGATCCCGACGTGAATCGAGAAACGGAGAGCCGCCGGAGTTGGAACCAACTCCGGCGATTTCTTTTACCGTGATGATCGGCCATCAGTATTGTGTCTCTGAAGTTCATTGCATACGCTGAGATCCCGAACCGCAGTCCTTCATGGAAGGGTGTTCCACCCGAGGTCATGAAAAAAGCAACCGCGGATCCTTCCCGTTGGTCAGGATGACACTTGTTGTGGGATAGGAGTGTGGTGTCGCCAGGAATCTTCAGGGCAGATCCTGTTGACTTCGATTGGCGCAAAGGACGCGCCAATCGAAGTCGACAGCGTAATTACGGTACGAACTTCAGAGGCCGGACATTAATGAGCACTTGAAAAATCGAACAGGCTCATGAGATCGTCGAGGGCCGGGGAGTTGACCGGCACATAGGGATTGTCGGGCGTGGCGATGGGGTTGGGGAAGTTGTCGCGACTGCGGTTGGTAATGGCCGGCAGGCCCCAGTTGGCTTCGATGAACTTGTCGATCGAAACGTGATCGGCATAGTCGTGGGCGATGTATCCAGGCCGTGCGTAAGGAGACACCGTGAGGAGAGGAATGCGGGTTCCGTCGCCGAAGAAGTCCACCGGCTGGACGTAGCCCGAATCGTAGTAGCCGCCGCCTTCATCCATGGTGATGAAGATCGCTGTCGAGGCCCAGAGCTTGGGATTCGCCTGAACCGCATCGACGATTTTCTTGCAGAAGGATTCGAACAAATCCAGTTTGGAAGAAGCCGGGTGACCGTCGACCAGGCCACTGGGCTTGACGATGGACACAGCCGGCAGAGTGCTTTTCGCGATGTCAGCGTAGAGATTCGCCGTGTCCTGAATATGGGCTGTGCGGACAGTGGCGTTGGCCATGATCGAGGTGTCGTACTGGAAGGGATTGCAGATGTTGCAATACTCGTCGGTTAGCGCGCCGATGGCTCCGTAGTTGAGTTGATAGGGATCCGGGACATAGTTATTCCACTGGTCGCCATAGTACTTCCAGGAGACTTTGGCTTTGATCAAGTCGTCGCCAATGCTGGGAGTGGACGAGGGGGGAATAGTAAATGGGGTGTTATTGGCGCTGTTGTCGGTGTAGGCGTTTTTGCCGTTGCCGAAGTAGCCGGGGTTGTAGTTGTTCAGGAGATAATAGTGGCCTGCCTGGCAACGCGGATCGATACCGAGCTTATTCAGGTAGCCCACGATGGGAGCGACGCCGGGCTGTGTTGTATCCGCGCAGGCGCTGTAGGAACCGCCGCCGTATGCAGAGGATCCGTAACCACCGCCGCCGTAGCCGTCTTCCTGATACCAGTTGTTGGTGCCTTTAGCCGGATTCGGATTCTCGACTTCGTCGACGACACCGGCGTTGGGGCTGCCGACAGCGACCTTGACGTTGTGCGGAGGGATTTGCGCGTGGCCTTTGCCGTCGCTGAACCAGATCGCATCAGCATGGCCGAGCATGATGTGGTTTGCGCCTGTACCACCGTTCACGGACTGATGGAAGTTATCGCTCATTGAATAGGTGTCGGCGAGGTACTTGAAGTAAGGAACGTCGCCCTTTTGAATGTTATAGAAACCCATCGCCGTGGAACCCTCTCCGGTGGTGGTGGCGGAGGGCGCATAGTCTGTGCTGAAGTTGACGGGTTGGGTTACGCCGTTGGTACCTGCTCCCACTGTGACTTCAACCCAGGGAAAAAGTTTTGCGTCGCATCCGGAGGGATTGTCCCAGGTTGCGTGGCCAAGGCTGCAATCAAGTTGCTGCCACATCTGATAGAAGCGGTGAACGGGGCTGGCAGCGTAGGAGTCGTAGCTCAAGCCATTCTTGAGCTTGTTGGTTAGCTGGAATGGTCCAGCGGGCAGTGCATCGACGTTGCGGATGCGCTGATCGGGAGTGTGGCTGGCCTGGCCGGTGCCACCGGAGATCAGTTCTTCGTATCCCTCAAACGTAAGGCCATTTTCGGACTGCTGGGCCAGCTTCAAGTTGTCGCCTGCGATATAGGAATCCTTGGGGCCACCAACGAGAGGCGCTGGAAGGACTTCTTTGGGGAAGGGCGTGGTTGCCGGATCGAGCAAGAAAGCATCGGGCTGCTGATCGGTAGCTGCCCTTTGCTCGGCTTTGTAAAAGTTCGGGCCAGGAGTCCCGTCAGGATTCACGATTCCTTGCGACAGGAGGTTGTGGATGTGCACCCCACGCTGCTTTGGTTGGAAGGTGGCGAAGACGTGGTCGAAGCTGCGGTTCTCTCCGATGATCACGATGACGTGCTTGATAGGCGTGCTTGTGTCGTTATCGCGAGCGTCGGGTTGTGAAGGTTCGGCAGCGAATGCGCTTCCGATCGCGAGCTGGAATACGGCGAGGGACACCAGCCCTGTCCTCGCAGCCTTGACGGTTGCGAGCACGAAATGCTTGATTCTCATTTTCTATTACCTCCGGGGAAGGCCGAGAGTTAACTCGGCTGGATGAAACCTAGATGATGGAAATTACAAGCACGCTTGAAGAGTGTTAACAGACGATGAATTGTGTGATATTTCGCCGTTCAGACGACAGCCAACTGCCATAGTGCGATGCTGGATAGGCGCATGGGTAGCGGGTTTCGGTGGAGAATCTCACGGGGTTTGTGCAGCTTCTTCCGCACTACGGGGGCTCGGGTCAACCCGGATGGATCCCATCATTCCCTTGTCTTCGTGCTCCAGAAGATGGCAATGATATACGAAAGTTCCGACCATGTTCGGATCTCTGAAATCCATTCGTAATCGAACGCTGGGATACGAGAGCGATCGCCCGTTGTAGTAGGGAACGTTGACGGTATCCCGGAGGAAGTTTTCGTTCACCGGCTTACCCATGTAATCGAGCAGCAAGAAATGCAATTGGTGGATGTGAAAAGCGTGTAACTCGCTGGACCGGTTTTCGATGATCCAATCTTCCACGGTCCCTTGCTGAGCGACGATATTCGGAATCGCCGCATTCATTTCGAACATCTTCGGTTCCTGCCCGTCGACTGTCAAGTAGAATTCGACGGCGCTGGTGGGATCGTTTGGAACGGCGAGTTTTTCGGAGAAATAGAGCCGGCGGATGCGCACCGGGGACACGCTTCCCAGCCACGCTTCTGCGGGAGGCGGAAGCGGCTCGGGCGCGCTCTGCAACTTCGAGCGAGTCTCAGGCGCGGCTGCTGAAGCGGCAATGGTTGCAAGCGCCCGGTTGGGATCGTTTTCGCCGCCTGGCCCAGTGTCGACGGTTCGAGTGACGAGCAATGCTGCCTGGCCTTCCGACGGGCCGGTGAAGATGAACTCCACGCGCGCTCCCGGCGGCAGGCCAAGGTGAGTCTGTGGATCTACGGCTTCGCCGGTTGGATCATTGTGATTCATAGGGACGCCATCCATGGCGACCAGTTCGAGGGGCTGCGGCGTGTGGTCGAACAGGATGGCCAGATTGAGATAAGTGATGGCGGAGGCGTTCAGCACGCGCCAGAGTTGGCGCTCCTTGGGCTTCATTTGAATCATCGCGGGAGAGTAGTCAGGATAAGGGACCGGCACGTAGTTGATGGACAAATCTTTGGCCGGCTTGCCGAAGCCTGTCCCGGTGTTGGTCGCATCGCCGTCGCGGTCCACGAGGAACTTGGGGACGACCGGCTCGGACTTCGCGGGGGGCGCGTTCGGATTGATCAGGTCCTGGTCGCGAATGATCAAGACACGTTCGGACAAACCCGCCGTCACCTTTTTTACGCGCTCGATCCCTTCAACGATGAGGGCACCGGAGGCGCCTCCGAGAATCGGAACCTTGCTGAAGCCGTGGATGTGCGGATGGTACCAATAGAGCCCGGGAGGCTCATCGTCGGGGATGCGGAAACGATATTCGAATGGGGCATCGCCGGGCTGAATGGACGTTTTGAGGACCTCGTCCTGATGACAGACGGGAGGAATCGTCAAGCCATGAAAATGAAGGTTGGTGGAAACGGAACTCATGATGCCGCTGGCACAGGGAGCGTCGCTTGGGGCGCCGGATTTTTCTGGATGGACGGCTGCATGGACGTGCGCGGGCGGCACCGTGCCGGGGTTCAGATCGAGCAACGCATTCTTGAGATGAAGAATGACCAGATCGCCGGGAGCGACGCGCAGAGTCGGCGATTCGCGGCCCGCCGTATCGAGATAGCAGTAGCGGATGGAGCCGCCTGGTTCGGATTCGTTGACGACCGTGAGATCAGCCTCCAGGACGCCGTTGTGGCTGCGCAGATCTTCCGGCTCCTCCACGATGCTGCCGGCGGGAGGACGCGGACAGACGTCTTTTTTTGATTGAGCGTTCAGGGAAAGGCACGCAGAGATGAAGATGAACGCGGCGGCTGCGAGGGAAGCCGAACGGGAGAGGTTTTGCACGTTGAATTTCTGCATGAAGATGGGTACGCAGGGGCACTCTTTGGGGGATTCTATCTGCTTTCCAGTCGACCCGGAAATGCTTCTTCAGTTTTCGCCTGCAATGTTAACTTCCGATAAAGACGAGACGACTTTCATGAATATTCGCCCGGTCCATGATCGGGTGAATATTCATGAAAGTCTATTGTCTCCCAGGTCTCAAAGGCGAGACCTGGGGCACTCGCAGTTGCGCCCGCAGTTGCACTCGCAGTTGGAACAAGAACAGGCGGTCAGAGAACCAGCTGCGCGAGAGGCGGCAGCTGAGGAAGCCGATTCCGGCGGGAGATGAGGACCAAGCTGGCGCGATGGTTCAATGCCAGCACCGAGCATTATTTGTGGGACATTGTTTTGGATTCTGGGATATAGTGAAGGACTCTTCGGAGGTCTCCTTGAAAAGACAGCGTTCTTTCCCATGCGTCTTTCCTGGCCTCGCACTCGCGGTCGGACTATCAAGTGCCGCGCTGGCTGTCGCTGCAACGCCTTTGCCCACTACCACTCAATTGACAATCTCGCCGACGACGTCGGTCGCGGCGGGCACTTTGTTGACTTTAAAGGTCTCGGTTCAATCTTCGGGCCAGGATGTTTCGCCCGGCCTGGTCTTGTTTTGCAACGCCGCGGCGGCATACTGCGAGGACGCAAACATTCTCGGTCAGGCGCAATTGGCGGCCAATGGGAAAGGTTCGCTCAATTTGATTCTCCCGATTGGGCCGCATCAGATCCGCGCCGAATTCCGGGGCACCACGACTTACGCATCCAGTTCCTCGCAGACAGAGAGCGTGCTTGTCAGCGGGAAGTATCCAACCACGACTTCCTGGGTAAGCTACGCACAGACCGTGGACACCTACATGATGATTGGCGCCGTGACCACAGTTGGCCAAGTTCTCCCGAATGGCACGTTGGCCTTTAAGGACAACGCCAATCATCAGCTTCCCATCGCGGATTTACCGGTGGGCGCGCCTACCTTGACGCTCAATCCCCTAGCTGGGTTATCCGGAGCGGGTAATTTCATTGCTGGCCCTGTCGCCGACTTCAACCGCGACGGAAAGCTTGACGAGCTTGCGTATGACACGAGCACGAGCAGTTGGGTCGTTCTGTTCGGAAATGGCGATGGAACGTTTGTGATCGGCCCCAGCTCCAAAACGGCTGTTGGATTTTTTCCCAGTACGATTGTGACCGGAGATTTTAACGGCGACGACATACCCGATTTCGCATTTGCCGATGGCAACAACATAGATATCCGTCTTGGGCTTGGGAATGGAAAATTCTCGGTACCTGCGTCAATAGCCATAGGGCAGGCTGTGGGCTTCATCTCTGTCGGGGACCTCAATGGCGATGGCAACGAAGACCTGATTGTGAGCTCCGGGGCCGGAACGCAGATATGGCTGGGGAACGGCGTGGGCGGGTTTTCGCTTTCCCCCTCACCAGCGTTTCCGGCGGCCGTTTCCCCGATTCAGATTGCGGATCTCAATGGAGACGGCCTGGCCGACTTCGTGTACATCGATAACGTCTCCGGCACAACAGGCGGGACCGCCGTGATCGTCTACATGGGAACTCCCAGTGGTTCCTTCGTTGCGACCCCTACCGCGATCTATTGCGGCACGCCGTGCATATCTACTGCGGTGGCGGACTTTAACGGCGACGGCAAGCCAGACCTGGCCGTGGGTGAAAATGAGGAATTTGTTTTTGGGATAGAACCCGCCGAAATTGTTCTCGCGCTCGGGAATGGGGATGGGACATTTGCTCACCAAACCGAAATTGCCAATGGCTACCTTGGCCAAGCTAGTCTGGGCGACTTCAACGGAGACGGCAAGATGGACATTGCCAGCGAGGTCAACGTCAGGGACGTTATGAGTTCAAGCATCCTCCTCGGCAACGGTGACGGCACCTTCACGGCATCGGCCGGGTTCTCCTCGCCAGCATCGGCCATCGGAGACTTCAACAACGACGGCTTGTCCGATCTGGTGGGGAGTCCGACGGCAGTTGGACTTGCCGAAGAGCAGTACACGGCGACAGCGAACGGGGTGACGCTTACCGGACCTCCCGGGATCCATGGTGTCTTTGCAAATTATGAAGGGGACTCGCATCACGCCGGCAGCGTTTCCACCTCTGTTCCGCTGCAAGGGCCCAAGGTTGCGACCGTGGTAACTCTTGACGCGTCGCCGACTCCGGTCGTTCTGGGCCAGACGATGCGGTTGGTGGCCACCGTGACTCCGTCCGTTGTGGACCAGGATAAAGCGACGGGCACAATGACATTTTCAAGCGGTCCGAACGCGCTGGGTGCGGCGGTTCCGGTTGTGAATGGAAGAGCGGTATTTACCACCTCGACTTTACCCATTGGCAGCAATATCAGCCTCACTGCGTTCTACAGCGGCGATACTGATTTCAGGTCGAGCCAGTCCCAGCCCGTGCGCTTAACTGCCGCCGGTACTCTGCGGCCCGCTACGAGTACGGTCCTCCGCGTTTCCGGGGCGCCGGCCGTACCGCTGGGAACGGTGGTCACGCTTTCGGCCAGGGTGGTCAATTCCGGAGCTCCTACCTCTACGGGACTGGTGATTTTTTATAGCTCCACTTCGGCGCATCCCGGTGAAACCGTCATTGGTCAGGCGCAGATCACGCCGAGCGGGTTTGCCACGATGAGGTTCCGGCCTCCCATGGGATCGCTTGCGTTCAAGGCGGTGTACCAGGGGACAAACACTCATGCGGGCAGCGCATCTGCTCCAGTGAGCTTGAGCGTAACCGGAACGATCTCCACCAGCACCGCGGTCTCGGTCGCCCCGCCGGGATACTCTGCAACGGTAACGGCTAACGGACCGCTGGCTGCAAGCGGGGACGTGTCCTTCGTGGACGCGACAGACTCCAACTTCGTGTTCGCAACCGCGCCCCTGAGCCTCTCAAGCACGCAATTGTCGCTTCCCGCGCCGATTTGGATGAACCTGGGAGGGGGGCCCGATGGAGGCTTTGTCGCCGATTTCAACGGCGACGGCATCCTTGACATCGTCACAATTGCGACGGGAGTAAGTTCATATGAGTTGAGTATTCTGCTTGGAAACCGAAACGGTACCTTCCGTCAGGGATTTACCGGCGCCGTCGCCGGCTTTCCCAGGGACTACACCGTAGCGGACTTTAATGGCGACGGAATTCCGGACGTTGCGGTTTTGCAGGATGCAGGACAACAACCATCTGTCGCAATTTTCCTCGGCCGCGCCGATGGAACCTTCCTCACGCCGTCGACTTTCCCCGTTGCACTCGAACCCTATGCGATCGCTGCGGGCGATTTCAACGACGACGGCACTCCGGATCTGTTGATCACCAGCTACAACGATGGCACTGTAACAGTCGTGCTCGGCGATGGCAAAGGAGGGTTCAGCGCCGCACCATCCTTCGATCAGGGCTATCCTGGCCAAGGCCCAGCCCTCGTGGGTGACTTCAACGGGGACGGCTATCCGGATGTCATAACCGCCAACTACAACGGATTCCAAGCGAACATCATGGTTTTCTTAGGCAATGGAGACGGGACGTTTGCATTGAACGGCTTCTCCGTTCCATGTGGGGAATTCGGAATGACCGAAGCGGACTTCAATGGCGACGGGACTCCGGATGTCCTGTTGAGCGGGTGCGAAACAGACCTGGAACTGCTGTTGGGAAACGGCAATGGAACGTTCGCGTTCTGGTCGCTGCCTGTGCCGCCGATTGGGCCGGCGGAGGATGATTTCGGCGCAGCGGCGGCCGATCTCAATGGCGACGGGATCCCGGACCTGGTGGTAACCAACGATTTTACTCCGACTGCCCCAATGGCTATTCTCCTGGGTAGGGGCGACGGAACGTTCCTGGCAGGGCCCATTTTCTCCCCTCCAGGCAACCCAACCCCGGTTCCAGCAGCTACCCTGCTGGGAGATTTCAACGGCGACGGAATTCCCGACATTCTCGAGACGACCAATTCGGGCGTCCTGGGACCCCGGTTAACGCCTCTCGCGTTCGAATGGTCTCCGTCCATCACACAGACATCCCAGGCAGCTACGAACACCACCCCGCCGGGAACGGGCACTCAGCAGGTCTATGCCGCCTACTCTGGCGATGCGACGCACACCGGGAGCACTTCGTCGACGGTTCCGGCAACTGGAAGCTCGGAAAAGCGTCAACAAAAGTGAACGACGAACGCGGTCATAAGAGGCTTTGAACGTCGAGCAAAAACTAAATTGCCCTCCCGGCAGCACCTGAAACTTGTGCTGCCGGGAGGGCTTGAATTTTGGGATGGGTCAGGCAGGAACGGCGAAGCGCATCCGAGCGAAGACTGCCCGGATGGCCGGCATTACCAGCCGCGGGTTTGGAGCAGTTGCGACTCGTCCAGTCCGGCGGCGGCCAGACCCTTCATGGTTCCGGTGACCTGTTCCGCGGCTTCGGCAAGAATCTTGGGATCGTTGAAGTGGGTGGTGGCGATCACGATGGCCTTGGCGCGGGAAACGGCTTCTGCGCGCTCCTTGGGATCGTTCTCGACATCGAGCGGCGTGGCGCGTTCCTTCATGAAGATTCCCGAGCCGACGAAGATGGCTTCGGCGCCGAGTTGCATCATCAGAGCGGCGTCGGCCGGGGTGGCAATGCCGCCGGCTGAAAAGTTGGGCACGGGCAACTTGCCGGTTTGTGCGACCATGCGGATGAGTTCGTAGGGCGCCTGATGGTCTTTCGCGGCAGCGTAGAGCTCCTGCTCACTGAGGACCGTGAGAGCACGCATTTCGCGGACAATCTGGCGCATGTGCTGGACGGCGTGGACCACGTCGCCGGTTCCCGCTTCTCCCTTGGTGCGGATCATGGCCGCGCCTTCGGCGATGCGCCGCAGGGCTTCTCCCAGATTGCGCGCCCCGCAGACAAACGGGGTGGTGAAGGCGTGCTTGTCGATGTGATGAGCTTCGTCGGCGGGTGTGAGGACTTCGCTCTCGTCGATGAAGTCGACGCCCAACTCCTGGAGAATCTGCGCCTCGGCGAAGTGGCCGATGCGGGCCTTAGCCATGACGGGGATCGAGACAGCCTGGATGATCTGCTTGATGAGGCTGGGCTTGGCCATGCGGGCGACGCCGCCCTCGGCGCGGATCATGGCGGGCACACGCTCCAGAGCCATGACCGAAGTGGCGCCGGCCTCTTCGGCGATGCGGGCCTGTTCGACGTTCATCACATCCATGATGACGCCACCCTTGAGCATCTCTGCCAAACCAATCTTCAGGCGCAGGCTGGTGGATGTAAAGTTCTTGTTTCCATTCGATTCCGGCATAATCTTCGACCTCGCTTCAGGGCAGATTCCTTGCCCGCTGGGGCGAGAAAAACCGCACAATGACTTTCCATCAGTGTAGCAGCGATGTTGTCTTCCGGTTTCACGGGAGGGTGGAGGCGGCAGAGCGCACGCGACCTTCCATCAGAATTTCTTAATCTTTCTGTCCGATTTCTGGTCACATTTCTGCTTGATTTCTAAGCATATGGCACCTTCGAAACCACTTCCGGCGCAGCCTGTGACGCCGAATACTCTGCCAGATTCGACAGCAGGCGCGGCGATTGCGACCGAGAAGGCGTTGGTGCCGTCGTCCCATGCGCCGGAGGAAGGCGCTGGCGCAGGGTTCAGCGCGGCAGTGGCGCGTTTGCCGGTGGAACTGGATGTATCGGTTCCGGTGCGGCAGTTCCGCGTGCGCAATCTGCTGGCGCTGGAGCCGGGACGGCTGATCGAAACCCAGTGGGTGAACGGCGAAGATCTGCCGCTGACCGCAGGCGACGTACAACTGGCCTGGAGCGAGTTTGAGGTGGTCGATACGCAGTTGGCGGTGCGCTTGACCCGGCTTGTGTGAGCGGCGGATGAGGTGGGTTTTCCAGAGGAATTGGTTTGTGAGTGACGAGGCGCGAAAGGCCGGGGGATGAAGCAGAACGACAAGAGAGCGGCGGGGGGTGGTCTGGCGGGCTGGGTTCTCGCTCGACTGCGGCGCAGCGGGCAGGATCGGCCGAGGCTGGAACTGCTGGAGCGCATTGCATTGGCTCCGCGCCAGTCGCTGGCTTTGGTTGAGGCGGAAGGGCGGCGTTTTCTGGTAGCCACTTCGCCCGAGGGTGCGCCGGCGTTTTATGCGCTCGAAGAGCGAGGCCGGCAGGTTGGGGTACGGCAGGCACGGTCGGCGGCGAGGGTTTCATGGTAATGTCCTGGGCTGCGATAACCCTGGCGCCCGTATCGGTGCCGCTGCTGCCGGATTTGAACGCACGGCTGCATCCATCGGATTCAACTCCCTGGACAATTCTCGTTGTCCTGACGCTGATCACGCTGTTGCCCGCGATTCTGATGGCCATGACTCCGCTGGTGCGGCTGCTGGTGGTCTTTCATTTTCTGCGCCAGGCGCTGGGCACCCAAACCGCGCCCTCGAACCCTACGTTGATGGGGCTGGCGCTGATGATGACCTGGTTCCTGATGACGCCAGTCCTCAATCAGGTGGATCAGCAGGCCGTCGAGCCCTTCCGGGCCGGGCAGGTGACGGGCATGGAGGCGCTGGACCGCGGCGCGCAGCCGGTGAAGCATTTCCTGCTGAAGTACGCACGCGAAAAGGACCTGGCGTTGTTTACCTCCGCTGGGCAGATTCGGCGCCCCAATCAGCCGGATGACTTGCCCATGCGGGTGGTGGTGCCAGCCTACATTCTCTCCGAATTGAAGGCTGGATTTGCCATCGGCGCGGTGCTGTTTCTTCCGTTTCTGTTGATCGACATGGTTACCGCTTCGATTACGACTTCGATCGGCATGTTTCAGTTGCCTCCCGTGGTGATTTCGACGCCGTTGAAGATTCTGCTGTTTGTGATGGTGGACGGCTGGAACCTGCTGGCCGGTTCGCTGTTGAAGAGCTTTTGATCCGTTGCTGCGAGTTATCTCACTTGCCGTCGCGGTGTATTGAAAGGACACGATGACGCCCGACCTGGTTGCCGAACTGCTACGCCAACTGATGAAGGAATCGATGATTCTGGCTGCGCCGGTACTGATTGCCGCGGCGCTGCTGAGCTTCGTGCTGAGCCTGTTTCAGACGCTGACCAGCTTGCAAGAGCAGTCGCTGACGACGGTGCCGCGCCTTGCGGCCGTGTGCCTGATTCTGCTGGCCGGAATGCCCTGGTTCCTGGGCCGGATGGCGACATACACCCGGCTGTTGCTGGCGGACCTGCACCGCTATGTGGGGTGAAGAGGCAGCTATTAGCCGCTAGCTCCTAGCTTCTAGCTTGGACCGGTGCATGCGATCAATGCTGGTGCCAGCTCAGGGGCTGAGAGCCCGGGATCGAACCAGGATGGTTTGAACACTCACTTCACTACCGATCAGCCAAGAGCTAGAGGCTAGAAGCTAGCAGCGAGAAGCTAAAAGAGGAAATCGCCGATGCCGCATGGCAACGAGTTGGATTGGACGAGCTTTCTGTGCGCTATGACGCTGGCCCTGGTGCGGGTGAGCGGGATGGTGGCGTTCGCTCCTTTCTTCTCCTCGACGGCATTGCCCATGCGCGCCAAGGCGGTTTTTGTGGGCGCGGTGGCGTTCCTGCTGGCTCCCCTGGTGGCGACGCTGCCGAACGCTCATGCAAGCATCGGGTTTTCGGCGCTGTTGGGAGAACTCGCGGTGGGACTG
>Ga0255352_1001157_pt1 | contig 13771 bp, 11 predicted proteins | sample HBST0metaG_FD_189939 | JGI IMG/M metagenome (GOLD analysis project Ga0255352, IMG submission 189939) | Peat soil microbial communities from Stordalen Mire, Sweden - H.B.S.T0 | ecosystem: Environmental > Terrestrial > Soil > Wetlands > Peat | place: Sweden: Norrbotten County, Stordalen Mire...
CCTTCTGCTCATAGAGCAGGATGCCCACGCCGGCCTTGCTGATCTTGTCGAGTGCCAGTTCCAGTTGCGGCCGGCAGTCGCAGCGCAGCGAGCCGAAGACGTCGCCGGTCAAACACTGCGAGTGGATGCGCACCAGCGGCGGCGCGGCGTCAATATCGCCCATCACCAGGGCTACCAACCCCTCGGTCTTGCCCGTTTTGCCGCCATCAGCGGCGTTCGAGCCCTCAAACCCCATGATCCGGAAAGCGCCCCAGCGGCTGGGGAAGTCCGCGTCGGCGACCTTCTTCACATTCTCCAATGCCATATCTCCATTGTACCGGGCGTAGTTTCACCCTGTTGGATTGGATGCGCGTGGCCGCCGCGCGTTACAGTGAATGCGTGGCAGACGAAAAACTGATTCTGATCACCCTGCTGGTCAAGTTGGGCGTGGCCGCCGCGGTGGCCAGCGCCCTGGCGCGCGCGCGTACCTTTCAGCGTCTGCTCTTTGCCGAGCGCCGCCGCCACCGCCAGACGGCCGTCATGCTGGCCTTTTTCCTGGTGCCGCTGACTCTTGGCGTCTGGGTCCGCATTACCGTGCCAAACTTTCTGGCTGCCGACATCTCCTTTGAAAGCACGATTCTGCTCGGCCTGCTCGTCGGCCCCGGCTGGGCCATGCTGGGCGGCGCGGCGCTTTCGATTCCGGCGCTTTTGCACGCGGAATACCTCGCACTGCCCTTCAATGCCGCGCTGGGCCTGGCTGCCGGCTCACTACGCCGCTTCATGGAAATGGAGGAGATTTGGTCCTTCACACCTTTTATCGACCTGAGCCTCTACCGATGGATTCGCCGCAATCTGCGCCAACCGCGCGTGGATCGTCAGATTTCCATGCTGTTTCTGATCGCGGCCTTCGAGGTGGTGCACGAGTGGATTGCGCGGATGTATCCGCGACGGCTTTTCGCGCTGCTGTCCGACATTCCGTGGTTGCAGATGCTGGTCTGGCTTTCGGCGCCGATGGTTGTCGGCATCGCGCTGAAGGTTTGGAATGCGCTGCGCATCGAACTGAAGCTCGAAGAGCAGAAGCGTCTTCTGCTTGAGGCTCGGCTCGACGCATTGCAACGGCAGATCAATCCGCATTTTCTCTTCAATACGCTCAACTCGATTGCCTCGCTGGTGCGCACCCGGCCCGAGAAGGCCCGCGAGATGACCGTCAAGCTGGCCAACATTCTGCGTGCTTTGCTCAAGGACCACGATACCTACGTGCCGCTGCGCGAGGAACTGCGTTTTACCGACGATTATCTCGACATCGAGGTGGTTCGCTTCGGTGCAAAGCTGCGCGTCGTCAAGGAACTCGCCCCAGAGACGCTCGACCTGCCTGTGCCCAGCATTCTGCTGCAGCCGTTGATCGAAAACAGCATCAAGCACGGTCTTGAACCGCGCATCGAGGGCGGCACCATCACTTTGCGCAGCCGCATTGAAGAGGGCCGGTTGCACATTGAGGTGGCAGACGACGGGGTGGGGATCAGCACCCGGCCAGCCTCCGCGGTGCGCCGCACCGGAGCTGGCATCGGGATGAAAAACGTCCAGGAGCGGCTGGATGTTCTTTACGGCAATCAGGCCAGCTTCAAGGTGGTCAGCAGCCCGGGCCGGGGCACGCTGGTCTCGATCGATCTGCCTGTTGAGGCTTTCATGGGCCGATGATGCGTGTGGCTTCCCGGAATCAATGACGCCCTCGCACGGGTCACTGCCGCAAAATCTGGATGTTTCTAATCGTATCTTGATCGTCTGGTTTAAGTTCAAGAACCTTCTTATAAAGCACCATGGCGAGATCGCCTCTGCCCGATTGTTGAAAAAGCACGCCGAGATCGTAATAGGGAACAATGTCCGTAGTCCTGAGATCAATCGCCTTTGCGAACTGGTATATCGCCTCCGTCGACCGTTTTTCGCCCATATAAAGCACGCCAAGATCGGTGTATGCAGATGCGTTATGAGGGTCAATCTGAATAATTTTTTGAAACGCAGCTTCTGCTTTGTTGGAGTCTCCGGAGCTTTGATAGGCCGTGCCAAGATTGAGCAACGCCAGCGTATCCTTTGGGTTTTGCTCAAGAGCCTGCAAATAGGCCGTCTCTGCTTCCGTGTAGGAGTTCATTTGCAAGTAAGTGTCGCCGATGCTGGCATATGCGTGGGGGTATTGAGGATGCATTGCTAGAGCTTGACGGTATTCTTGGATGGCTTCTAATAGCTGCCCGTTTTCGCGTAGCGTGAAAGCAATGTTGTAGTGTAGCAGTGCGCTTTGCGGTGTGGTGGCTAGAGAACTGCGATAGAGCTGCAGCGGGTCGGTCCAGTCTCCGACACGCAAGAAGGTGCGGCCCAGATTCCATGCTACCCAAACAAGAAGGCATGTTTGGAACACGCGCCGGACGTGAGGTCCTTTGAGCAATGCCATTGCTGCCACGATGGAGATGACGATGCCGATGTCAGCCAGATAAATCGTTCGTTCGGCGATTCCCTGGTAAGTTCTGATGAGGCAGAGCGGAGCGACGGCAATCAAAAACCACAGCACTCCGACCAGGGGTGGCGTATTCCACTTACGCCGGATGAGAAAAAAGAGTAAAGCGAGAGCCAAGCAGCCAAGCCCGACATACGGCCAGAAATGTGGCTGCTGCAACGAGATGCTGGTCGAGCGTTCAACGCTCATGTGGATGGGCAAAAGCGCCAAGATTACATGTTGCCAGAGCGCGAGACCGATCCAGGGCAACGACGCGAGCGAGGAAAACGAGTGGACGCCAACGGCTGTGCGCAGGACTTCCACTCCGATTGTCGCAAGTGCAATGGCGCCGACGGGCACCCAGGCGCGAATGGTTTTCCATGGCCGCGAGAAAACGAGGAGAATGGCTAGGGGGAGTGTCACGACAGCTTGCTCGTATGTGCACAGTGCCGCCAGGGCAGTCAGAAAACAGAGCGCTGCCCACCGCGGTTTCCTTGTCCTTTGGTATGTGAGCATGGACAGCAGGCAAAGCAGTACGAAACAAGTGCCGAGCACATAGCAGAGACAACTTACCCAAGCAACGACTTCGGTGTTGATGGGGAGGGAAAGCCAGAGCAACGCTGCTGCTGCGGCCTTCTCCTTCGAAAATTTCCATTTGCGCAAAAACGTAAAGAGCAGATAGCCGTTCAGAAAATGGAAAATGATACTGGTTGCGTGGAAGGCAAAAGGGTGCAGGCCCCATATATTTCGGTCTAGATATAAAGATAGCCAGAATAGCGGTCTGTAGGTGGAGGAGGCGTGGCCGAAGTAGGCACTGTTGAGAGATACAGGCTGAAGCAGAAAGCGGTGGGCAAAGCCGTTCCATGATTGAAGATTCGGATTGTTGACAATCTGGTCGAGATCGTCATAGACGAAGGGCGCGTTTAGGGATCTGCCGTAGAGTGCTAGAAGCAGGATAAACGCGGCGAAGAGAAACGTCCTTTGGGGATGCTTTTCAAACGCGGCGGAAAATGGATATTTGGAACGCAGCATGTCGCATGACCTTTATCTTGGCAGTAACCGAAGCGGAATAGACGCCATTTTTGAATGAAAATAACCAAGCCTGCCTTATCCGGGAGGTTCGGAAAATATTGCCGAATTTTCATGCCCACTTAAGGGATACTTATTTAACTGTACCCCCTGGACTTCGCGGATTGTCAGCCACGAAGTTAAGCAGTCCGAGGGAAGTATGCGCATGTTTTCTTGATGCGCGCGCCGTGGCATGAGGAGGCCCCGAGTTTTCCCTGCGCTCTGCACTCGGGGCTGCTTTCTTTCTGCCCCATGGGGCGTGAAGCTCTAATACAGTACGACGTTGAATCGCGCCTCGCAGCTCGTATCCGGATTGAAAGAGAGAATCTGTTCTTTCTCGTCTTTGGCAATGTGGATGTAGAGCGGTTTTTTGCGCGTCGTCGGCAGATTGGTGATCTTCAGGTGGCCGAGGGCGTTGGTGTAGGCGTCCAGGTCAAGCTTTTTCACGCCCATCAGGCCGTATTGAATCCGCGTATGCACCTTGGCTCCGTAAACCGGTTTGGAGTCGAAGCCGGTGACGAAGATGTCGGCGGAGCAGGAGCCGAGGTCGGCCGAAATTTCATTCGGTAGCGGCGCGTTTTGCGCATGCGCGCGTGCGGTGAACAGCGAAAGACTCAAAGCGGCCAAGGCAAAGGAACAAAAAAATTTCATGGCGTCAGTATAGCGCCGGGAGAGTTTTTTCCTGTTGTTGGAGTCTTGGGTGCGGCGCATGGAAAGTATCCGTCTCGTGCGCGATGCTTCGCGGTATTCTCAGACTATGGTGCGTTTCACTGTGTTGGCCTCGGGATCGAAGGGAAATAGTACGGTGGTCTCTGGAGGCAAAACCCGGATTCTGATCGACGCGGGGTTGAGCTGCCGCGAGCTGTTCCGGCGCATGGCGCTCGCCGACGAAGATCCTAAAACCCTTGATGCCATTGTAATTACACACGAACACACGGATCACGTGGCGGGCCTGTCGGTGACGGCTCGCAAGCTTGGTATCCCGGTCTATTTCACTGAAGCCACGCACCTGGCCTGGGCGAAGTGGATCACGCCGCGCCATCGCACCACCTACGCCCAGTGGATCGAACAGCAGCGCGCGGCGCGGGCCGCCGCAGCCGAAGCGCCGGAAGAAGAAGGGGAGATTGCGGTGCTGGCCACCGAAGCGGAAGAAGAGGCCGCTGGTCTGGAGGCGGAGGAGAGCGCGTCCGCGCCAGAAAGTGCTCCCAAGAAAGATCCGGCGCGGCTGCCCAGGCTGGAACGCTTCGCGGCCGGCGAGGCCTTTGCGATTGGCGACATTCGGTTGAGCCCCTTCACCACCTCGCACGATGCCGCCGATCCGGTAGGCTTTGTGCTCGAAAGCGAGGGGGTGCGCATGGGCTACGCCACTGACCTGGGCTATGTGGCGCCGAATGTTCGGGAGCAGTTGCGTGGGCTTAATCTATTGCTGCTTGAGTCCAATCATGACTTGGAGATGTTGCGCGACGGTCCCTATCCCTGGTCGATCAAGCAGCGGGTGCTTTCCCGCGTTGGGCACCTGTCGAACGAGGCGACGGCCGAGTTTCTGGCCCAGGAGTATGACGGCCATGCGGCTCATGTCATACTTGCGCATTTATCTGAAAATAATAATCTTCCCGACCTGGCACGGATGGCTGCCGAGCGCGCGATTGCCGAACGGGGAACTGCTGGCTCCTGTCGCCTGCTCTTGGCGGAGCAGCAGCAGCCAATTCCCTCTATTTATTTTTAATTCATTGTTTTATAATAACCATGTACAATCATGTCCGGAATAGGCATAGGGCCTCAGGGCATGTGATCCAGCTGGTTTTGCCGGGGCGCGACGGTTTGCGTTCTGTGTCAGATACCAGATCTGGTCCACCGATTTGCACTCGTTGTTCTGCGGGAATGCGGTCGCGTAGTGCAGATCCATGGAAAGCGAGTCTAATCCTGTATGGCAAGAACTTATTGTACAGATCGAGTCATTGGCGACATTCTGGCAAGCTGGCGGTATGATATTTCCGGTATTACGCCTGGGATGCGCAAGGACTACGAGCAGCACTTCAAGGATTGCGCGCATTGCCGGGCGCGTCAGCAGTTCCACCGTTCGCTGGATGCGACGCTGGCTGCGCTGACCAGTCTGGCTGCGCTGTTCTTCCTGTTTGCGCTTGCGGTCATGAAGCACGTCAAGCCGCTTGAACATGTTGCTTTTAACGTGTTTGGCTTGGACTTCACCGATACCTACCACATGCTGGTGTCGGCGGGCATTGCCGGACTTTGTTTCTCGGTGATCGCGCTGGCGCTGGTGCTGACGGCCACGCCTGCCCCCGCTTATTTGCGGGAGCGCGCCGAGCTGCTCGAAGAGCGGCTCCCTGAGGCGATCCGTTCCTTCCGCTCGCGCTAGATTTCTCGGCGCGATGTACGTCCTCCGCGGCCTCCCCTGGTGGGAGGTCGCGGTGTTTTTGCCGGGCTTTCAAAGTTTTCCGGGCCTCAAGGCGCTGCTGTTGGAGCGCGTGTTTTTCATGGGCCTGAAGGCCCATGCTTCCTCCGTTGTGTTGTTGATAAGCAAAAGGAACGGAAACCTTCAGGTTCATGAATGGATGGCGGAAGGAATAGGAACTTTCAGCTTCACGAACGGAGGGGTGGAGGGAGCAGGAGCCTTCAGGCTCCTGAACCGGTGGGCAAAAAGAAAGGGGCTTCAGCCCCGGGTTTTTCGTGTATGCTGCGGTCGTGCGATTTGCGCCACAGGAAACGCGCACTTATCACGTCACCTCAGTGACGGCCGAGCGTCGCTCACTTTTTCAGGTGATCGCGACGGCGGAACTCTTTCTTGATACGCTCTTCGACTATCATCAGCAGGGAAAATTCCTTTTGTACGCATTTGTCCTCATGCCAGAACATTTTCACGTTCTGCTCACCCCCGCGCCCGAGGTCTCCCTCGAAAAGGCTGTGCAATTTATCAAGGGTGGATTTTCCTTTCGCATGAAAAGCTCGCGCGTGCTGTGGATGCGCAGCTTCAACGAGACGCAGATCGCCAGCGCGGAGCAGTTCATGGTGTGCAGGCGTTATATCGAAGAAAATCCCGTACGGCGCGGGCTTGTGGCGATGGCAGAGGCGTATCCGTTCAGCTCGGCCAGTCGTGGCGCGCTCGATCCGATGCCGGTGCATTTTCGTGCGGATTGCCTCCGGGCCTGAAGGCCCTGCCGTTGGAGTGCGTATTTTTCATGGGCCTGAAGGCCCATGCTCCCTCCGTTGTAACGCGGTAGATGCAGCATAAAAAATGCTGGCCGAAGTCATCTGACTTCGGCCAGCGTGTTTTCTTGCTTGAAGAAAACACTACTTCTTGAGCACGCGCATGTCGCGGCCGGTCATCTCGACGGGCAGGCCCTTGGGCAGGGCGCCGAGGATGGTCGGGGCGATGTCGCGCAGCGAGCCGTCGCTGCGCAGCGTGTAGTTCTTGGCCTCGTCGGCCACGTAGAGGAACGGCACCGGGTTGGTGGTGTGCGCGGTGTGCGGCGCACCGGTGATCGGGTCCACCATTGTCTCGCAGTTGCCGTGGTCGGCGGTGACGATCCAGATGGCGTTCTTCTCGCGGACGGTCTTGTAGATGCGCGCGAGCTGGAGGTCGACGGCCTCGACGGCTTTGATGGCCGCCGGCAGGATGCCGGTGTGGCCGACCATGTCCGGGTTGGCGAAGTTCGAGATCACCACGTCGAAGGTGTTGCCCTCGATGGCCTTGATGATCGAATCGCCGACGGCGACCGAGCTCATCTCCGGCTGCAGGTCATAGGTGGCCACCTTGGGCGACTGGGTGAGGATGCGCTCCTCGCCCGCGAAGGGCTTCTCGGTGCCGCCGTTGAAGAAGAAGGTGACGTGAGCGTACTTTTCGGTCTCGGCCGTGCGCAGGTTGCGCAGCTTGGCGTCTTCGAGCACGCCGCCGAGGATGTGGTTGTGGTGCTGCGGCGGGCTGATGATGGGCAGCGCGAACTTTTCGTCGTACTGCGTCATGCAGGTGTAGTGCAGGTTCTTGGGGATCGAGTTGCGCGGGATGATCTCGTCGAGCGCTTCCCACTGATCGATGTTGCGGCCGCCCTCGGCGTTGATGCCGCTTTCGCGACAGAGCACGCGGGTCACCTGGCGGGCGCGGTCGGCGCGGTAGTTGAAGTTCAGCACCGCATCCTCGTCCTTGATGAGGCCGATGGGCTGCTTGTTGGCGTCGACGATGACGGTGGGCAGCACGAACTCGTCACCCACCTTGGCGTTATAGCTGGCCTTGACGGCATCAACGGCGCTGGTGGCGGTGCCGCCCTCGGACTTGCCGGTGACCATGGCGTCGAAGGCCTTCTTCTGGCGCTCCCAGCGCTTGTCGCGGTCCATGGCGTAGTAGCGGCCGGAGACCGAGGCGATTTTGCCGATGCCGTACTCGCGCATCTTCTTTTCAAGCAGGGCCAGATAGTCGGCGCCAGAGGTCGGCGGGGTGTCGCGTCCGTCCAGATAGGCGTGGACGAAAACGCGCTCGAGGCCGAACTGCTTGGCGGCGCGGAGAATGGCGTAGAGGTGTTCCTGGTGCGAGTGAACGCCGCCGTCGGAGACGAGGCCGATCAGGTGTAGGGCGCGGCCCTTCTGCTGCGCGTGCCGGAAGGAGGCCTGGATCCGCTCGTTGTCTTTGAGCGTGTTGTCGGCCACCATGCAGTCGATGCGCGTGATGTCCATCTGGATGACGCGGCCGGCACCGATGTTCAGGTGGCCCACTTCGCTGTTGCCCATCTGGCCGTCGGGCAGTCCGACGAAGTGCTCAGAGGCCTGGATCAACGTGTTCGGGTATTCGCGCAGCAGCGTGTCGTAGGTGGGTTTGCGCGCCAGTGCAACGGCATTGTTTTCGGTTTCAGGACGATAACCCCATCCGTCGAGGATGGTGAGTATAACGGGACGCTTGGCCATAATCGGAGATGTACCTCAATTCGGTTCGAAAACGATTCCACATTCAGCATACCGCGCGGAATGTGCGCCGTAAGGTGATGGGCTTCACGGCTGCGGCAAGGGCACGGAAGCTGTGGCCCGCGTCCTTGGGGAAGCCCCGCGCGGTCCTGTTGATTGGATTGCGCGGGCTGGAATTGGATGCAAACCGAATGACTATCGTGCCTTGGCGCGGAGTTTTCTCTTGGCTGCGGCCTTTGGAGTGGTCTTGGCCGTTGATTTTGCAGCGGCTTTGCCGCGAGGCTTGACGGCGGCCTGTGCCTGCGTCTTGCCGCGTGGCGGAAGCGCTGCGTGTACTTTTCCCCGGGGTTGAACCGTGGTCTGCGCCTTGCCGCGACGGGGCAGGGCGGGCGCGGGCTTCGCCGTGGTGACACGGGCGCGGCGGCCGCGCGGCAGGTGAAGCGCGGCACGCGGCGTGGCGACGGCCAGCAAACGGCCATTGCGCCCACGCGGACGGGCGGGGGGCAGGCCGATGGCATCGCCATTCACGGGCGCGCCGGTCAGCTTGTAGAGAATGTCGTTTGAGCCTTTGAAGAGATTGGCGTGATAGCCGTTGCGACCGATGGTCATGGCGACGAACAGGCCGGTGTGGCTGGCCGGGTGCAGGGCGATGTAGGTGAGATAGCCGGCGCCGCCACCGTCCTTTTCGACGATATGCGAGGGATTGCCGGGCTCGAGCAGATGCAGCCAGCCGAGGCCGATGCCGCTGGGATTGCCGGCATAGTTCAGCCCCGAGGCGTAGACCAGACTGGCGGGATCGAGATAGGCCTGCTGCGCTACCGCCGGTTGCGTTGGATAGCCGTCGCCGGAGCCGAGCAGATATTTGAGCCAGTGCGCCATGTCGCCGGCGGTCGAGTAAAGTCCGCCGCTGCCTGCGGTGTTGGCCGTCGTCGTGCAGGGGCCCTGCGGCTGGGCGCTGACGAGCAGATTTTCGCACTGGGCCGGGCTCGGATAAAAGGTGGTGTGCCACATGCGCAGCGGCGTGAGGGTGCGTTCGTGCAGAAGATTCGCGTAGGGCTTGTGGCCGGCCGAGGCCAGAGCGTCGCTCAGCAGATCGAAGCCGACATTCGAGTAGGCGGCGGCGGTGCCGGGCGTCGAGCGCAGCGACTGGCGCGTGAGCCAGTTCCAGCGCGTGGCGTAGTCAGGATAGGTGAAGTGCGGCGTGCCGTCGGGCGGATAGCCGACCTCGCGATAGAGTCCGGCGGTGTGCGTGGCCAGATCGAGCAGGGTGATGGATCGTTGCTTGCGCGAGGGAACGGTGAAGCCGGCCGGGGCGTACTTCTGCAGCGGATCGTTGAGCGAGACGGTGTGGTCGAGCGCCAGCTTGGCCAGCAGGTCGGTGGTGAAGATCTTGGTGATCGAGCAGAGGCGCACGAGTGAGTCCGCATTCGGCTTCTGGTGCGAGCGGGGCGCGGTTTCGCCGTAGCCTTCGATGAAGACCTTGCCGTTATGCGCGACAACCAACACCATGCCGGTGGCGCCGGAGTGCTCATAGAGCTCCTGGCCGAGTTGGCTGGCACTCTCCAGATTGACCTGCGCTGCGGAAGAGGGAACAGGTGCGGCAAGGAGGAAGGAACAAAGGATGCAGAAGAGCAACGAACGCATATGTTTATCCTAAACGTCCGGCCGCGGCATGGCGCTGTGGATTGAAGGGAATGCACCAGATAGGGAAATGCAAAAAGAAAAACGGCGCAGGAAAGGAATCTTCCACACGCCGTTTTTGTCTTGCCGGCAGCAGGATTAGAGCATTTCTCCAATACATGTGCAGTGTTCAGTGGCGTGCAAGGGGTCTTTTTCTTGAGGAAAAAGACCCTTGGCATCCTGCTTTCGCTCTACACCAATTGGAAAAATGCTCTAGCCGTTGTAGTTGATCGACTCAAGGCCGAGGTAGGTGGCGCCGGAGCCGAGTTCTTCCTCGATCCGGAGCAGTTGGTTGTACTTGGCGATGCGATCGGTGCGGCTGGCCGAACCGGTCTTGATCTGGCCCACGCCAGTGGCAACCGCGAGGTCGGCGATGAAGGTGTCTTCGCTTTCGCCCGAACGGTGGCTCATGACGGCGGTGTAGCCGTAGCGGCGGCCGAGTTCGATGGCGTCGAAGGTCTCGCTCAGGGTTCCGATCTGGTTGAGCTTGATCAGAATCGAGTTGGCCACGCCCTCTTCGATGCCGCGCTGCAGGCGCTTCACGTTGGTCACGAACAGATCGTCGCCAACGAGTTGAATGCGGCTGCCCATCTTGTCGGTCATCAAACGCCAGCCGGCCCAGTCGTCCTCGGCCAGGCCGTCTTCGAGCGAAATGATCGGATACTGACGGGTCCAGTTATCCCAGTAAGCCACCATCTCTTCGCTGGTCAGTTCGCGCTTGTCGCTCTTCTTGAAGACGTACTTGTTCTTTTCCTTGTCGAAGAATTCGCTTGCCGCGGGATCGAGCGCGATCGAGATCTGCTCGCCCGGCTTGTAGCCGGCCGTCTCGATGGCTTCGAGAATCAGCTCGACAGCCTCGGAGTTCGACTTCAGCGAAGGAGCAAAGCCGCCCTCGTCGCCCACCGCCGTGTTGTAGCCCTTCTTCTTGAGCACGCCCTTGAGGGTGTGGAAGGTCTCGGCAGACCAGCGCAGTGCCTCGCTGAAGCTCTCGGCGCCGACCGGCATGATCATGAACTCCTGGAAGTCGACGTTCGAATCGGCGTGCGCGCCGCCGTTGAGCACGTTCAGCATCGGGGTGGGAAGAATGTTGGCGTTGACGCCGCCCAGATAGCGATAGAGGGGAATCTCAAGCGTCTGTGCGGTGGCGCGGGCCGCGGCCAGCGAGACGGCCAGAATGGCGTTGGCGCCCAGCTTGCCCTTGTTCGGCGTGCCGTCCAGCTCGATCATGGTCTTGTCGAGCAGGCGCTGGTTGGCGGCGTCCATGCCCTCCAATTCGGGGGCGATGATGGTTTCCACGTTGGAGACGGCCTGTAGAACACCCTTGCCGAGGTAGTGGCTCTTGTCGCCGTCGCGCAACTCCACGGCCTCATGTTCGCCGGTTGAAGCACCCGAAGGCACAATGGCGCGGCCCAGCGCGCCGCTTTCCAGAATCACGTCCGCTTCAACGGTGGGGTTGCCGCGCGAGTCCAAGACTTCGCGGGCACGGATGGCAACAATCTCAGTCATATTGCTCCTCATGATGTGGTGCTGCAGCCGGTCATTCAGTTTCGGACGGCGATCCACGGCAAGAGTCTCTCCGGCGGCGCTTTGAATGGTTTCTAGAAACTCTGACATTTTGAGATCTTCCTTCCGTCCGTACATCGGTTCGGTACTTATGTTTTCGTTGCTGCCGCGGTTTCAACTCTGGTTGCACAAATGCAGCAGCGGGAAAGCCACAAACCCTCAAGATTCCGCAAAGGATGCCTTACAACAAACGTCCTATACCGTTAACGATTCTAGCAAGCTTATTGGGAGCGCGCCGTGTGGCGGCGATCACATGGAAAAAAGCGCGTTAAAAAGGGCCAAAGGCGGGGGAGAAGATTTTCTCCGGCAAGGGGGAGCAGGCCCGGGGTAACGGTTCTTGCGTAACCATATTGATACGTGCCGAAAAAGGCACCCTTGCCCTATCGATCGATAGAAAGTCGCGAACCGGCGCGCTAGCCTGAGCATGGACAATTTGGCGTGGCGCGCAACTGTCAATGCGCGCCGGGGTCTATGCACGTGGAGAAATCTGCCCGAAGGACGGGCCTCGAACAAGGAGAGACGGATGAATCGATCGATGCTCGCATGTGTCGTTTTCGCCGCGGCCGCCGCTCTGGGCGCTCAGGAACAGGGGCCGACGGGGGCCTATCAGGGTGTTTCGCATCCACCGGCCGACGATATTGTAACCAGCCAGGACGCGCCGGCCGTTGCGCCGAAGCCGCATCCGGGCCAGTTGACACAACCTGCGCAGGCCGCTCCGGTTGTCGTCGCGTCCGCTCCGCAGGAGCGTGTCGTCGGCGAGGGCGTGATCGGCAACGATGACGGCATTGTGCCGGTGGCTCCGGCGCCCCAGCCGCGGCTCAATCAACGTCCGGCGAACTACGATCCCGATGGCGACATCGTGCATCCCGACCCGCTCGGACCGGGGCAGATCGAGGCTGGCACCATGATTCGCGTGCGCCTGCTCGACAACATTTCGACGGCCTACACCGTCAATGGCGATTCCTTCCGCAGCCGCGTGGCCTCGGACGTGATCCAGAACGGCCATGTGCTGATTCCGGCCGGGGCAGAGATTGACGGCCATGTGGCAAATGTTTCGACGGGCTCCGTGGGCGGGCACGGTTCGATGAATCTGCGCCCGGAGACGGTGATTCTGCCCGATGGTTCGCGGTTCCGGCTCTATGCGCGGCTGAGTGCGACGCCCGGTTCGAAGACGGTGGTGGGTCGCGAGGGCACGGTCGAGGCCGGCTCGCGCACCAAGCGCGACGCCATTGAATATGCGGGCGCGGCGGGCACCGGCGCCATTGCCGGAGCCGTGATCGGCGGTCCGGTGGGCGCGCTGGCCGGAACCCTGGTCGGCGCTGGCGTGGTGACCGTGCACCTGATGGTGAGCCACCCGCAGGCCACGCTCGATATTGGCACGCCAGTGGTCTTTACGCTGAGCGAGCGGCTGACGTTGACGCCGGTGGCGGGGAATGGGAACTAGGGACGTAGGGACTAGGGAACAGGGAATAGGGAATAGGTGCTGGGGCTGGTGTTGTGCCTCAGGCATTTTTCTCAACTCAGGTATTCTCCTCAAAACGACGACTGTCTTCCTGAGCGAACGGGACCCCAAGCGTTTTTCAGCTTGGGGGTGGTGAGTCGAAGGATCCGCGGTTGCTTTTTGTCGAACGTCGCAGACACCGCACCACATGCAAGGGTTTCTCTGTTCCCTGTTCCCTATGAACCTCGCAGTACGCGTCATGGCGGAAGGGCTTCGGCCCCTCCGCCGTTTTCGTCTATCGCAGGCTAAAATCCGAGTCCCTCCGGCGCATTTACACTAAATGAAGTGTCGAAGCGGGCTGTGCGCGATTGTTTCGCGCAGAGCAAGGCTCTCGCCTTCGAAAAAAACTTCGACTGGAGCTTGATAGAAACGTATGGATAAGTTTGTCATTCGCGGCGGCAATCCGCTGGTGGGTACGATTCGCGTCTCGGGCGCGAAAAACTCGGCGCTGCCGCTGATGGCCGCCTCGATTCTGACCGAAGAGCCGGTGACGCTCGAAAACATTCCTCAGGTGCGCGACATCGGCACTGAGTGCAAACTGTTGGCGGCGATGGGCGCTGAGGTGGCGCTTGAAGGCGAACACA
>Ga0255352_1001162_pt1 | contig 13735 bp, 15 predicted proteins | sample HBST0metaG_FD_189939 | JGI IMG/M metagenome (GOLD analysis project Ga0255352, IMG submission 189939) | Peat soil microbial communities from Stordalen Mire, Sweden - H.B.S.T0 | ecosystem: Environmental > Terrestrial > Soil > Wetlands > Peat | place: Sweden: Norrbotten County, Stordalen Mire...
TGAGTGCGAAGACGCCGTCTGCAAAGACCAGGGGCGCGACCTGTATCAGTAGCCTTACCGTGTCGAGATAGATTTGGTTCATGGTTTGAGCACCAGTAGGCCGTCTGCGGAGCGCGCGACCCATGGCCGCGCACTGCCAGTCGGCAGTTCCGAGGAATCAAGTTTCTTGATCCACGGGAGTGAAAATTCGCGCCCCAGTTGCAGGCAGAGGCGCACTGTCTTGACGTTTGTACAGCATTTCAGCAACTCGCGCAGCACATCGGCGCGAAGGTTGTAGGTGCTCTCCATCAGTTCTTTTGCCTCCTGAAGAGGCTGGCGCACGCCGACTTCGCTTAGTAATTCCAGCATCGCCCGTTCCGGCGCGGAGACCTGCGGACCGTCGGCGCGATCTTCAAACGGCGCGACGTGCAACAGCCTGTCCGGTGGTTCCGCAAAGAGACGCTTGCGGTGATACTCTGCCGGAAATCGCTCCACAAACCAGACTGGCAGCTTGGCCGCCACCGAACCGTACAAGTGGAGCGTCTCCTGCTGGGCAACGTAGTGGCGCACTCCGTACCAGTTCAATGCGGTTTTGCCGCCAACGTGAAATCCGAGGATCATACGCTCCAAAAGTCGAAGGGAAGGGTGAAGTCCGGGGACCTCGCCAGACCGTACAAATACCCCCCTTGCCAAACGATTCAGCCAGCCAGCACGGACATAATGAACGGCAAGATCAGCCGATATGCCTAGCCTGGCGAGACCCTCTGATGTAACCGGACTCCCTGCGACCGTTTGCGCATAGAGACGATTTAGTATGCTCCTTCCAGTCGTAGTCATGCTGCGATTATAAGCACAATATCAAATCAAGGTCAATTTGATACTGAATCCGTTGTCGTAGCCATACTACGACAACGGATACAATACGAAACTATCGAGTGAAACTGAAGCCTAAACCTGTGTTCCGCAGAGACTACCAGTTACGGCCCAACCAAACCCCGCCAGCCAGCAGAAGACCTCCGGCAATCAGCCCACCGCCAAAGCACGCCCAAAGCAACCGGCCCCACGCGCCGCCAAGTTTCACCCGGAAATCCGCAGTCGCCGTCGACAGCGCAGTTTGCGCGTCACGAATGGATTGTTCCAGCGTCTTCTTCACCCAATCGTTCATGCGTTCCTGAGAAAGTGTGAGCGCCCGTGTCAGGGTGTCTTCGATAATCGCATTGATGACAGAGCCAAACTGCCGCCGGGTTTCCTCCGTGTAGCACTTGAGGATGGCCTCCCCGGCAATGGAATCATGAAGGCTGACTTGGACATCCTCCAGAAGTTGCCGCGTCGTCAAACCAGCCTCTTCGATGGTCCCCTTCATCTGAGTGGCCGCATAATCGGCAATTTCGCGGGTAACGCCACGGAGTCTGGCCTGTTCCGCTGCCGCATCGTTCAGGCCCCGCGCAACATTTTCGAGCGCGCGGCACTCCACCACGCTCAGCTTGTAGCGGAGCCATTCTGGATCTTCCGGGTCCATCTTCGAGAATTGCTGGACCAGATCGAAGAGAACCCGTTCTCTCGCCTCCCCCTCGGGGAAAGCGAGATACACGAGGTCACGAATCCAGGCGGATTTGTCGTTTGCGACCAATGGGGCTGTGCTCATGGGAGGAGTACCTTTCTCGCTTCCGTGAACTGGCTGAAGGCGCGGAAACGATACGTTCTTGCCCGCAGGGTCATGTCCGGCGCTCTCAACTCCGGCACATTGGTTTTGCGTTCGCCCACGTCGCCGAGGGTGACGTTCATCGTCCGCATCATGCGCTGGAGGTCTGGCCGTCTGGCATCCATCCGAATTTCGACAGGCGCAAAGGCCTCCCGGAAGGCTGTCACATCATGCTCCAGCTTTGGATTCTCCCAGGATGACGCGACACCATCCTGAAAATGGTTGTGAACAATGACGTAATCCACGGTATTCTGCAACTCGCCGCCCCATTCGATTACCGACCGGGCAGAGGCAATGTCGGCATCGACCACGCCAACGGCCGTCCACCTGAGATCGAGACCGGACTCCTGCATCACCCGGTAGAAGTCCCGGAACCAGGGAATCATCCGATGGCCCTGTGCCGCGCCCAAGTCAGCAAGAATCACGTCGGCGCTCGATTCCAGAGAAATTCCCAACAGCTTGTCGTAGGTCCAACTCTCCAGCGCCGGCAGTTTGTGAGCTCTGGCAAAGAGCGCCTTGAGGCTCCCCTCTGCCTTATTGTCGGGGTCCATATCGAACAGTTCAGCGGTGTAGGGAGTATTTGCGTACCACTCAGCCAGGGTTGCCATGACAGTCGTCTTTCCCACGCCACCCTTGCCTGCGATTGGAAAAACGACTCGCTTCGGTTTCATTTCCAAGTCTGCGTTCAATCCTCGCTCCGCCCCACAAAGACGCTCGGCTTGAAAACCTTCGTCGGTTTCAACCGCGACTCCCGCTGGCGATTCAGTTCCGCTTCGCGATCCAGCGTCGCCATTGCCTCTTCTCTCTGTACCTGCCATGCCGGTTTCTCCTTGTTCTCTGTGCTTTCAGTGCTCAGTCCGCTTTCGCGGACCTTTGGTCGATAAAGTGCTTTCCCCACCGCAGGGGGCGGGAGGTTCTTGGCTTTTCTCGCGATGTGCGGCTGTGTCCCTTCAATGGCTAGGTTTGCCGCTTTGCAGAATTGCTGGTATCCACCGGGATAGCCTTCTTCACGTAGCGTTCCCCAAATGATGCGCCAAGTCAGGCCGCTTCCTTTTGCGGCCTGCAACTCGGCGTGAACCGCTTTGAGAAGCCTGCCCTTGAGCTGAAAAACGCCCCTGCGAAGCATCAATGCTTCGACCAGCGCAGTCAGTTCAGGTGGGCGATTATATGAAATGCACATTGCAATAGAAGAATGCCAGAGCCCCGTACAGATTGCAAGCGAACAAAGACGATTTCACAAGAATAAATGCGAACAACCACGACAAAGGACGAATAACCACGAATAATGCCGATTCGCAGTATGGGAGCCGATCAATCGTGGAAAATCGTGGTTATTCGTCTTCAAACGTGCTTTTATTGCAGCCACAGGCTGCGCTTTCCAGAGGTCGAAGACCGCCGGGAGGTAGGCTGCTCAGCAGCCGTCTTCTTTGGGTAAAGCAGTAGTGGAACATAAAGCGCATGCGCACTTTGAAGGTTTTCTCTATACAACTGCATTACTTTCAACGGCAATGTGTGACGCACCAATGTACTTTAGAGAGGGCCATGTGCGTCACCTTGCTAATGAAATGTACAATTCTGTATAGTGCTGCCATGTCGAGACCGCAACCGCCTCACATCGTCCGCTACACGATTCGCCTCAATCGCGCTCAGGGGGACCGCGTAGCGGCCTTGAAGGCGCAGCTCCACGCCAGGAGCGACAATGCGGTTTTCGACTACCTCGTCACGGTGGGTACCAACCAGCGTGATGACCTTGAGCAGCTTGTCTACTCGCTGTTTGGCAATCTGGCGGACAGTCTGGCACGGAGGTTTCAGAGCTTGGAAACGGTCAGCCAGCTTCATCTAGCCCTGACCGACACGTTCATCAAGTACGCGCTCACGGTTCTTCCCGAGGTGCCAACTTCGCTCATGGCGGGAGCCAGGACGCGCGCAACCAAAATCTATGAGCAGGTGAACATCACTGCTGCTCGTGAGTTTCAGCGCCGGCGAGAATCGGACGCCTATTCCCCGGCAGTGCTTGGAATTGAAGAAGAGCCGACCACTCTATCGTGAGCCGGAACGGAGGTAAGTATCCATGCCCCGCAGATCAGCGCAGCAACGCGAGGTCAAGGAAAAAAGTGAACGTTCAAGCAGACTCCGGCCCGGCCGGGTTCGCCGAACTGCGACTCCGCCGTTGCGTCTCACTGGCACGGCAAGAAACCTGTTCCGTCTTGTTCGGCTTGTCAGCCGATCTTCTGCCAGCAGTGGTAAAGCCAAACCATCAGTCAGCCGGTTTGCCGCCTCTGCAAGATCATCACCGTTCCAGCGCCGCGCCATAGTGAACGTCCGCTATGCGTCTGCCCGGACACCGGGAGGATGGAAGGCGCACGGAACCTACATCGAGCGTGAGAGCGCCAAGGGTGACCACCTGCCGTCTGAGAGGGAAGCGGCCATCGAAATCGACAACCAGGTTCCCGATCCAGACCGGCTTGGTTTGGCGCAAGAACATCAGCTCGGCCCGTTGGCTGAAAGCTGGCAGAGGGCAGGAGACAAACGTATTTTTAAGGTCATCATCTCTCCAGAAGACCCCAATGTGGACTTCCAACGAACCGCGTCAGAGATGGTTGCCCGGATCGAGCGGTACACCGGAGCACCGCTCGAATGGGGAGGCGTGGTCCACCGCAACACCGACCATCCCCATGCCCACATCGTCGTGCGAGGCCGGCTGCGGTCGGGGGAACCGCTCCAGTTCCCCCCAGACCTGATCCGGCGAGGGCTGCGCGAGACAGTCCAAAGCTCGCTGACACGGCAGCTTGGCCCGCGAACCATCGCGGACATCGAACATCAGAAACAGGTCGAGCTTACTGCCAACCGGGTTACACCCTTAGACCGTAGGCTGGCAGGTCGAGCGATTCCATACGGTGCGGATTCTGTATACAAAGATGCTGGAGCCGCAACAAGCGCGGCGGAAGTGGCCCGGCTACGGCACCTCAAGGAGCTTGGCCTCTCGAAACCATACGCCGGGGACCGATGGCTCGTCCGATCAGATTTCGTGACGCAGCTCCAGCAGATGAAGGACATTCAGGACCGAGCGCGCACTCTCTTTCGCTGTGGCGTGGCGATCAGCGATCCCCATGCGCCGATGGAGTATTCCACCTTCTCCAAGAAGCTGATAGGGCGGGTTTTACTCAACAGCGAGGATGAGCGCACCGGCGCGCTTCAAACCATCTTTGAGACCACCGAAGGCAAGATCGAGATGATCCGCCACGATGCCACGCTCCGCGCGGCGTGGACGCGGGGAGACCTCGAACCCGGAAACGTAGTGACGATTGACAGCCTGCGAAGCAACCCAGACAAACTCTACGCCTCTACGCTCGGCAGGGACAAAGACGTGCTCACCAACGAGAAGGCCCTCGGCTCCATCATGCGTCGGATGCGTTCGATGAATCTTGCCGCAGGAGAGCTGGACAAAGGATGGATGGGGCAATTGAACAGCGCCATCCGTGCTCGGATGACTGAAAGGACACGCGACAGAGGATACTGATTTTGCAAACTTCAATAGTGCAATGTACTCTTCTCTACGTGGAGGTGTTCCATGGGAAACGGGACAACAACGCCGCCCGGATATGTTCTCCCCAACCGCCCGCATTGGCAGGGCGGTTGGAATATCCGATCACTCGCCGGAGCGGCAGTTGCATTCGTGCTTGCCGCCAGCGCCGCAACCGAGTGGCTTGCAATTCAACTCAACAATCCAGTCGAGATGGGCAATCCACTCCTGTGGGTACGCGGCACCGCGATCTTCCAGCCCTTTGCGGCTCTTGTACTCTGGAAGCATTATGCGGGCAGCCGCCTTACCAGTTCTGGCGTTCGCAAAGACCTCTGGATTGCCTTTGGCGCGACCATCGTAGGCGGCCTGTTCCTGGCCTACATCACGTATTGGTTCCTCTCCCTCATCCGCGACCGCAAGAGTACCGATAGCCTGATGAACCTGCATGGCTCCGCAACCTGGGCCAATCGTGAGGACATCCGAAGGCTGGGCCTGTTCGATGCAACGGACGGCGTGTACATCGGCGGTTGGCGCGATCCCAACACGCAACAAATCCACTACCTGCTGCACTCGGGCACGGAGCCTGTCTTGTTGTTTGCCCCCAGCCGAAGCGGCAAAGGCGTCTCCGCCATCATTCCGACACTTTGCCAATGGCGGCAGAGCGTTTTCGTCTATGACCTCAAGGGAGAGAACTGGGACCACTCTGCCGGCTTCCGCTACGCCATCGGGCAGCGTGTTTTTAAGTTCGCCCCAACCCTGCCGCATGAGAGTTGCTGCTATAACCCGCTGTCCGAGATTCGCTGGGAGACCGATTACGAGGTTGCCGACGCACAGACAATTGCCAACGCCGTCATCCGCCACGGCGACGATGACAGCCTATACAAGCACTTTGAGGACGCCGCCGTTGACCTGGTATCGGCGGGCATCATTCATCTCGGCTACGTCTATCGGAATCTAGATTCGCCGCGTGAACCAACGCTGCCTGACGTTCTAGCTCACTACTCCCAGCCGGGCATGGACTTCACTGACGTGCTGGTCGAAATGCAGAAGACGGTCCATATGCCCGGAGGTAAATCCGCGCCGCGCCTTCAGTGGTTTGATGTGAACGGCAAACCGACCTTTACGCATCCCTTTGTGAGCAAGGCTGTTCAGCGCCAGCTCAACCGGGCTGACCGCGAGGCATCGAGCATTCAGTCAAGCATCGTTACTCCGATGACACTGTACGACGATCCAATCGTGCAGAAAACCGTCTCCCGCTCTGACTTCGTCATTCGCGATCTTGTCTATGGCGAGGTTCCGATGAGCCTCTATTTCAAAGTTCCGCAGCCGGACCGCGACCGGCTGCGGCCGCTTGTCCGGCTTATGCTTCAGCTCATCTTCAATCGCCTCATGGAGCAGATCGATACCAACCGCCACCATCTGCTGTTAATGCTCGATGAGTTTCCAGAACTGAAGAAGATTCCCAACCTGGCTGCCGCAATGAGCCTCATGGCCGGATACAAGATCAAACCCTACCTCATTGCGCAAACCCTCACTCAGATCATCGAGGAGTACGGACCGAATGAGTCCATTACCGACAACTGCTACATCAAAGCCGCCTTTCAGACCGACAACCTCCAGACCTGCAAGAACCTCTCTGAGCTGAGCGGCAACATGACGGTTGAAAAGGAGACCGTAAACTATAGCGGCCAACGCACCGACTTCTATCTCAAACACATCTTTCGCAGTGTGGAGCAGGTGCAGCGGCCCCTCATCACGGTCGATGAGATACGCCGCATCAAGCCGCCAACCAAGGCTTCGAATGACCCAAACAGCAAGATCACGGCACCCGGCGACATGCTCATTTTCATCAACGGAGTCGCGCCCATCTATGGCGTCCAGAGTCTCTACTTTCTGAACGACACCCTACTGGCCCGTACCAAGCTGAAGCCTCCTGCCTTTCCTACCGCAGCAGAGCCACGACCAGTAAAGCCCGCTACGCCATCATTGCTGACTCTCGACATCGCAGCCATTGCCCATGCCGCAGTCGCAGATCAGGCCATCGAGGAGCAAATCCGTGGAAATACTTAACCAGGTCATTCTTGCCGGAAACCTCACCGACCAGCCTTCGGTCTCCGACGCCGGAGGCCGTCAATTCGTGCGGGCGCGGCTTGCTCAGAGCTGGTTCTATGACACGCAGGGAAGGACGGTGGAGCACCGCCAATTCCTTCCCATCACGTTCTTTGGGGAGAGCGCCATCGTAGCCAAGACCTTCCAGAAGGGCGACAACATTCACGTGACCGGCCAGCTTATACGGCGAGAGCCGCGACCGCGCGCGGACGGCCAGAACACAGGTCGCGAAGTCGGTACCATCTTCGAGATTCACGTCATTCGCGCATTCCGCATTGCCGCCAACTCGAAATCAGAATCGGCTACTATTCATCAGAACGAGATTCGCCGCACGAATGACGCGAAGCAGATTCCTGCATTCCTTCAGGAGAGTGTTCATGATTGGCCTGTCTAGCTCGCGTCTCCGCTCCGCAGTTCGCGCGTTCTCACGGCTGAGTTGTGTCGTTGTGCCCATCGGAATTGCCGCGGTGGGCACCATGTTTGTGTCGGTTGTCTTCGGCCTCGTTTTCAACTACACGCATTCTGTGCCGTTCGGGATCTACCGAGAGATCGCCGATCCAGCGAATACGCCGCACAACCCAGCGCCTTACGTGTTTTTCTGTCCCGATGTCCGCTGGTTGTCAATGAAAGACCAGCCGAACTATCGAAATCCCATGCGTACCTGCCCGGATGGCTTTTCGCCACTCATCAAACCAGTGGTTGCATGGCCCGGCGACACCGTGAAGACTTCCGTCACCGGCATTGTCGTCAATGGGCTATTGCTTCCGAACACCGCAGCCCTAAGCCGCGATTCGACAGAACGCCAGCTTCACCCGTTCCCGGCAGGAACGTACCGCGTGCAGAAAGATGAGCTATGGGTTGTCAGCTCCTTCAGCCCCCGGAGCTTCGATTCCCGGTACTTCGGCCCGATTCCCTTGCGATCTGTCCATAGTTGGATTCGCCCTTTGCTCGTCGAGCGTTCGTACCACTCAACAGAAAACCCGAATTGACAACCTAATTCAGAGAGCAGGAAGCAATGAACATTTCAGAGACCGCAACCATTGTGCCAAACGGGGCGAGATGGAGAATGCCGAGCATCTTTATTCCTGTTCAGGCCAGAACCGCGATCCTCTTCGCCACTTCCGCCGCTATCGGCAGCACAGGCTGGAGCGGCTATCCCGCTCTGAATTATTTCGCCCTGCTCTTTCCCTTCGTCTACCTTCACTCACGGCGGCGCATGGACTCGCTCTGTGCCGTCTTCTACTACGCAGCCGCCACATGGAGTGTTATTCCCGGCGCTCAAAGCTTCTTTCGGACAGGCCACAACTTTGCTCTGCCCTTCGCCGTCTGGGCAATTTTGGTGGCACTTTGCTCGGCTCCCTGGATTTGTTTCTACAGCCGCCGTTATCTGCCGGTATCTGCAATCGCCGCTCTCACGGCTCTGGCACTGCCCCCGCTGGGCCTTGTAACCGTCGTTCATCCGCTGATTGCGGTGGGCCACTGGTTTCCCGGAACGCGCTGGTTCGGTCTGGGCCTGGGCATCCTATTGATAGCGGCGTACCGGAGATTTGGCGCGACCATGACGCTTGCCGTTCTCATCGCGGCATCCGTCGTAACCCACGCTCGATTCCATCGGCCGGTTCCCGACCCGCATATTCTCGCCGTCAACACTCACTTTGGTGGGCAATCGCCTTACGACGATATTGACTCCCATCTGGAATTGCATGAGCGGACGATCCAGCAAATTGCACTTTCTCATCCCAACACGTTGCTGATATTTCCCGAGTCCATCATTCCAACTTGGAATGGAATGCATGAGGCGCGTTGGGCTTCCATCTTCGCGCAACTCAAGCAGCAACGCACTGGCTTGCTGATAGGCACCACGATTCCCATTCCGAATACGGAAGCCAATCGCAATGTTTTTCTCTCGCGTGGCTATACGGAACGGTTCTCCTACGTTCAACGAGTGCCAGTACCGCTTGGGATGTGGCACGTTGAAGACCAGCGCCGCGGCTTCCCGCTGATGCTTCGCTTTCCGCCGACCATCCGGGTCTGGAATCGCCGCGCCGGGGTACTGGTCTGCTACGAACAGCTCGCATTTTGGCCGGCCATTGAAACACTCGCGCGCAACCCAGATATGCTGATTGCGCCTTCTAACGTCTACTGGGCGGCCAAGACGCCGATTCCACCGATTCAGCACGTGACCGCACAAGACTGGGCCGACCTCTGGGTCATCCCACTTTACGAGGCGAGCAACCGATGAAATTTCTGGCCGCAATTTGCCTGCTCTGCTTTGCCGCCAACATCTCCGCTCAACGGCAGGATGTTGCCGCTCTTCAATCGCGCTGCCTGCCCACAGTGCCGCTGACCACGCTCAACGCCATCATTCGCGTTGAATCCGGCGGTAACCCGAATGCCATGCAGATCGACTTTCCCAGGGCGCTCCTCAAGCAATGGCATCTACCGGAGGGTACATTGCGGCTCAAGCGCCAGCCAACCACCCAACGCGAGGCATTGGAGTGGCTCGACTACTTCGAGCGTCACGGCATCTTCGTTGATTTGGGCCTCATGCAGATCAGCACGGCGGAAGCCAAGCGCCGTGGGCTTTCCGCCGACTCTCTTTTAGACCCATGCTTCAATCTTCGCGCCGGTTGGCAGATTCTCGACAGTGCCTACCAGCTTGAGGTCAAGACCTACGGACCCGGCCAACTGGCGCTTCAGCACGCCATCTCTCGTTACAACACCGGCAACACCCAGCGCGGTATTGATAACGGCTATCTGGCGCGGGTCATTGCGGCGCTCAGACAATCGCCCGCGACAACTTTTCCTACGAGAGGAGCAAACCAACGATGATTGACGCAACCGACTTCACGATACCCGGCACCGGCGTATTCAGAAACAAGCTCGGCCTCACGGCCCCAGCTAATCTTTCGAGAGCAGCGGCAGATTGCACAGCTCTTCGCCTTGCCGAGCTTCATGCAGCGCCTGTTCGCGGCGGATTTGACGCCACGCACCTACAGGCCATTCACCACCATCTCTACCAAGACGTTTACGATTGGGCCGGCGAACTGCGACCAATCGATGCCGGCAACGTGCCCGCGTCTCATGTTGAGAAATCCCTCAATAGCGTACTCGACCGATTGAGCCGAGAAAACCACCTGAAAGGATTGAGTGCCGAAGAGTGGGCACACAGCGCCTCAGCTTACCTCTACGACCTCGGAGCGATACAGCCGTTCCTCGCTGGGAACGAAATTGCTCTCCATGAATTCGCCATAGAGCTGGCGCGCAAGAACAACCTGAGCCTGCAATGGGATGCCACGCCCAACATCGCTTCTGACTCGATTGCGTTTCTCAGCCAGGCAGCGCAGTCTGCAAACCTGCGACGCCTCATCATGTTGGCAGTGGATACCGGTCCCATCGCGCAGCATTCCAGCCGTGAGCATCTCTTGGAGCAGGGAATTGAAAGATTCCTGCCAGTTGGCGATCCGCGTTTTTGAACCACACAGTGAGTTCACCAAAAACGGCGCAGCTCCTACAGCAATGTACGTTTCTGATAGTCAGATGCTGCAACTCAAGGCACTCAAATTAAGCCTAAGTTGTAGTTGTAAATGATGGGCTTGAGGAGGTAATATGTTGTGATTGTTGTTCCAGGTATTTCCCCTCTATTGGATAACTAACTTCGTGTTTGGTGTCTTGGTTGAAACTCCCCCGGAAGGAAGGCAATCTTCCCGCTTTCCAGACCCCTGACCGCGACGAGTTGCATTACTCATCCGTCGCCCTAAGCAGACAAGCTCACTGCTCCCAGTGGTTCGGACAGTCTGGTTGTCATGGGAGCAATTGTGAATGGGTTACCTACTTGAACGCAAGGCGCAAGTCATCTTTGTCACCGCATCTTCGGTGAAGGACAACGGCAAGAAACACAAGATCATCATCGAGAGCCGCCCAGAGTTCGCTATCGTCAGACTCGCCGGGTCAAGGCAACGCTTCCCACTCTCCTGGGAAATGATCTACGAGGTGGCCAAACGCCACCACGCGCATAACATCCGACTGGAGGCCGAGGCCGTGAAGCCTCGCAAGCCCAGGAAGATAAGACTTACAGACTAAAAGTCTTGGACATATTCCGATGTATGTAGTGTCACTCGGGCGCTATCTGGTCGCGAGATGAGCCGTTCTCTGTCACTACTTTCCGCAGCCGGAATGATGAACAAGAAAACTTCTATGCAATTGCTATCCACAATTCGCCAGTGAATAGCAAGAATGTCTTGCCTTTGAAGTCACACACGTGCGAAAGTAGTGAAATGTACAATGCAGTTATGCGCTTGCGAGTCTGGCGCTTTTGGCAGAAACCATTTTGAATCAACTTCATTTTGAGGATGCTTCATATGCAACTTCCGATGGGCTTTACGCATGAACAATTTGTCGATGGCCAGCGAGCGGCTGACTTCCTCGGCCTTCCGCGCAAAACCTTGCTAAACCTTGCTAAACCTTGCTCGTCAAGGCTCGATCCCGGCACATCCGCTTGGAGATGGAATGCGTCACACTTGGCGTTTTCGGATCTCAGAATTGGCTTCCTGGGTTCAATCAAAAACGGTAGAATCAGATAGCCATCGGGGTCAGAGAGAGGAGTCAATTCCTTGATTCGACCACGGTATCAACACGGCTTTTTCAGCCGGCACAAACGCAAGAAGGGACCGGAAGTGTGGGTCTTCAGGTGGCGGGATATAGACGCCAGCGGAAAGCCCAAAATGCGTTCTCTCGTAGTTGGCTCAGTTAAGCAGTATTCCACTGAAACAGCAGCTTGGAAGGCTGTTTCGACACTGCGCCTCGACATCAACCAACAAACACTTCGCCCGGAAGGCCAGCCGGAGACATTCGAGCAATTGGCTAATCATTACCGAATGGTCGAACTTGATCTGGAAAAGGAATCTGAGCGAAAAGTGCGCCAAACGAAACAGACCTATGGGGTCTATCTGAAGGCAAGAATCGTTCCACGGTGGGGCTGCCATCTGTTTCGGGAGATCAAGGCTGTAGCAGTTGAGCGCTGGCTTGGCTCAATCGACGACCTGTCAAACGGAACCAAGGCGAAGATAAAAGGCATTATGAGCGAGGTTTTTCAGCACGCGATCCGGTATGGCTGGCTCAATGATGGAGAAAACCCCATTTTTGCAGTCCGCCAGAGCGCCAAACGAACACGTGTCACTGAACCTCTGGAAGCGGCAGAGTTCCGGGCGCTCATCCTGGAGTTGCCACACAAGATGCGCGTTATCGGCATCGTGGCAGCGACGACGGGACTTCGGATCAGCGAAGTTTTGGGCCTGAAGTGGAAGGACATCGACTGGAAGTCATTGCAGATGGAAGTCACTCGATCCGTTGTGGATGGCATCGTCGGAAAGTGCAAGACCGAGACGTCCCGGCGGCCGGTTCCAATTGATGAGTTCACAACTGCGGAACTGTTGACCTGGAGACGGGAAACAGCCTATGCGGGACCGGAAGATTGGGTTTTCGCCAGCGAAAAGGTCCAAGGCAGAATGCCGCCCTGGTCTGACACGCTGTTGGATCGTTTCCTACAACCAGCCGCCAAGCGGGCCGGGATCACGAAGTGGGTTGGCTTCCATACCTTTAGGCACACATATTCCACGCTGCTCAAGGCCAACGGGGAGGATGTCAAAGTGGTTCAGGAACTGATGCGCCACGCCAACATCTCGACAACAATGAACATTTACACAAAAGCTTTGACGCCAGCCAAACGGGAGGCTCAAAGCCGGGTTGTCGATGTTCTGATGGACCGTTCGAGGATTTTGCCTGAGAATGCCTCAGAAGATGCGGCTTGAGAACCAACGTATCTTTAGCGTATCGCGCTTTTTCTTGCCGTTTCGCTAAGTTATTGGATTTATTGGTGGACCTGATCGGGATCGAACCGATGACCTCTTCCATGCCATGGAACTGTCAAAAACATAAGTTATTGACGGCAAAGTGGTTAGAAGACGGCATAACCGGCAAAACCGGCCAAATCGCCCCCCTTTGACACCAATTTGACACCAAATCTGTGGGCCGTGGGCTGCGTCGTGGCGGGGCAGCTCACAAGCGTTTTCTACGGGGTGAGTCACCCTTGCGCGGCTCCGCGAGCCAGCCCACGAAACTACTAGAATGAGCTTTGGAGCGAAATGCCGAGACAAAAATTAGACCGACCGGAGGCAGAATATGCCGACGTTCGCAGTGGCATCGTTGACCTGCTAAGAACTGCCCGCGCCCTTTCAGCGCGGAGCATCAACGCCGTCATGACTGCGACCTATTGGGAGATCGGACGGCGCATCGTCGAGTCGGAGATGCGCGGAGAAAAGCGGGCCGATTACGGTGAGCGTCTGGTGGAACAACTCGCGGTGGATTTGACCGAACAGTTTGGGAGAGGGTTCGGTAGTGCCAGCCTCTGGAGGATGCGCGGG
>Ga0255352_1001171_pt1 | contig 13674 bp, 11 predicted proteins | sample HBST0metaG_FD_189939 | JGI IMG/M metagenome (GOLD analysis project Ga0255352, IMG submission 189939) | Peat soil microbial communities from Stordalen Mire, Sweden - H.B.S.T0 | ecosystem: Environmental > Terrestrial > Soil > Wetlands > Peat | place: Sweden: Norrbotten County, Stordalen Mire...
TCCTCGCTGAGTGTAACGCGATAACGGGGTGTCATGCCCTATCTTTTACCAAAAAACACCCGACGTCAATATGCGAAATACAAGATGTTACGTGGTACTAGGGACTAGGGACTGGGAATGGAATGGCACGCTCGTCATAGTGCGCGCTGCGGTCTTGAAATTTGGTCCTGAGACGACTATTTTGTGACCTGTGCGGTAGTTTGTTCCGCAAAGTGCGTCTAATTGAGCAAGGGCGGACCGCATGGTATATCGGCTGCGGACGCAATTTGAAAAGAGGGGAATTCGTATGATGAACCGGAGTATGGCGATTTTGATGGTTGCCGGTGGGCTGCTGCTGGCTGCGCCGGCGTTTCCGCAGGGTGATAAAGCCATGGGTCAGGGACGTGCCGTGGTGACGATTCTCCCCAAAGGGCATGGCGAGATGACAGCGAGCATCTCCCAGCAGGATCTGAACATAAAGGTGAACGGGAAGCCGGCCGTAGTGACTCGTTGGAGGCCTCTGCGTGGGCCGGACGACAGGCTTGAATTGGTGCTCCTGATTGACAGCTCGGCGCGCAACAGCTTGGGAAGCCAATTCAGTGACATCGAGCACTTCGTCAACGGCCTTCCGCCGAATACCAAGGCCGCTATCGCATACATGATGAATGGGCAGGCTCTCTTTGCCGGCCCGCTGTCCTCGGATCACGCCAAGGTATTGCAGGCGCTTCATCTGCCCGGAGGCTCGATTGGCTCGAGCGCCAGCCCCTATTTCTGCCTCTCGGACCTTGCCCAGCACTGGCCATCCGGAGATCGCGGAGCGCGGCGCGAGGTGGTCATGGTGACCGATGGAATCGATCTTTACGAGAGGCGATACGATCCCGAGGATCCTTATGTCCAGGCCGCGATTAAAGACTCAGTCCGCGCGGGCCTGGTCGTCTACTCGATCTACTACGAGATTATGGGCCGCATCGACCGCTCCATGTACGCGAACAACGCCGGCCAGAGCCTCTTGCTTCAAGTAGAGCAGGCGACGGGCGGCGAAAGCTTGTGGCCGGGGATAGGCAATCCGGTCAGCTTTCAGCCGTGTTTTGAGAAGCTCACCCGCGACCTTGGCAATCAGTACGAGCTGGAATTCTCCGCGCATCTTGACGGCAAGCCCGACGTCCAAACCATGAAGCTGAAGGTTGGTGTGCCGGCAGTTGACGTGACAGCTCCACAGATGGCGTTTGTTGATCGGGTGAGCGGCTGGGAGTAAAAGTCGTGGGCGACCGGCGTTCAGGCATTCCGCCGGGGAATCACCAGGAAGCGCAAAAATTCTGCGGCACGCGCGTGAACCGCTGGCCGTGAACCAGCGTGGGGTTCCGTGTGCCTCCGCTGTTAAACTGGGAATACATGATTCTCCCGTTCGTCCGCGAAGTCTTTGCGGAGCTGGAGCACTCTTCGGGATTTGAGCGCGTACGCAGGCATCTGAGTCTGCATGCGGGGCGGAGGCGTGTCTCAGGGCTGACGGCAACGGCGCGAGCGCTCTATCTTCCGCTGATGGCGCGGGCCGCGCAGCAGCCGGTGATTGTGGTGGTGGCCGACAACAAGGCTGCCGAAGCGCTGGAGCCGATGCTGCTGGCCGGTTGCGACCTGACCGGCGCGGTGGACCCGTCGCAGGTGGTGCGGTTGCCGGCCCACGATGTGCTTCCTTTCGAAAATCTATCTCCCCATCCGGACGTTCAAGAGCAGCGTGCAGCGGCGTTGTGGAAGCTGGCCACCGGGGCGGTCTCGATACTGATTGCGCCGGTGGAAGCTGCGGCAATGAAGCTCTTTGACCGCGACTATTACGCGGGGCTCGCGGTGACGCTGAAGCGCGGCGAAGAGGTAGACGTCGAGGTGCTCACTGGGCATCTGGCTTCGGTGGGCTACACGCAGATGGATTTGGTGGAGATGCCGGGACAGTTCACACGGCGCGGCGGAATTCTGGACGTGTATTCCCCCGAGTCTGACCGACCGGTGCGCATTGAGTTCTTCGGCGATGAAATTGAAACAATTCGAAAATTTGATCCAGAGACGCAGCGGTCGCAATCGGGACTGGACGAAGCACAGTTTTTGCCGCTGACCGAAACGCCGGTAACCGAGCATCTGCTGGCCGCGGTGCATGGGCGGCTGAGCCGGCAGCGAGTGGAGTTAGCTGGAGAGGATGACGAGATGGCCGCGGAGCTGGCGGCTGCCGGAGGAGTTAGCGTCTTTCCAGGGTGGGAGTTTTTCTCGGCGGTAGCCGGCGCGGATAAGTCGCTGCTCACTCTGTTGCCTAAGTGCGCGCTGTTTATCGATGAACCGGCGATGGTGCGCAACCAGATTGATCGCTGGTGGAACAAGGTCGAGCAGCGGCATGAGCGGTCAGCGATGGGATCGTTGATAACTCCGGAGGACATCTACTTGCGGCCCGAGATATTGCAGGCGCAGCTAGGTGCGCACATGGGCCTCGACCTGGATCAGCTTGGCGTAGTGGACGTTCTGGACGAGGACAACACGCTGGGCGAGATTGAGTTGAACACACGGCCCACGCTCAGATTTCATGGTTCGATTCCTGCGCTGACCGAACAGTTGCGAACGCTGATGACCGCGGAGACGCGAATTGTGCTGGCCGCGCCGCATCAGGGCGATGTGGAACGGCTGGCCACGGTGCTGCGCGAGTATCAGATTCCTTATCGGTTGGGCAGCCGCAATCCTCATCCCGGCGAAACGATGCTGGAAGAGGCAAGTTACATGGCTGGCGACCTGCGTGTGCCGGTGATTGTCAGGACTGCGCTGGCTTCGGGAGTTAGCTTCGGCGATTCAAATCTGATTTTGTTCGGCGCCAACGATCTCTCCGACGATGCGGACGTGGCCGCGCGTCCGGAGCCGAAGCGATCGAAGACGGCGGCGTTTGTCTCCGATTTTCGCGACCTGAGTGTCGGCGATTACGTGGTTCACGTCGAGCACGGCATTGCGCAGTACCAAGGACTGAAGGAGATTGTGCAGGACGGGCTATCCGTCGAGTTCATGATTCTGGAATTTGCCGAACAGGCCAAGTTATATGTGCCGCTAACTCGACTGGATCTGATTCAGAAGTACCGTTCTACGGATGCCGGACCGGCGCCGGTACTGAACCGGCTGGGTTCGCAGCAATGGACAAAAACAAAGGCGCGGGTGCGCAAGGCCATGCAGGACATGGCCGGAGAGTTATTGAAGTTATACGCCGAGCGCACTGCCGCGCAAGGAACGGCCTTTTCCAAGGACAACGAGTTTCAGCGGGAGTTTGAAGGCTCATTCGACTACAGTGAAACCGAAGACCAGTTATCGGCGATACGCGCCATCAAGTACGACATGGAATCGACCAGGCCAATGGACCGGCTGCTGTGCGGCGATGTGGGATACGGAAAAACCGAAGTGGCCATGCGCGCGGCTTTCAAGGCCGTGCAGGACGGCAAGCAGGTTGCGGTGCTGACTCCGACGACGATTTTGAGCTTTCAGCACTTTGAGACATTCAAGAAAAGATTTACGCAGTTTCCCATCAACGTGGAGATGATTTCGCGCTTCAGAACTCGAAAGGAACAAGAAGCCATTGTCGAGAAGGTGGCGACGGGCAAGGTGGACATCCTTATCGGTACGCACCGGCTACTCTCCAAAGACATCAAGTTTCAAGACCTGGGCCTGCTGATTGTGGATGAGGAGCAGCGCTTCGGCGTGCGCCACAAGGAGCGGCTGAAACAGATGCGGCGCGAGATCGATGTGCTTGCGATGAGCGCGACGCCGATTCCGCGCACGCTGCACATGTCGCTAGTGGGCCTGAGGGATATGAGCGTGATTGAGACGCCGCCCAAGGATCGTATGGCGATTCAGACAGTGGTCGCGAAATTCGATGAGAAGATTGTGCGCTCCGCGGTAGAGGTCGAGTTGGAACGCGGCGGGCAGGTCTATTTCGTGCATAATCGCGTGGACTCGATCTACGAAATAGCGTCGCGGATTCAGGAGCTTGTGCCCGCGGCCCGCGTTTGCGTGGGCCATGGGCAGATGAGCGAGACGGAGCTGGAGCGGGTGATGCTCGCTTTCATGCGGCACGAATACGATGTGCTGGTGGCGACAACAATCATCGAGAATGGGCTCGATATTCCGCTGGCGAATACGATGCTCATCAACCGCGCGGATCGGCACGGGTTGAGCGAGTTATACCAATTGCGCGGTAGAGTAGGTCGGTCGAACCGGCGAGCTTATGCGTACCTGTTGATTCCGCCAGAGCAGGAACTGACGGAGATTGCGCGCCGTCGCCTTGCGGCATTGAAGGAGTTCAGCGATCTGGGCGCTGGTTTCAAAATTGCGGCGCTCGATTTGGAGCTACGCGGTGCGGGTAACATGCTGGGCGGCGAGCAGAGCGGCCACATTGAGGCGGTTGGCTTCGAGTTATACACGTCGATGCTGGAGGCGGCTGTGAAGGAAATGAAGGGCGAAAGCAGCGAGGATCGCCCGGCAACGCAGCTCAATTTGGGAATTGCGCTGCGCATAGACGAGAGTTATGTGCCGGAAGAAAACCAGCGGTTGCGGCTGTACAAAAAGATAGCTGGCTCGGCGAGCGAAACGGCGATTGCCGAGGTGCGCGCCGAGATGGAAGACCGCTATGGCGCGCCGCCGGATGCGACGGTATACCTGCTGGAGGCTTCGCTGATCCGTCTGGAATGCGAGAGGATAGGCATTGCGCAGGTGGATCGAAAGCGTACGGAGTTGCACATTCGCTTCACGGAGAATGCGGCTGTTGACCCTCAGACACTGATGCGCCTGGTGGCGCGCAACGCCAAACGCGGCGCGCAGTTCACGCCGCAGGGTCTGTTGAAGTATCCTTTCGTTGCTACGCGGAGTGATGAAGTTCTGCTGGAAATTCACGAACTGCTCGCAAATTTGGCGCCACCTGCGGTGGTGGCCGCATAGGAAATAGAGTCGAAAATGAGAAGGAAGATGAAGAGAATCGTTGCGCAGTGTGCGATTGGAGCTTTTATGCTTTCGGCAATCCCTGTTTATGCCGCGAATGAGAACTGGAAGGAGAAGTTCGCAAAAGTTTCGGACGAATACTTCGATCAGGTGTTCTTTCCCTATGCTCCGACGAACGGAACGCTGGTTGGCTATCACCAGTACGACGCGCAACTGGAGGATTACTCGCGCAAGAACATTGACGCTGAGATTGCCGCGCTTAAGGTTTTCGAAAAACGCATAGAGGCGATTTATCCTGATGCCGTCGCCGCTGATTTTGTTCCTCGCAGCGATCGAAAGATTGTGCTTGCGAACATTCGCTCGCAATTACTGACGCTGGAAACGATTCGTCCGTGGGAGAAGAATGCGGACAACTATTCGAGTACCTGCGCGAATGGGGCGTTCACGCTGATGGAACGCAAGTTCGCTTCACCCGATGAGCGGCTGCGCTCATTGGTAGCGCGCGAACGGCAGATGCCGGTGCTGCTGGCCGATGCGCGTGTGAACCTGAAGAACCCGCCGCGCATTTTTACCGAGATTGCAATTGAGCAGTTGCCGGACATTGTTAGTTTCTTCGAGCACGATGTGCCGCTGGCGTTTGCCGACGCCAAAGACTCAGCGCTGAAAGCTGAATTTGCGCAGACCAATGCGGCTGTCGTCGCCGCGCTGACGAGTTATCTCGACTGGCTGAAAACTGATTTGTTGGCTAGATCGAACGGCGACTTCCGCATTGGCGCGGATACTTTCTCGAAGAAGCTCCAGTATGACGAGATGGTCGATCTGCCGCTGGATAAGTTGCTCGAAATTGGCTGGGCCGATTTGCACAAGAATCAGGCTCACTTCAATCAGGTCGCGAAGGAGCTGGAACCGGACAAAGATCCGCTCGCCGTGCTCGATGAGTTAGGCGAGATGCATCCCAAGCCTGATCAGTTATTGAACAGCTTCCGCGCTACCTTCGATGGCCTCATCAGTTTCATTCGTGCGAACCATATCGTGACTATCCCGTCGGATGTGAGGCCCATTCTGGAAGAGACGCCGCCGTTCATGCGCGCCACAACCACCGCCAGCATGGATACGCCGGGCCCATTCGAGACGCATGCAACGGAGGCCTATTTCAACGTAACGCTGCCCGATTCGTCGATGACTCCCGCGCAGGTTGAAGGCTACATGCATTCGTTCAATATTGGCACGGTGATTTCAACGGCAGTGCATGAGGCTTATCCCGGCCATTACATTCAGTTTCTTTGGTTGCCTCAGGCGCCGAGCCGTGTGCGCAAACTGCTGGGCGCAAACACCGATGTCGAGGGCTGGGCGCATTACACTGAGCAGATGATGCTGGATGAAGGCTATGGCCAGCCTGGCGCGGGAGCAAAGGATGAGCGCGAATCAAAGTTTCTTCGCCTCGGACAATTACAGGATGCGCTGCTGAGGAACGCGCGGTTCATTGTGGGCATCGAGATGCACACCGGCAAGATGAGCTACGATGAAGCGGTCGCGTTTTTCCAGAAGGAAGGCTATCAATCAAAGGAGTCCGCTATCATCGAGACCAAGCGTGGATCGAGCGACCCGACTTATCTTTATTACACGCTGGGCAAGCTGGAGATCATGAAGCTGCGCGAGGATATGAAGAAGAAGCAGGGCGCTGCGTTTTCGCTGGAGAAGTTTCACGACGATTTTCTGCGGCAGGGATTTCCGCCGGTAAAGATTGTGCGGGAAGCACTGCTGGGAGATGATTCGCCGGCGCTGTGAGTGGTGTGGTCTCCCACCCTAGCCGCAAAAACAAGTACGCGGCGAGGGTGGGGCACCCGAAGCATAATCTCTTTTTAAGACGAGGCTGATGAGATGGGCAAGCAAGTACGGAAGGCAGTATTTCCGGCAGGCGGACTGGGTACGCGGTTCTTGCCGGCCACCAAAGTGATCCCCAAAGAGATGCTGGCGCTGGTGGACAAGCCCATCATCCAATACGGCGTGGAAGAGGCGATTGCTTCGGGGATCGAGCACATCATCATCATCACCGGTCGCGGCAAGGGTGCGATTGAGGATCACTTCGACAACAGCTTCGAGCTGGACGCGATGCTGGAAAAGTCCGGCAAGCACAAATTGCTGGCTGTATCGCGCGGCGTTTCGGCGCTGGCGCGGATCAGCTATGTGCGGCAGAAGGAGCCGCTGGGACTAGGCCACGCTGTGCTGTGCGCCAGGGAGTTGGTGGGCGACGAGCCGTTCGCGGTTATTCTTCCTGACGATGTGATCGACGCGAAAGTTCCCTGCCTGAAGCAAATCATGGAGGTCTTCGACAAACGGGGTGGCTCGGTGCTGGCGACGCAGACCGTGGAGGGAGAGGCGATCAGCGCGTATGGAGTGCTGGCCGGCTCCCAGGACCCTCATAACTCGCGGATTTATAACTGCACGGGCATGGTGGAGAAACCGAAATTTGCCGATGCGCCATCGAAACAGGCTATTATTGGCCGCTACGTACTTACTCCGCGAATCTTCGAGTTGCTGGCGCAGACCACACCGGGCGCGGGTGGCGAAATTCAACTTACCGACGGTATCCGGGCTCTCCTCAAAGAAGAGAAAGTTTTTGGCTATACCTTCGAGGGCAAGCGGTACGACGCGGGCGATAAGTTGGGCATGTTACAAGCTACCGTCGAGTTTGCACTCAAACGCAGCGACCTGGGGCCGCAGTTTCGCGCTTATTTGAAGGGGCTGGCGTTGTAAGGAAGCAAGTCGGCGAATTAGCATGTTGGATTATCGTCCTTGCTCGTGAATTCCCACCCATTCGCAAAGAGCGCGAATGGATGGGGCACCCAAATTATTCATACAATCAGTTTCAATTAAAACAACGGTGTCTGGCGGCCGGGCATGGTGAGGCCGAAGTGCTCATAAGCAAGGCGCGTGGCCACGCGTCCGCGCGGCGTGCGGTCGAGGAATCCGATCTGGATGAGGAATGGTTCGTAGACTTCTTCCAAGGCGTCTTGCTCCTCGGCCAGGGTTGCGGCCAGCGTGCTCAGGCCGACCGGGCCGCCGTCGTATTTTTGGATGATGGCCAGCAGCAGGCGGCGATCAATTTCGTCGAAGCCGTGGGCGTCCACTTCAAGCATGGTGAGCGCGGCGTTGGCGGTGGGACGGTCAATTTCGCCGTTTCCCCGCACCTGGGCGTAATCGCGCACCCGGCGCAGAAGGCGGTTGGCGATGCGCGGCGTGCCGCGGGAGCGGAGAGCGATTTCCGCCGCGCCGTCCTCGTCGATAGGAATCTGCATCACCTCGGCCGAGCGCGTGACGATGAAGCGCAGCTCCTCCTCTGTATAAAACTCCAAGCGCAGCAGAATGCCAAAACGTGACCTTAATGGAGAAGACAACAGGCCGGGCCGCGTGGTGGCGCCGATGAAGGTGAAAGGGCGGATTTCCATCACATGAGTGCGCGCGGCAGGCCCTTGGCCGATGATGATGTCGAGTTTGTAGTCTTCGAGTGCGGTGTAAAGTTTTTCTTCCAGCACCGGCTGCATGCGGTGAATCTCGTCGAGAAAGAGCACCTGGCGCTCGCGCAGGTTGGTGAGGATGGCCGTCAGGTCGCCCTGAATTTGCAGGGCCGGGCCGGAGGTCTGCTGAAAGCCGACGTCGAGTTCGTTGGCGATGATGGTGGCGAGAGTGGTCTTGCCCAGGCCGGGAGGGCCGAAGAGGAGCACGTGATCGAGGGCTTCGCCGCGTGATTTAGCGGCTTCCAGTGCGATGGCGAGCTGCTCTTTGGCTTTGGATTGCCCGATGAATTCGCCGAGCCAGCGGGGGCGCAGTTTGAGTTCAAAACCCTGTTCTTCGTCAGCGCGCGCGGCGCTGACCAGCCGTTCCGGAGTGTTGTCGCGAGCGATGGCCATGCTGCAAGAAGTGTAGCGGGCCAGGGTTGCGGCTGCAACCGGAGGCAATGCGAGCTCAAGCTGGAAGGCATACTACGCCCGCCACCAGCTTGTAGTGGAAACCCTCGAAGGGTTCGCTGAGGCTGATGGCGAGGAAGGTCTTTGAAAGTTTGCAACCAGATAGAAGTGAATGCGGGTGAATGCCGGCGGGCAAGAGGTTGAGCAGATCGAGCCATTTGGGATCGGTGACGGGCAGGTCGTAGCGCACACGGCCAACTTGACCGAGACGGAAGACGGCGCGGGTTCTGCGTTTGCCTTTTTCTTCTCGAGTCCACCACCAGAGGTCTTCGGGATGAATCAGCCCCAGCGAGCATTTCGCTGGAGTCTTCTCGAATTGGCTGGCCAGCACTCTATCGCAATATCCTTGCAGAACCATAGGTTCCTTATTTACATAGTCGTCAAGAAATTGGACGTCGGACACTGGGTCGAAACGGCGAACCAGGCACCAGGGGCTGCCCGTTACATATACATCTTCCGGATGGCAGCGGGAGCCGCACTTCTCGCCGAGTTCGGCCTCGAATACATCCAAGAGCGCGACTTCCTTCCCATCGGGATAGCTCGCTTCTTTTCGAGTCACGCAACCGGGAGCCTCTTTGCCAACAAGCCGCACCCATTGCTTTGTGACAAGGCTAATTCCGGCGACGCAACGATGGTCGTGCTTGTAAGAGTTGGCAAGACAGAGAATCCGGTCGAAACCCATGGAGTTGGACTCACCTTCAAGCTGAAAATTAAAGATGACGGATTGTTGCATCTTGCCAGTGTTGTTGTAAATATTCGAGTGCCAGACGGCGGTGACAGTGCTCCGCCGTGGGCTCGCTGCAGAGCAGGACAGTTTTCTTTTTGAAACTGTCTTTGGCGATGACTGACTCCACTTTTCGCGAGCGGATGAGAGCGAGATAGGCTTCTGTGTAGGCATCCCAGCCAGTTTTGGATTTCTTATAAGCGTCCAGGATGTCTTGCGTGGGAGCGAGCAATGGTTCATGTTCATAAACCGCACCGCAGATTTCTTCGACAAAGTAGGCCAAGTCGGCTTGCTTGGCGAAGGCGGCAAGCTGGGAGGTGTTGTTCAGTCGCACGTCGAGCAGGCGCTCGATGCCGTGAGCCTTCAGCGTGCTGAAGAATTCTCGGGCGCTTTTTTGGGTAAAACCGATGCTGTAGATCTCCATTGGTCCTCGTCGAGTTCCGCAAAGAGCGCGGGCTGCGTGTCGACCAGCGGCTTGCCGGCCTCGGCGGCTACCGCTTCGTCGGATTCCAGGCGGCCATCGCCGCGAATGTGAAGCATGGTGTGGCCGTGTTCGCAAAGTACGCGGCCGATGAGCAGGCGGCGATGACAGTGGGCAGGATCTTCCTCGCCACAAACCAAGGCGACGCGGAATCGCTCCATGCCGGTTTCAAGGCGAGCAATGGCTGCCCGGAAATGCGCATCTTCGTGCAGCCGGCCATAAAGGACGTGGCCTTTGGCGTCGTAGTAGGCGGGATTGGCGGGGCGTCCGCCCAATTCGGCGCCGAAAAAGAGATAGCGGATTCCCGCTTCTTCCAGGGAACGCTGCATGAGTTCCCTGTCGAACTGCGGGACATATTTCGAGTAGGGAGAGCTACGCGCATCGACCACCACTTCAACGCCATGCTGGCGGAGCAGGGCAAGCCAGGCCTCAATGGCGTGGTTGGAGTGGCCGATAGTATAGATACTGCTCATGCGCGGACCCTTGCAAAGGAGGATAGCACTTTGACACCAAATGGAGGCCGAGCCCCGAAGAAACACTGATTCTGTCAAGTGCGCGCAGGCGCCGCAAAGTTATCAAAGTAATAGGCAATTAAGCTGCAAGTGGGGTGTGCCCGTTTACAGTCTTTATCCTCCGAAAGATATTAATGATTTTATGTATCCAGCGAGGAAGTCTGGGAGTAGAACCGTTGGAAAAGCAAGGAGTCCCCCTATGCGTGGTCGTTTTTTTCTCAGCACTCTTCTGTTTGCCGGTATTCTACTTCCGCTTACCAGTTGTGGCGGCAATGGATTGTCTAAAATCGAAATTGTCCCCTCAGGTGATGTTTCTCTGACCGTAGGCCAAGAGGTACAATTCACGGCTTGGGGATTCTACGGCAACAGCAATAAGGTAATGCCGAACAAGAATATAACCGACGAGGTTAACTGGGGATACACCACCTCAGTGCTTCAGCCGTGCCCTGGCACGCCGACCGTTCCTGGATGCTTCTTGGCAGCCAGCGTAGGAGTTGCCGTGGTGGGGGCATCTGCGCCCTCGTTCAACGGTACAGCTTTTTCAATCCAAAACGCTACGGTTACTGTCACAAAAGCGCCGTAAACCGCCGAGATCGCGCAATCGCAAGATGCGTGCTCAGAATCTTTCATGCAATGCCGGTATTGGGCCGTATTCAACCGAAACAATCAGTATTCAAGAAAGCCGCTCTTCGGGGCGGCTTTCCTGCGTGTGCGCCCAGCATGGGCGCACTCTTACGGGTGCAAGTCCCGTCGTGAACTGGTCACAGTGAGCGAAGTGAAGCGCAACTGCATGAGGGTGACCGATTGTGGGGAGGAAGCGTGGATCGAAGTTGTGGGCCGATGAACAAGAACCGGATAGAAGGCGTTGCCGAGCAGGGCGAGCGGGCACGTGACCGCGAAGCTCTTGTGACCAAGGTTCGGTGGCGTAGATCCGGCGGTCGTGCAGTGAAGGAGTGCGTTCTTACCTGGGGAGATCTCGCCTTATGCCCGAAAGGGCGACGGTGTAAATCGGAGCGAGAAGTCAGCCGAGGCCGTAGTAGTTTGCTCGCGAGAACGAATGAAGGGCCGAACAAGAAGGAGTGTTCAACGACATGACGATGCGAGGGGCATTGCGTCAGATGTCCGCTTCGGCGGAGCGGTCCGATATAAGACGAAGTGAAGCTTCGTCTGAGGCGGACAGCGACGAAGCCTGCCGCCCGCGTCATGAAACGAGGAGCACAGGGCCAGGACTGCTTCAGGCGGCGCTGGCAAGAGAGAATATGCAACAGGCATGGAAACGGGTACGGGCCAACAAGGGCGCAGCCGGAGTTGACGGGCTGGACATCGATCAGACGGCGGCGCGGCTACGCACGGAATGGCCAGTAATCCGGAAACAACTGTTGTCAGGGACGTACCGGCCACAACCGGTGCGACGGATAACGATCCCGAAACCGGATGGAGGCGAGCGTGAGCTTGGCATCCCGACGGTGACGGATCGGCTCATCCAGCAATCGCTGTTACAGGTTCTGCAACCGATTCTTGATCCAACTTTCAGCAAGCACAGCTATGGCTTCCGTCCGGGTCGCAGTGCGCATCAGGCCGTCCTAGCGGCGCAAGCCTATGTGCAATCGGGCCGGAGGGTAGTTGTGGATGTGGACCTGGAGAAGTTTTTCGACCGGGTCAATCACGACATCCTGATCGACCGCCTACAGAAACGGATTGGGGACGCGGAAGTGATCCGGCTGATCCGATCCTATCTGAACAGCGGAATCATGGTGAATGGCGTGGTTCAGGAGCGGAAGAAGGGGACGCCGCAGGGCGGTCCTCTATCACCGCTGCTGGCGAACGTGCTGCTGGACGAGGTGGACAAGGAACTGGAACGAAGGGGTCACTGTTTCGTGCGCTACGCCGACGATGCGAATGTCTATGTTCGTTCTCGTCGCGCGGGGCAGCGAATCATGACTCTGTTGCTGCGACTCTATGGCAAACTGCGTCTCACGGTGAATGAAGCCAAGAGCGCAGTGGCCAGCGTCTTCCAGCGCAAGTTCCTCGGTTACAGCCTCTGGGTGGCCGCGGGCGGCAAGATCAAGCGCCGTGTGGCCGACAAAGCAACGGCAGCGTTCAAGCAGCGAGTTCGAGAACTGACTCGTCGTTCCGGCGGGCGCAGTCTCGAAGAGGTGGTCAGGCAACTGCGTGTCTATGTGTTGGGATGGAAAGCCTATTTCCGGATGGCGGATACTCCAAGGGTCTGGCAGGAACTGGACAAGTGGATACGGCACCGGGTACGAGCGATCCAACTCAAGCAGTGGAAGCGCGGCGAAACGACTTACCGCAAACTGCGCGGGTTGGGAGCTTCATCCGATGTGGCGGCGCAAGCGGCGGCCAACACCCGCCGATGGTGGCGCAACAGCGGAAAGATACTCAACACGGTGCTGGACATGAAATGGGCCAATCAACTCGGAATCCCTCGTCTCTGTTGACCTCAACTTCTTGAACCGCCCGGTGCGGACCCGCACGCCGGGTGGTGTGGCAGGGGAGCGACCCGATCAGGATCGCCCCCTATGCCGATCTGAGGGTATTCACTATCGATAAGCTTTGGCAAACGGTCTGTAGGGGGCAGATGCGGCTAGAGCAACGACGACGCACTGTAGCACCTAACGAGGCACATCGACAAAGCAACATTGGGCCAGAATACAGCCCAATAGGTACGGCTCGCATGGTGTGCTTATGGCGCGAAAAGAGAAGCGACCGTAAAGATCACTTCGAAGCGCGCCTAGCCGCTCCACCTTGAAAGATTTCTCTAAAGAGGCGAACAACTGTGGGGGTGTCGTACACCCGTCCCCATTGCCGCTGAAGGGTTTTCTCCGCTTCCGCCTGTGTGATCCGTTTACAGGCGAGCTTTTCGATGATCATCTGGGGGCTCTTGGAATCCTTGAGACTAGCGCTTCCGTTCATTTTGCCTCCCTTTTACGCCGCTGAGTGATTCGTCAGAGACAATGACCAATTTCAGCAGGTTGATGTACACCAACGTCTTATTTTCGATTTCCTCGAGCAGACCGTCAAAACAACGTGCCTGTGAGC
>Ga0255352_1001174_pt1 | contig 13657 bp, 11 predicted proteins | sample HBST0metaG_FD_189939 | JGI IMG/M metagenome (GOLD analysis project Ga0255352, IMG submission 189939) | Peat soil microbial communities from Stordalen Mire, Sweden - H.B.S.T0 | ecosystem: Environmental > Terrestrial > Soil > Wetlands > Peat | place: Sweden: Norrbotten County, Stordalen Mire...
GCGAGGTGGTGCTGCTCGAAAAGTCCGGTCTGCGCATTGAAGTGACGCAATCGACCGACCGCAAGGTGGAGCAGGTGCGCATTTATCCGCCGTGCCCGGTCTCGGACGAAGGCAAGTAGTACCGCTGTTCGGCCCACGCGCCGAATTTCGGCCGGATCGGAGCGGTCATCCGCGATAATAAAAGCTGGAGAACGATTTGAAGTCAGGATTTGTCGCCATTCTAGGCCGGCCCAACGTGGGCAAAAGTACGCTACTCAACGCTCTGACGGGCGAGAAGGTGGCCATTGTCACGGCCAAGCCGCAGACCACGCGCAACCGCGTCATCGGCGTGGTGGAGGCCCCGGCGCGCAAGGGCCGCGCGGAGGCGCAGATCGTCTTCGTCGATACCCCCGGCGTGCACAAGCCCGGTTCGCAACTGGACCGGCGCATGTTGCAGGAGGTTTACGACGCTCTGGAGTCGCGTGACATGGTGTTGCTGTTGATGGATGCCACGCGACGCGTGCAACTGGAAGGGCTGGCCGAGGGAACTGCGGAAGCGCCTGCTGCCGAAGAGAATGTTGCGGAAAAGGCTGGGGAAAAAACCGCCGGTTCTGTTGCTGATCCTGTCGCCGATCCGACCCCTGATCCTGCCCACGATGCAGCGACAAAAAAGCGCGGCGGCTGGGCCAGTGAGGACGAGTTCATCTTCGGTCTGCTGGCCAAGCTGGATTGCCCGGTCTTTCTGGTGCTGACCAAGATCGATCTGGTGCCCAAGGAAGAACTGCTGCCGCTGATCGCCAAGCTTTCGCATGCGCATAACTTTGCCGAGATCATTCCGGTGAGCGCGCGCAAGCGGGACGGGCTGGAAGAGCTTCTCGACCGCATCGTCGGCAAGCTGCCCACCGGCGAACGCTTCTTCCCGAAGGACCAGTACACCGATCAGCCGCAGCGGTTCATGGCCTCCGAGTTGATCCGCGAAAGCATTCTGGTCGAGACCGGCGAAGAGGTTCCCTATGCGACGGCGGTGGTGATCGAGCAGTGGGAAGATCCTCCTGCGGTTTCCTCGCGGCCACGCAAGAAGGGCACGGTGGTCAAGCTGCCGCTGACGCGCATCGCCGCTGCAATTTATTGCGAGCGCGATGGACAGAAGGCGATTCTGATCGGCAAGGGCGGCTCGAAGCTGAAAGAGATGGGCACGCGCGCCCGCATGCAGATCGAGTCGCTGCTCGGCACGCGCGTTTATCTTGAATTGCACGTGATCGTCGAGCCGGGCTGGCGTGAGTCGAAGGCTTTTCTCGAATCGCTTGACTGGCGCAATGAACTTGAGCGGCTCTCGAATGCGCAGGCCGACAAAGAGCACGAGAACGAGTAGTGGTGCAGGTTATCGATGCACACAGAAACAGCGCGGGGACCGAGAGTCTTCGCGCTGTTTCTGTGTGTGTGCGGCTTCACGTGATTCAGTGTTGACTTTGTGCTAGCCTTTCTGGGAACGAGCAACGGGAGGAATCCGTGCGCTTTCTTTTGCAGTACTTTTTTGTCTTTGCATCTCTGATGGGATGTAGCCTTGGTTCCATTGCGCAGACACTCTCGACGTCTGCAACTGTTCCTGTTGCGGCGGCCGCCGAGCAGGGCCTATACAACTCCGTGGCCGATGCGCGTGCCGTGGTGATCGCCGGCCATGTGCGCTTTACCGTGCTTACCCCCGAGATGATTCGCATGGAGTGGGCCGCCGACGGAAAATTCGAGGACCACGCCTCGTTCGTCTTCCTGAATCGTCATCTTCCTGTTCCTTCCTTCGAGAAAAAGATTGTCGGCAAGGCGGTCACGATCAGGACCGGGGCGTTGACGTTGCGCTATACGCCGCAGGGCGATGGCCGCTTCATGGCGGACGATCTCTCCCTCACGCTCGCGGTTGACGGCAAGGAAATCGTCTGGCATCCGGGAGTTGAGGACAAGGAAAATTTGCAGGGCACCACGCGTACGCTCGACGGCGCGCGCGGCGGCAAGACCAGCGAACCGATGGAGCCGGGACTGATTTCGCGCGCAGGCTGGGCCGTGGTTGATGACTCGACGCGGCCCTTGTTCGATTCCGCCGACTTCAGCTTTAAAGACGGCGAAAAAAGTCCGTGGCCGTGGGTGCTGCCGCGACCGGCAGGCGATCGGCAGGATCTTTATTTCCTCGGCTACGGCCACCAGTACAAGAAGGCGCTTGGCGATTATGTGAAGGTGGCGGGCCGCATTCCCCTGCCGCCGCGCTTTGCCTTCGGTTCATGGTGGTCGCGCTATTGGGACTACTCGGACCAGGAACTGGACGAGTTGGTGAAGGGCTTCCGCGAGAACGATGTGCCGCTCGACGTGCTGGTGATCGACATGGGCTGGCACACCAGTCGTGAGCAACTGGCGGCGCGCGGCGAAAAGGATCAGTCGGGTCACGAGCTGGGCTGGAGCGGCTATTCCTGGAATTCTTCGCTCTTCCCCGATCCTGAAAGCTTCTTGAAAAAGATTCATGCCGAAGGGCTGAAAGTCACGCTCAATCTGCATCCGGCCTCGGGTGTCGAGCCGTGGGAGACGGCTTACCCGGAGTTTGCGCGCGCCATGGGTGTTGATCCAGCTACGCGCCAGTATGTGCCCTTCGACATCACCAATAAAAAATTTGCGGAAAACTACCTGCGTCTGCTGCATCATCCGCTGGAAAAGCAGGGTATCGATTTCTGGTGGCTTGACTGGCAACAGGAGCAGAAGACCACGCTGGCGGGCGTCGCGCCGACCTGGTGGCTGAACTATGTGCACTTCACCGATCAGCAGCGCGAGGGCAAGCGGCCGTTGTTGTTCCATCGCTGGGGCGGGCTCGGCAATCATCGCTACCAGATCGGTTTTTCGGGCGACACGTACTCGGTCTGGGAGTCGCTCGATTTTCAGCCGTGGTTTACGGCGACGGCGGCCAACGTCGGCTATGCGTACTGGAGCCACGACATCGGCGGACACATGCCGGGCGAGGTCGATCCGGAGCTCTACACGCGTTGGGTTCAGTTCGGCGCTCATTCGCCAATTCTGCGTACGCACACCACGCAGAACCCGGCAGCAGAGCGGCGCATCTGGGCCTATTCCGAGCCGTACTCGTCGATTTTGCGCGCGAGCTTCCAGCAGCGCATGGCGCTGGAGCCGTATCTCTACACCGAGGCGCGCCGCACCTACGATACCGGCGTCGCCTTCCTGCGTCCGCTCTATTACGACTGGCCGAAGGAGAGCGCGGCCTACGAACGGAAGAACGAGTATGTCTTCGGCGAGCAGATGATCGCCGCGCCGGTGACCGTGCCGGTCGACAAGCAGACGCATCTGGCGACGGAGCCGGTCTGGATTCCCGAAGGCGAGTGGATCGAGACGCCGACCGGCAAGCACATCGTAGGCCCCGCCAAGCTCGACCGCGGATTCACGATCAATGAAACGCCGGTCTACGTGCGGGCCGGAGCGATTGTTCCCCAGCAGCCGCCGATGCTTTATACCGGAGAAAAGCCTGTCGATCCGCTGATCGTTGAAGTGTGGCCGCTTGTTCCGGGTGCGCGTTCGCACTACGAACTCTACGAGGACTCGGGCGCGGCGGTCGAGTATCAGAAGGGCGTCTTCGCCAAAACTCCGATCGCTGCCAGGCAGCAGGGCGACGTATTGAGCGTCGAGATTGCGCCGGTCGAGGGAAGCTATCCGGGGATGCTGGAGCGGCGCGGTTACGAGCTGCGTTTGCCTGCCGACTGGCCGCCGGAGACGGTTGCGGTGAATGGCGTCGCGATTCCGCGGGCGGATGTAAGCGGCAAGGGGGGATGGCGCTTCGAGGGCAACACGCTGACGACGATCATTCCGGTCGCGGCATCGAGCGTCCACGGTAAAACTCTTGTGGAGGTTCGTCGCGCTTCGGGCTTGATGGCACGGCGGGGAGAACTCGACGGCTTTGCCGGTGCCATGACCCGGCTGCGTGCCGCGCATGAGGCCGTGATGCAGACCTGGCCGATTGCCAAGTCGCCCGACGCGTTGACCGTTGCCATGCAGACCGGCGACCGGCTGAGCTATCACCCGGAGACGGCCCCGGCCGAGCTGGACGGCTTTGCTGTCTCGCTCGTGCGGGCGCAGGCGGCGCTCAAGGCCATGGAGCCGGGCTTCACCACGCAGCTCGACGAATATATCAAGCAATCGGGGGGCACAAGCTGGCGCGCGGTTGCCATTGAAAACAGCGCCGAGCGCCAGCAGCGGCTCGACGCGCTTGCCCGGGCCTCGCACATGGTCGAGGTTGCAGGCAAGTAGACGGAAATCCGATTCGGGCAGAAGTACGAAGGAATATTTTTCGCCGTGCTTCTGCCTCGAATCAGAACAAGGCGCAGGCAATAAAGGAATTTGCCGTACAGTCCCTGAAGCTTGTCGCGATTTCGGCGATATCTTCAGGGATGCCGTGACCCGAGTCACGCCCCAGAAGTGGTCTGACCAATTATTCTGAAAACGATCGCCTTAAGGAGAATTTTGCATGAAGAATCTTGCTGTCTTGACGAGTGGCGGAGACGCGCCGGGCATGAACGCCGCGATCCGCGCCGTTGTGAGAACCGGTGTCGCTCGCGGTCTCAATGTGTGGGGTGTGTACCAGGGGTACTCGGGTCTGATTGAGGGAAATTTCAAGCGCCTTGGCGCACGCGACGTCGGCAGCATCATTCAGCGTGGCGGCACGGTGCTGGGCAGCGCGCGCTGCCTGGAGTTCGAGACGGTCGAGGGCCGCGAGCTGGCCATTCGCCGGATGCGCGGAGCCGGAATCGACGGCTTGGTTGTTATCGGCGGCAACGGTTCGCAGACGGGCTCTCATGAGCTGCACAAGATGGGTTTCCCGGTGGTCGGCGTTGCTTCGACCATCGATAACGACCTGTTCGGTTCCGACATCACCATCGGCGTCGATACGGCGTTGAACGTGGCGCTGAGCGCCATCGACAACCTGAAGGTGACTGCCTCCTCGCATCGTCGCGCGTTGCTGGTGGAGGTGATGGGCCGCAAGTGCGGCTATCTGGCCTTGATGTCCGGCATCGCCGGTGGCGCCGAGGCTATCGCGCTGCCCGAGGTCGAGACCGTTCCCGAGCAGATTGCGGCACGCATTCAGGACGCCTACGATCGCGGCAAGCCGCACGCCATCGTGGTGGTGGCCGAGGGAGCCAAGTACAACGCCGAAGGACTCTGCGACCAGTTCCGCGAAAAGCACCTGCTGCATGGCTATGAGTTCCGCTCGACGGTGCTCGGCTACATTCAGCGCGGTGCGACGCCGACCTGCGCCGACCGCCTGCTGGGAACCCGGCTCGGTTCAAGCGCTGTCGACGAGATGCTCAAGGGCAATACGGGCGTCGTGATCGGCATCATCAAGAGCGAGCTGTCGACGACGCCTCTTGAGAAGGTTGTCACCAGCCGCAAGCCGCTCGATCCCTGGTGCCTGGACGCGGCCGACATGCTGGCCAGCTAGAGCATCTCTCCTGAAGGTATAGAGCGAGTCGATGCAGCTTCGTTGACGCGACCATCAGGGAGTGGCAACTTGGCAAGACTTTCGCCACTTTACAGCATCAGGAGAGATGCTCTAAAGCATTTCTCCAAATTGTCGTACTGGAGGCAAAGAGGCTTTTCCCCTTGAGGAAAAGCCTCTTTGTGCGTCAGGATGCAGAGCAGGTGCATTCTCCAGCGTTTACCATCTACTGTATGGCGTTGGTCGAGGTGGATGCGGTCGTAAAAAATTATCCGCGCCGCGCTGGATGGCGCACGGTGGAACAGACGGTCGTCGACCGGGTCTCCTTCACGATTGAGGCGGGCGAAACGCTGGGTCTGGTCGGCGAATCGGGCTCGGGCAAGACGACCGTGGCGCGGATGATTCTGGGCTTGGCGAAGCCGAGTGCGGGTGCGGTGCGCGTCGATGGTGTCGACGTGGCTCGCGCCAGCTCGGCGGAACTGAAGCGGTTGCGCCGCCAGATGCAGCCGGTCTTTCAGGACCCTTACGGCGCGCTGAATCCGCGCATGAATATTTTTGACATCGTCACCGAACCTTTGGTGATTCACGGCCGCGAACTAGGTCTTTCGACGAGCCGGGGAGCTCTCAAAGAAAACGCCACGAAGTTGCTGGGCGAGGTGGGGCTTGATTCCTCGCTATTCCAGCGCCATCCGCACGAGTTCTCGGGCGGGCAGCGGCAGCGCATCAACATTGCCCGTGCCCTCGCGCTGCGGCCTCGTCTGGTGATTCTCGATGAGCCGGTCTCGGCGCTTGACGTCAGTGTCGGTGCGCAGGTGATCAATCTGCTCAAAAAATTGCAGCGGACTCTCGGGCTGACCTATTTGTTCATCTCCCACTCCATGCCGCTGGTGCGCTATCTGAGCACGCGCATTGCGGTGATGGAGCGCGGCAAGCTGGTCGAGATCGGCGAGGCAGAAGCCATCTGTGCCGCTCCGCGCGAGGCCTACACGCAGCGACTGGTGGCCGCCACGCCGGTGATGGCGCACGGCGGTGAATAGAATTCTTTCAGGGAACAGGGAACAGGGAACAGGGAACAGGGAACAGGGAACAGGGAACAGGGAACAGCCGGGAAGATTCTGGCGGTGGTCGCCATGGGCGGGAGTTTGCTCCCTGTCATCCTGAGCGAACGGGGCCCCAAGCGTTTTTCAGCTTGGGGGTGGTGAGTCGAAGGATCTGTGGTTGTTCTTCGTCTCCAACGCAGAATATTTTGGCCAATAAGAAAAACGCCGCCGACTTGTGCCCGGCGGCGTTTTTTTCTGCTTGCGCAGCGCGTGCTTACTTCGGCTGCGTTGCCGGAGCTGTGGTCGTTGCCGGTTCGGCGGGCTTCGCCGGCTCGGCCGCTGCGGGTTTGGTTGCCTCAGCCGCGGGCTTTGCCTCGGCAGGCGCGTCCTTCTTCGGCGCGGCCGGTGTCGGATGCGTCGGTACTGCAGGCCGCTCGGGCGGTTTTGGCAGGTCGAAGGTATTCACCAACTCGACGTCGAAGATCAGATCGGCCTTGGCCGGAATGCCGGGATTCTTCGGGTCGCCGGTTTCGCGGCCCTTGGCGCCGTAGGCCAACTGGTAGGGGATGAAGATGCGTCGCTTGCCGCCGATGCGCATTCCCCCGAAGCCTTGGTCCCAGCCGGGAATCACGCGGCCGAAGCCCTGCGGAAAGACGATGGGCTGGCCGGGCGCGGTCTTTGGCTTGCCGTCCTCGCCCTTGACCGGCTTGCCATCCTTGTCGAGGATGGGCTCGGCCTTGTGGTCATATGAGGAGTCGAACTTGCGGCCGTCGGCGGCGATCCAGCCCGTGTAGGCCACCTGGTAGAACTTGTTCGACTCGGCCACCGGGCCGGTGCCGATTTTAATTTCCTGATAACGCAGCGCGAAGGCGGTCTTGGTGAGCGCCTTCACCGGCGGAATATTCGCTGGCAGCGTGGTGCGTGCGGCAGCCGTGCGCGCGTGCGCTGCGGTGGCTGGCTTCGATGCGGTTTGGGCGGCGGCCAGCGTGGCCGTCAGCAGCAGTGCAGAGAATAATGTCGCTTTCATGATCGGGAGCATCTCCAATATCGATTCTGTTCCGGAGTCTATCAGGCTCCAGAGTTCAACGTTAACCGGCCAGCAGCGCGGCCAGCAGAGCCGTGCGTGGAGCCAGATGTTCGACAAGCAGGTGTTCGTGTGCGGCGTGTGCTCCGGCACCGACCGGGCCCAGCCCATCCAGCGTCGGAATGCCGAGCGCCGCGGTGAAGTTGCCGTCCGAAGCTCCGCCGGTCGAGGCCTCCTCAAGTGCGAAGCCCAGTGCGGCGGCCAACGTGCGCGCACGACGATAAAGACGCGCGATGCCGATTTTTCGCTCCATGGGCGGACGGTTGATGCCTCCGGCAACCACCAGCGTACAGCGTGGGTCGGCGGTGCGCAGTTTGGCAAAGCGCTTGGCGATCCGCTCCCCGTCGGCACGCTTTTGGATGCGGATGTCCACCTCGGCGAAGGCGTGCGCCGGAATCACGTTGGTTTTGCTGCCGCCGCCGGCAATGTTCACGCTGACCGTGAGGCCGCGCTTTAGGTCGGTCCAGCCGTTAATGGTCTCGATGATTCGCGCCAGTTCGCCGAGGGCCGAAACACCCTTTTCGTAGTCGACGCCGGAGTGTGCGGCCACTCCGTAGAGATCGATGCGCCAGTTGCCGGTGCCCTTGCGCGCGGTCTTCACGGCGAGTCCCTGCGCGGCCTCCAGCACATAAACGGCGGAGCATTGGGTGGCCAGCGTCTCGGTCACCGGCCGCGAAACCGGGCCGCCCACCTCTTCGTCGGAGTTGAGCAGCAAAACAATCTCGCGATCGAGCAATTCGGCTTCGGCCAGCATCTCTATGGCGGTGAAAGCCATGGCCACGCCGGCCTTCATGTCGAGTACGCCGGGGCCAGCCAGCTTTTCCCTGGTCTGCAGATAGGGCATTTGTGAAAGCGTCCCGACCGGCCAGACCGTGTCCAGATGGCCGAGCAGCAGCACGCGGTCCTTGGCATCTTTGCGGCGCGGGCCAAAGTGGGCTTCGAGTAGATTTCCGTACTGGCGCTGGCGATGCAGCTTGACGCGGCCGCCGAGGGCTTTGGCGCGGGCGGCGGCCAGCGCCATGCAGGCATCGACGGCGACCTTGTCGTCCGAGGGCGATTCGGCGCGGACCAGCGCTTCGGTGAAGTGCAAAAGCTCCGGTTGCTTGCGACGCGCTCCGGCCAGCAGGGCGCGCGCGGAGATGGGCAGAGGAGAAGCAGAAATCGTCATCGCAAAGACCTCGACAAACGGCAGAGATAGAAAGATCTTAAATTCGTTTGCCTCGATTCTACGCCGCGCGGGAACCGGGTCTGTGACCGATGGCAGAGTCGGCAGGGCGTTAAGATCGATTCAGAGGAAAACTTTCAGGATGTTAGGCGGCTATTAACTCAACAGGCTCTGGAACTTATTATGTTTCTATGGCCTATCGACCTCATAGTGTTGTAAAAAAGGCACAGTACAACCTCTGGTTTCGGGAGGTAATCTAATGGCATTGCATCGCTTTTTTCCGGAGTTTGCGCTGTGGCACAACTAGGACAAATGGAAAGAACAGTAGCCACACCGGTGGAGTTCTCGGGCGTCGGGTTGCACTCAGGCGCTCCGGTGAGCATGCGTCTGTTGCCAGCTCCGGCCGGCTCGGGCATCGTCTTCCGGCGTACGGATCTGGATAATTTCGAAATTGCGGCCATTGGGCGCAACGTGGCCCGCGTCAGCTATGCCACCAGTCTCATGCGGCAGGGTGTGCTGATTTCGACGACCGAACACCTGCTGTCGGCGCTGGTCGGCATGGGCGTCGACAATGTCATCGTCGAGTTGGACAACCTGGAACTGCCCATTTTGGATGGCAGCGCGCTGCCCTACGTGGAGGCCCTCAACCGCGTGGGCATTCGTACGCAGCGGCGTCGGCGCGAGGTGATTCGTGTGCTCAAGCCGCTGGAGGTGCGTGATGGCAAAAAGTTCATCGGTATCTATCCAGGCGAGGGCTACCAGATCACCTATCTCATTGACTTTCCCGCTCCGATCGGTCAACAGCAAACCTCCATCGATTTGGCGACGACCAGCTATGGTACTGAGATAGCCGCAGCGCGCACCTTCGGCTACAAGGCCGACGAAAGCAAACTGCGCGACATGGGCCTGATCCGCGGCGCCAGTCCGGAGAACGCCATCGTGATGGGACCGGATGGGCCGGAAAACGGACCGCTGCGCTTTGCCGACGAGTATGTGAAGCACAAGGTGCTGGACCTGATTGGCGATCTTGCGCTGGCCGGACGACGCATCGAAGGCCACGTGGTGGCAGAACGGGCGGGCCACGCCATGCATGCGGCGCTGGTTTCGCGGCTGATGAAGGACCGCTCTTCCTGGGAGCAGGTGCGTGTTTCGGCGGTTGCCGAGGAGCGCTTCGACTCGCTTGCGCAGGCCATGCCCGCACTGGTCGGTGCGTAAAGGCAGGGACGCAGGGAACAGGGAATAAGACCTTGCGAGGGGAAGGGGATTTCTTCTTCTTTTCAGCGGAATAAATTCCTTCTTGTCACCATCACGGCCTCAGCCGCTGCGTCTGTTTCCCCTTGTCCTCTAGTCTCTGCTCCCTGTTCGCTATTCCCTGTTCCCTGGTCCCCTTTCTACCTCTTTTCGACGATGTGCACGGCGCTTTCCAGCCGGAAGGTGAGTCTGGTTTCGGCCGGCAGAACGATCTGCTTGTTGCCGGTGAAGGCGGTGCCTGCGGTGCCGGCTCCAGCTCCGGCGCCAGCACCGATCAGGGCTCCCTTGCCGCCGCCGGCGATGCCGCCGATGAGCGCGCCCAGACCCGCACCGCCGCCGATAAAGCCAGCCGTCCGCTTGCCTTTGCCCTTTTCTTCGCGACCAATCGAACTGGTGTTGACCGGGTAGCTGCCCCACGGGGTTTGCACCCGCTCCAGCCGGACGGCCAACCGAGCCTCTCCCTTGAAACGACCCAGCGGCTTGGCGTCGATCACCGTGCCCTCGGCGCGCGCTCCCCGGGCCATGACCACTTGGCCGTTGACGCGAACATCCTCGGCGACAGAGGCCGAAAAGCTGTCGCCGGTCTGGCTGATCTTCGAGCCGAGGTCGCGGTCCGTGCGCACGGAAATGCGCGTTCCGGCCGGCAGATTGACGGTGACCGGAGGCGGCGGGCCTTGCACGGAGGCACTCGGCTTGTTTGCGGTCTGTTGTGCCGAATACTGTTGCGCCGGATTGCTCTGTCCAGCCTGCTGGCTGGGATAGGAAGATGGTGTTGCCTGCTGTGCGCCCGGCTGCGTAGCGGTCGTGGCTGCGGCATTTTGCTGCTGCGGGGCCGGAGTGCTGGCAGCCGGCGGATTTCCGCGTTTACAGGCACTCAGGCTGAGGGCCAGCAGGGGAAGGATGAGAATACGGCGGTCGATCTGCATGAAGGACTCCTTGGGGGGAAGCTGACTGCTTGCGGACGGCGTTGCCGCCATCCGCACGAGTTCCACCATCTTAGATGCAGGAAATGACCTTGGTGAGTATTCCTCCCATAAAAAGTGGAAGCTGCTTTCGGTGGCTAGAGCGAAACCAGAGTCACTGTGTCCTGTCGAGAGTTGTGTAAGGTCGCCACTCCCTGATGGTCGCGTCGACTTGAATACCTTGTTTTCGGGATACATCAACTCTGGTTTCGCTATACGGTTGTCGTTCAGCATCGGGGTGGAGCGATCGGGGTCAGAGCCAGCCACGGGTACGTGCCATGCGGGCCGCGTCGATGCGGTTGTTTGCGCCGAGTTTGGTGATGGCGTCGGAAAGATAATTGCGCACCGTGCCTTCGGAAAGGTGCAGTGCGTTGGCGATTTCAGCGGAGGTGCGTCCTTCGCCGGCGAGCCGGAGGATCTGGCGCTCGCGGTCAGAGAGTGGGTCCTCGTCGGCGTCCCAGGCATCGGCGGCAAGATCGGGATCGATGGCGCGCAGGCCAGAGTGAATGCGTCGAATGGCCTCGGCCAACTCGCTCACTGGCCGCTCCTTGAGCAGATAGCCGCGGGCACCGGCTTCGAGTGCGCGGCGCAGGTAGCCGGGTCGGGCAAATGTGGTGAGAATGATGACGCAGGCTTTGCTCTCGGCGAGCTTGAGATCGGCTGCCAGTTCGAGTCCCGAGCGTTCGGGCATCTCGATATCAGTGACGACCACATCGGGAGCATTTTCGAGGACCAGTTTGAGCGCCTCGCGGCCGTTGACGGCCTGGGCGACCACCGTAATATCGGCTTCAAGATCGAGCAGAGTGGCCAGCGCTCCGCGCAGCATGGTCTGGTCTTCGGCGATGAGCACGCGGATGGGATGGGCCGATTTGGCGGGTGTGTTCATGACGCCGTTCCTTCGCGGAGTGGAAGCTCAAGAATCAGCCGCGTGCCTTGCTTGTTTTCCGTGCCGCTCTCAATCAAAAAACGACCGCCCAGCGATTCAATGCGTTCCCGCATGCCGCGCAGGCCGTTGCCTTCGCGCTCAATGGCATGTGGACCGTCATCTTCGACGATGAATTTTCGATGGCCAGTCTCAACAATCCAACGCAGGCCGCAGGTGGAGGCGTGGGCGTGGCGCACGATGTTGGTGATGGCCTCGCGCAGAGCCAGCGATAGCGCGGTCTCCTCCTGCGGGCTGAGCGCGGCGGCAGGAATGGACTCGGCCACGAGCGTGACTCCGGCGGCATCGAGGGTGTTGCGCGCGGTTTCTATTTCGGCGGCAAGACCGTGGGTGCGATAGCCGACGATGGCCTCGCGAATCTCTTTGAGCGCGGTGCGTGCCGTGCGTTCGACGTCGCCGATCTCGGATGTCGCGCGGGCGGGATCGAGCGGGATGAGGCGTCCGGCGAGTTCGGCCTTGAGGATGACGACGGAGAGCGTGTGCCCCAGAACGTCGTGCAGATCGCGCGCGATGCGTTCGCGCTCGGCCACGGCGGCGAGGGCAATGTTCTCATCCTGCGCGGCGATCAGCTTTGCTTCGGTGCGGTGCTGCCGGGCCATGAAGATGTTGCCGAAACCCATGGTGATCAGCAAAAAAAGGGTGATCAGCGTCTGTGTCCAACTTGTGTGAAAAGGGCTTTGCGGAGCGGTGAAGTGAAAGATGTAGCATTCCAGCAGCACCGCGGTGCACTCGATGGCGAAGAGCCTGAGAACAAGACGGATCGAGGGAATGCTGAACGGCAAAAAGCTTGCTACATAGATAAAAAATGACGAGCCGCCCGAATTCCAGGGATAGACCACGAGCCCGAGCACAAAGGTTGCGGCGATCGTCCGGTAGATGGTGGCGTTGCCCACACCGCGGCTGTGGTGATGGCTTGAAGCGCTGGAGATCTGCACGGCGCGGAAATACGCCGCATAGATAGGGAAAAAGAGCAGAAGGGCCGCGATGGAGCCGAGCCAAAGCCAGAGACGCGGCTCGACAATCGGCGCAATAAAAAGAAAGGCCGTATAGGAAAACCAGATCCATCTCCAGTTATGGCGCGGCTGCTTTGTGGTGGCGTTGGTCACGCACGCGGAGCATCTCCGGCGCTCTTCCCACCTGCAACATGATGCCGACGTGTTGCCGCGTCGCGGGCAGGCGTGGGTCGGCGCCAAAGATCTGCACGGCGCCGGAGGTGGGAGAACTCAAACCCATCAGCAGTTTGATGGCTGTCGACTTGCCCGCGCCATTGGGGCCGAGCAGCGCCACGATCTCACCACGGCGCAGGTTGAGCGAAAGATGGTCGAGGGCAAGAACGCCGTTGCGATAGCGTTTGGTGACGCCGTGCAGCGCGGCAATGGTTTCTGTCGCGGACGGACTTCCAGTTGGTGCGGCGGCTTCAGGGGGTGCAAGAACTGCGCTCATGGCTCGCTCCTTCAATGCAACTAGAGCGAGTATGGCTGCGGGCGCGCGACGGGGGCAGTGTGATCCGTCAGCAAAGCGTTGTGACAATTGTCATGGAGTGCGCAGACGCAAAAGAGCGGGGAATAAATCCCCGCCCTTTCTGTTTTCTTCATCGAACCAGCCATGGTGCCCTAGTTAGATGTCGAGGTTCTTCACGTCGAGTGCATTGTCCTCGATGAACTTGCGGCGTTTCTCAACGTCCTCGCCCATCAGGGTGGTGAAGATCTCGTCGGTTTCGACCATATCTTCGAGCCGGACGGTGAGCAGTGTGC
>Ga0255352_1001196_pt1 | contig 13447 bp, 5 predicted proteins | sample HBST0metaG_FD_189939 | JGI IMG/M metagenome (GOLD analysis project Ga0255352, IMG submission 189939) | Peat soil microbial communities from Stordalen Mire, Sweden - H.B.S.T0 | ecosystem: Environmental > Terrestrial > Soil > Wetlands > Peat | place: Sweden: Norrbotten County, Stordalen Mire...
GGGCAAAGACACCATGCCGAACTTCGTCCTTTTGCGGCTGGGCAACGATCACACGGCGGGCACGCGTCCCGGCGGACCTTCGCCGAAGTCTTCGGTGGCCGACAATGACCTTGCGGTTGGCCGCGCTGTCGAGGCAATTTCGCACTCGCCCTTCTGGGACGACACGGCTTTCTTCATCCTCGAAGATGACGCGCAGGATGGCGGCGACCACGTGGATGCTCATCGGAGCCTCGCCGTCGTCGTCAGCAAATATGCGCCGCAGTTGCCGGGCGGCGCGCCGTTCGTCGACAGCCGGTTCTATTCGACGGTGAGCGTGATTCGCACCATGGAATCGCTGCTCGGCCTGCCGCCGATGAACAACAACGACGCATTCAGTTCGCTGATTTCGACGCTGTTTACCGGCCCCGGCGACCATCCCGCGTATGCGGCCGACTATGTGAATCGCAACAACGGCCTCATCTATACCGCCAATGCAAAGACAGCACCCGGCGCAAAAGAAAGCATGAAGATGGATTTCCGCCACGCTGACCGCGCCGACGCGCAGAAACTGAATGTGATTCTGTGGAAGGACGCGATGGGTGCAGCGCCTGTGCCGGCGATGATCAAGGAGCGCAGGAAAAGGACGACCAAGGATGATGACGACTAAGAGTGGGCCCCATGGCATTGCATTTCCATGAGCTGAGCTAAGCCAGGCGCGTCTTTCCGCCAAGCGTAGTCGAAGAAGCTGCGACTCTACTCTCTTGCACTTGAGTGACGATAGTTTTGCGATATTGATCCTCTAACTTGACACTCAGCGAAAGCGCATTGCCAACTTGAATCTAGAGGCAGCGAAATGTCAGGGGAGAAGTTGGTAAGCGTGGCGAGTCTTTGGGACCGCCTTCGAGCAATGGAAGAACAGAACAGATTCGAGGGGCGGGCCTATCCGGTGGGAATGTCTTGTTTCCCGTTTCGACTTAAGGGGCAGGGGTTTTTCCCCGGTGGGGACGGGCTTTGGAGGGACGAAACGCAGGTTGCCGAGGAGTCTCATCGAATGGTGGCAACCGGTGGAATCATGTTTCTAGGGCATGACTCTGGAACGTGTCACGCCTTCGATAGGCTTCGCGAGCCGGGATTTGAGAACTCGCGGACACGGGAGTTCATCAAGGAGCGTGTGGAGGGGGCGGGTCTGCCCTCATCGCTCACTTTTTTTACGAATGCCGTTATGGGGCTCCGCGAGGAGGGAACGGCGCTCGATAGCCCGGATTGGGACGATCCACCGCGATTCAAGGCATTTTGTCGAGAATTCCTCGTCTATCAAATACAGTCTATTCAGCCTCGGCTGATCGTGGTGATGGGGCCAATCCCCAGGGAGGCTCTGGACTCGGTGGCAGTGGGAACCACTGTGGTTGAGGGGAAATTTCCGAAGATGCGCATTGGCGACCACATCGCGACGCTTTACTTCACCACGTATCCGCACGGAGACTTCAGCATCGGCGACGATCACAAGAAGAGAGAGGCTACTGAGCTCGGCGAGGCGTGGACTCAGGCACAGTCTCGACGCCCAATCGGTATTGTTTCCGGTAACTAGGGCGGGACGCGGCAAAGACAAGATCAACCGCAGTCCTTGCCTCGCGTCACCCGCTGTGGATGACAGAGTTGCTTGAAGTATTCATTTTTGCCGGCCGAATCAATACACTAACCGCATGACCAAGAGGATTGGAGTGCATCTGGGGACGGCGGGCGGGGCTTCGAACGCCATTGAGCGGGCGCAGGAGATTGGCGCCAATACCCTGCAGATTTTTTCATCGAGCCCGCGCATGTGGCGCGCGCCCAAGGTGGATCCCCAACAGGCCGCTCGCATGAAGGCACTTCGTGCTGCCCTGGATGTGGGGCCATTGGTGATCCATACGAGTTATCTTGTGAATATTTGCAGCCAGTCGGACGAAGTGCGTGAGAAGAGCGTCGATGCTTTCCGCGGTGAGATCGAGCGGGCGCTCACGTTTGGCGCCGAATACCTTGTGCTGCATCCCGGCTCATGGAAGGGACTCACGCGGGACGAGGGCCTCAAACTCGCGGCGGATTCGATCACACGCGCCATCGACGGGTTGGCGTGGCAGGGAACTGGGTTCCATATTCTCATTGAAAACACGGCGGGGGCGGAGTTCTCGCTGGGCGGCAGCTTTGAGCAGGTGGCTGAACTGGTGGAGCGGCTAAAGACGTGTGCGCCGGTCGGCGTGTGCCTGGATACTTGCCACACGCATGTGGCCGGCTACGACATGGTGACTCCCGAGGGCTATGCGGAAACCATGGACAAAGTCGGAGCAACGGTGGGATTTAAGGCAGTGCGCGTGTGGCACATGAACGATGCCAAGGCCGCACGCGGGTCGAAGCTTGACCGGCATGAGCATATCGGGCAGGGGAACATGGGCGTGGAGCCGTTCCGCCGGCTTTTGAACGACGAGCGCTTTGCCCAAGCGGCTTTTATTGCCGAGACGCCGGTCGACGAGCCAGGGGACGAGGAGCGGAATGTGCGGGTGCTGAAGAGCCTGGTGGAGGCGCATACGAGGTGATGTGCCCGCCCGTTTACACTGAATAAGATATGGCTGAAGAGAACGAACTGCGTTACGACCCGGCGGCGATTGAACCCAAATGGCAGCAGCGGTGGGCCGCGGACCCCACTTTGTATGCGGCCGAGCCCGTTTCCTGTGGCAAGCCCAAGTATTACGTGCTGGAAATGCTGCCCTACCCGAGCGGCCAGTTGCACATGGGGCACGTGCGCAACTACTCGATCGGCGACGCGCTGGCGCGGCACATGTGGATGCGCGGCTATAACGTGCTGCACCCCATGGGCTGGGACGCTTTTGGCCTGCCGGCGGAGAACGCCGCGCTCAAAAACAATACGCCGCCGCGCGAATGGACGCAGGCCAACATCGCCGCCATGAAGCGCCAGATGGAGCGGCTGGGCCTGGGCTACGACTGGGCTACGGAAGTCACTACCTGCCTGCCTGACTATTACCGCTGGAACCAGTGGTTCTTTCTGCGCATGTACGAAAAGGGCCTGGTTTATCGCAAGAAGAGCAAGGTGAACTGGTGCCCGGAATGCGCCACGGTGCTGGCCAACGAGCAGGTGGTGGACGGCTGCTGCTGGCGGCATGAGACCACGCAGGTGGAGCAGCGCGACCTGGTGCAGTGGTTCTTCCGCATTACGGCCTATGCCCAGGAACTGCTCGACGGTCTGGAAAAGCTGGAGGGGTGGCCGGAAAAAGTCCGCACCATGCAGCGCAACTGGATCGGCCGCAGCGAAGGAACGGAAGTGGATTTCTTCCTGGCGGAAGAAACCCAGGGAACAGGCAACAGGGAACAGGGAACAGAAAAGACGCGGATTCGCGTGTTTACTACACGCGTGGATACGATCTTTGGCGCAACCAGCGTGCAGCTTGCTCCGCAGCATGCGCTGGTGGCCCAGTTCACGGCTGCCGACCCCGCGCTGAAGGCGCAGGTGGACGAGCTGATCGAGCAACAGAAGAAGGCCCGCGAGGCGGGCGATCTGGGCGCGATCGAGAAGCACGGCGTGGCCACGGGACGCTTTGCCATCAATCCCTATAACGGCGAGCGCGTGCCCATTTGGGTGGCCAATTACATCTTGGCCGACTACGGCACCGGCGCCATCATGAGCGTTCCGGCGCACGACGAGCGAGACTTTGAATTCGCCACGAAATACGATCTGCCAATTGTGCAGGTGATCCGACCGGAGGACGCAACTCTCGCCGTGGTGCTGCCGTTTGTCTCAGAAGACGGAATCCTGATGAATTCCGGCGAGTATGACGGGCTGAGCTGCACCGAAGCGCAGAAAAAGCTTCAAGAAATTGCTGCGCGCGACTCGTTCGGCGAAGCCAAGGTCGTCTTCCGCCTGAAGGATTGGGGCGTGAGCCGGCAGCGCTACTGGGGCACGCCGATCCCCATGATTCACTGCGAAAAGGACGGACTGGTCCAGGTTCCGGACGAGCAGTTGCCGGTTGTGCTGCCCGCACAGATTGAAATTACGCAGCAGGGCGGATCGCCGCTGAGCCGCGTGCCGGAGTTTGTGAATGTGACCTGCCCCAAGTGCGGCGGGCCGGCCAAGCGCGAGACCGACACGATGGATACATTTGTCGATTCGAGCTGGTACTTCTACCGCTACACGGATGCGAAGAACGCCAACGCGCCTTTCGATCCGAAGATCGCGCAATATTGGTTCCCGATCGACCAGTACATCGGCGGCGTGGAGCACGCCATTCTGCACCTGATCTACTCGCGCTTCTGGACCAAGGTGATGCGCGACCTGGGGCTGATTGTGAACGACGAGCCGGCACAGCGGCTGTTCACGCAGGGCATGGTCATCAAGGACGGGGCCAAGATGTCCAAGTCCAAGGGCAACGTGGTTTCGCCCGACGACATGGTGGCCCGCTACGGAGCCGATGCGGCACGCATGTATTCTCTGTTTGCCGCGCCTCCCGACAGGGATCTGGACTGGCAGGAGGACGGCGTGGCCGGGGTGAGCCGCTTCCTGGCGCGCGTTTGGCGGCTGGCGACAAAATATGCGCCCGTAGCCCGCGCCGCACGAGGCCAGCAGCCGGCCGCACCCACCGGCCTTTCGCTCAAACTGCTGCGCAAGCTGCACCAGACCATCGCCAAGATCACGCTGGACTTTGAGGGCCGCTGGCACTTCAACACCTGCGTGGCGGCGATCATGGAACTGGTGAACGAAATTCAGGCGTCGGACGCGCAACTCGCAGCCGGCGAAGTGTCCGCGCCTGTTCTGTTGGAACTGCTGCGCTCGCTGGTCTTGCTGCTGGCGCCGTTCGCTCCGCATCTGGCGGCGGAATTGTGGGAGACGCTCGGCGAGGAAGGCAACGTTTTGCGTGCTTCGTGGCCGGCGAGCGACCCGGAACTGGCCAAGGAAGACGAGTTGGCCATTCCCGTCCAGGTCAATGGCAAGTTGGTCACGGTGGTGCGGATGGCCGTCGATGCGAGTGCCAAGGCAATTGAAGCCGCGGCGTTGGCTGACGAAAAAGTGCAGTCGCGCACGGCGGGCAAGAACGTAGTCAAGGTGATCGTGGTGCCGCGCAAGCTGGTCAACCTGGTGGTTAAGTAGCCATGGCCGCGCCTTTGCGCGGGACCCAATCGCTCGTCGGGCAGATGGGCTGGGTTTTCGAACGGCCGCTCCTGACCGTTCTCGAAGTGGCGTGGCGGTGGCTGTTTGGAATACCGCTCCTGATGATCTGCTGGACGCAGTCCCAGCAGATCATCAGGGAGCTTCCCCTGGATTCGGCTGGCGTGACCAACATCGACCCGCAGAATCCGTGGGTGGCCGCGGTGCAGCTCAGCGTGGCCTGGTCGCTCTACCACCCGCATGTGGTGGCCGTGCTGCGCTGGCTGCTGCCGGTCTCGGCCCTGGCCTGGGTGGTCATCTCGGCGCTGGGGCGCAGCGCTGTTCTCAAGCGGTTGGAGCCCGGCCTGGCCTTCCGCTGCCTCAGTCTCCGGTTGCTGGAGGTCATGGCGCTGCAGGCGGCCTGGCTGGCGCTGCTGGCAATGATCTGCTGGGGGTGGTTCCGTTCCATCGGGTGGGCAGCGGCTACCCACATTCCTGCCGCGGGCGAACCGGACCTGGTCGGCTACTCGATGTGGGTCATCTTCTTGTCGCTGGGATTCTTCACCGCGTGGGCGCTGATCAGTTGGGCGCTCTCCATTGCGCCGCTCGTCATGCTGCTCGAAGACTGCACGCCGGCCCAGGCGCTCAAGCGCAGCCTGCGCCTGGGAAAGCCCTTCACCGGCAAGCTGGTGGAGATCAACCTGGTCATGGGCATCGTCAAACTGGCGCTGGTGGTGCTGGCCATGGTGCTGTCGGCGGCGCCTTTGCCTTTCAGCGACGAACTGGGCCCCGGGGCCATGCACCTGGTGTGGGCTATTGCCACTATCTTTTATCTCGTTGCCAGCGATTACTTCCAGGTGGTGCGCCTGAAGGGATTCGTGGAGTTCTGGAAGATGTTTCGGGGGAAATGAAACACTAGAACCGCAGATCGGGATTCTCGTCAAGCCGCCACCACCATTTCCTCCCGGCGGGCAGGAAAACGATCAGCATGATTCCGGCAGCGATCTCTTTCCCATCTGGGCTGATCGACGCTGCCAATGAATCGTCACCGCGGTTGGAGTTACTCACCGGTACCCTACATCGACGAATTTAGAGCAAAGCCAGAGTCCCTGTATCCCGTGCAGTGAATGCTAGGTCGCCGCTTCCTGATGGTCGCGTCGACTCGGGTGCTCTGCTGTCGGGACACATCAACGCTGGTTCTGCTGTTATGCCGGCGCTTTACGCGTATGTGGTCAAGTTTGGCAGTCGCTCAATACCTGCAACAACTCCCTGCATCTCCTCCCAACCGGCTTGTATGCGATTCCCTCGGGCCACGGTGCCCACCAGCGACGGCGTGTCTTGCTCGCATCCTGCTGAATATAAAACTCTTACCATGCGATATTTTTGAGACCGTATAAGGCTAATTTGAGAATGACCTCTCACATTAAGACTGCATTAAGCTTTATTCAAATTTGGCTCTGCTCATTGCCGGGATCGCCGATATCATGCGTCTCCCGATTCTTTCCGCAGTGAGTTTGCTCCTCCTGCGGTACCGCAGCAATCCACAGACGTTCATTGTTTCATTGCTCCCAGGACCCCGCTTTCCTCACTCGGCAAGCGCATTCGACCGTTCCCGGAATTCATCGCAAACTGCCTTTTCGCCTTTTTTGCAACCACCCCTTTTACTGAGTCTGAGGACGACCCTCGCTCTTGCAGGAGTCGTTTCTTCGGCGATAGAGGACACACATGTTATCCAGATTGAATGATTGGTCAGCCTTGATACGACGCTTCCTCCCGCTCTGCCTGGTCGCTGCCATCGGAGTTCCCGTCGCAGCATTTGCTTCCACCCACCAGCCGACTGTAGCACCGCTCATCACTCAACGGGTGGATGACAGTGTCCGCGTGACACTCAAAGGTACCGTCCATCCCCTGGCGACCAGCGCCAACGATCGCGGGTCCGTGGATAGCGCCACTCCCGTGCGCCGCATGATGATGGTGCTCAAGCGCTCCGATGCTCAGGACAAGGCGCTCGCCGCCGCCATCCAGGCCATGCAGCGCCCAGGTTCGCCCACCTACCATCACTGGCTGACTCCAGAGCAGATTGGCTCACAGTTCGGAGCGGCCCAGCAGGACATTGCCACGGTTACGAGTTGGCTGTCCGGCAAGGGCTTCTCCGTCAACTCGGTCTCCAAGGCGCGCAGCGTCATTGAGTTCTCCGGCACAGCCGGCCAGGTCGCCTCCGCCTTCCATACGGCAATGCATTCTTACACCTGGAAGGGCGGAACCTACACAGCCAATGCGAGCGACCCTCAGATTCCGTCGGCACTCGCCCCACTCGTGGCCGGTTTCACCTCCATGAACAATTTCCCGGTCCACAACGCCCACACGGATTCGCGTTTGGTTCAATTCGACAAGTCTGCCAAAAAGTGGTCTGTGGTCGCCGACAAGTCCCAGGACCCTGCGAAAACCCCAGGACAATCTGGCAAGCCCAAATCCGACATGACCACCAATAACACCAACGACGGCCAAACCCTCTACGCCGTTACACCTTACGATTTTGCCACCATCTACAACCTCAAGCCGCTATGGGATGCAGGCCTCGATGGCACCGGTCAGCAGATCGCCATCATGGCCGAGAGTGATATCACCACCTCCGATGTGGACCAGTTCCGCTCGGCGTTTGGTCTTCCCGCCACAAAGTTGAACATCGTGCACAACGGCGCTGCGCCGGGGCTCATGTCCGACCAGGATGAGGCTTCCATTGACGTGGAGTGGTCGGGCGCCGTCGCCAAGAACGCGACCATTGACCTGATCGTCTCGGCCTCGACGGACGTCTCGGCCGGCGTCTACCTTTCCATGACCTACGCGGTTGACAACGTGGTCGCGCCGGTCATCAGCGAGAGCTATCAAACATGCGAAAGCGCTCTCGGACCGGCTGGCAATCTCTTCTTCTATCAGACGTGGCAACAGGCTGCCGCCGAAGGCATCACGGTGGTGGTTTCCTCTGGCGACAGCGCGGCGGCGGGTTGCGATTTCGACCCCTATCTGATTGCCCAGAATGGCCTGGCGGTCAACGGCTTCGCTTCGACTCCTTACAACGTCGCAGTGGGTGGAACGGACTTTGACGTCAATGTGACCAATCCCACGCCCTATTGGGGCACGACGAACGACCCGGTGACCCAGGCCTCGGCGCTTTCTTATATCCCCGAGGTGCCGTGGAACAACAGTTGCGCCAGCACCGAGGTCTTCGCAACCTTTGGCGGCGGATCGGGCGATGCGACACCGGCGCAGTGGTGCGATGACCCCATGATCATCTATGCGGGGCAAGGGAGTCCGAGTTGGTCTTTGCGCCCCATTGGCGGTGGCGGCGGAGCCAGCAGTTGCTCCAGCTTTAATCCTGCCAATTACCCCAATCGGAGTTACTGCGCGGCGGGCTATGCCAAGCCCGACTGGCAAAGTGGCGTGCAAGGCATCCCCAGCGATAACGTGCGCGATGTGCCCGACGTTTCATTCTTCGCGTCCTATCTCACCTTCGGCAGCGCCTATCTCTATTGCATGACCGATGCCGTTTATGTGCCGACCTGCAACTACAACACCGGTACCGGTCTGGAATACCTGGCCTCCGGCGGCACTTCCTTCGGCGCGCCAGCCTTTGCCGGTATCGTGGCGCTGGTCAACCAAAAGACCAACTCCTCGCAAGGATTGGCGAACTACTATCTGTATTCGCTGGCGGGCACGGAATTTGGCAGCAGCACCTCGCCGAATAGCAGTCAGACCGGCACGTGCAACGCCTCGTCGTCTCCTCAGGGCGGCAACTCATGCGTCTTTTATGACGTGACCGAGGGAACCAACGCGGTGCCCTGCTTAATCGGCAGTTGGGATTGCGTGGCCAGTCCGCTTGGCAATGATGGAGTGCTGGCCGCCGACTACTCGACCCCAGGCTATGACCTGGTAACCGGGTTGGGATCAGTGAACGTTGAAAACCTGGTGAACAAGTGGTCTTCTGCGGTCGCTTCAGCGGAAGCCACCACCACCACTCTGACGGCCTCAACCAACCTCACCAGCTATGGCCTACCGGTCGTCCTCTCCGGAACGGTTGCGCCGCTGTCTGGCTCAGATGTGCCGGTTGGCTCCGTATCCATTCAGGGCGAACAACTGAACCAGGCCTCGATTCCATTGGTCAACGGCGCCTTCAGCCAGACGATCTCGGGTCTGCTGCCCGGTGTTTATGACATCACCGCGAACTATATCGGCGACGGAGGCTTCCTCAACAGCAGCTCCACTCCAGTCACCATGACCATCGCGGCCGGCACCGCCAGCCCCAGTCTGGTCCTCTCGGCAACCGACCAATTCAGTGGTGCCCCACTGCCAAGCGGCAACAACCAGATTCCTTATGGCTCGGAGTTTGTCGCCACAGCGTCCGTGCCCGGCGCATCCAAGTCCGGTGCTCTGGTCCCCACCGGCAGCGTCACCTTCTCGTCCGGCGGCGCCGCCCTGTCCACCGTGTCGCTTACTAACGGCGTCGCGGTCTACCAGGCCGCAGTCGCCAATGTTGGAGCCTCCAGCATCACGGCCACCTACAGCGGCGATACCAACTACAACGCAGGCACCCCAGCCACAGTCGCATATAGCACGGTGAAGGCTCCTGTAACGCTGGTCGTTCAGCCCAGTTCCAGCACCGTCTCCCTGGGTAGTCCCGTAACCCTCTCGGCGCAACTCTCCACCAATGGCCACGGCTCATCTCCCAGCGGGACTGTCACCTTCTCCTTGAACGGTACCTCCGTTGGAACAGCGGCCGTTGTCACCGCAACCGACGCTGTTACCGGTGCAGGCGCAGGCAGCGCATCCCTGCTGGTGGATTCTTCGCTGATCCCGGCAGGCAACAATCTGGTCACGGCAACCTACTCGGGTAACTCGGACTTCCAGTCTTCGACCGCCAGCGGCGCCAGCTTTGTCAGCCTGCTTGGCGATCAATCGACGGTGTTGACGATGACGGCGAGCAACACCACTCCTACCGCCGACACTCCCGTGACCATTCTGGCCACGCTTACCCTCGGAGGAGCACCGGTGCCGTTTGGCTCGGTTCGCTTCCTCGATAACGGCCAGACCATTGCCAACATACCCGTGGTTGGCCTTTCGCCTGCCGCCGGTCAAGTCGCGGGTACGGCCAGACTGGTCACGCGATTCCTGCCCGGAAGCCACGTCATCGTCGGTATCTATAGCGGTGTTGGAAACTTGCTTCACCCAACTGGCGGAGCCGCCCCACCGCTCACCGTCAGCGCTTCCAAACAGCTCACCGCAACCTCCATCACTGCTACCAACAACACCGGGACACCAGCCAACTACGACGTCACTGCCTTGGTGGTTGCCGGTGGAAACACTGCGCCGACAGGCACGGTGACGATCAACGAACCCAGCCTCAACTCCACGCTGCAAACGGCGACGATTGATACCCCCAGCGCAGTCTTCGGTCCGGCTCCGGAGATTCAGGTGTCCTCCGGTGCGCAGAGTTCTGCCATTGCCACCGGCGACTTCAACGGCGACGGCATTCCCGACTTCGCCGCTATCAATGTCACCCTCTCCACACAGTTGATGATTTATCTGGGCAAGGGCGACGGAACATTCCAGCCGGCTGTGGCAAATGTCCTAACTTCCGATCCCACGCTCACCGATCCCAGCAGCATGGTCGTAGGCGACTTCAACAGCGATGGCATTGCCGACATCATCGTCGGCTTCAACGCGGGCAATTCGCTCGCTGTCATGCTTGGCAACGGCGACGGAACATTCCGGCAAGGCAAGGTGTTGCCGCTGCCGCTACTCACAGGCGCATCCGCCGCCATCCCTGGCAATCTGGTGGCCGCCGACTTCAATAGCGACGGCATTCTCGACCTTGCCCTGGGCAGCGACAACGGACTCGGAATCACCTCGGTCGAGGTCTTCTTCGGGGCCGGCGACGGCACCTTCAAGGCCACTCCCACCATCATCCCTGGCGTCGGCAACTCGGAAAGCCCCGAGCACGTCATCAATCTCGCCGCTGGCGACGTCAACAATGATGGCAACTCAGACCTGGTTGCCTTTGATGATCTGGACGGCACCATCGGCATACTCCTCGGCAAGGGCGATGGAACATTCCAGAGCCAGGTCTCTTATCCGTCAGGTACTGCCACCGGCCTCGGTGTCCTGGTCGACATGAACAAGGATGGCTTCCTGGATATCGTCGCTCCCAATGCGGGGGACCAGAACGTCGCAATCTTCGTTAACAACCAGGATGGCACCTTTTACAACTCCAACAATTACCTGACGGCAAGCATCTTCAATCCACCGCAGTACTACTATCCGGAGCCGCGCAGCATCGCCGTTGGCGATTTGAACCATGACGGCTATCCTGATGTGGTCGTCGCAAACAGCAACATCGGGCAGGTTTCCGTTCTTTACGGCAAGTCCAACGGCGGTCTGCAGGCCATCGTACCTTTGCTCCTCAAGACCACCGCGAATCCCTACCAGGTGCTGGTCACCGATCTAAACAATGACGGTAATGCGGACATTCTCGTCAACGAGCCCCAAGGCAGTACCATCGGCGTACTCATCGACGGCTACGCGTGGAAGAAATCGTTCCCCGATGTTGTCCTCAATGGTGGCCTCGCCGAGACGCAGAGCATGTCCGCAACCTACGCGGGCGATACTCAAAACGATCCTTCCACGTCTGCCGTACTCACGCTGCCTGGGTCGGGAACAATCATTCCCACCAAGCTCGACTGGGCACCGGTCACAGCCACCGCCATCTTCGGAACGTCTCTTCCCGCCAGCGTCTTTGACGCACAGGTTGAGAACAGCATTGCCGGAGCAATCATCTACAGCGCACAGTCGGCCACGGCATCGAATATTCCGATCGAGGCGGGCTCATCCCTTCCCGCCGCCGGGACCTACACACTCGCTGCTGCCTTCACTCCCAGCAATCCCAGCGACTACGCTCCAAGCACTGCCAACAGTCTCTTCACCGTCACCAAGGCAAACGTCTCAGAAGCTCTCAACGCTTCGGTGGCTCAAACTGCCGTCACCCTGACAGACAAGGTGCTCTCTGCGACTAGCGGGACACCCTCTGGCGTGGTCAACTTCCTGTCCGGAACCACCTCGCTCGGTGCTGCAAGTCTCGACGCCACAGGAACCGCAACGCTCATCACCACCAGCCTGCCTGCCGGTACTTACACCGTCACGGCAAACTACCTCGGCGATACCAACTTCAGCACCGATACTTCAGCGGGAGTTTCAGTCGTCACCGGTTCTCCCTCCATCGCGGTCACCTCAGCCTCGCCCTCCATCACCATTGTCGCGGGCAGCTCCGGCACAGATATGCTCACGGTTTCGCCGCAGTTCGGCTTCTCCGGAAACGTCGCCCTGCTCTGCGCCAACCTGCCGGCAGGGGTCACCTGCACCTTCAATCCTCAAACAGGCGCGGTTGGTGCTGGCTCCTTCCAAACCACCCTCACCCTATCCACCCTCTCTCCGACAGCGTCCGCAGTTGCCAGCAACACGCATACACAAGCCGTGGCCGTCACCCTTGCCGCCGTTGGAATCGGATCGTTGTTCCTCATCCTTCTCCCCGGCCGGCGCAAGCGGATTACCTGGGCGGTACTGATTCTTGCTACCACTGCCTCCGCCCTCACCTTCGGCTGCGGCGGTGGCGGCGGAAAGAAAACCACGACCCCAACCGGACCGCAGGCCGACACGCTTTCCCTCAGCTCTTCCTCCGTCAAGGCGGCAAGCGGCAGTTGGACTACCCTCAAAGCAACTATTAGCGGCGCCAATGCAGCTTCGGCAACCGGCACCGTCACCTTTTATGACGGCGCGGCGATCCTTGGCAAGGCAAATCTGAGCAGTGGTTCTGCCTCACTCACCATCAACACTCTCAGCGTCGGAATCCACACCATCACTGCCGGATACCCTGGCGACGCCCTCAACCTCACAGCCTCAACCCAAACGGCGCTTCAGCAGGCCATCACCGGACAAACCAGCTTCAATGTGATTGCATCGTCAGGCGCCGTCAGCCAGACTACGGCTGTCAGCCTGACCTTGCAGTAGACCAAAACGCGCGATCGCAGTGGAGGTGGGCGGCTCTTTCGTCCACCTCCCTGAACCGCAGCGGCAATCGGTTCACCGCTTGTCCGCCGTCCCGGCAAACACCGCACCTTGGGTGGTTTTGCTCTTCTGCAACTTTCACATTTGCTGCAGAGGTTGGCCTCTCTCCTCAGATCTCGCCAATCGCCTCAGCCATAGGACAGCCATGTCATCAGAATTGAGCCATCGTACTGCCATCATGCGCCGTAGTCTCGCCTGCTTCTGCTCTGTGCTCGCCCTGGG
>Ga0255352_1001206_pt1 | contig 13327 bp, 16 predicted proteins | sample HBST0metaG_FD_189939 | JGI IMG/M metagenome (GOLD analysis project Ga0255352, IMG submission 189939) | Peat soil microbial communities from Stordalen Mire, Sweden - H.B.S.T0 | ecosystem: Environmental > Terrestrial > Soil > Wetlands > Peat | place: Sweden: Norrbotten County, Stordalen Mire...
ACATCGAACAGACCAGTCGACGACTGGGGCAAACTGCTCGGCGATAGTGCCGCCGTCACCGCCATGCTGGACCGCCTGCTCCATCACGGACATGTTCTCAAGTGCGGCCCGCGTAGTTGGCGCACCAAAATCGGCAGCACCGGAGATGCGCAATGACAAAAGCCAAAGCGATAAGGATGCCGGGCAAAGAACGCCCGGCGGCGTCGCGACTCGTGATCCAGAAGCCTCCCACGACGAAGCCTCACCATCGGAATCTCGCAACAACGACGAAACCCTCTGCCAGCCAGCCCATGAGGCCAACCACAGAGGGTCTCGCATACCGATTCCTTCGGAGCCAGCCCCGTGTCCTCGGCTCTGGATCACCGCGCTGGGCGCGACCCCAACGAAGCGACTACCACGATAACACGCATCCAGACACCAAGAACATGGCGACCAACTCCGGTGACGCCGACCACGCCTTGCCCAAATACCCTGCGGCAAGGTAAAACAATCTCGTCTCAGGCCAATCCATATGGCCGGTTTTGAAGTGACCATGTATGGCCGCTTTTAAGGTGACCACCGAGGCTTCATCGGAAGAATTGTTGCCGCTTGGGGCTCCATAGAATCGGAAATATTTCTGCAGACAGTTCAGGCATTGAATCCGGATTCTTTTGATAATCTGCCAACAGCGATGAATAATCTTCAGCCGTCGCGCGTCCGTGAACTATGGAAAGAGCATGTCGTCGATAAAGCTACGGGAAAACGAAGAGATGTTCTGCTAGAGCAACATAGGAAGATAGAACAATACTCTGAAGACAGGCACGCTATCGTTCATGGCATGTGGGAATGGTCCAAGAGCGAGCTTGAGAAGATAACTGTATGGCGAGTAAAGAAAAATAGGCTGGAGCAGAAAGTGTACACCGCAGATGATCTGATGAATATCTCGATGGCGGTTGACGAAATCGCTTACTATATTTGTTTCCCTACTGACGGTGAATTGGCAGACGTGGGAGCTTTCATGAGCAGGAAGATGAGGGCAACGCTTACCAGGCACCCTCTCGCCAAGGATCTCTGGCCACGCACTGAGTCTTCAGAATAGGCATTCCTGAATTCCGTGTGGATATCTGAGTATGAGATGACCGCAATGGCAATCACGAACAGAACACTCAGGACAATCCAGAGCCTAACTGCACCTTTTCGGAGGTTCATATATCTCCCGGGATGATTGTAGCGCCTCACGCGACTCTTATCGCAAGAGTCCGACGAGCTAAGCCCTAGTCCTGACCGCGATGGACTTGATAGTCCAAGTGCTTATAGACAACGCTTTCGATGTGATGGACCTCCACCGACAATAAGTCTATTCGGAGTGTCGCTATCCTTCCATCGCCGAGACTTCCCTTTTGAGACGTCTCGGCAGCAAACGGAGCGGTCACGCCTGTTGCCTCTTCTTTAGGAGCCGTTCGCTGAAAAACCCAATACTCGGGCTCGGGTCCATCTGCTGTCTGGATCTCGGTTTCAACAAAGGTCGCATTGTCATCCGATGTTGTGAGTTGTTCAACTAGCGACGAGTCATGGAACAGGACGACATTGTTCTTGCCGTTCTTGGTTTGCGCTGAAGGATACAAAATCCCGTCCAATTCCGGCTTCACCTGTGAGGCAAGATATTCAGCGATCACCTGCGTAGGCAAATATTCGAAGATCTCTGCGTCAGGCAGCACCGGAGCGGTCATTTTCTGGCTCAGGCTCTGAAGGAAATTGGCCTTCGCCATTTGATATCGATGGTTGTCGTCAAACAGGCTTCCACTTGCGCTAACTTCACTCAATGCCTCCAGGTCGAGGAGCGATATGGGCCGAAGCAGATCGAACTTCGCAGTGACGACACGGCTTCCCACGAAGGGTCTGACTTCGGAGAGGGCGACTTCTCGATCAGTTGCACCGTAAAAGGTCGATATCCCTAGTGCGTTCATTCTCCCTGCAATCGCGGCGGCGGGAGGCGGAGGCCCAATCTCCAGGTCGGGCCTTTCAAGTGCACGAACAAGTTTTCCACCGTCTTGGAAAACACGGGCTCTGAAGAGTGATGTGATTCTCGTCCCAGGGCCGGCAGTCAGAATGACCGGACGATTTCCGACTGTTGTGGATCGGTGGATGCCGTTGAACAGTGTTAGAAGTGTCAAGGTTGCGCGCTTGCTGAAATACCTCGATTTGGTCTTCAGGTTCTCCTCGAAGGAACGCCACTCTGAATGAAACTCTTCCGACTCTACCTTCCTGTCTGTATAGCGAGAGTCAGGAGCATAGTCGCCTTCCTGACCCATTGCCGCCTCGTCAAAATCAAAGTGCTTGTCCTCCAATAGTTGCCTGATGCTTTCGGCAACCTCCGGCTCGATGTGACCAACTTGTTGCAAAAGCTCCACAATGTCTTCACCGGATCGTTCCCATTGGTAGTCGCTTTCCTTGCTCATCGTGTATTCCATGCCTGTTGGCTCTTCCTCGGTACGAACGAAATTTTGCTCGAATACCCTGTCGAAGATATCCGCAGCCTGATCTAGAGAAATCGTCGTCAAATGCTTTCGGCAAAAGGAGCAGATAGCCATCCGTCCCATCGTCTTGATTTTGCCTTTGAGGACCTTCTCACCAACACATCGGTGACACAGCCTTGAAGCTCCATTTATGACTTCAGTCATGGCGAACACTTCCTAAAGCGAGGGGGCACTGAAACCTCGTCCTTTATTCATCAGTATCTCAAACATTGTATTGGAGTAATCGCGATGGCGGACAGAGAATGCGGTTATACCAAGGCGTGACCTGCTGAAGTGCGGCTGCAGGATAGAGTTCAACTCAGCGCTTTGGATGCTGGTGTAGCAATACTTCGTAGCGAAAGATGCTTGAGCCTGGTTGACCTCTCGCACGTTTGGAATTGCAATCTTCCTTGTGCGCTCAACTACCGGCAGAATATGAAGGCACGTCGTCGAGGCAACGGGCAGGAATGCTTCCACGTTTGGCCGGGAAAATCCCTGACCGTAGATGAGAACGTTTTGGTCATTTCGCTCCCATGTAATGACAGGGGCATCCCCGATGACGAAGGGCGTATCCGGGCCCGTGTGCATTACGTTCCATTGGCCGTTGTCGATTCCTTCATCCAAGTACGCCATGGACCGTTCAATTGCGTCCACATAGGTCGTTTGCTGGTGGCCGCTGGCTTCCATCATGTCAATCATCTTTTGAACATTCTCGCGAACTTCGTCGATTGTCACTACGCGTTGGAGTTGGTGACCTTCTTGAATGACGTCGATAGTCCATTTTCCGGCGATCATTCGAAGTTGTTCTTCGTTCGTCAGAATCGACCGAGACGAGGCAATTGCAATATCAACTTGTTCCCTGGTTGCAATCCTCCTGCCTTCAGAGCGGTTGAAGAGAAGAGAGACGTATCGAGTTAGCTGCCGGATATGGCTGCGCGACAGAACGAAGGTACGGTAGCACAACTGATCGATGAATCTGTGAACCGGATCTTCGAATTCCCGATTGAGCCGGTCCTCGACCTTAGCCTCCCGCTCAGCGTCGTCCGGGTCTGCAAAATGACTGCTTATACGGGTTGCTGTTCTGGGCGACGCACGGCCCCAAGGCGCTCGACCCTTAGCGTATTGCCAGAGGCGACGCGATTTGGTGACCGAGTCATCGAAGGCAAACTGGTCGAGGAGTTTGCGCGGAATGGTGTGGGATTCCATGGAGGCTAGACATGGGAATGATACTAGATCTGCAGGTGCCTATTGGGCCAGTACCGGGAAGAATCACTTCCCGGGCCCCGGCCGGCCAGGATGCAATCGCTTCCAGAGATATTTGCATTCCCCCTTAATCTTATGGGCTTGTTCCTGGATCACTGTGAGCCTGTCAAAAGGCTCCATACTCTCCCAAGCCATGATCTACGCGACTCCTTGTTCTCGATCATGGCAGGGGGAACCACGACCGTTGATGGGGGCTCCTTTTGCATGATTTCGTGCCGATCATAATAAGCATCCTTGCGGTCGCGATCATGCGCCCGGCCATCAGCGATTCCTTCTGCCGACCATGAACCTGACCACCGTACCTTGCCTCCACGTATCCAGTAATGGGAGTGGCATGAGAAGCTCCAGTTTCCTATGGACGGATCGAGCGAGATATTCTCGCCATCAAACCAGAGCCGCCAGTCCGTAGGTGACAGCGGCGTGATGACCTCTTGCCCACACCCGCAGGCGCACAGGTGGATTGCGCTCGCCAGACTCATCGAGACATAGAGGACACCAGGCTCCAGGGCCTCTGGAATGTTCTCGACGAAATGTGGCGTGAACTGGCTGACCTTCATGCGATCCTCTCTTCGCTCGTCAGGAGATGAAAGTTCGTCGAATACGTTGAGTGGTGCTCGTGGTCGACATCTTCATAGATTCCGGCTATTTTCTTCCACTTAATGACTGCGAATGCGGCATTGAGAGCGTTCAGCTCCGCAATCTGGATGTTCTGTGTGTAGACGCCGTCCCCGTCCATGTCAGCCAGCGGTACTCGAGAATCAATGTGTACCGTTCTCTCACTTGTCCCGGCCGTGGTACGGCACACGGCAAAGAGCTTTTCATCGGGCGTTACTTCAACCCCCATTCCGACGTCGACGAAGGGGATGCCGTGTGCACGAAGTGCATTCAGGACTACTTTCCTGACGGAACCCAGGTCCACACAAACGAAGACGAAATCAAACTCGCTGAGAACCTGTACATTGGTTTCGTCAAGCCGCACAGCATGAGGCACAACGCCGTATCGCATCCGGGCGTAGACTTCAGAGAAATACTCTACCTTCGTGACCTGCCGTTTGAGATCCTCCAGCGATGCGGCGCCGGGAGAGCGGAAAGCGTTGTGCTGCAAGTAGAGGTCGTCATCGAAGAGGTGAATCTCCTGCACTGGCGTCTTGGCCACGAAATCCAAGACAAATGAGCCACTTCCGCCGAGTCCAACAATCGCGATGCGCTTCTTCGCAATTCGCCCGGATATGACACTAATCCCAGCGCGGCTTGAGGCTGTATCGATATAGCAAAATACTGAATCCTCGGTAGAAGACTCGATCGGTTTGAAAGTCCTCGCGTCCACATCCGGGTTGAGGGCCTTTGCCGCTGACGAGATGATGTCCACGTAGCGCGTCATCTTCTCGTAATAGTTGGCATACCCGCCCGCCGGCTTGTTCGAAAATGAATGATGGACGATTAGTCCTGGCAGCAGTTGCTGTGTTGCGCTCGCGTGTGCGATCTGCATGATCGGCGTGCCGTCCTTGTTGCAGGGGTGGTCGCCGGTGAAGTGCACGACATGGGTGTGGGGACGAACCGTCATATCGCCGGCGAGAGTGAGTTCGGATACCAGAGAGCCGAAGGCAATCTGTCTTTGAGCATTGACGTACGGGATGGAGTGCACGAGGAGATAGTTGCCGCGGACCTCCACCCCGTACCCTTCATCGCGCAGTTGCTTGAGGTCGGCGCTACGATTTATCAGTTGCTGTGACATTGAAACGCATTCCTTCCTTGAGGTGAACTGTTTCGCCGGCGACCAGGCTGCCTTCCGCGTTGGCCTTCGGTCCGTGCTTGTAGGTAATGGTGTAGTAGGTTGTAGGGCTTGGCGCAGCTTGCGGGAAGGCCAGCTTTACCACCTCCCAAAAACCCAGTATCGGCGTAGAGACCTCCTTGCGCCGCGTGTTGACGAAGATGTGGTATTCCCGCGGGCGGGTAAAGAAGCGTTCCACTCCCGGTTCCGCGAGGTTGACAAACTCCTGGTCGCCGATAAAACGGTCGGTCGATCCCGGGACATCGAGCCAGACAGCCATGGTTGCGAGGTCAACGCCCGCCAGTTTCTTGAGCGTTAGACCTGTGATGTGCGGAATTCCCCAGTCGAACGAACGGTCGTTCAGCAGGAACCGGAAGGAGCGGTCGGTACGGAAGATGATGAAGCGTTCCACTATGGAGTCTCGCAGGTCTGTCGTCTCGTCCGGCCTCAACTCTTCAAGCAGCCCATTCTGGAGAATCCGGTAGGCGACGTACTCGACCGGATTGGTAATCCCGGCGACTTCGATGATCTGGGCACCGGTGGGGACAGGGTCCGAAATTATCCGCGGCTCGAACTGGAGAGCGTCGTTGCCGACCAGTACACGGTAGGGCCCATGACGCCTAATCATGCGCCCTGCGAGGAGCGCCTCAACGATATCTTCCGTATTTTCTGCTGCTTGGTTGGACACAATCACCTCCGTATAATATGTTCTGGTTTTTTGTTGCGGCGGTAGAAACCGCCTCACACGGAGGTATGCTGAATTGTAGGGAAGATCGGACACGTCTTCCGGGGACAATTTTGTCCGATTGGTCTTCGAGCCCAGCATAAGAATCCAGAGGGGCCCCAATGGAGTGAGCGCGTGCTGACGGACAAACCTAGGTCGAAATCAGAGAAGGTTGCTACAGTCGACGAGATATCGGAGGCGATCGAACAACTTCTCCCGGAGGAGTGGGCGAAGCTCTACGCCTATGCTAAAAACCGCGCCCGCATGATGGCGCTCTACGGTGATGCGCTCGACGAAAAGGATCTGGTGCAGAACGCGATTACCGCTTTGCTCGAAGAGCGCCGTACCTGGAATCCCAAGAAAGTAACTTTCCTCGGAGTGCTGATGGGCGCAATGAAGAGCATCGCGTCTAACCATAAAGAGAAGAGCCTCGCATCCGGCTATTCGGTACCAGAGAGCCAGATTGCTTCCGGCGATGAAGACGACGAATCAGAAACCCCTGTCGATCTGCATCCCGATTCCCGCTTGAACCCAGAACAGCAGATACTTGCCTCCGAAGACGAACGGGAGGCGATCAAGTTTGTTGAGGATCTGTACGCGTTTTTTGGAGAAGATCTGGAGGCGCTGCTTGTGATGGATTGTTGGAAGGAAGGGGTGTCTGGATCGGAGATTATTCAGACCTTGGAAATCGATAGAAAGGCATACGAGACCATTGTTAGGCGGATTCGGCGAAAGAGCACCGCACAATGGCCGAAGGGAAGCAACCATGTCAGCTAACAAGCACTGGACACGTGAAGAGGCAGAGCTAGTTCTCAATCAGCTCGCCGATTCGATCGAGACAGGAGAGCCGGCTGAGATTGCCGCGGACTTGAAGGATTCCGGACTTGACCTGAACGATATTGTCCCACAGATGAAGGCTACGGCTTTGGCTGGCGTCAAAGGGTTTCGGCAACAACGGCTTCATCGCGCCAGGCAACGGTACCAGGAAAGCTCATCGAGGATCGAGAGGCGGACCGGACACTTTGGAGGTTCGCGCGAGGAACGCCGGCAAAGGTTTTTCTCGGTTCTTGAGGCGCGGCCCGAGTTAAGGTCCGCGTTGACCATGCAGCATCGGGATTTGAATGAGCTAACTGACACGGACATCGACAGCGCGCTTGAGGAGCTGGAGATTCTTGGCGCGTTAGAGGATCTGGATGACAGCCATTCCTGAGTCGTACCGTTCGCCCTTCGAAATTCTGAATGACCTCGGGATCACCGATCCGGGGGATATCGACATTGAGGCCATCGCCGAAGACTGCGGGGCGACCATTCGCTATCAGCCGCTCGCGGGCTGCGCCGCCAGAATCATGGGGTACAAAGACCGGGCCATCATCACCATTGAGGAGAGCACGCCGCGCCCGCGGCAGAGATTTTCTGCTAGCCACGAGTTGGGCCATTGGATGAGGGACCGCGGCCAAGTAGCCTTCCAGTGCAAGAATGAGAGCTTTGTGCGGGAATGGGCGGCTGAGAATCCGGAAACACGCGCCAATCGCTTCGCAAGCGATCTCTTATTGCCCCCCAAGATGTTCCGAGCTCGTTTACACGGAATGCCGATAATATTTGATACTGTTCGCCAGCTCGGAGATGTTTTTTGCACGAGCCTTACGGCCACTGCGATTCGGCTTGTCGAGTACGGTGAACTCCCTGCTATTTTGGTCTGCAGCGGTCCACGGAAGAGGGAGTGGTTCGTCGCGAGCAGCGAGGTGAGGGGCAAGATTTGGTTGGAGAATATTCCAGGGAAAGGCAGCACAGCCGAGGCGCTGCTCCGGGGCGAACGATCTGATATATTGCCTCGGGAAGTGAGATCGGACGCCTGGTTCACTCACCGTAATTCTGCCAATCATTGGGTGCACGAGGATTCGATAGCTGTCTCAGATGGCTCAGTCTTATCGCTTCTTTGGTGGAAAGATGAGACACAATTGATCGAAATTGACGAGGAAAGTGAGGCAAGAGGTGCTTGGAGGAGCGACTTCCGGAAGGAAGACTAATCTGACCTGGTCGTGCAATACAATTGCTATTGGCCAGGAATCTACACAATGAACGCTCCGAAACTGCATCACTATGTGCCGCAGTTTTACCTACGTCGGTTCACCGATTCTGCAGGCAACTTGTGGCTATGGGATCGCGATCGGGACCTGGTTTTTCGCGCGCGGCCCAGTGGAGTCGCAGCCGAAAATAACTTCTATTGGCATGAAGAGTTTGCCGCCTTGGGACACGATCCCCTGACGATGGAGAAGCAATTCTCCCAGCTTGAGGGTGAGGTAGCCCAGATTACCGAACAGTGGCTGGAATGGCTGCGGGACATGAAGCCGATGGAGAAAGTCGAGATTCCCGATATCAACCGTGAACTCGTATCCCTCTACATAGCCTTACAGTTCCTGCGCACCGCAGATGCAAGGGACATTCTTGCCAAATTCGCAGAACAGTATGTTTATCATGCGCCTATCACCGAGACAGAGAAGCGGCTGTTGCATCTTGACATGCTCTGGAAAGACAGCATCTTTGGAGCACTGGCTGAACGGATCAAAAATGCGACTTGGCTATTCGGGCGCAACTTTACCCCAACTAGGTTCATCACTTCTGACAATCCGGTTGCCTTCCGCACTGGAGATAATGCAATGTGGCTTAAGGTAGGGATGTATAGCGATGGCACCTACTCTGTATTCCCTATGGCTCCTGACATTGTGATGTATTGCTATCCGAAAGAGCCGCCGTGGGAGAAATTGGCCGCATTAGACCGCTGTTTGTCGCCTGTGATCTTCACTGAGGACATGGTTGAAAGTGAAAACAGCGCTCAGTATCTGACGTCACGGTTTGTGATTTCATCCTGCGACGGTTTTGATCAAGAGCGCGAGTTTGCGAAAACAGTAGGCACTAGCCTTTACGAGCCCTACTGGAACAGTCGGTAAAACAACGACAATCTAGTATCAGAAAACCTCAGACGAGATGTATGATCTCAACCGTGCCCCATTTTTCTTTGAGATATTCAGCCACTAGCCGTCGGTGACAGTGATGAGGCTTCTCCTCACTACACAGTAGGCAGCCGCCCTCTAAAATCTCCCGCGGCATGTCCTCGATGTTCCGTGTGCGCATGAGATCGAGGAATTGCCGCTCGTATAATGACCAATCACCGTTCTTGGCTTTTTTGTACGGATCGAGTATGTCAGCCGTTGGCGCGAGTTCCGGGAGATGGACATATTCGATTCCACAGATGACCTTAGTAAAATACCGCAGGTCGTCCTTTTTAGTAAAGCCTGCGAGCTGCGAAACATTATTAAGCCTGACATCTACGAGCCGCTTAACGCCACCATCCTTGAGCTTGGTAAAAAACGTCTCAGCCGATTTCTTAGTGAATCCAATCGTAAAGATCTTCATCGTGCCGCCTCTTTTTTCGCTGTGCCCTGCGCAGGTGCTGGGATCTCGTAGGCGATACGCTCTTCCTGGCGGCGGTAGGCTTCCGCAAGCAATTCCTCGTGAGAACGGAACATATCCCGTTCTGGCACATTGAGCATACGCGCTAGACGTTCTAATGCATCGTCGTGGATTTCAAGATCGCCGTTTGCATGAATATGCGTGACAGGGAGCCCAATCTCTGCCAAGTGTCGCGCCACCAAAATTGTTCGATGACACTCTAAAGGCTCTCTTTCCGCACACACGATAGCAACACGAAAACCGTCTTTGAGACCGCGTAAAATCCGCTTGATCCCGTATTTAAAGAGCGCCGTTTGGGCTAGACGATCATATTGAACTTTGCCATGCACATAACACGTTGGATCATTGCTGCGTGCCCCGAGTTCCTTGCCCAAGAAACGATATGCAATGCCATTGGCCAATAGTGCCGCTTCCAAATTCTCGCGATTGAACTGCGGATTCATCCGGCTGTACGGCCCGGAACGCACATCACAAAGCGCAGTGATGCCATGTAGTTTCAACAGACTCAGGAAATACTCCTGTGGATGGGTCGAATGACCAATCGTATAGACCGGGTTTTGGTATGCGATGTTCATAAGGTGGATTTAGTCAGAATGCCGGCTACAAGTTTGTGGCAGCGCCCGTCTTTCTCAAACGGCTCGGTGAGGCTGACACAAAGATATGCTTCTCCAATCGGGTAGATGCCTACGCTTTGAGGACCGAAAACATCTCTTGCTCTTGGGTCCGTGACGCTGAAGTTGTGACGTGTTCCTTTGTAGGTGAACGTCCCCCGGAACGCGAGCTTGCCACTGAAATGGTTTGTTTCGACCTCAATTGAAAAATCATCTACGTGTATCAACAGCAGGGAAGAACCGAGCGTGGACGCGATCTCAGAGCTCATACAGTCGAATACGCCGATGCTCGTATGGTCAACATTCGCCCAAAGAGTGGTCGGCTTATCTTGAATAGTACTCAACGTTTTCCAGGCGAGTACGCCCACCTTGGACCAATACACGCGCGGATCGATCAAATGGTTCTCCGTCTGATGACCACGCGTCGCTTGACCGGCGAACGAGATGTCCATGACGTCAAGGAGCGCCGGCGCGCTCCCGTTCTGATAGCGGTAATCTGCGTAGGTGAGTTCCGCTCCAGGCCGAGCACTCACGGGACGGATCCAACCGCCGCGGACACCATTATTCAAAAGTTCGACGCCAGCGACGCATCGCCCACTCGGAGGTTTGTACGAATTTGCCAGGCAGATAATTCGTTTTGAGTACGCCATGCAATCTCCAAGTCAATCGGGACCGAGCACCTCGTGTTTGTTTAACCTTCGGAGGCTGAGCCTATGTCACTACATCACTCGCAAGTGATTCGCCACCCCGTCCTATTTCACAAGTCTCAGATCAGCTCTTCTCGCATTGTCCGTGCTTGCGGTCTTGCCGCCTTCAAGTCCGGTCAATACTAGAGAAAACAGCAAGCTCTCCAACTCCGACAATGGTAAGCCGATCTCGTTCGCTATCCGGCTCCTTGTATATCCCTCTTCATACAAGTGTCCCAAAATGATTGGAAGTACAAGAGACATTTCTCTTTCGAGCGGCTCTGGCTCACTAGTTCGGTAACCTCTTTTTGAGAGTTCAATTGAAAGTGATCGATAGTTCCAATCGCTCATTAGCTTAAGCTCGTGGAGACGATAGTTAATCGCCGCAAGCGAGACTCCGAATGTCTTCTTCAGTTTGATGAGTTCAGGAACGCTTACAAACCTCGGCGCGTGAGCGAGTACGTTCGCTCTAGGCATCAGGAAAGCGGAGGCGAATCGATGCGCTTCATCTTCGGCGACTCGACCCAACGGCGCACCATGTCTGTGCAGAATCAAATGCCCTAGCTCATGGGCAGCATCAAATCGCCCCCGTTCTGCAGTCTTGTATCCATTCAAAAAAACAAAGGGCATGCCTCCCTTCCATGTCGATATCGCATCTACATCGCTAGTCTCGATGTTTAGCGAAAAGACTCTGACGCCCTTAGATTCCAAGAGATGCACAACATTACGGATTGCAAGCTGTCCCAATCCCCAATACGAACGTAGAGCCTCAGCAGCGGCTTCCGGGTCAGTTTCTTGACGAAGCTCTGGTAAATCAACTGCTGGTAGCTCAAAACGCTCCTCCAACCACTTGCTCAGATAAAGAGCAAGCTCACTCTGTGCGAGAGCAATCTCTCGATGTTTTGCTGTCATCTTCGAGAGCGATCGAAAACTGACATCACGAGCGGCTACGCTTTCCAGGTCCGGGCCAACGAAAAACTCAGCAGGAAATTTCAAGATGCCGGTAATCGCTTCCAACATGTCTGGACCCGGGGGATATTCGCCAATCTCGTAACCAACAAGTGCGCGATAGGTGAGACCAAGCATTTCCGCTAGCTGAACCTTGGTCAGGCCTCTGCGCCTGCGAGCAAGTGCAAGACGGCTAGGATTGAAATTCGGTTTTTCAGCACTAAGCACGGCGCTTCAATTCAATCTTCACCTCATCGGTGAGGGGGCTAGGTTCGTCTGGGATTCCCTGGAGGAGCGCTGCATCAAAGCTTGTCGGCCTAAGCAGAATGCGCTCGGCCCAACCGTCGATTCGGCGATCTTCCGACATTGAAATCGGCATCGAAAGCTCACAGCGCATTTCACCAGCCACCAGATCCCGGTGAACAAGCAGGAACCAAGTCTGCCGACGATTTATCTGTTCCAACTTCGCCCGTGCATCTGCCTCCATCTCTGGAAACAGAAAAGCATTCATCAACATCGCTCTGGAAGTTGTATCGCCCTTACTGGCCGAGGTTTTCGGCTCTGCATCGCCGATACGCCCTGTATTGCTATCACCGCCCGCCACCGTAACAGCAATCAAACCCGACGGACAATGGACCTGAGGCTGCCCATTGTCATCGAGCTTTGTCCATCGATAGGGATGAACAACAAGCAGATCGCTCAATCCGCGGAACGTCTCTGCCCAACTCGCAAGAGCCGGATAGTTCCTGGGATGATGTGAAGTACATGCGGCGAAGGCTGCCAAGCCACGCTGTGCTGCTTGCAAGAGCAGCCCCTGTTCGAGTCCGAGTCCTGCGAGCCGTGCGTCAACATCCGGTACGTCTTTGTATACACGTCGTTCGAGCTGCATGTACCCTCCACTTCCTAAAATCATACCACAAATGAGGGCGAAAAACAGGAAGTACGCCACTAACCTTACAAACCGCCGCAACTCAGGGCTGGCACTAGGTAAGGGGATCTGATTTAAACGGCTTATGCGCGGCACGAACTCTGTCTTGACAAGGGAGCGGAAGGGCGTACGTCGCTGAGCTCTGCCGCGAGAAAGCAGAGGTTTGGGCTCAAAAAGCAGAGGTCGGCGAGGGGGCTGGCGAGGGTGCTGAGAGTTTGCCTACCGATTTTTATAAGGACTTAGAGTGCTTTCGTTTGCCATCAGTGCCCATAGTTTCAATGGGTTACGATCAAAAGCACTTCCGTCACGGCAGAGGTCTAGACCGGACCCGAACTCAGGCCACAAGTGGCTGTTCGACCTTGCTTGCTGCTTCGTCCTAAATACTCGGTAGCCCAGCCTCTGAGAAATTCATGTTCTCAGGGGCTGGATG
>Ga0255352_1001212_pt1 | contig 13290 bp, 13 predicted proteins | sample HBST0metaG_FD_189939 | JGI IMG/M metagenome (GOLD analysis project Ga0255352, IMG submission 189939) | Peat soil microbial communities from Stordalen Mire, Sweden - H.B.S.T0 | ecosystem: Environmental > Terrestrial > Soil > Wetlands > Peat | place: Sweden: Norrbotten County, Stordalen Mire...
ATGCAGGACCTATCAAGGCTACTTCCGTAAATGGATCTTGCCTCGTTGGGGCCAGTACAAATTGAAAGATGTGCGTTCAGTCGCTGTAGAAGAGTGGCTACGTTCGCTGAAGCTCTCCAATGGGAGCAAGGCGAAGATGCGGAACATCATGCACGCAGTCTTCAATCACGCAATCCGGTGGGAGTGGCATGAACGGAATCCGATCACGCATGTACGCCAAAGTGCGAAACGGTCCAAGGTTCCGATTGTACTCGACGTTGAGGAAATTGCCGCGCTGCTTCAGCTCTTGAAAGAACCTGCACGCACGGCGGTCTTTCTCGACGTGATGACCGGGCTGCGCGTGGGTGAACTGCTGGCGCTGAAGTGGAATGACGTTGATTTTGCGAAATCGCAAATCTCCGTCACCCGCTCCATCGTGATGCAACATATTGGCGACTGCAAGACGGAAGCCAGCCGTAAGCCGGTGCCGCTGGATTCGAGGCTTGCAGACGCTCTGTCCCGTTGGCAGGCGATCAGTCCCTACCCGCAACCGGATGACTGGGTGTTCGCAAGCCCACATTCGAATGGGCGCTTGCCTTACTGGCCGGGCGCGTTTTACCGGGCGCATATCCTGCCAGCAGCCAAAATCCTCGGCATCGAGGGCATTGGCTGGCACACTTTCCGGCGCACCTACGCGACACTCCTCAAGGCCAACGGTGAGGATGTCAAGACGGTGCAGGAACTCCTGCGACATGCCAACAGTCTTGTGACGATGAACCTGTACGCACAGGCAATCACGCAGAATAAGCGCGACGCACAAAGCAAGATTGTGAGCATGTTGTTTGACAAGAAACAGACTGCGTAATTCGCAGCGAAACCGAGCACTTCGCTTATCGGACCATAACGGACCTACAAAATTCTGTACGGGGCTTGCAAGTTGTTGATTTAATTGGCGTCCCCGACGGGATTTGAACCCGTGTTATCGCCGTGAAAGGGCGGTGTCCTAGGCCGGGCTAGACGACGGGGACGCTTTTCAAAAGGCACGAAACGGCTGACATTAGCCGTACTCGCCCTTATGAAGGCTACCAACTAGTGAGAGCCATGTCAAAGTGCGAGCCCTGGGGCACCCACAATTCGTGGGGACGATTACAAAATCAACAAGTCACGGTACTAGGCGTTCTGCCTCTGGCATTCGCCACCGGCGCAGGCGCCACGGGACGGCGCTGTGTGGGAACCACCATTGTGGGCGGCATGTTGCTCTCCACGGTGCTTAACCTGTTCTTCATCTCCGTGCTCTACGCGATTTTGAGCAGGCTGCTGAAACGCAATGTCGAGCCTGGCAGCGAGGACGGAGAAAGCACGCCGGTCGAGGCATAGAGCTTTCACCGTAACTGCAATCTGAAACAAAACTAGGCGGCGTTTTCATTGAGAAAACGCCGCCTAGTTTTGTGCTCAAAAGCGCCCCATCCTCACCGTGACAAAGCCGCAAATTGTTCAGTTACTTCTTTTCACGGTGAGCGATTATATGATCCTTGATCCGGTCATAGACTGGGCTGCTCACCACGCTCTTCTCCAACAAATCCAGCTTGGTGTGGTAGGGCCGGAAGCGCACAATGCGCGCGGCCCAGGTGTTTGTCATGCCATGGACCTTCATGAGCTGATTCAAGGTGGCGTGGTTGATGTCGGTAAGCTGTTCTGGAGAAGATGGAGTTGCAAATTTTGTGGGCTCACCGCGCGAGTTGTAATCCACCGGGTATTGGGGCGCTGCCGCTGTGCAAACACCAAGCAGCGCAAGCGTCATCGCTACGGATTGCAACCTTGTTTGCACGGGTTCATTTTCTGCTGTTTGTAAGTTGCCCGCAAGAGAAAGATTTGACAGCAAAGCGTTTTGCCCGTACGATTTTAAATAGATGCAGAGCCACCGCAATCACGGTCATCACCATCATCATGTGACCCACATGCCGGCGGACTGTTGTGGCCTTCTATAGAAAGGCCAGAGAGATCTAAAGAATACCCAGCCCGCCGGCGACTCACGCTAGCGGGTTTTTTAGTGCGCTTAACCCCACAAAATTTGAACCAGGACTAGGAAAAAGATGGCAACGATTGATTTCGACAAGATGAATGGTCTCGTACCGGGAATCGTGCAGGACGCACGCTCGGGCGAAGTGTTGATGCTGGGTTTTCTGAACCCCGTCAGCTATGCCAAGACGCTGGAGAGCGGATATGTAACCTTCTGGAGCCGCACGCGCCAGAAGCTGTGGATGAAGGGCGAAACCAGCGGCAACCGGCTGCGCGTGGTTACGGCCTCGACCGATTGCGACAACGACACACTGCTGTTTCGCGTGGTGGTGGAGGGCGACGGGCTGGTGTGCCACGAGGGTACGGTCAGTTGCTTCACCAAACCGCTGACAGTGAACACGGTGAACGAAAAGACGGAGGAAGCACGTGGCTAACAAGCTAAGACTCGGCATTCCCAAGGGCAGCCTGCAGGATGCGACTATCGCGCTGTTTGCGCGCGCCGGCTGGAATATCTATACCAACGGACGCTCCTACTTTCCGTCCATCGACGACAACGACGTTGAGTGCATGTTGATCCGCGCGCAGGAGATGGCGCGTTACGTTGACCACGGCGTGCTGGATGCGGGACTGACCGGCATTGACTGGGTGGTGGAGAGCGGCCTGGACGTGACCAGCGTTACCTCGCTCACCTATGCCAAGCAGAGCCGGCGCAAGGTGCGCTGGGTGCTGGCTGTGCCCGAGGGCAGCGGCTTTGAAAAGGCCGAAGACCTCAAGGGCAAGACCATTGCCACCGAGTTGGTTGAGGTCAGCAAGCGCTACTTCGCCGAAAAGGGCATAAACGTGAAGGTGGAGTTCAGTTGGGGCGCAACGGAAGTGAAGCCGCCCACGCTGGCCGACGCCATTGTCGAAGTCACGGAAACAGGCAGCTCGCTCAAGGCCAATCACCTGAAGATCATTGATACTGTGATGGAGAGCGAAACCCACCTGATTGCTGGCAAGGTCGCGCTGGCCGACCCGTGGAAGAGCGAAAAGATCAATCAGATTGCGCTCATGCTGCGTGGCGCCATCGATGCGCAATCGCAGGTTGGGTTGATGCTCAACGTCAAGCGTGTGGACCTCAAAGCTGTTCTGGCAGTGCTGCCCGCGTTGAATTCTCCCACCGTATCTGAGTTGAGCAATTCAGAGTGGGTTGCGGTTAATACGATTGTTGAAGAGGGCTTGGCGCGCGACGTAATTCCACGCCTGAAGGCGGCCGGGGCGACGGGCATTGTCGAATACCCGCTCAACAAGGTTGTGTTGTAGTTACAAAGAAAGAGACGCAAGCAATGAAGCTGATCAGAACCAAGGGAAGAGGCGCGCGGCAGACGGCGGAAACGCTGGCGGCGCTTGAGCAACGCGGTGGCGCGGCACTGGACAGTGTGCTGCCCGCCGTCCGGCGCATTGTGACCGATGTGCGCAAACGGGGCGACCGCGCGCTGTTGCGCTATGCGGCCGAGTTCGACGGGCTGGCTGGCGCGGCAGATTTGCGCGTATCGCAGGAAGAGATGGCTGCGGCTTGGAATGCGATCGCTCCTGAGATGCAACTGGCGCTGTCCACTGCGGCTGAGCAGATTCGCGGTTTTGCGGTTCGGCAACTGCCGGAGTCCTGGAGCGATGCGCCGGTTGCCGGTCTCATGACAGGCCAGCTTGTGCGGCCGCTCGGCGCGGTGGGTTGCTATGTACCCAGCGGCCGTCATCCGCTGCCTTCCACGCTGCTGATGACGGCGATTCCCGCGCAGGTGGCGGGCGTAAAGCGCATCGTCGTGGTCTCGCCCAAGCCCGCGCCAGAGACGCTGGCCGCCGCACATCTGCTGGGCATTACGGAGTTCTATCGCCTGGGCGGTGCGCATGCCGTGGCCGCTCTGGCTTACGGAACCGCAAGCATCAAGCGCGTGGACAAGATTGCAGGGCCGGGTAATCTTTACGTCACCGCGGCCAAGCGGCTGGTTGCTTTTGACTGCGCCATCGACATGCTGGCCGGTCCCACGGAAATTATTGTCACCAGCGAACGCGGCGGAGCGGCAGAGATTGCCAGTGACCTTGTGGCACAGGCCGAGCACGATCCAGCGACGCTGGCCATCTTCATCACCACGCGCGAGAATCTGGCCAAAGACGTCATTGCCGAAGCAAAGCTGCGCAGCCGCGACAATCCGGTGGCGCGCGAGTCGCTCGACGGTAGCGGGCTGGCGATTATCGCCTCCAGTGTCGAGGAAGCACGAGAGATTACCAATCGCCTTGCGCCCGAGCATCTAACCGTGGATGCGGCAAGCGATCTCAATTGGGTTGAGAATGCGGGTTCGGTTTTCGTGGGCCGCTGGTCCGCGCAGGCCATGGGCGATTACATCTCGGGTCCCAACCATACGCTGCCCACGGGTGGCATGGCACAGGTGCGCGGCGGATTGAGCGTAAACGATTTCGTCAAGCTCATCACCGTGCAGGAGTACACGGCGCAGGGGTTGCGTACGCTTGGACCGGATGCCGCATTGCTTGCCGACGCCGAGGGGCTTGTGGGCCATGCCGAAGCGATTCGCACACGTTTGCGCAGGAGGAAAATTCGTGGCTGAAACAGATATAGCACCAAGCCCCGCGCCCAGCGCGCGTGTGGCCGCGATGAAAGAGTACTATCCCCCCTTGGGCAGCCGCGATGTGTTGCGGCTGGACTTCAACGAGAATACGCTGGCCTGTTCGCCCAAGGTGCGCGAAGCGCTGGGACGCATCTCGACCGGCGACCTGACGCGCTATCCTCAGCGCGAGCCGGTGGAAGCCATCATGGCCAGGTATCTTGGCCTTGCCGCCGATCAGGTGGCCCTGACCAATGGCGTGGATGAGGCCATCCACGTGCTCTTCGAGGCGTTTCTCGAAGCTGGCGGCGAGTTGCTGTTGCCCGTTCCCACCTACACGATGTATGAAGTTTACGCATCGGCGACGGCGGCGCGCGTGGTTCCGGTGCAGGCTGCTGACGATCTGCAATTCCCCTACGAACGGCTGCTCGCCGCCATCACGCCGCGCACAAAGATCATCGCCATCGCCAATCCCAACAGCCCTTCCGGCACGGTGGCAACGCGTGCGCAGCTTATGGAGATTGCGCGTCGCGCGCCTCAGGCCGTGCTGATGGTGGATGAAGCGTACTTCCATTTTTACGGCGAAACAGTGATTGATCTGATCGCCACCGTGCCCAACCTGATTGTTGCGCGAACTTTCTCCAAGGCCTACGGGCTTGCAGGATTGCGGCTCGGCTTGCTGGCAGGTTCCGTTGAGTTGATGCAGTGGATTCGGCGCGTGCTTTCGCCGTACAGCGTGAATTTGCTCGCGCTGGCTTGCCTTCCTCCCGCCATCGAAGACACGGCTTATCTCGACTGGTACGTCGGCGAAGTGGTGGCTGCGCGCGCCGACTTCGAGGCGGCTCTCGATGCCGCCGGAGTGCGCCGCTGGCCCAGCCGCGCAAACTTTATTCTGGTTGATATCGGCGCAAAGCACGCGGAGTTTGTGCGGCGGATGCATGCGGCTGGCGTGCTGGTGCGCGACCGCTCCAGCGATCCCGGCTGCAACGGGTGCGTACGCATCACTATCGGAACACGGGAACAGATGAAGCAGGCAATTCTGGCTCTCAATGAAACACTGGCCGCACTGCGTGCCGGAAGCGAGGCGCAATGACAACGAAGAAGAGCAGCGGAAAAGCAGCGACCGTGAAAGGCGCGCGCACGGCGAGCTTTGAGCGCAACACCACCGAGACGCGCATCGCCATCAATTTGACCATTGAAGGCAAAGGCCAGTACAAAATTACAACCGGCATTCGCTTCTTCGATCACATGCTGGAGCTGTTCACGCGGCACGGCGCATTCGATCTTGAACTCACGTGCGATGGCGACCTCGATGTGGACCAGCACCACACGGTCGAGGACGTGGGTATTACGCTGGGCGAAGCATTCGACCACGCGCTCGGCGACAAGCGCGGCATTCTGCGCGCGGGATATTTTCTGATGACGATGGACGAAACTCTCGCCATTGCGGCCGTCGACCTGAGCGGACGCGCGGCCTACGCCGTTGATACCAAGGTGCGCACGCGGCTCGTCGGCGACCTGCAAACCGAACTGGTCACCGACTTCTTCGAGGCCTTTGCGCGCGGCGCACGGGCCAATGTGCATGTGAAGACCATGTATGGCCGCTCGAATCATCACAAGATTGAGGCCATCTTCAAGGCGTTTGCGCGGGCGTTGCGCGTGGCCTGCTCGCGCGACAAGCAACTCGGCGAGATGCTGCCGTCTACAAAAGGACTGCTGTGATGCGCGTAACCGTGATCGACTACAAAGCGGGCAATCTGACTTCGGTACTGAAAGCGCTGCGGCGTTGCGGCGCGGAAACCGAGGTGACAGACGGCGATCTGTCGCTCGTCGAATCCGCCGAACGCATTGTGCTGCCCGGCGTGGGCCACTTTGCCGCCACCGAGCGGCTGGACACGACGGGGCTGACATCCGCGATTCGTGCGGCGATTGCGCGCGGCGTGCCCTTCCTTGGCATCTGCGTCGGAATGCAGTGGCTCTACGCAGGATCGAGCGAAGCGCCCAAACAGCCGGGGCTTGGACATTTCGCTGAACAGTGCACGCACTTTGCTGAAAGCCAAGAAAAAGTGCCGCACGTGGGCTGGAACTCGCTCGAAATTCGCCAGAGCTCGCGCCTGCTGTCAGGCGTAGAACCCGGCGAATACGTCTACTTCACACATTCCTACAAAGCGCCGGTTACTGCAGATACAGCGGCGATCACGCGCTACATTGAGCCGTTCGCCGCGGCCGTCGAGCGTGGCAACGTGATGGGCACGCAGTTTCATCCGGAAAAATCCGGCGCAACGGGCCTAAAAATTCTTGGCAATTTTCTGTCGTGGCAAGCGAAAGGGAATGAATGATCACCAAGCGAATCATCGCGTGTCTCGATGTGCGCGACGGGCGTGTTGTAAAGGGCGTGCAGTTTGTCGATATCGTCGACGCGGGCGATCCAGCCACGCAGGCTGCGCGGCACGCCCGCGATGGCGCGGACGAAATTGTCTTGCTCGATATAACCGCAACGCACGAGGGGCGCTCTACACTTCTTGACACCGTGCGCCGTACGGCGGCGGTGTTGTTCGTGCCCTTCTGCGTTGGCGGCGGCATTCGCTCGGCAGGCGATGCGGCGCAGGTTTTCGAGGCTGGAGCGGACAAGGTGAGCGTGAATTCCGCAGCGCTGAAAGATCCCATGTTGATTGACGCCATCGGCCACAGCTTTGGCGCGCAGGCGGTTGTCGTGGCCATCGACGCGCGGCGCGATCCTGAGGCCGCCGATCCGGTCCGCGATGCGCAGGTGTTTGTGCAGGGCGGACGCAAGCCCGCTGGACGCCGCGTGGTGGAGTGGGCGCGCGAGGCGGAAGCGCGAGGCGCTGGAGAAATTCTGCTCACCTCCATGGATTCCGACGGAATGCGCATGGGCTTCGATTGCGAGTTGACCGCCGCGGTAAGCGAATCGGTTGGCATCCCGGTGATTGCCTCGGGCGGCGCGGGAACGGTGGAGCACTTTGTGGATGTCTTCGGGCGCGGCAAGGCCGATGCGGCTCTCGCGGCAAGCATTTTTCACTTCGGCGTATCGAGCGCGCGTTCGCTCAAAGAAGAGCTGGCCAAAGCCGGTGTATCCGTGAGGTTGCCATGCTGATTCCTTCCATCGATTTGTTGGGCGGTCAGATTGTTCAGCTTGTGCAGGGCCAGAAACTACGCCTCGCTTTTGACGATTTTGAATACTGGATCAATAAGTTTGCAAAGTTTCCGCTGGTGCAGTTGATTGACCTGGACGCGGCGATGCGCCAGGGCGACAACTCCGTGCTCGTCGCCCAGATTGCCAAGCGGCTGCCCGTTCAGGCAGGCGGCGGCATCCACTCCATCGAGCGCGCTCGGCAAGTGCTTGATGCAGGAGCAAAGCGCGTGATTATTGGTTCCGCGCTCTTCTCCGCCGAGGGCAAGGTGAATACGAAATTCGCCGCCGAATTGGCTGCCTGCGTGGGCGCGGAGCACGTGGTTGCAGGTATCGATACCAAAAACGGCCGCATCGCCGTGAAGGGTTGGAAGGCGCAGGTCGAACTCACGCCCGACGACGCCATTCCGGAACTCGAACCGTACGCCGCAGCATTTCTTTACACGCACGTGGACGGCGAAGGAATGATGCAGGGCTTTCCTATTGAAGCTGCGGCGCGGCTGCGCAAACTTACAAAGAAGCAGCTCATCGTGGCCGGCGGAATTCGCAACCAGCAGGAAGTGGACGCGCTGGATGCTCTGGGCGCCGATGCGGTGGTGGGCATGGCGGTTTACACGGATCAGTTCAAGCTGTAATGCGCCGCAGCGCGTTGCTTCAGATGGAGATGTATGGCAGATTGCGGAAGGTTTTTCGCACTTTGGTAAACTAGATGCAACAGATTGAAGTGGCGATCGACAGTTGCCCACCACGCGAGCTTCGCAGGGAATTGCGAAGAAGTTTCTTCCTCTAGACGCGAAGGGTCGGTTTTGTGATAGATCAACTTTTGCTTTTCCTCTCTGCCTCCCCGCTGCTCACGCTCTTCCTGGTAGCAGGATTAGGTTACTTACTTGGTCAGGTAAATCTGTTTGGCTTCCGACTGGGAGTCGCCGGAGTGCTGTTTGCCGGGCTGTTTATCGGAGCGGTGTGCCCGCACCTGATTGTTCCAGGCATCATGGGAACATTCGGGCTGGTGCTCTTCGTCTATTCGATGGGCCTGCAATCCGGACCAAGCTTCTTCGGCAATCTGCGCGCCCGCGGCGTGAAGTATGCAGGCCTGGCGATCATCGTGTTGCTCTCTGGTTTCGGGATGCTGATGGTGTGGGCCAAGTTGCTGCATCTTTCGCGCGAACAGGCGGCGGGCTTGTTTACGGGAGCAGCCACCAACACTCCGGCATTGGGCGTCGTTCTCCAGATTGCACACAACAGCCTTCCGGCTGAAACCTACAGCATCGCCTATCCCTTCGGTGTCATTGGTGTACTGCTTTGTTTCCACTTGGCCAAGGTATTCATCAAGCCGCAGATTGAGCCTGCCTCACGCAAGATGCTGATCTTCGAGCGCAACTTCCGAATCAATAATCCGGAAGTTGACGGAAAAACTGTGGACGACCTGCGCGCCGAGTACGGCAAGATGGGCTTTCGCATCAGCCGCATCCAACACGAGGGCAAGCTGATTGTGGGCTCCTTCGATGCACGGTTGAGCCTCGGCGACCAGGTGGTTGCCATTGGCAGCGACGAGGCACTCAAGCAGGCTGAGCTCCTGCTCGGCTCCGTTGCCACCTCGCATCTGGAAATAGACCGCAGCGAAATTGACTACCGCCGCATCATCGTCTCCAACAAACAAGTGGTGGGTCATACGGTTGAGCAACTGCTTCATGAGATGCCTTCCTCATGCACCATCACGCGGCTGCGCCGTGGCGACGAAGACATTGTCCCCTCGCTCGATACCTGCATCAACTATGGCGACCGCCTGCGCGTGGTTGCCCGCCGTGAATCCCTTCGCGAAGTTTCCCGCTACCTGGGAGATTCCATTCGCGGCACTGCGGAGATGAACTTTGCCAGTGTGGGCATCGGTCTGGTGCTGGGCGCACTGGTCGGCATGATTCCGATTCCCATCCCCGGCTTCGGCGCGCTGACACTTGGTTTCGGTGGCGGCCCTCTTGCCGTTGCGCTTGTTCTGGGACGTCTGGAACGCACAGGGCCTTTCACATGGACCATTCCCACCAGCGCCAATCTGACACTGCGTCAACTGGGCCTGCTTCTGTTCATGGCGGTCGTCGGGCTCAACTCCGGCACCGGCTTTGTACAGACCTTCGTCAAAAACGGTCCGGCATTCCTGCTGGCCGGAGCCTGCATCACTCTGTCGGTTGTAATTCCAGCGCTCTTTCTTGGTTACAAAGTTTTCCGCATTCCATTCGATGAACTGCTGGGGGTCGTCTCCGGCATTCATACAGAATCCGCTGCTGTCGGCTTTGCTTCGCGGATGGTTGCCTCCGAACGGATCGAGGTCGGCTATGCCAGCGTTTACCCGATTGCCCTGATTCTTAAAGTGATTCTCGTGCAAGTCATTCTCCGCATTGTGACCACTTGAGAACTGTCAATTTCGTTGAAATGAGGTTTGTCCCATGCTGCGAGTCGGATATCCTGCAACGATAGCTGCAGAGCTGTTGCGCAACTTCCCCGAGGGAGTAGAACTCATACCAATTCCATATCCGCTGGACCATGACATCGACATCGACGTCTGGCTTCCGGACCCGTATGCGACGCGTGCTATGCGTGTATGGCCGCGTCTGCACGGTGTAAAGTTGGTGCTGTGTCTGATGGCGGGAACGGAATGGATTCCGCCTTTGGCAGGTCCGCACGTAACCATCTGCAACGCCCACGGCGCGCACAATATCTCCACCGCCGAGTGGACGGTATCGGCAATACTGGCCACGCTGAAAAACTTTCCGCTGTATCTGGACATTCAGCACTCGGGCCAATGGAAGCGCCGCGCCGAAGCAACCAGCCAGTACGAACGCCTGAGCGGAGACAAGCGCCCGCTGTATCCGCCGGTGCTGCTGGAGGAACTGACCGGCAAAACGGTTCTGCTGGTGGGCCACGGCGCCATCGGCAAAGAGATTGAGCGGATGCTCGAGCCGTTTCATGTGGAGCTTTTGCGCGTGGCTCGCAGCGCGCGGGCCGGAGTTCATGCCGTCAGCGAGCTTGACAGTCTGTTGCCCACTGCGGACGTGGTCGTGTTGATCCTGCCTCTGACCGAAGACTCGCGCGGGTTGATGGGGAGCCGCCAATTTGCGCTGATGCGGCAAGGCGCGCTGTTGGTGAATGCCGCGCGGGGGCCGATTGTGCAAACCGATGCGCTGGTGGAGGCGCTCAAAGCGGGCAAGATTCGCGCCGCCCTCGACGTAACCGATCCTGAGCCGCTTCCGGAAGGGCATCCGCTGTGGAGTTGCCCGAATCTGCTGCTTACGCCCCACGTTGCCGGATCGAGTCCGCAGTTTGCGCCGCGCTCTCTGCACACGGCGGCCTGCGAACTGCGCCGCTACATGAATGGCGAACCGCTGCACAATGTGGTGCAGGCGGCGATTTAGAGCATTTTCGGAAATGGTGTAGACCCAAAATTCATTGGTATCCCACCCTTTCCGCAGAAAAAAGCGGAAAGGATGGGGCACGGAAGTCTACAGCAAAAGCAAAAATGCTCTAGTACCCAGACCGCGTAGATTTGTGATTTCCCAGGTCTCAAAAGCGAGACCTGGGGCACCCACAGTTCATGGGGACGATTACAAAATCAACAAGTCACGGTACTAGCTAGGCGCCTTTCGCCAATCGCGCAAGCCAAGCACCGCCAGCCCAACCAACCCGACATAGAGCACGGCTGTGGGCCAAAGGCCTTTGTAGATGTATTCGCCGATGTAGATAACGTCCACCGCAATCCAAAGCCACCAGTTGGCCGCGTGCTTGCGCGTCTGCCACCAACTGGCCACCAGGCTGAAACTGGCGAGCGCCGCATCCAGGTGCGGCAGAGACGCGCCGACGCGCGCCATCAACCAGCCCAGCAGCACAGCGCCCACAGCGCCCGCGCCCAAGCCCACAAGCCAGCCCCGCCGATGCAGCGGAACCACGCGAACCTCACCTTCGGAGAGTGTTCCGCGCCACCAGTGCCACCATCCATAGAGCGTGAGAGCGATAAAAAACATCTGGAGAAGCGCTCCGGAAAATAGCCGGGCGTGGTAAAAAATTACGAGATAAAGCGCGTTTGAAAGCAGCACAACGGGCCAGCAGATCAGCAGGCGGCGCGTGGTCAGCCAGATGCCAAGCAGCGAAACAACCATGCCCGTGATCTCCAGCCAGTGCGCGGCTAGATAATTTGAAATTGCAAACCATGTCATCGCGGAAGCGCTCCCTGCGGCTGGCGTGCGCCCGCATCGGCCCACCGCCGCAGCGCGTCCAGCAACGCGCCGCCTACTCCGCGGAACCAGCGTGCGTGGCCCACCAGGTAATCGTCGTACGCCATGCGTGCGCCCGTTTCCGAATGCAATGCGCTGAGATAATAGTCAGCCTCGGTGAGCGCAAACTCGGCATGGCAAAGAGCCGTCATGGGTACCAGCGCGGCGGCCTCTTCGCTGGAGAGCTGCCGCACGGATTCGTAGCCGCGGAGCAGTGCGTCCAGATGATCGAAATGTACCGGCACATCGTCGCGATGCGCGGGCCCATCGACCATCGCAAGCCACTCGACGATATTGCGCTCGATGGCCTGCGCAAGATCATGCACAGCATTGGTGCGGTCGGCGAGGCCAAAGTCGATGATGGCTGTGGCCTGCGCCTTGTCGCTGTTGTCGCTCCAGAAAAGATTTGAGGCATGCAGATCGTTGTGCGTCCAGAGCAGCGGCAGCGCGGGCAGCAGCGGCAAAAGCTCAGCATGAAACGGGGCAAGCAGTTCGAGGGCCTGTTCCGAACAATGACGCACCGCAGCGTGTTCGGCCAACGCCGGATGCGCGGCCAGATATCGCTTCAACTCCGCATCCGGATTCCCCACGGCAAAGATAGTGAAGCTGGCCACCAGAGGACGCGGCTTGCGGCTGGGCTCAGCAAAGCCCTCCGACGCAAGATGCAACCGCGCCAGCGCCTGGCCCGCGGAATAGGCATGTGCGGCGCTGAAAAACGGCGTCCAGGAAATCGCATCCGCATAAAGGTCTACGCCCTCGGGCGCACTGTGGACTTCATAGGTCCACTCGCCTATTTCGATGGCGGTCTCACCCGATTCAGCGGCAAATACGCGTGGGACGTGAATACCCGCGCCGAGAAGATGCGCAAGGAAGCGATGCTCCTCATGCAAGCCTTCCGCATTGCGCACGGTGCAGTGATGGCGTTTGACGAAAACGCGTCCGCCGGGCGTAGCCACCACCGCAGCCGCGGAAAACGGACGCGGACTGACAAAGAGAATTTGCGTCGGCTCGCCGAGATCAGGAAAGCGTGCGAAGAGGGAGCACAGTTCAGGGAGGGTCAAGGCTGGCCAGTCGGGTTCGACCAGCGTGCCGTCCATGCCGTGCGCTTTTACGGTTGCGTCCATTGGTTCTAAAAAACTCCCTCGGTGGGCTAAACAGGTTGCGGAAAAACTCAGAAATTCAGTGTAATTGGCGGAAAACACCGCTCCGGGCCTGAAGGCCCCGTTGATTTTATTGGCGTTATGCGGGGGTTGAAACCCCCGCCTCCCTCCGTATAAAA
>Ga0255352_1001213_pt1 | contig 13284 bp, 12 predicted proteins | sample HBST0metaG_FD_189939 | JGI IMG/M metagenome (GOLD analysis project Ga0255352, IMG submission 189939) | Peat soil microbial communities from Stordalen Mire, Sweden - H.B.S.T0 | ecosystem: Environmental > Terrestrial > Soil > Wetlands > Peat | place: Sweden: Norrbotten County, Stordalen Mire...
GGCGGGCGAACCAGCACGGTGATGACGGGCCGCTGCCAGATGAACCCGAGGCTGCCCCAACTGATCGTCATTGCATTGAAGTGCTTCTCGTCCCCAACGGACAAAAGCGCCCACTCATTGCCGATATTCTGGAAAGCCTTGGTCACTGCATCGTCTGCAATCGAAAATGGCATGGAATAAACCTCTCCTTCTTCTTGCGATCTGTTTCTGAGAGCATCGATTTCTTCCCGGAAGGAACCGTCTTGCCTGCTTGTGTCGTTTCAACGGCTGGCGCTGAATGTGGCCAGTCCTGCTGATAGGAGAATACCCCTTCCATTCTCTCCTGAAGCGGAATGATCTCGTCGTAGCAAGCCATGCGGGGAGCTCGCTGCGTGTCTCCGACATAGGAACAGCGAACTTTTGTAATCGTAATAGGTATGGAGGCGCTCCGTTATCAATTTTCGGGACATTAGCCGCGCGCAGCGGCGCGCGGCCTGCGCGTCGGGCGGGCGAAAGATGACCTCCCGCAGTGGCGGGAGCGCAAATGAGGGTGGGTATCGACGGGCAGGCACAGAAATGCGGAGCCGGTCGGACTGGCTCCGCATTGTGTTTTCTATTGGGCTGACGATTATGCAGCTACTGCTTTCTTGGCGACCTTGGACGGAGCCTTGGCGGTCAGCTTCGGCGCGGCCTTTTTGAAGGTCTTCGCCTTCTCTTTCACCGCGAATTCCTGTTTGACCTTCGCAGCAATGGCGTCGGTATCGACCTTGTAGGCCGTGGCCGCATCGCGCAAAGCCTGCGCGATGTTTCCGCGCGAAGCCGTATGCAAAATGATTGCCTCGACCACGGCGCGTCCCAAGGTGCCTTCATCGGCGCGGCGAAGAAAGGCCACGAAGAGCTTGCCTGCCGATTCGTTCTCCTTGGTCTTCTTGATGCCGTGCTGCTTGGCAAGAATTGCGGCGCGGTTTTCGTCCAGTAGGCTTGCCAGACGCTCGGCCACAAACAGCAGGTCGCGTTTCATCAGCCGCACCGGGACTGCATTACCGATGGCAGAGAGAACACGCAAGCCGGTTGCATTGGCAATGGCTTCCTCGCGGCGGCGCTTTTCCTGTGCGGTTCTGAATGCAGCATCGTTCGTGCTTGCGCCGTTGGCCTTCTTTGGATGATGCACGGGGCAAGTCGGATTGGCACAGACCTTATGCAAGGTGCCAACGTCGCTGCCTTCGGTGATGATGGCGTCGGTGGTGAACTTGCACACCTTGAACTCCGGGCGCTTTGCCTCGTCGTTGGACTTCGGCTTATCGTCGCGGATCGCGGTGTACTTGTTTCGCGGCAGAACCGGACTGCCCTCCTTCTGTGTCCCGTAAGCCGTGCTGATTTGCACAAGGCCGGGCTTCGCGGCAACGGTCTGCGCCACGTGCGCCGTGAGTTTTGCCTGATAGCAGCCGGGGTCGGTGCATTGGTCCCCTTGCCGTCCGAGGTCGTCACCAAACAGCAGTTTGTTGTGCCCGGTGCGCTTGGGGCAGTCGGCGCAACTGCCCGCTGTGGGCACAAGCTGCACATTGCGTTTGTCAAAAGGCGCGTCTTTCAAGACAAGCAGCACATTCGATTCAATCCAGAATTGCAGATTGCGGACAGGCAAGAGAATCCGCGCGGGCTTGCCCGCACCGTTGTGAACTTCCTTGAAGCAAGCCGAAAGCGCCTGTTCCTGCTGGTCGGCTGGCAGCTTTGCCAATAGCAAAGCATGGCCCACGCCGATCTCATTGGCGTAGAAGGCTTCGACCGCTGCGGGCACAAGGTCAATCAATTTCAACCTGGCGGCCACGAAAGACGGCTGTTTGCCCACACGGGCGGCTATCTGTTCGATGCTGTATTTCGGTTCCTCAAGCGCCAGAAGCCGCGCGAACCCCTCGGCCTCTTCCATCGGGTGAATCTCGGCGCGAATCAGGTTCTCGACTAACTGCGCCTCGATCACTTCGGCGTCGGAAAGATGGACGATGCGCACCGGGACGGTGGCAGTTTCGGCCATCTGCGCGGCGCGGTAACGCCGTGCTCCGGCTACGATCTCGAAGCCGTTTTCGGTGAGTGGCCGAACCAGCAACGGCGACAGCACACCCTGGCTGCGAATGCTGGCGGCAAGCTCTTTAAGACTTGCCTCGTCAAACACACGGCGGGGATTGGACTTCGATTCGTTGAGTTGAGAGAGTGGAAGGTCGCGGTACTCGGTGGCATTGATAATTGTGGTTTCCATGGCAGTTCATAGCTCCTTTCGAGTGGTTGAAGGGTGAAGGCACGCGGAGCGGAGACACATCGGGCCGATTCCGCTCCGCAGGGAGCGGACTAGCCGCGAATCGACTTGTCCGTGAAAGCATCGAGAAAACCCTGTGCGTGGAGATTTCTGTCCCACTGCCGCGCGAACTTCGCGTGCTGCTCGTAGAGGCCGGGAAGGAAAACGTAATTCTCCCCGTCCCGATAGCGGGAATACTGTTCGACGCCGAGATAGTCATTTCTGAAATACCAAGCCGATAGTCCGAGGCTGCACAGCGGTGGTTTCGATAACTCGAAACACATCTCCGGGTCGCGCATCAGGTCGCCATTCTGTTCGCCGTAATGCGCAACGGAAATTGAAGGCAGGTTCAACGGTCCCGGCTCCGGCGTGGCCTCAATGACAAGGGCCATGTACGGCGTGTTCTCGATTTTGAGGTGGAGGGTGGGCCGGTAACCACCGGCCCGCTCAAGGATGCGGAGAAGGGTTTTCATTACGCCACCTCCGCGATTGCGTCCTTCGACTCCGGCGAAGAAGCCAAAGACGTATTCTGTGGGTTGTCCAACTCCCCGGTGATTGCGTCCAGAATCACCGCAGAGGTGCGCTGTACGACTTCAAGGCTTTCAGCTAGAAGCGCCGCGTTTCCTGCGTACATTTGAATGTAGTCACTCGCTACGTGCCCCATTTCAAGGCCGATAGCCTGGCCGACGATGAAGGCCACGGCCTCGGCTTCCGTCTCGCGTACGGTGGCGGTGGTCATAGTGCGGCGAGTGGATTTGTGCAATAGCTCATGAGCCGTTTCATGGACCAAACTGGTGAAGTCCTCGGCCTCCGACTGGCCCGGCAGTAGAGCAATCTTTCCGCCGTAGCTGACGCCGAGAGCGGGCGCGATGTTTTCGGTGTATTCAAGCGTGATGCTCTGTGAATCGAGAAACGCAATCAACCGGTCCCGGTGTTCGCCCACATCGCCGGTAATCGAGTGCTCGAACTCGGGCAGGTCCGCGCCTTCGGTCTGCGCTACGTCAAAGACATATACGGCGCGAAAACCAATCAAGACGGGCTGCGGCTTTGGGCTGTCGTCCGTGTTGCTCGTCCGTTCGGCGTTGTCCTTGTTGCGCCGATGGCCAATCATCGGGGCGAGAATCTGGATTCCCTTCTCTCCGCGTTTCACGAACCGGCCCAGTTCCTTCCATGCGTAGAACCCTGCGACTCTGGTCGCTGAGGGGCGTTGTCTGGCGATCTGCAAAATATTACCGAAGGAATAGGCGTGAAACCGGGCCATTGCCGCGAGATACGCGGTCAGTGTCTCGCTCTTGCCCGCTTCAAGCTGCTGAAGCAAAAAGTCCACGGCCTGCTTGATAAGCTGCTGCGTGAGGTTGTCTTTCTGGCTGGTTCGCTGCTGGTAAGGGGACTGGTTGCGAAGCGCCGCATTTTTTCTGTGCGGCGCTGTGGTGGTAGCGGTGTTGCTGCTGGTGTAAGGCATGGTGTTTGCTCTCCTGTGGTGCCCGCGTGGGGCGGATTCTGAAGGGAGGGCGTCTGCCTCAAACCAAATTTCTTTGTTTGAGTGCCCCCGCTTCATGTCTTGCGCGGCGGGCAGAGGCGAGGCGGGTTCGGTCAAGGCCGGGCGTTCTTCAGCCCGTTCATCGCAGCGAATGCGGAGAGCCTTGACGGGTTCCGACCGCTTCTGCCATAAAGCCGCATGAAGCGGGGGCACTTAAACGAAGAAGAAATTCGGTACTTCTTCCGCATGGTTGTACGCTTGTACGCACGAAAGGGCCGGCGTTGCGGGCAGGAACAGGCCCGCAGAGATGGGGAGCGGAAAACGCCGGTTCTATCGGCGGTTAGAGCGAGGGAAGAACCTTCTTCCCTTCATAAATGGAAAAGCAAAATAGTTCGTTATAAACAGCGGTAGACTAATATGCACAGTTGCGCAGAGACAAAAAAAGAAATCTGCAACGCCGGGTGCGCCTCGTAGAACCGAATCGTCCTGAGGAGATGAATCGATGACTGTGCCAGCAAAGCCCAAGCCGCATTCTCTGCCTTCCTCGAAGGATCAAACAGTCTTTGCCGAGGTTGTCCGGCTGATCGCGGCTTCCCGCGAGCGGGCCTTCCGGGATGTCAATACGACCCTGATTGACCTCTACTGGAAGGTGGGCGAAATCATTAGTCGCAAAATCGAGGCCGAAGAATGGGGTGCTGGCACAGTGGATAGGCTCGCGCTCCACATCGCCAGGACACAACCCGGCATTCGCGGCTTCAGCCGCGCCAATCTCTTCCGAATGAAGCAGTTCTATGAGACCTACCGGGGCGACTCAATTGTCGCACCACTGGTGAGACAATTGCCGTGGTCGCATCATCTCGTCATTCTGGGCCAGAGCAAGCGCCGTGAGGAACGCGAGTTTTACATTCGTCAGGCGATTCAGGAGCGGTGGAGCAAGCGCGAACTGGAGCGCCAATTCGACGCTGCTCTATTCGAGCGGGCTGTGCTCAACCCGCCAAAAGTCTCGCCAGCGGTGAGACAAAATTACCCGGAAGCTGCCAGCATCTTCAAAGACGCCTACAACGTCGAATTTCTCGATCTTCCCGAGGTTCATCATGAGGCTGATCTGCACCGGGGCCTCTTGGCCAAGTTGAAGGATTTCCTGATCGAGTTGGGGCGTGATTTCTGCTATGTGGGCTCCGAGTATCCGTTGCAGGTTGGCGGCCAGGACTTTGCGCTCGATCTGTTGTTCTTCCATCGCGGCCTTAATTGCCTGGTCGCTATCGAACTCAAGGTGACACGTTTCGAACCGGAGTACCTGGGGAAACTCGCTTTTTATCTGGAAGCCCTGGATCGGGACGTGAAAAAAGTCCACGAACATCCGTCGATTGGCGTGTTATTGTGTGCGAGCAAGGACGACGAGGTAGTGAAATACGCGCTCAGCCGGACTTTATCTCCTGCGCTGATCGCAGAGTACCAGACGCGCCTTCCTGACAAAAAGCTGCTTCAAGCCAAACTCCATGAATTCTATCTTCAGGACGCCTCGGTAGGACGGAAAAAGCTCTCGAACGCATCCAAGAAACATCGTACCGGGAAAAATTAATGGTGGCTCGCATACGAGTTGCCTGAAGTGAAGGGCATTTACCAATATTAATCCGTCCTTTGGCAAATAAACCAAGCTGAATGAGCGCAATGGGCTGTTACCGTAAACCCAGAATTGCGCGAAAACTGATCGGCGGAGCCTTGGCGGTCGGGTCGAGGACTGGCGCGGTGTTCCGTAGGTCCGGCCTATCTGTTTCTCCCCGTTTCCTCTGGGAGTGCCTCACTAGCCGAACCGTGAATCCGTTTCCAGCCCCCGCCACATCGCACCCAGCGTGCGGATTTCCCGCACTGGGCGCACCTGTTTGCTTCGTGTCAAGAGTTATGTGACCTATCGTGCTGGAGCGACTTTCGCACCTGACCATCGAATGAGCCGGTAGTCGTTAAACAAACCCAGCCGATCATAGAGCCATTCGCTACTCCACCGCGCCCAGCCGAAGCCTTTGCGCCCTCGGGCACGCATCAGATGTTGCCTGACCTTCTTTTCTACCCACTGTTTGACCTTTGAAAAACAAGAACTCGAATGGCCAACCCGAAAGTAGTTCACCCAGCCACGCAGAATCGGATTGATTTTCGCAATCACGACCTCGATGGACCAGCTGACATGCTGTCGGAAGACCTCCCTGAGCTTTTCATACAGCGCTGTCCGCTTCTTCATCTTGGGCGCATAGTATGGCCGCCCTTTCTGCCGAAAGCTGAGTATGCGCCGATACTCAAAACCCAGAAAGGTAAAGCTCTCTCCCTTCTTCAGATCTACCACTCGACTCTTGTCCTCATTGATCGCAACGCGTAGCTTTGCAAACTCCTCGCGCAGCCGTTTGTCGATCGCCTTCACCAGCCAGTCACTCCGCCGTTCAGCGTCGATCAAGATCACCATATCGTCCGCGAAACGTGCGTACTGGACGTTAGTTGACTTGCCCCTTCGCGTGGTATCCACCGCTTTCTCCAGCATCCGATCTACCTCGTTCAGATAGAGGTTACTGAGCAACGGTGAAATCACACCACCCTGGGGAACGCCTTTCTTCCCGGTCGCTTTCAGAATCATCTTGAGCAAATGCATGACAGCATCATCCTGGACCCGCCGCGCCACTTTCTCTAACAGCAGCGAATGCTGAACGTTATCGAAATAGGAGGCTAAATCCAAATCAATGATGCGCGTCTTCTCTTCGACGATTGCGCGAGCTACCCGGGCTACGGCTTCGTGTGCCGTCCGCTTCGGACGATACCCAAACGACCCCGATTGGAAGTCAGCTTCGAAGATCGGCTCCAGGATGAGCTTTAACGCCCCCTGGACCACGCGATCACGAATAGCGGGAATCGACAGGACGCGGACTTTCTTGCCCCCATCCTTTGGAATCTCCTTCTTCCGTGCCGCCATGGGCCGATACGTGTTGGTAACTAATTCATCCCTAATCTGAACCAGAAAGCTCTCCGCTCCGCTTTCCTCGATGGCTTCAAACGTGACCCCGTCGATACCCGGCGCCCCGTCATTACTTCTCGCCATCTGGTAGGCTTCCCGCAAAGTCTCCATCTTGCAGACGTGGACATATAGTCCCCAAAAACGCCAAGACGGTTCTGCCTTCGCCTTGACATATAGGCTCCTTCGCAGGTCCTGCAAACTGATGGGCGCTGTTGTCATTTCACCCTTGCCTCCCTTTGTTAGAGCCGTTACAAACAGCAGGGCCTCTTCGCTCCGCGGACGTTACTCCGCTTCCTCGCTACTACAGACCCGGCCGAGTCCCTCTCGCCTTCCACCGATTTCCCGGTGTCACCGGTCATACGGCTTCCTGCTCCGCCGATTTCGCGACGGGGCGAGGAGGGTTTCTCCAGTTGCTTAGCATGACCTTGTCACCGTGCTGTCCCTACCAACCCCGCCGAAGTGTTGCGCCGCGTCAGTCCTTGCGACGCTCCATGCTGCCTTCGCCAGAAAAGTGGAGGCTCGGCCTTCGGACTTGTCCTTTCGAGGCCATCTGGGTTCACTTGCGTTACGGCCCGGCAACTCGCTCACCATCCTTTTCAGATGGCTTCGTCAATAGGCTTCAGAATGGGAAGTTTCCTCACCACCCTGCTATTCAAGCTACGGGGCTTGGGCTTTTACCCCGGTGGGACTTGCTCCCACTGATCATGCCAGCCTTCGCTGGACGCACACTTTTGAGGACCTATCTGTTTTCGATGAGCGCAATGGTGATATGCGCTCGTTGATAATTCATAGACAGATCGCCGGAATGGAGGCGTTTCAGGTTACCTACGAAAGGGGGCAGACAAACCCGCTTTTGAGCCCGGCAATTATTCCCCAGTGTTCCCTCTCCAAGTGCACTATTGGGATATCCAGCAGATGTCTCCCCCAAGTCCATCACACCCTGCTTGTCTTTGGTGAACCAAGCACTGTCTGTGAAAAGACTCCATCGGTCCACAATCGGTAAATCTCTCTGCTCCTCGCCATTCCTGTGATCTGCGAGGTAAAATTACGCATATTCCACGATCACCGTTTTCACCTACGCCCCAGAGGGGTACGATCAGTATGTTATTTGGGCTATTTGAAAAAAAAGACGAGGGCGGGCCACCCTTCTACATACACACGATTGCGATACCCTTGATTGTCGCTGGGATAGGAATTCTCGCTGCACCTGATCTTCGAGACTTTGTCCTCCACCTGCTCGATAAGGTTCTTCGGACCCAACTAGACTTCAGTCAGTCTCAGGCGACGGGCTGGGTCCTCCTCGGGTGCGGCTTGTGCGTATATGCGATCGAGCGCCTCATGTGGAACTTCGGTGGACAGCCAATATTCGCGCTCCGACACCAGTCGTTTCTCCCGCTGCCGCCTACCCTGACGCGACAGGATCTCCCGCGAAGATTTGCGATGAAGCGTGTTCGTTCCATTGATTGCGACCTCTTTGCATTGATGAATGCGAATCCCCAGAAGGTGGACGCCTCACTTACCGTTCAGTGGGAGTGGGCCCAGAAGGCCGTCGGAGCAATAACCGGATCGCCCGATGCCCCTGTTGCCTACTATGGAATTGTTCACATCCCGTTTCAATTCCTGGCCGGATCTCGCTTCTCCACGTATCGCCGCATTGAGTTATTTGAACTGGAGAGGGGTACCGGACACTGGCGGCCTTTGCTGAAAAGCAAGAAGCCAAAGCCTCTCTCCGTTCGAATCGACCGCGAAGGTCTTTCGAACCCATTCGAGGACGTGGCAATTCGTATTTCGGTCAGCTATACCATAAGTCGCAACGACATAGCAAAGGTTCTCCCCTCTCACTTTGCTGATATCCACCTTCGAATCGACAACCCGCGAATCGATGCCATAGAGACGATGGATGACGTCCTCGGTATCTGCGCCGCGTTTCGAAAGGTAATCGACGACGATTATATTAGAGGTAATCGTCTGCACATCTTCTACTCTGGACCAGTAAGTCTAGGGTTCTCTCTGGGACAGCGGATCAACCCGACAATTCACGGCGAAGTGAGGGTCTACAACTACGACGCCGGGTCATCTCCTACTTAACCTCGCATAATATAGTGACGGCTTCAGCCATATAGCAGTAAGCTATATGGCATGAAACGATCCAGTGCGCCGCGTCGTGACTTCGCAGCCATGCAAGAACGCCGCCGCCGTGCCGCGCGGTTGTTTGCCGCCGGCAAGCGTTCACAGGCAGAGATAGCCCGTGAACTCGACATCAGTCGTCAAAGCGTGAGTAGATGGTTCGAGGCGTGGCGGCAGGACAGGCCAGATTGGATTCGCGGGGCGGGACGGGCAGGCCGCCGGCCGAAACTGAACAGTGCGCAACTCAAGCAGGTGGACAAGGCTTTGCGTCAAGGCGCGCAGGCTCACGGCTTCGGAACCGATCTGTGGACATTGCCCCGCGTGGCGGCAGTGATCGAGCGGACCACGGGCGTTCACTATCATTCTGGCCATGTGTGGAAGATTCTGGGGGCCATGGAGTGGAGCCTGCAACGGCCAGCCAAGCGGGCACGGGAACGCAATGACGAAGGGCGGCGGTTGTGGATGGCGAAGCGGTGGCCGGCAATAAAAAAAACGCCCGGCGGCGAAGAGCCTGGATCCTCTTTCAAGACGAAAGCGGAGTCTCGGAGCGACCGCCGGTAAGGCGAACTTGGGCGCCGAAGGGGGAGACTCCAGTGTTGATTTATGCTTTCAACTGGAAGAAGCTGTCGATCAGTGCGGCGCTCGGCTATCGCTGGGACGGCAAGCGATCAAGGCTGTGGTTTCAGACCCAACCAGGCAGCTACAATGATGCGCGCCTGATTGCTTTTGTGCGCGATCTGAAGAAGCACTTGCGTGGGCAAGCGGCGATTCTGATCTGGGATGGATTGCCTGCACACAAGAGTCGAAAGATGAAGCAGTATCTGGAAAGCCAGTGTAGTTGGCTACAAGTAGAGGCGCTGCCGGGTTATTCTCCTGACCTGAATCCGGTAGAGGACTTATGGAGCAACATCAAAGGGCAGGAGTTGGCCAATCGCTGTGTAGCCGGACTTGGCGAGGCCGAAGATGGCGTATGCAGCGGTATGGCTCGAGTGCGTCAATCCAAGCTGCCGTTTTCTTTTCTGCACCACGCTGGACTCTCTTTTTGATCTATCTGTCACCATATTATGCGAGGTTCAGTAAATACAACTGGGATATCCTGCTGACTCATGCACCATCGGAGGAGCATGTTCGACACCACTAGGAATCTTCAGGATTTTTACGACAACCATGTTCGTCTCGGAGCGGAATTGAGGAGTGCTCTTGCCTCGGCTCGGGATCTCAATCTGGGTCGGTTGGATTCCGGTCTCAAGGAAATAGGCGAAGACAATCACACGACCTATAACGGGCCGATTGACACCAAGAACCAGGGCAGTTATGCAATGCATACCTTGAATCAATCGGACGAATATGACATCGATGTTGCGCTGATTTTCGAGAAGTCCGATCTTCCAGACGATCCGCTGCAGGCACGCCAGAGGATTCGTGATGCGCTCCTAAAGAAATGCACGAACTTCTCTCAGGAACCCGAAGCAAGAACAAACGCCGTGACTGTTTGGTACCAAGATGGCTACCATATCGATTTTGCGATCTACAGGACCTGGGAAGAATTCAATGGATTCAGCTTCGTCACTCGGATAGAACATGCAAGCACCGATTGGAACGCCCGAGATCCGATGGAGGTCAACAATTGGTTCGCGAAGGCAGTCGAAGAGAAGAGCCCGAAGCCAGATAATCTCCTGTTTTCAGCTCCGCCGAAGGTCGCTTTGGGACAGATGCGCCGCGTTGTGCGATTCGTGAAGAAGTTTTGTCGCTCTCGGACATCTTACTGCTTACCCGGCGGTATGATCATCTCCGCACTTATTGCCGAGAGCTACATCCCCGATCGTGACAGGGACGACGTTGCGCTCTATCAAACTCTTCAATCTCTCAAGAACAGGCTCAGCTACAGCACGAAGGTATTTAGCCCCGTCAACAGTTCAACCGAACTGACCTCGAAGCCGGAATTTTTAAATGAAGTAAAGAGATTGAAGAAAGAACTCGATAAACATCTTCCTCGATTGGCTATATTAAACGACCCAAAGTGTACCTTAGACGCCGCCAGAAATGCTTGGGACTGGATCTTCAATCATGAGTTCTGGCATCCGGTATCGAGGAAATTCGAAGATCAGCTGCAGAAGTCTGCTGGTAGCGCGGACAAGGCACGTTACCTTCCCTATTTCGTAGAAATTTCATGCCGACTAACCCGCGGGAGCGGAGGCCTGGCATATGCGAGCTATAAGAACGATGGGAATCCCCTACCCAAAGGGTTAGGTCTTCGATTTTCAGTCGAGAGGCCCTCTTGCACTGAACCTTACGAAACGCATTGGTCTGTAGAGAATGAGGGGGACGAGGCGGAAGAGGCAAATCAATCGAAGTGGGATCGATACGAAAGCAAATGCGAGACCAGCACGAAATACCGCGGGCACCAGACGATGACCTGTAGGCTGGAAAAGAGCGGACGGGTTGTCGCGGAACAGGCCTTCATCGTGAATATCACTTGAAAACGATCATTGCACCAACGACACGAAGGACGGCTACCGCCTGTTTGCAGGGCGTGATACTCAACCCAGTTTAGGGGCAACCCGCTTATAAAAATTCGGCAAGTTTCCACCGAACTGCCTGGGCGTAATCCTGGGTTGGCGGCTAACAGGCCAACGCGCTCAACCAGCGTGGTTTACTTGCCAAAGGTCGGATTAGTATTGGCAAACGCCGATTGCGACGGAAGTCAATCAAATCGGAGTTGCCGGATTCCCGTCGCCATGGCAACTTCCGAGGAGTAATCAGGCCAGATGAGTGGTGATCTGGCACCAGCGGCCAATCGGCCATACGAAGTAATCCAGATCGAGGTCGAGGACCTTGTCCATGAACATCATTATCTTCTTATGTCAGCTGTGTGTAATGCTCTTTATATGGAGACAAAGATGACGCTGTCCGACCTGCGTGCCGTCCTCAAAGGAACAACCGCCGAACCGTCGGACGAGTGGAACGCGATCATTCGCGATGCGACAAGCAATGCAGTCGTGATCTTCGCCATCTCCAAATCGCCCAGCGGTGAACGAATCGAGCAGGCCGGGACCGGAACTCTCGTGTTCCTTGACGGGGCTTACTACATTCTCACTGCCGCACATGTATGGGACACGGTGCTCGTACGATCAGAAAAGCTCGGCATCACGATTCGAATGGGAAGGGCGTTGCCGAATACGTTTTCGATTGAAATTGGCGCAATTACAGTGATCGCCTTTCCACGACAGCGTGATTGTGAGGAATGGGGACCGGATCTTGCTCTGTTAGGGATTCCTGAGCTTCATGTTGGTATAGTTGAGGCGTTCCGGCCTTTCCACAATCTGAGCGCTCCTCCAAAGAACCTTCAAGATTCCGATTTCCTCGAGGTCTGGATGTTGTGTGGAGCGCCCCAGATTCTTGGGGAGTTTTCTGAGACCCAGGCCCATGCTCACGGCAGAGCATTTCAGGTTCGAGTGGAATCATCGCATCACCACGCCGAATTTGATTATTTGGACGTGTGGGCTCACTGGCCGTCGTCAACGACTCCGGCAAGATTCGGGGGCGTAAGTGGCGGTGGTCTATGGAGGCTGCAGCTATACATCGAGCCTTTAAGCGGTAAGATAGGCTGCATTCGTACGCTGGAGGGGGTAGCGTTTTACCAATTGCACATTGTTGAAGATCACGGTGTTATTCGCTGCCATGGGCCAGAAAGCCTCCGGTTGCTAGCGCAGCACTGCGCCGAAAAGAAGGCGTGACTCTTTCGACAGCGGCTGGGCAAAACATTTATCGAAAATGGTTTGCCCAATGAATCCAAGATAGGTTCCGGTAAACGCCGTTGTGGCCAGAAGGGATTCTGGTTTTCCGCCAAATCGCCTTCCCACTCGGCGAGTGTGCAAAGTTGCCGCGGACGAGGACAAAGGCCGCAAGTTAGCCGCGGCTTACGCCGCGATGGCAAGTTGGCAGGTTGGCTGGATTCTTTGGAGGCTTTACGCGGAATCGCCAATGCGCTCAGTGATGACGAATATATCCTCGTCAGTATTCCAGTTGCAAACGGCGTTTGAACTAAGTCGCTGGCGCGACGGACGCTGCAGCATGGGCATTCTCCGGGTATCGTTGGGTGTGTAAGCCTCGGATCACAGGAGGCTTACCGTGACCCATCTTCGGCAGCTGATGCTGGATGAACTCCAGCGTCGCAACTACTCTCAGAGCACTGTCCGTTCCTATATCTACGCGGTGGAGGACTTGGCGAGGTACTTCCATCGTTCGCCCGAACGGCTTGGCCCGGAGCATATCCGCCAGTACCAGGCGTATCTGTTTCGCGAGCGCAAGCTTTCTCCCGGAACCATCGAAGGCCGCACTGCGGCGCTGCGGTTTCTCTTCGTCAAGACACTGCGCCGGCCGTATCTTCCCGATCACATTCCATTTCCCAAG
>Ga0255352_1001220_pt1 | contig 13240 bp, 4 predicted proteins | sample HBST0metaG_FD_189939 | JGI IMG/M metagenome (GOLD analysis project Ga0255352, IMG submission 189939) | Peat soil microbial communities from Stordalen Mire, Sweden - H.B.S.T0 | ecosystem: Environmental > Terrestrial > Soil > Wetlands > Peat | place: Sweden: Norrbotten County, Stordalen Mire...
CTTCAGATATACCGCAGCAAAAGCCTCACCACAAGTATCTACTATGGTTACCTATACATGCGGTCACGGCACTAGTGGGGATTTTTCAACTCGATTCGGCGGGGCATCTTCTCAAACTGAATCCTGCCATGGCCCAGTTCCTCATGTATTCATCGCCGGATGAGATGCTTGGCACTCTTACTGAGCCGCTGTGGACCACGGCGGTGTCGGCAGAGCGACAGGGTGAATTCATGGTGTTAATGCAGGAAGTTGGGCATGTTCGGGGTTTCGAGCTGGAAGTATTTCGGAAGGACAAAAGCAAGATCTGGATTTCTGCCAGCGTGCGTGCAATCGTCAAGGACGGCGCCATTCGCGGATTCGAAGGAATGTTTGAAGACATCACTGAACGCCGACTGCTCAGGGAGCAGCTCTCACAAGCGCAGAAGCTGGAATCCGTGGGTCAACTCGCAGCTGGCATCGCGCATGAGATCAACACTCCCACCCAATACATCGGAGACAATATCCGCTTTCTCAAGAATATTTTTTGTGATCTGGCCGCGGTCCTCGATGCCTACGGCAGACTATGGAACGGTACGCGCACCGGCTCTGTCACAGTGCCTCTCAAGGAGGAGATCTCGTCTCTGCTCGATCGAGTCAACCTGGAAATACTGCTCGATGAAATTCCAAAAGCAATCGATGACAGCCTCGAAGGCGTGAAACGCGTCTCAACGCTGGTGAGTGCAATGAAGGAATTCTCACATCCAGGCACAAAGGAAAAGACACCGCTGGATCTGAATCGCGCCATCCAGAGCACAATCACGGTGGCCCAAAACGAATGGAAGTATGTCGCGGAAATGGAGACCCACTTCGAGCCGACCTTGCCGCTGGTGCATTGCCTGCCCGGGGAGTTCAACCAAGTAATCCTGAATTTGATTGTGAATGCGGCGCACGCAATCGAAGAGGTGAGCAAGAACAGAAACGGTGAAAAGGGCAAGATCCGGATCGAGACCAGAAAGTTACCGGCGGGCGTCGAAATCCGCATCGCGGATACAGGTGCGGGAATTCCTGTCGACGTCAGGGCCCGAATCTTCGACCCTTTCTTCACAACAAAGGAAATCGGAAAGGGCACCGGTCAAGGACTGGCGATCGCGCGTTCTGTCATTGTGGGCAAGCACAACGGAACGATTAACTATGAGACGGTCGTGGGGAAAGGAACGACATTCATCATCTGTCTGCCGCATCTTGGCAAGGCACTACCTGGAAGCTTGGTCCGTCAGTGAAGCGCATCCTCTTCGTTGACGAGAAATAGACAATCCTCAGCCAGACAGCGTGAACCGCAAGCAGGCTGACGCTCGCGCGAGAAATGTGCCCAATTCATGGTTGAAGAGATACGCGTATGCGGCTCGTTTCTCAAGCCCTGCCACCACGTCCACAACATGAAATTGCATCGGATAATAGCCCAGATCGATCAGCGGCTTGGCCATGATCATCGCGCCGGATAGAACAATGTCCGCCGAAGTAGTCACTGAGTAAGACATCAAGATGAAGAGCGCGCCGCCACTGCAGAGCGTTCCCGCGCCGTACAGCTTGTTTGCGGCAATCCATCGAAGCAGGTACCCCTTCACAAGGAAGGTTACCGGCGTTGCTGCATAAATAGCTAGTTGGTACAGGATGACCTTCACGGCCTGATGTGATTCATGCAAGACATAAGCGGCCACGAAGATCTCGATGACCTGCAATACCAACGTATAGATCGCATTTGCAGCGAGAAGCGTCCGGAACTCAATCGGTGAGGATGCCAAGCGCCGGTACTCTCGAGCGATTCGCTTCATTCGGATGAACTACGTATCAGTTCGGGGAAGTCCGTCTGCGGTTTCCCATCGATCCGGACTTTTGAGCGTTGCCTTCGTCCGGGCCCGCCAACGAGGAGCTTCGAATGCATCCACAAGACTCCCGAACCACCAGTTCAGTCGGCAGCACCGTCCTTCTCATTGGAAGCGATTCCTTTGACCCAAGCCTCTCAAAGAGAATGCCTGCCGCGATGGCGCCAAGTTCCTCGGTCGGCTGTCGCACGACGGTCAATCTTGGCTTGAAAAGCGAAGCAAGAGAGAAGTCATCGAATCCAATGATTCCAACCTGTTCCGGAATCGCGACTCGCATGTCTTCAAGGAGCGTCAAAACAATCTCCGTGGTGAGCTGGTTCAGGGAGAAGATTGCCGCACGCGGGTTTTTCCCCCGCAAGAGCTGTTGAAGGGCTCGTCTCGTGTTGGCAAGGTCATATGGATCGGTCAGCACCGTGGATTGCAATCCCGCCGTTCGCATGGCCGATTCATAACCGGCGATCCGCTCTCGTATCGTAAAAAGGCCAGGCCATCCTCCCACACAAAGGATGTGCTCGTATCCATGGCCGATCAGATGTTCAACAGCCTCCTGCGAACTCTGCCGATTCTCGACTACCACGGAGTCCGCTGGGCCGCTCTCAATCGGCAAATCAATCGAGACCACAGGCACATTGCTTTTCAGAAGGTCCTTTAAATAGCGATGTCCGGGAGCTGAGGGAATCAACAGAATTCCGTCCACGTTATAGCTAAGCAGCTTTTCGATCTCATGCCGTTCAATTCGAACATCGTTGTTGGATGCAACCATCCAGACCAGGGACCCGTTGCTCCGCGCAGCCGTCTGCACTCCGTCGGCGACGACCGCAAAGAATGGATTTCTCAGCTCCGGTATCACCAGCGCGATCGAATTTGACCGCTGGCCCATAAGCATGCGTGCGGCTTGATTGGGCGAATAGGACAGCCTGGCAATTGCTGCCCGCACCTTGATCAGCGTCTCAGGCTTGATATGCGGGTGCCCGTTGATCGCACGCGAGACCGTCATCGGCGCCACGCCTGCTTCCCGCGCGACATCCGCGATCGTAGCGCTCCGTGCTCGACTTTTACTAAGGCCCATGTGAGTTCCTGAGAGACAAAAGAATATTTACTGCGCGCGTCTAATCATGAGCCTGTTTGACCGCAATCACGGACGACGGATATGTGGCAAGCGCATGAGCAAAATGAAAGGACTATCTGTTCCTCTCGCCGTTACTCGAACTTGCAATCTCCCTACATTTCGATCACGCATTCCTAAGTCAGAGGAGATCGAAGTAATCGTCCGGAACCTTAACATCCTCTCGGCCAAAGCGGATATTCACTCCACGTGCGTTTACAGGCTCTGCGTGGAGTTGATGCTTGGCAAAACGCTGTAGGGATGCCGGGGTGAAGTATAGCAGATTCGGTGTGTCCCCTTACGCTCTTTTGCGGTTGTTGCGGCCGTGCTGAGATGGCAAAGCGCCAGGAGACTCATTAACTGAATCGATTCAGCGATAGCTTCAGGATCCCTTCTTGCCACTCAGTTCTTCAGCGCGTTGCGCCGCCTGCTTAGTCTGCTGCGATGGTCGCCGCGCCCAGGTTCCATCCGCGTAGCCCAATGGCTGCCTTGCCCGCGCCAGCCGGGAATTCCACGGTGACGACACGTTCTTCGCCCGGTAGCAACGAAACGTAATTCTCGCTGTAATAAGCAGGCAAGATGCGCTCCCCGGTGACGGCATCCTTGAGGATGAGCTTGACCATCAGCGCCGGTGCGGAACCTGAGTTTCTGATCCGCACCAATGCCTTGCGCTGGCTTCGGCTTGCGGTCACCGTGGCCGACGCAGTCAAGCCAGCTTGCGGCAACGTGTTCAGCTCGCGAAAGCTAGCTTCTTCTTTGGCCCACCAATAGAAGTTATCGCTGATAACCGTGCCAACTGCGTCGCCGACCTGCAACTTGATCAGCACGGTGTGGCCGCCTGCCAGTTTATCTAGATCGAGACTGGTGGCTGCGGTTCGCGCATTTGCAGTAGCCGCAACATTCTTGGTCTGCTCGTCAAGTGTTTTGCCCTCCAGACTTACAACGCGCACACTCACTTTGAAGCGCTGTGCATCGCCCAGGTTAATCAGGTCCACAGAGCCGTTCGTCAGATCGAGTTGCGCATGGACCGGCTCGCAGGCTTTCTGCGTGCCGTAAAAACTGGACTGCGTATCGTAATCCGGGCTGAGAAAGTTCCATTCCATACTGGACCACGCGGGCTGCGTCATCCAGATCATGCGCCCGGAGTTAGGCTGCCAAAGGTGCGCAGCGAAGCCCTCAAAAATGGCGCGATGGCCCACGTAGTCCAGCATCTGCGCCTTGCGCTCGAAATCCTCCAAGCTGGTGGCTGCACCGAACTGCGTTTCCATGTGTGCCATGAAGGGCCCAACCGCGCCGTTTCCGCTCTGGTGCCAGTCGTGATAGGCCCACGTATCGCTGATGGGCCACCGGTCGAGCCCGGAAATGAAAGACTCGATACTCTCGAGCGTCGGCACGCTGGGAATGCCGAGTTCCACACTGAAACCGCGATTGATGCGATAGAACGTATCCGGCGTCTGGTGCTGATAGGGGCCAGAGTTGCGCAGGTTCACCTGATTCGAACTGCCGGTGTAATAGCGTGTGTGATCGAGCGTCCGTGTCAGCGCAGCCAGTCCTTCATTGAGGATTGGCTGGGGCACGCCTTCGTTGCGGCCACACCAGATCACAATCGAGGGGTGATGTCGAAAGCGCAAAATGGTGTCCTTCGCATTGGCCAGCCAAAGTCGCGGGTCCTGTGCTTCCAGGTTGTAGCCTTGTGTGGATTCCCAGAAATCGTTCCACACCATCAGGCCGTACTTATCGGCCAGAGCGTAGAAATTCTCTTCCGAATCCTGCCCCATCCAATCGCGAATCATGTTGACGTGCGCATCGCGATGCAGGCGGAAGAAGGGCTCGAGATGTTCGATGCTGACACGCTTGCGGCTGTCGTCCATGCCCCAATTGCCGCCGCGCGCGGCGATCCGCACGCCGTTCACCTTGATGACCAGGTCCGTGCCAGGCCAACCGCCCTCGACGGATTTGATGGAGGGCGAACCCTCCGCGACCGGTTCCAGTGACTGGACCCAGGCATGACGGAACCACTCCGGAATCGGGCCCGGGATCTGATTCGGAGTTTGATCGTCGATCTGGCGGATGCCGTCGTGGCTCTCATTGATCAGCGGCAGCGCCTCGTCATGCGTCCGGCTGGGAAGCACTTCCACGCGGCGCAGGTGGCCGCTTGCGTCCAATAGCGATGTTTCGTAACTCAGTTCCCTCATGCCGAAATCGATCTGGCGCTCCGCGCTCTCGATGTCACCGAGGACGATGGCAACCTTGAGCGTGTGCAGCGCGGGATCTCCGTAGCCGTTTGGCCACCAGAGCCGCGGATGCTGCACTTTGAGCTGCGCAAACTCGCCGGGTTTGAGCCGCACCACGGTTTCTCCAGGCTCCAGCTTTACGTGCTTTGTCACCTTCACGCCGTCGAAACTCGCCGTAAGTTCGCCCTCAACGGTCGCGCTGGAAGTGTTGGTCAGCGGCGCTTCTATCTCGATATCCGCTTCGCTGCGATCGGGCTTGGGCAAGGTGGTAATGACATTGAAATCGCCCAGCGCTACGGCGCCAGTCGCGGTCAACGTGACGTCCTGCCAAATGCCGGTATTGCGATCGCGAATTCCGGGAATCCAGTCCCATCCCTCTGTGGCCGCGAAGGTGGGACCATCCAAAACCTGGATGCCGCCGTTTTCGCCCGGCCCGGCCTTGACGGACTGCTCATGCGCAATGCCCGGATGCGGCGGCGGGCTCACCCGGACCGCCAGCGCGTTTGTGCCGGCGGACGCGATCAGCGCGGTGACATCGAAGTTGCCGCGCAGAAAAGCGCCTGTAAATCCGCCCAGTTTCTTGCCGTTCAGCCAGACTTCGGCGGCATAGTTCACGCCTTCAAAAGTCAGCGTAAGCCTCTGCCCGCGCGTTTCGGTTGGAGACTTGAACTCTGCGCGATACCAGTAATCCTGGTGCGCAAGACTCTCTGGAATGGCAAGGTTGTTGAGTCCATAGTCGGGATCGGGATAGATACCGCGGTCGATCATGGTAGTCAGCACGGTGCCGGGCACCGTGGCCGGAAGCCAATCTTTCGCGATAAAACCTGGCTTGGCAATCTCTGCACCGGCAGCCGTTATGTTCGGCGCCGCAACCAGCTTCCAGCCGCCGCTCAATCGCCAACAATTGACGCCGATTTCCTTCAGCGTGGTCGTCGCAGGCGGAAGCGGCTTGGCCACCGGCTTTTGTGCTTCGGCTTTACCGCGAGGAAGAGTGGAAGGGTCCTGGGGAGCGGTTTGGCCGGCCATGCCCGAGGTTTGCACTGGCCAGTGGCGCGATGCCTCCTCGTAGGTCGGCAGCGCAAAATCCGGCGGTGCCTGGGCGAGAGCGAAAACCTGTCCGGCGGTGAGCGCTTGGCGGTAGATTCTCAGGCCAGCAATCTTGCCACCAAAATGGAGGCTTCCAAGAGCAGGCAAAGACGCCGGGGCCATTTCCAGTTGATCGGCATAGGTTCCCTGCGCCAAAGTGCTGGTTGCTACCTGCCTGCCATCGGCGTAGAGCGTCACGTTCTGCCCATTGCCCACGGCCACGGCCAAGTGCCACTCCGCCTTGCGGAGTTCGCTATCGCCAGCAACAAGCCGATTCGTTCCATGCCCCAGCCACAGGCCCAGCCGATTGTCCGCAAGACCGATGAAGCAAGCACCTTCGCTTGCCGGATCGCCAATGCCGGCCAACAGCACGGCGCCCTTCAACGGTTCCGACGAGCGAAACCACAGGGAGAGCGTCCACCCCGCGCTCCGATTCAACAGCGCCTCGTGCGCATCGAGCGGCTTGGTCAGCCCTGGCCCATCGGGCAAAATGTTGACATTGTACGGACCATAAGCTTCCGCCGGAACGGTCTGCGAAGACGCCGCCCGAGATGTGAACAGCAACAGCCCGAAACAAGCAAGCGCCACGGGCACGCTGAACAGGCGGCTCACAGCAAACCGAAGTCTGGAGTTCAAGGAAGTTTTGTTTTGATTTTGCATGGGGGCAGCATCCTCAGTGGTTCAGGCCCCCCGGCGTCATTCACTTCGATATTGCGGGGAGCAAAGAAAGAGCGGGCTGGAGAGACAGTTCGCCTCTCCAACCCTGTTTGAAAACGACCTGGCAGCCGCCTGCCCTGTCAAAGCGTAGGTTACGCCGGAAGCCGAAATCCCGGTCCCTGTGCGTAGGCGGCATGAGAAGTCCGGGCAATGCACCCGGACTCTGCACAGGGGTTGACTAGAAGTTGACTTTGGCCGCAATCTGCAGTCTGCGGGCGTTGTTGGCAAAGGAGCTGATCGTTCCAAAGTTGCCATCTCTGACACCCGTGTCCGGTCCGCTCAGTGCGCCGTGGTTGAAGGCATTGAATGCTTCCAACCGGAACTGCACATTGCCCCGATCGCTGGGCCCGAACTTGGTGTTCTTGGTCAGCGAAAGGTCGATGTTCTGGCTGCTGGGGTTGTTGACGTCCGCAAGAGCACGCGGCGCATTGCCGATGGTGTACGCCGCCGGAGTGGAGAAGACCATCGGGTTGAACCATTGACGGTAGGAAGGCGCGGAAATCTTCGCGGTCGTACCGTTCCATGCGGGACGCTGATTCTGCGTGAAGATCGCTTCTTTGGTCGTGCCGTTATCGACACTACCCAACACGATCGGGGTTCCTGTGGTCCAGTTCTCGATGCCGCTGAACTGCCATCCATTCACCAGCAAATTGGTTCCGCGACCCGCACTGTTCAAGAACGCCTTGCCGTGACCGAATGGCAGTTCGTAGAGGAAGCTTGCGGCCACATCATACGAGACGTTCTGTGCGCCAATGCCCCACTCTGCCTTCGGGTTGTACTGGTCGGCGAAGGTCTGGCTGGAGTTTCCAAGATAGCTCACCGGCGAAGCCGCATTGTCGTACTCACGGCCGTCAGTGAAGGACAAGGTGAAGGTGAGTCCGTGGGAATACTGCTTGTCCACGCGGAGAGTGAAGGCGTTGTACATGGAGTCAGAGCCCGGCTTGCGGAAGCTGTTGATGCCACCATACTGCGGATATTTCCGCAACAATTGGTTGGCAGAAACGGTCGACTGGCTCAGGCCCGATCCATCCAGATGGACAACGCACGAGCCCGTGGTATCCGCATTGGTGCAGATCTTCCCAGAGAAGGGGTTGGACACTTGATTGAGCAGTGCCGCGCCTTGGGACAGGTAGCTGGTGGGCAACTGATCGTAGCTATGGCCGGGATCACCGTCGACCAGGAAGAGGCCGCGGTTCGCCATATAGCCAACTTCGACCTTGATGTCGCTGCGCACCGCATACTGCGCGTTAAAGTTCCACTGGATCGAATACGGAGTACGGTACGAGTCGAAATACGACTCGCTGATTCCGTTTCCGATGTCGATGCCCTGTACGCAGCTTGCCGAAGCCAGGCAGCCGGCCTGTTTGGCCTGCGGCGAGTTATACGAAGGGAATGGGTTGGACAAATCAGCGACGGGCGCCGACTGCTCGTTGTCGAAGGTCGTTGCAAAGTTGGTTTGGGTGCTGAAGCCTTCCATGCCCGATCCGCCGCTGGTTCCGGCGGCCTGCATAGCCGACGGCTGGAAGACAAGGCCGGCGCCACCACGAAGAACCAACTTCGAGTTCGGATTATAGGAGAATCCAAATCGCGGAGCGAAATCGTTGTACTGCGTTGGTCCCTGACGACGGCCCCACCGCGCCGCAGCCGAGTTTACCAGAACCATCTGTCCGCGCAGGCTGCCGCACGCCGTACAAGTAACGCCATCCGCCGCGGTGACACTGCCCAGAGGAGAAGATGAGTACGGATCAAAGTACGATTGCTGGTTGCTATTTTCGACGCGCGGGATTTCCCAGTCATAACGCACGCCCACGTTCAGAGTCAGCTTGCGCGATACCTTCCAGTCATCCTGTGCATAGAAAGCAAGATAGCCGCTGGTCGAAATTGCCTTGGGCGAGTTGGTGATGTAGCTGCTTCCCCCACCATTCGACAGTCCCATCATGAAGCTGGCAAAGGAGAATCCCGTGCCGTCCGAACTGTCCTGCGGGTTAAGGCGCGTCCAGCTTTCATCTGTGGAATAATATCCAGCCGGATCGCCATACTGGAAGAAGTTCAAGCGCAGGTCGCGGTACTCGCCGCCCGCTTTCAGGCTGTGTGCGTTGTGGATCTTCACGATGCTGGCGCTATAGTCTTGTGCCGTCGGGTCTTCCTGATACACAACCCAGCCATCGGTACCTACCGGCGAAAAGCCACCGTTGAAGTTGAAGCTTGGAAACACCAACGCATTCTTGGCCGCTTCCTGCGAATAGCTTGCCGGCAGTCCGAGGCTCGTCAAGTCAAATCCCGAGCTGTAGGCGTCGCGGTTTTGTGTCGACTTCGAGAAACCGAAGCGGAACTCACCCAGCAGCGTGGGCGAGAAGGTGACGGTGTTGTTGAATGAGATGCTCAGCGCCGAAGTGTTCATCGGGCCATTCCAGTTGCTCGGCGAACCCACGCCACCCTTGACGCTGGCATAGTCATTCAGCGGGGCGCTGCTGCCATACTGCTGCGACCAGCGCAGGAACGAGTGCCACTTCTGGGTCACGTCCTTATCCAGGCGCGCATCGTAGTGCCAGTAGTCGTTCGGAGAAGAGCCTGCCGTCGAGTAATTATTATATTCATTCGACGAAGTCGGGGTCGGGAAATAGCCCAACACATTCTGAGCAACCTTCGATGCCGCCGAGATCAAGTACTTGTTGGGGAGCTTGTTGTACGATCCATCGTCTCCCACGAGAGGCTGGCGAGTGTAAATGGCGTTGCCGCTCGCATCGGTTCCAGTCGCGGCAACCGTGTATGGATCGTAGAGAACAGGTTTTGTGGAACCGAAAAGTCCCGTAAAGTCGCCCTGCGCCCAAGCCGTCTGCGGCACCGAGTAGGTACCGGTCGCTCCGTCCGTCTCGGACGACTTCTCATAATCGAAGAAGAAAAAGCTCTTGTTGCGACCGTTGTATCCGGGGACCACAATCGGTCCGCCAACGGTGCCTCCGGTCTGATAGCGGTGCATATCCGGCTTGCTGTTGGTGTTCTTGGATCCCGGAGTGCCGAAGGGAATGGCATCCATGGCGCCCTGCTGCAGGAACTCAAAGAACGATCCATGCAGCTGATTGGTACCGCTCTTGGTGACCAGGCTGATCGTGCCACCGGAGAAACGTCCGAATTCAGCCGCCAGCACGCTGGTCTGTACGTTGACTTCCTCAACCGAATCCATTACCGGCTGATAGGCGCTGGAGTTGTTGCCCACGTTGTTTTCCGGCAGGATGTTGGTCATGCCGTCAATCTGCTGTTCGTTGTTGCCGTTGCGGCTGCCGCCAATGTGCGGCGTCGAAGCGGAACCGACGTTGTTCACGCCCGGAACCAGGGTTGCAAAATCGAAGGGGTTGCGCCCGTTATCGGGCAAATCGGTAATCATCTGGGTCTGGATGGTTTCACCCAGGCTGGAGGTGTCCGTGTCCAGATTCTCGGTGGTGGCGCTGACCTCAACGGTCTCCGTCACCTGGCCGACGTCCAGCTTGAAATCGACCGGGCGTGTGCCGGCAACTTCGACCTGGATGTTGTTCTGCTTGGCCGGCCGGAAACCGGCAGCCTCCACCGTAACGGTGTAATTGCCCGGTTGCACGAATGGGATGGTGTATCGGCCGCCCACATCGGACACCGCTTTGTGCGTCTCGTTCGTTTCCGTTCGGATGATGTTGATGGACGCACCCTGAACTGCCGCGCCTGTCTTGTCGGTCACCACACCTTGTATGGTGCCCGTTGGAGTTTGCGCCGAAACGAAAACCCCAAGAAAGGCGAGAACGGTCAGGCAGATTAACTTGCAGATTTGCTTCATGCTGCCTCCTCAAGTGTCGCATTGTGCAGGTATGCCGGACGGCCCAGCCTTCTGTTGGCGGCGTGGGTCCCTGGACATGCCTGATGGTATCGATATCAAATCGAAGTAATAATGATAGCGCTACCATCGACTAACAACCTATACGTTCTCGCAAATACCATTGTCAACATTTATTTTTCGGTCGCCTTATTCCCCACAGGTGAGAATGCATGTTGTGGATGAGAACGCTATCATGAATGAGGCATTTACGACCGCCGCCACGGAGAACTCCGTTCAGGTTCATGACGTCGGGGGAGGCCACGTGTTTGCCGCAGCTTGCGGAGAAGCGGCCGCTGGCTCGGGCCTATTGTCCTCGCGCCGCACCCCGCGCAATAAGCCAGCGACACTTTTATCCATCGCTCGAAGCAGCCTGCGCTCGGCCGCCTGCTACGCCTTATCGATTCGGCCAGTTGTACGTTGCGAGCAGTTTGCCGTCGGTTCCGACCAAAAGCAGGGCTGCGCGTCCGCTCGCCAGTTCTCCAGAGAACCTCTTTCCACTTCGGAGGTCTTCAAACGAGACCTCACTCTGGTTGGACTCCGAAGTCAGAACGTACAGCGTTGCTTTCGGAAAGCGCGTTGGGCAGATGAGGATTCCAGGATCCTTCAGCGTGGTCGAGTAAACGGACGATACATTCGCCGCCTTGAGGGCATAGCTGTAAACGTCCGCAATGGCCTGAAGGTTGCCATTCAACTCCAGCGGCCACGCGGAGAAAAGTATCTTGCCCTTTCCCACAGTCTTCTCTTGCCAGTCCACGCCACTGGGAAGAGCGGCCCGGCTAAGAACTGTCGTCTTCGTGCCAGAAAATTCGAGTAACTCAGCGCCTCCGGGAAAATGAAAAAGCGTTTCGCGCACGGTGAGAGGCTCGCTTCGATAAGGGAGCCCGATTGCATCTTGCCTGCCGGTCTCGTGGAAATGAGGATCCTCGCCGAAGGGCCCGCTCACCAGCAGCACAGCTCCAGCACGCACTCTCTGCTCAATCTCCTGCCACGCGGCATCGGTGAGTCCAAAGGGCGATGGAAGAAGGATGAGCTTGGGCGATCCAAGCAGTTGGCTCTGGTATTCGCCGACCGCATAAGCTTCGCTTCGGGCATAGTGATAGAGCACCCGCACGGCAGATTGTTGCGCCTCCAGGGCGAGCGCATTCGACACGGATAATTGATAGGACTGCGGAAGAACGATCGCTACTTCCGGCTCGATGAGACCATCGGCGAAAGGAGCCGCGGCCTTGGCGAACGCGCCCAGATCGCGCATCATGTTTTCCCATGCCTTTGCGGAGCCGTCGCTGCGCTGCATCCCGAAGTCCACTTCGCGAGCCCAGTCCCACTGCATCGCTCCGCTGGCGCCCGCGGCGAATCCGAGCGCCCACTTCCGCTCTATCAGTCCCAGGCCGCTGAACTCGTCGTAACGCCAAGTCCCATCGGGAGCCCACGCCGGCTGATATCCTGTCTCGCCTGTGATATTGGGAACCCCAGGACGCTTCGCTGCGACCGAGTCCCACAACAGTGCGTCATCGTTCCAATACGTGTGGTTCGTTGTGAAAGACACACCGGCGCCGCCATAAAACTGATTGAGTACGCGATCCGTCACACCGCCTTCGTCCTGCCCCACATCGATCAACTGAGTGCTGCCCGACGATCGGATCGTTGCGACCATTGAAGTGACCCAATTGCTGAACATATCTTGCGCAAACAGGTTGTAATCCAAGGTACGAACCTGATTCAAATTTCCGTACCGTTCGTAGCGAAGGTCGCCAATCGAAGGCAGCGGAACGGCGTCGAAACTAACCAGATCTTCAGCCGGCACGCGCCATGCTTCGCCCAACACGGAGAGCTTGCCATACTTTTGTCTGAGCCACTTATGCCACGCGGCTATCTCCGTCGGGTCGGCATTCGGATAATTACCCTTGAAAATGTGCATCGGGTTGGAAAAGCTGGGTTCGTTGATCAAGTCCCAGGAGAGCCAGGGGACGTCCCCAAATCGCTCCACCACGGAGCGGACATACGCCTGCTCGGACCTAACCGAGGTCGGGTCTGTATAAGGATTGGGAAGGACACCGCCCGCATCCTGACCGGGCAAAGACATGCCAGGCTGCGGAGAAAACGCAAAGAAAGTAAAGTTGACCGCGATGTTATGCCGGTGCGCGCAAATCAGAAAGGCTTCCAAATTGCGCAGAAACCGCTCATTTGCGCCGCCGGAATTGGGCTCAATGAGCTTCGCCCTCGGCATCCATACGCCTGTGCGCACAAAGCTGACGCCGTGAGCCGCCATTTCCGCAAAATCCCTATCCCACACGAAGGCGTTCCTCGGGCCCGAGAAATCCCATCCGGTTTCTTCGGTCGTGAAGTAGTTGGTTCCGACGGGAAAGAAGGGCCTGCCGTCCAGGGTGAGAAA
>Ga0255352_1001223_pt1 | contig 13233 bp, 14 predicted proteins | sample HBST0metaG_FD_189939 | JGI IMG/M metagenome (GOLD analysis project Ga0255352, IMG submission 189939) | Peat soil microbial communities from Stordalen Mire, Sweden - H.B.S.T0 | ecosystem: Environmental > Terrestrial > Soil > Wetlands > Peat | place: Sweden: Norrbotten County, Stordalen Mire...
GGCCGGGCTTAGCGGCAAGACCATCGGCGTAACCCGCGGCGCGGTGGAGGATATGGTCCTGACCGATCTGGCGCCGAAAGATGCGCAAATCAAACGTTACGAAGATAACAATACCACCCTCTCGGCGTATCTGTCCGGCCAGGTGCAGTACGTGGCGACCGGCAATCTGGTTATCAGCGCCATCGCCCGCCAGAACCCGGACAAAGCCCCGGTGGCGAAATTCATGCTGAAAGACTCGCCCTGTTTTGTCGGCCTGCGCAAGGACGAGCCGGCGCTGAAGGCGAAAGTCAATGCCTTGATTGCCCAAGCCTTGAAAGACAACACGCTTAACAGCCTGTCCGAAAAATGGATGAAAGCGCCGCTGCCGGCGGATTTGGGCGCGTGAGGATGAACCGGTCATGACCTATCAGCTGAATTTTTTGGCGCTCTGGCCTTATCTGCCTGAGCTGCTGGCCGGCCTGTGGGTTACCGTCATGCTGACGACGGTCGCTACGGCGGGCGGGATCGCCATCGGTATCTGCGGCGCGGCGATTCGCTGCAGCCGATATGTGTGGCTGAGCCGGTTGTGGGGTATCTATGTGGAGCTTATCCGCAACACGCCCTTTGTCGTACAGTTGTTTTTTATCGTTTTCGGCTTGCCTTCGCTGGGGTTGCGCATGACCGCCGGCGAGGCGGCGCTGTTGGCGATGCTGGTCAACCTGGGCGCCTACAGCACCGAAATTATCCGCGCGGGCATTCAGGTCACGCCGAAAGGCCAGTGGGAAGCGGGCCGGGTGCTCGGCCTGTCGCGCGGGCAGGTCTTTTTGCGGGTGGTGTTGCCGCCGGCCCTGGCGCGCATTTATCCCGCGCTGGTCAGCCAGTGCGTGATCGTGATGCTCGGCTCCTCGGTGGTCTCCCAGGTCTCTTATGAGGAATTGACGTTTGCCGGCAGTCTTATCCAGTCGCGCACCTTTTTGAGTTTTGAAGTGTACCTGGTGGTGACGCTGATTTATCTGGCGTTGTCGCTGGCGATGCGGCAGGTCTTGCTGCGCGCCGGTCGCCTGATCTTTGGCGGAGGGTTATCATGACCACATTTACCGACTGGGATATTGTGCGCAACCTGCTGTTGGCGGCGCGCTGGACTTTATTGCTGTCGCTGGCGGCTTTTATCGGCGGCGGCGTGCTGACCATACCGCTGATGTTGATGCGCCTGTCGCGCCGGCGCTGGCTGAAGCTGGGTATCCGCGCTTACAGCAATCTGTTCCAGGGCACGCCATTGCTGATGCAATTGTTTCTGGCCTTTTTCGGCCTGGCCTTGTTCGGCATCGATGTCAGCCCCTGGCTGGCGGCGGCCTTGGCGCTGACGCTGTTCACCAGCGCGTTTCTGGTGGATATCTGGTGCGGCAGTATCGATGCGCTGCCCAAAGGGCAATGGGAAGCGTCCCGCTGCCTGGGACTCGGCTTCGGCCAAACCCTGCTGCGGGTCATGGCGCCGCAAGCCATTCGCATCGCCATCGCGCCGACGGTGGGGTTTTCGGTACAGGTGATCAAGGGCACCGCGCTGGCGTCCATCATCGGATTTATCGAGCTCACCAAAGCGGGCGCCATGTTGACCAATGTCACCTTCCAGCCGTTTAAAGTGTTCGGGCTGGTGGCGCTGGGGTATTTTCTGATGTGCTATCCCCTTTCCCATTTCAGCCATTATTTGGAAAAAAAGTTCCATGCCACTGATAACCATTAATCGGGTCCAGAAATATTACGGTCAGAACCATGTACTCAAGGGCATCGATCTGGATATCGATCAGGGTGAAGTGGTGTCGATCATTGGCCGTAGCGGGTCCGGCAAAAGCACGCTGCTGCGTTGCATCAACGGACTGGAAGGCTACCAGGAAGGCAGCATCAAGCTGGGCGGCATGACGGTCACCAACCGCGAATCCCAGGCCCGGGAAATCAGCCGTTCCATCGGGATGGTTTTCCAGAGTTTTAATTTGTTCCCGCATATGACCGCGTTGCAAAATGTCATGCTGGCGCCACGGCGGGTGCTGGGCATAAAAGCGGCGGAATGCCGTGAACTGGCCGAACTGATGCTCAACAAAGTCGGGCTGGGCGATCGGCTGGATTATTATCCCGCCAACCTGTCCGGCGGCCAGCAACAGCGGGTCGCCATTGCCCGCGCCTTGGCGATGGACCCCAAAGTGCTGCTGTGCGATGAAATCACCTCGGCGCTGGACCCGGAACTGGTTGGCGAAGTATTAAAGGTATTGGAAAAATTGGCCGCCGAGGGCATGACCCTGATTCTGGTCACCCACGAGATGAATTTCGCCCGCGATATCGGCGACCGGATTGTGTTTATGCATCAGGGCAAGATTTGGGAACAAGGGGAAAGCCATCAGCTGTTTGCCCAGCCGCAAACGGCGGAACTGAAACAGTTTATCGCGTCGGTGCGCGGCCTGGGGGATAACTAGCCAGGCCCGTGGCCATCTGAAGGTTTTTGGCAACGTAACACAGGATATCGGGAAGGATAAACCATGTTGGACAAAGAACATTATAGCCAGATTAATCCGCCATACCGCCTGTTGATGGGCCCCGGGCCGATCAACGCCGACCCCAGGGTATTGCGGGCGATGGCCAGCCAATTGCTCGGCCAGTATGATCCGGCGATGACCGGTTATATGAATGAGGTCATGGCGTTGTACCGTTCGGTGTTTAAAACCCAAAACCACTGGACGCTATTAATCGACGGCACGTCCCGCGCCGGCATCGAGGCCGTGCTGTTATCGATGATTCGCCCGGGCGACAAGGTGCTGGTGCCGGTCTTCGGCCGTTTCGGTCATCTACTTTGCGAAATCGCCCGTCGTTGCCGGGCCGACGTGCATACCATCGAGGCGCCCTGGGGCCAGGTGTTCACGCCGGACCAGATTGAAGACGCCATCAAGCGGATACGGCCGCGCGCCTTGCTGACCGTGCAGGGCGATACCTCCACCTGCATGCTGCAACCGCTGGAGCAACTGGGGGAAATCTGCCGCCGGTATGACGTGCTGTTTTATACCGACGCCACCGCCTCCGTGGGCGGCAATGCGTTGGAAACCGATGCCTGGGGTCTCGATGCGGTCTCGGCCGGGTTGCAAAAATGTCTCGGCGGCCCGTCGGGCAGCGCGCCCGTCACCCTTAGTGCGCGCTTCGAAGACCTGATTCGCCATCGCAAATGCGTGGAAGAAGGCATCCGCACCGCCGAACATCAGGATGGCGACGAGGAGATGATCTATTCCAACTATTTCGATCTCGGCATGATTATGGATTATTGGGGGCCGGAGCGGCTCAACCATCATACCGAAGCCACCAGTATGCTGTTCGCCGCCCGTGAATGCGCCCGGCTATTGCAGGAGGAGGGAATGGATCACGCCATCGCCCGCCATCGATTGCATGGCGCGGCGATGTCGGCCGGCATATGCGCAATGGGGCTTGAGGTGTTTGGCGATCAGCAACATAAAATGAATAACGTATTGGGCGTGGTGATCCCGCGGGGCATTCCCGGCGAACAGGCGCGCCAGTTGATGCTCAACGATTTCGCCATCGAAATCGGCACCTCGTTCGGCCCGCTGAAAGGCAAGATCTGGCGTATCGGCACCATGGGCTATAACGCGCGCAAAGACTGCGTGATGCAAACCCTCAGCGCGCTGGAGGGCGTATTGCACCGGCTTGGTTTTGCCTGTCCCCAGGGGGCCGGCTTACAGGCCGCCTGGGATCACTATGCGACGGACACGCTATGATGAGCGACCTTTCACTGATGTCGGCCGCCGATGCCGCAGACGGCGCCCGGCGGGTGATGGATCGCTGCGATATTCTGGCCGGCATCAGTGAGTCGCCGGACCAGTTGACCCGTATTTATCTGTCGCCGGAACATTTGCAAGCCAACCGCCTGGCGGGCGAATGGATGCGGGCGGCGGGCATGCGGGTCTGGCAGGATCAGGTGGGCAATATTTGCGGGCGTTATCCCGGTCTGCAACCGGAATTGCCCGCCATCCTGCTGGGCTCCCATTTGGATACGGTGCGCAATGCCGGACGCTATGACGGCATGCTCGGTGTCTTGACCGCCATCGAAACGGTGCATTACCTGCATCACCGGCATGTGCATTTGGCCAGGGCCATTGAGATTATCGGTTTCGCCGATGAAGAGGGCGCCCGTTTCGGCATCGCCTTGTTGGGCAGCCGCGGCGTGGCCGGCAGTTGGCCGGCGGAGTGGATGGCGCGTCAGGATAACGCGGGCGTCAGCGTGATGCAGGCGTTGATTCAGGCGGGACTGGACCCCCAATCGATCGGCCTGGCCAAACGGGATGCCCAGGACTTTGCCGCTTACTTGGAACTGCATATCGAGCAGGGGCCCACTCTGGAACTGGCGGACGTCGCGCTGGGGGTGGTGACCGCCATCAATGGCGCCAGACGGGTCAATTGCCGCTTTACCGGCGTTCCGGGCCACGCCGGCACGGTGCCGATGACGCTGCGTAAGGACGCGTTGAATGCCGCCGCCCGCTGGATCGCGGAAATCGACGACCTCACCATCGCGTCGGGCCATGACATGGTGGCGACCGTGGGCAGTTTGCAATGCCGGCCCGGCGTGGTCAATGTGATCCCCGGCGTGGTGGAGTTAACGCTGGATGCGCGTGGCCCGGATAATGAAGCCTTACAGCGACTGACGGCGACCTTGCTGGGACGCGCCAAGGCTATCGCGGCACAGCGCGGCATCGCGTTTGCCGCGGAGGAATTTTACCATATGGACGCCACGCCCTGTGACGCCGGCTTACAGGCGCGGCTGCATAACAGCGTGCAACGGGTGCAAGGACGCAGCCCGGCCATGCCCAGCGGCGCCGGGCATGACGCTATCGCACTGGCGGAACGCTGGCCGGTGGGGATGCTGTTTGTCAGATGCCGCCAGGGCATTAGCCATCATCCCGATGAATCGGTGCGCCTGGAGGATGTGGCCGATGCGCTGCGGGCGTATTTCGATGCCGCGGCCGCGCTGGCGAACAGCGGCGGAGAGAGGATTGATGACATTAAATGAGTTTAACGACGCCGACCCGGCGGTACTAAAACCGTTATTGCTGTCCTATGCGGCGATTCCGGCCTGGGCCGACGATCTGATGGCCGCCAGACCTTTCGACACGCTGGCAAGCCTGCTGGCCGTGGCCGAACAACTCACCCTGGGTTGGCAGCCGCAACAGGTCGCGTCGGCGTTGTCCCATCATCCCCGCATTGGCGAAACGGCGGCCGGCGACGATGCCGCCGCCGACCATGCCCGCCGGGAACAGCCGTCGTTAACGGACCATGACGGCGCGTTGAAACGGGCTTTGCTGGCGGGCAATCGGCAATATGAGGCCCGATTCCAGCATATCTTTCTGATTCGCGCCGCCGGGCGCGACGCCGAAGAGATTCTGGCCTGTTTGCGCCGGCGGCTTAATAACACCGACGAGCAAGAACAACTGGCGACCACCGAACAGCTGCGGGAAATTACCCTGCTGCGTTTGCGACAAGGATTTGCCCCATGAGCACCATCACCACCCATGTACTGGATACCGCGCTCGGCCAACCGGCGGCCGGTATGATGATTGAACTGGACATGCTGCAGGACGGTATTTGGCGGCGCGTTGCGGCGGGCCGCACCGACGGGGACGGACGCCTGACCGGGTTAACGGCCGGCGACGCGCCGCCGGGGCACTATCGTTTGTGCGCCGGTCTGGGCGACTATTTCGCCGCCGGCGGCCGCCAAACGCTCTATGGCAGCGCCGTAATCGATTTTTACGTCGCCGAAAGCGACCGGCATCTTCACCTGCCGCTGCTGGTCAACCCCTACGGCTGGTCAACCTATCGCGGCAGCTAACGGCCGTGTCGTTCGAGCAACAGCGCTTAGCTGCGGTTAATCTTTAAGATCGAAGTCATCGGCATCCAGCCACGCGGGAAAACTTTCCCGATAGTCGTGCAGACTCTCAAGCGACAACTCCGCCTCAAGACACTGCGCCTGATGGGGCTGACCCTGAACCAGCACCTGGCCCAACGGATCGAGAATCATACTGTCGCCGCTGTAATCAAGCCCGTTGCCATCGACGCCGACCCGGTTGCAACCCGCCACATAAACCTGATTTTCAATGGCGCGCGCCGCCAGCAGCGTTTGCCAGTGCCGGGCGCGGCGGGCCGGCCAATTGGCGACATACAGCGCCAAATCATAATCCTGACGATTGCGCGACCAGACCGGGAAGCGCAGGTCATAACACACCTGCGGCAGGATGCGCCAACCCCGCCATTCCACCACCAGCCGTTTTCGGCCGGCCTGATAATAGTGATGCTCGTCGGCCATACGGAACAGATGGCGCTTATCATAGATATGCAACCGCCCCTTGGGGTCCGCCAGCATAAAGCGATTGACCGCCCCGTCCGGCGTACTGACGGCGGCGCTGCCGCCGACCATCGCCCCGGTCGCGGCCGCCCACTGTTGCAGCCATTGCGCCACCCGCTCCTGCGGCAACGATTGTTCGGCCGCCGCCATGGCGAAACCGGTGGTGAACATTTCAGGCAGGATAATCAGGTCGCGCCCGCGGGCCTTGGCCAGCAAACCATCGAAATGCGCCAGATTGGCGTCGCCGTCCATCCAGGCCAGCGGCTGCTGCAAAACGCTGATATTCAGAGCCGGCATAAACGCTCCGCGGCGGCGTCCAGCGTGGCATCCTGTTTGGCGAAGCATAGCCGGATCAGTTTATGGGGGAACGGATCGGCGCAGAACACCGATAAGGGGATCGCCGCCACGCCGATATTGATGGTCAGCCACTGGCAAAACGCCACATCATCCAAATCGGAGACCGCGCTGTAATCCGCCAGCAGAAAATAGGTGCCCTGGCTGGGCAGCACTTTCAGCTTGGTCGGCGCCAGGGCGTTGACCAGATGATCGCGGCGCTCGCGATAGAAATCGGGCAATTGCCGCCAATGCTGCGGCTCGGCGCGCAACATATCGGCGATGGCCAACTGCGCCGGCGTATTGACCGCAAACGTCAGATACTGGTGAATCTTGCGCACTTCATCGCTCAGGGCTGGCGTGGCGACGCAATAGCCTATTTTCCAGCCGGTCATATGAAAGGTTTTGCCGAACGACGATACCACTATCGCCCGCTGGCGCAGTTCGGGATGCGCCAGCACGCTGGCATGGCCGCCGGGGGCGAAACAGATATGCTCATACACTTCATCGCTGAGCACATAGATTTCCCGTTCGGCGATAGCCTGCCATAACGCCTCGAAATCCTCGGATTGCCACACCGTGGCGGACGGATTATGCGGCGTATTAAGGATAACCAGCCGGGTCCGGTCGGTAATGCTGGCGCGAAAGGCGGCCCAATCGACGCGAAAGGCCGGCGGCTGCAAGGCGATATGACGGGTGACGCCGCCCGCCAGCGTTACGGCCGGAGCATAACTGTCGTAACTCGGGTCGAAACAGATAACTTCATCGCCGGGGCGCACCAGGGCGCTGATGCCGGCGAACAAAGCTTCGGTGGCGCCGGCGGTGACGGTGATTTCACGGTCGGCATCGGGACGCCAGCCGTAAATCTGCTCGGTTTTATCGGCGATGGCCGTTCGCAGCGCCACGGCGCCGGTCATGGGCGCGTATTGATTGGAACCCTGATCCACATGATAGGCCAACCGCTCTCTCAAATAAGCGGGGCCATTGAAATCGGGAAATCCCTGCGACAGGTTGATGGCTTTATGTTGTTGAGCCAGCGCGCTCATTATCGTAAAAATGGTGGTGCCCAACGACGGAAGTTTGCTTTCTGGAATGTAATTTTTACTGCTCATGGTGATGGACCACTCTCGACAGCCGGTTTTTCACTCAATATAACACGCTCAGCACAATTGGCAATCGGGACGTGTAGATGGTTAAACGGCTAAACAATCGGTCAAAAGAATTGAAGTACTAATGCAAATAATTCTGGTTTGATTCGGCGGGCACACCGGTCATGATATTTGGACATACGATAATTGGACAAAAAACCTGATGAACATCGCAAAAAAAATCGCTTTCCCTCTGATAGTGGCCGGCGCGCTGTCCACCAGCCTGGCCCATGCCGCCACCGAAACCTTTGCGCTCGACCCCGATCATACGTCGGTGGTGTTTTCCTGGAGTCATTTCGGCTTTTCCAATCCCACCGCCAATTTCGCCCATGTGACCGGCAATATCGTACTGGACGAGCAACAGATTACCCGTTCAAAAGTGGATATCACCATACCGGTCGACTCGGTGGATACGCACGTCAAAGCGCTGACCGACGACTTTAAGGGCAAAGATTATTTTAATCTGGCCGCGTTTCCGCAGGCCACGTTCCACAGCACCAAAATCGTTCATAAAGGCGGCAATGAATACAAGGTGTACGGCGACCTGAAAATCAAGGATATCGTCAAGCCCGTCATATTGGATGCGGAACTGACCAAAAGAGGCCTGCATCCGTTGGCGAAAAAAGAGGCGGTAGGTTTTAACGCCACCACCATCATCAAACGTTCGCAATTCGGCATGGCGCAATATGTGCCGCTGGTCAGCGACGATATCATCGTCAAGATTTCCACCGAAGCCCTTGTGCAATAACACCCGAATCGCTGCCGCCGCGCTGCCGCCGCCGGAAATTCACTGCGCCCGGCAGCGTGCCGTTTATCCGTCGCCCGGCTTAATCCGCGCCCGATTGTTCAATAATGTGGCATGCCCTGGTGGAGCCTGCGCACAAATAGCGCATTTCCCGCCAATTACTCCCCTCAACCTAGCTATCTTCACTTCTCGTGGTTTCGCCAATCCGGTAAACTGAGTGTACCCCAATAGCTTTCCATTCACGTCCGACACGCGTGCTGTTTGAAAGATAAGGGGCCAATCGTGTTCTCACATTCGCGAGCCTAAACCGAGGGACTTATGTATCAGGATTTGATTCGTAGTGAACTGACCGAAGCCGCAAAAACCCTGGCTGATTTTCTTAAAGACGATCGCCATATTCAATCTATTGAAGACGCGGCCAAGCTGATTGCCGATTCGTTCAAAGCCGGCGGTAAGGTATTGTCCTGCGGCAACGGCGGGTCCCATTGCGACGCCATGCATTTCGCCGAAGAGCTCACCGGCCGTTATCGCGACAACCGTCCCGCCTATCCGGCGATCGCCATTTCGGACCCGAGCCATTTGTCCTGCGTCAGCAACGACTTTGGTTATGATTTCGTCTTTTCACGGTATATCGAAGCGCTGGGCAACAAAGGCGATGTTCTGCTGGGCATCTCCACATCGGGCAATTCGGCCAATATCATCCGGGCCATCGACGCCGCTCATGCCAAAGGCATGAAAGTGATCGTCCTGACCGGCAAGGAAGGCGGTAAAATGTCCGGCACCGCCGACGTGGAAATCCGGGTACCGCATTTCGGCTATGCCGACCGTATCCAGGAAATCCATATTAAGGCGATACATATCCTGATCCTGTTGATCGAAAAAGAGATGGCGTCAGCCGCGTAAATTCTGTTTTGAGCTGTAGACAAACGCGAGGCGGGTCATGTGCGAACTTCTCGGGATGAGTGCCAATGTGCCGACGGACATTTGCTTCAGTTTCACCGGGTTAGTGCAACGAGGGGGCCGGACGGGGCCGCATAAGGACGGGTGGGGCATCACCTTTTACGAAGGCCTGGGCTGCCGGACCTTCAAGGATCCGACGCCCAGCTATAACTCGCCCATTGCACGGCTGGTGCAGGATTATCCCATTAAATCCTGCGCGGTGGTTTCCCACATACGGCAGGCCAATCGCGGACGCGTGTCACTGGAAAACACCCATCCGTTTACCCGCGAGCTCTGGGGGCGGCAGTGGACTTTTGCCCATAACGGCCAATTGCGGGGGTATCGCCAACTCGATACCCATCCGTATCGTCCGGTGGGCCAAACCGACAGCGAATACGCTTTTTGCTGGCTGTTGGCACGGCTGGCGGAGCGTTATCCCCGCACGCCCACCCACTGGTCTTCGGTATTCGATTTTATCGATACGCTGGCGGCGCAACTGCGGCAAAAAGGCATTTTCAATATGCTGCTGTCCGACGGCCGCTTTGTGATGGGGTATTGTTCCACCAAGCTGTACTGGATCACCCGCCGGGCGCCGTTTGGCAAGGCGACATTGCTTGATCAGGATGTGGAAATCGATTTTCAGCGCCAAACCACGCCAGATGATGTGGTAACGGTGATTGCGACGCAGCCTTTGACGGGCAATGAAACCTGGCACAAGGTTGCGCCAGGCGAGAGTGTCTTATTTCGCTTGGGTGAGCGCGTATTGTGATGCTACCGGCGCGCCGTTGTTCATTTGCATCGGCGAGCTGATGACATACTGCCCGTTGACCACACCTACCGCTGCCGGTTGATGGTGTTCAGCAAAAAAACGATACCCTGGCTCTAATTGCCGCCAGAAAGTGAAATAATTGGAGTAGTGATGGAGCTGCATATTTTTCGGCGTCATACGAAACGGATAAATATGAATTTTAATGGCGTTTTGACCATTTTTTAACGCGGCGGACACAAAGCGATATATTTCGGCAATAGAACTGTCGGTCATGGCGTAACAGCCAATGGAACGGCAGTCTCCATGAATCATCAGCATTCCGCCGGAATAGCCCTGCGCCTGGTCATAAGCATTGGGGAAACCAATGTTAATCGCCCGATAATAATGGCTGTTTGGCTGTAAATTCCTACTATCGATGGTATAGAACCCTTCCGGGGCTTTGAAATCGCCTTCAATCCGTTTGGGCCCCAGGCCGCCTGAGAAGTTGCAGATGTTATAATCGCCTATCATGCGGTATTCATTACCGACTTTGGCATATAACTCAAGCTTCCGTTCTTGTTTGAAGATTTGAATAAATACCGGCGAGCCCAGTAACTGCTCTTTTAATTGATTCGAGACGACTTGTTGTGTCTGCTCACTGGCATAACTGGCGGTTGTTACTGCTGATATACAAAACAACATCGCAAACAGCAGTGCGATTTTGCTCATTAGCATTCCTGCGTAGTCAAAATAAATAATAATCTTCAAGCCGGACAAAAAAAATACCGACAAACCCGTTAATAAAAAGCAATTATACCCTAGATAATTTGAGTTACAGGAAAGCCAACGCACCTGCAACGTGAAAAATGACGGGTATTTAACAATTATTCAGCGACAAGATATCACTGCTAGTAGTTTTATCAAGATACGTTTTGTATAAATTCATTCAATCACTGTATACTCATACAGGGTAGGAGGGGGATGAATGCGCAAAATCATACATGTCGATATGGATTGCTTCTTCGCGGCGGTTGAAATGCGCGATAATCCCTCGTTGAGCGCGATTCCCCTCGCTATCGGCGGCAGCGCCGATCAGCGCGGCGTGATCAGCACCGCCAACTATCCGGCGCGCGCTTTCGGCGTGCACAGCGCCATGTCCACCGCCATGGCGTTTAAGCTTTGCCCCCATCTCAAACTGCTGCCGGGACGCATGTCGGCTTACAAAGAAGCCTCGGCGCATATCAGGGATATTTTCAGCCGTTATACGCCATTGATCGAACCGCTGTCGCTGGACGAAGCCTATCTGGATGTCACCGATAGCGACTGTTGCCATGGGTCGGCCACGCTGATGGCCCAGTCCATTCGCCAGGAAATCGCCGACGAATTGCGGCTTACCGCCTCGGCGGGCGTGGCGCCGGTGAAATTCCTCGCTAAAATCGCATCCGACCTCAATAAGCCCAACGGCCAATATGTCATTACCCCCGATCAGGTCGCGTCATTCCTCCTGCGACTGCCGCTGCAAAAAATTCCCGGGGTGGGCAAAGTCACGGCGAAAAAACTGGCGGAAATGGGGCTCACGACCTGCGCCGATGTGCAGCGCTGCGATCTGGCGTCGCTGTTGCGGCATTTCGGCAAATTCGGCCGGGTGATATGGGAACGGTCGCAAGGCATCGATAACCGTGAAATCTCCGCCGATCGGTTACGTAAATCGGTGGGCGTGGAACGCACCCTGGCGGTGGACATCGGCGACTGGCAAGCTTGCCTGGCAATCATCGACGCGTTGTATCCCGAGCTGGAACGCCGCCTGCAACGGGTCAGGCCCGACCTGCTGATTGCCCGGCAAGGCATTAAACTCAAGTTCGCCGACTTTCAACAAACCACCCAGGAACATCTGTGGCCGGTATTGAATAAAGCCGATTTGATCAACATCGCCCGTCAGGCGTGGGAACAACGGCGGGGCGAGCGGGGCGTCAGGCTGGTGGGATTGCATGTCACGCTATTGGATCCGCTGATTGAACGGCAATTGATGCTGAATCTGGATGATGATCCGAATGGTGGCGGTTTCCCCTGAAAGGAGAAAGACCGCGTGGCTTCAGATCGCTGACAAACGTCTCAAAGTCTAAAGGGTGGGACAGGATGCCAGAAGAGTAAACCTTCCGCGCCAGGGATGGCGCGGATCGAGCCGCCAGGGATGGATTCACGGCGTGTTTATGATCTGGCATCCTGTGCCGACCAAGCACACCTCGTGAACAGCCTCAGGCCAGGCGATCAGCCTGGCCCCTTGAACAATCAAATCTTGTCGGGGATGGCCCTGAGCAGCGCCGTCAGCAAGATCCAATACTGGCCGACGCTTTTGATATGCACCTGTTCGTCCGGCGAATGCGGCCCGGTAATGGTGGGCCCGATGGAGACCATATCCAGGTTCGGATAGGGTTTCTTGATCAACCCGCATTCCAGACCGGCATGAATCACCTTGATGTTCGGCGTCTTGTTGAACAGTTTCTGGTAGGTATCCCGCACCAGATGCATGATCGGCGAACTGGCATCGGGTTTCCAGCCGGGATAGCTGCCCTTGGCGATACATTCCGCGCCGGCCAGTTGGCCCAAGGCGCTCATGACGCCGACCACGTCGTCTTTGCCGCTGTCGATCAGCGAACGGATCAAGCAACGGATTACCGCCTGATGCTCATCCATGGACACCACGCCCACATTCAAGGAGGTTTCCACCACGCCTTTCACGTCATCGCTCATGCGAATCACGCCATTGGGCGTCGCGTTCAGCAGCGCGATAAATTTATCGCCGCAGGGTTTGGTCAATGCCTGCGCAGTGGACTGGGCGTCTTCGACCTGGAAGGCCAGTTTCTTTTCCAGAGCCGCCAGTTCAGATTGAATGACCGCCAGGTATTCCCGCGCCAGTAAGGTCAGGCTCTCGGTGTTTTCCTGCGGCAGGGCG
>Ga0255352_1001225_pt1 | contig 13226 bp, 7 predicted proteins | sample HBST0metaG_FD_189939 | JGI IMG/M metagenome (GOLD analysis project Ga0255352, IMG submission 189939) | Peat soil microbial communities from Stordalen Mire, Sweden - H.B.S.T0 | ecosystem: Environmental > Terrestrial > Soil > Wetlands > Peat | place: Sweden: Norrbotten County, Stordalen Mire...
GAGATCTCCCTGAAGGGCCCAGAAAGACCATCTGGTTGATAGGCTGGAGGTGGAAGTGCAGTGATGCACGTAGCTTACCAGTACTAATCGCCCGTTCGGCTTGTCCATAGAATTAACTCCGCGCAGTTCGCGGACATTCTTCAAGCAAGCCTTGTAAAAAACCAATCAATTTCGTTGTTATCAGCTCTGACGAGCAAAGTTTTTGGCGCCAGATTGCAGTCGCGTTCCTACGGGCCTCCGGGAGAAACCATCCGGAACAAAGTAGATGCCGCGACAGGCTGCGGGCAACCACCCGCCAAGCGCCATCAAGTTTGCCGGTGACTATACTGCGAGGGATCACCCGTTCCCATCTCGAACACGGAAGTTAAGCCTCGCTGGGCCGATGGTACTGCACGGGTGACTGTGTGGGAGATTAGGTAATCGCCGGCAATTATTTCTGAACAGGAAGGCCATGCCACTACGGCATGGCCTTTCTGCGTTTACGGGTGAAAGTGCCGATGAAGCAGATCGGACTCGGCGATCCAGTTCGGGAGAGCCGGCCTTCAGCTATCAATTGGCTTTTTCAAGAACAACCCATGGTGCGGTCGCATCCAACTCCTTATGTGGAGGCTGGCCTTATGCGTCGCGACTGGCAAATTGGGTTGTATGGGCTGGGTGTTCTCGCATTGAGCGGAATCGGCGCCGGCTGTGGTGGGGGTATGGGAGCCAAGAGTACCGCCAGCACTCCTGATTTCTCAGTCTCGGTCAGTTCTCCGACCCTTAGCCTGGCGGCAGGTGGGTCTTCGCAGACGGAGACATTCACCGCAACGGCACTGAGTGGATTCTCAGGGATCATCCAGGTGGTGGTGAGCGGATTGCCCGCGGGGGTTGTCGCGTCGCCTGCGAGTTTCAGTCTCGTACCTGGCACGCCAAAACAGGTGAGCTTTACGGCCGCGGCAACGACGGCGGCCGGTGCCACAACACTCCAGTCTGTGGCAACTTCGGGAGCCATTAGCCACTCCGTGCCGGTTCAAGTGAGCGTGAGCGCAAAAGCCGCCGGATCGAGCGGAGACGTCGTGACCTATCACTATGACGTGGCGCGGACGGGACTGAATCCGAACGAGAACACTCTCACCCCCGCCAATGTGACTTCATCCAAGTTCGGGCTGCTGCGGGTTCTGGCCGTGGATGGAAAAGTGGACGGCGAACCGCTGTACCTCTCAAACCTGGGGGTGGGGGGAGTGCAGCGCAATGTCGTGTACGTGGTCACGGAGCACGACAGCGTCTACGCATTCGATGCGGATACCGGGGCGCAGGTTTGGAAGGTCTCGATCCTGGGCGCAAATGAAACCACAAGCGGGGACCATGGGTGCTCCCAGATCACTCCCGAAATCGGCATTACGTCGACTCCGGTGATCGACCGGCAAGCAGGGCCCCACGGTACGATCTTTGTGGTGGGGATGTCGCAGGACTCATCAGGCGGTTACCACCATAAGCTCCACGGACTGGATGCAACCACCGGCGCAGAGATGGCGGGAAGTCCGTCCGAGGTGCGTGCGACCTATCCGGGCACCGGCGCCAACAGTTCCGGTGGAAACGTAGTGTTCGACCCGGGCCAGTATGCGGAACGCGTGGGCCTGTTGCTGCTGAACGGCACGATCTACATGGGATGGACATCGCATTGCGACCAGGAACCTTATACCGGCTGGCTGATGGGCTATAGCGAATCGACGCTGGCGCAAACCAGCGTGCTGAACTTGACTCCGACCGGAAGCGAAGGGTCGATATGGATGTCGGGTACTGGCCTGGCCGCGGATTCGGGCGGAAACATCTACTTCCTTGACGCCAACGGAACGTTTGACACCACGATGGATGCAAACGGATTTCCGTCTCAGGGAGACTTTGGCAATGGGTTTCTCAAGGTGTCAACGGCGGGCAACCGTCTTGCTGTGGGCGACTACTTCGAGCCATTCGACACGATGGCTGAATCGGCGAGTGATGTGGATCTCGGTTCCGGAGGAGTGCTGATTTTGCCGGATTTGCAGGATGCTTCTGGCACGGCCCATCACCTGGCAGTGGGCGCCGGGAAAGACCAGCGGATCTATGTGGTGAATCGCGACTCGATGGGGAAGTTCAACCCGCAGAGCGATGCCGCGATCTACCAGGAGATCGATGGAGCGATTCGCGGAGTGTGGTCGATGCCGGCTTACTTCGATCACACAGTGTATTACGGAGCAGTTGGCGACACGCTGAAGGCTTTCCCGATTTCCAACGCCAAACTGGCGACGACGGCGAGCATGCAAAGCGCGAACAGCTTCCCGTACCCAGGGACCACGCCCGCGGTGAGCGCAAACGGAACGACGAATGGAATTGTGTGGGCGGTGGAGAATTCTTCACCGGCGGTGTTGCATGCTTACGACGCCACTACGCTGCAGGAGTTATATAACAGCGGCCAGGCGGCGAATGGTCGCGACCAGTTCAGCAACGGCAACAAGTTCATGACTCCGATGATCGTGAATGGCAAGGTCTACGTAGGGACGCCGAGCGGAGTAGCTGTGTTCGGATTACTGCCGTAAAGCGGAGGCAGGACGGCATATCTCGGACTGCGCCCAGCGGTGGTGTTATCCATATCACCTTTAGAGAATTGCACAAATGGGCGGCTTTATGCGTTCATTGACGCGCGCTATCAGGGCGCGAATCCTCGTTGCGGTGTGCAATGTTGAACAGCTGGCGGTGAGGTCGGAACCGTACACTCGGCCAGCTAGACAGGGACTTGGCCGAGGCAACGACCATGACTGACAGCTCATATATCCTTCCTGTTTCCGTAGGTCTCTTCAAACAGATAGACACGCACACGACCGCCCGCGACTATCTGAACAATGAGCAGATCTATGTTCAAGGCGAAAAGGCGGATGCAATGTTCTATGTCCGCAAGGGCAATGTGAAACTGACATCGAAGTCAGAGAGCGGGAAGAAAGCGGTCGTGGCCATTCTGCACCAGGGCGATTTATTCGGTGAAGGATGCCTGGCCAAAGGGGCTTTCCGACTCTCCACTGCCACATCGATCGACACCTCGAATATCGCCCGGGTGCCGAGGTTGGATGTCGCCCGCATGATTCGCCAGAATCCTGCATTCGCACAGCTCCTCATCTCGGACCTTGTCCTTCGCATTGCACGCATTCAAGGGGACTATCTGGAGCAGGTTTTCTGCCCAAGCGAGATGCGGCTGGCCCGGGTACTGTTGCGGATGTCCGGATTCACAGGAAAAGGGAAGGGAGAACCTGCCCTTTTGAAGGTGAGTCAGGTGACGCTGGCGGAGATGGTGGGTACTACGCGGGCCAGAGTGAGTTACTTCATGAACCGATTCCGAAAGCTCGGACTTATCGACTATAACGGCAGCGTGCAGGTACATCCCGAACTGCGCAGCTATCTTGAGAATTGCTAGTTTCCGGCCGCACAATCGGGTGCGGCGCGACGGAGTGTGGAAGCGTCTCACTCCAGGCGCAGAACTCCACCCTGCAAACGAATATTTGCGGCGGTTGCGGAGGCTGGTGGTTTCCCGCCTCCTCCCGCAGAAAACGCCTGAAGATGTGGTGGACCTGCACCCGGAAACATGAGAATCCCGCGTCTGCAGAATGGGAAAAATCACCCGGGTTTTTGAGCGAAAAAGGCCAAAATCAGGGCAAAATCGGGTCAATTTGCCCCGAAATTACAGAGATACGTGTTGATTCCATTGGACTTACAAAACCGTGGCAACGGTTCCATAGCGAGATTTCGAGAAGTACGAGATTCTTCAAGTTGCAGAAAATAAGAAGCTTGCTTTCACTCATGAGAGACAAAAGCGAACAAAAGGTGAACGCACCCCCCCCCAGGGGGGTACCCCCAATTCGGGGAGCACGGAGCGGTCACGTCCCTTGGAAATCCCGCCGGGGACGTGGCTCCAGTTCATGTTTTCATTGTGCGCGCAGGGAGGGTAATTCTCTGCAATCACCTGCGCCACCTTGCGGTGGGGCTAACCGCATTCGGTCGGTCGGCTCCAGAAGGAAGGCGCGGGAGCGATGGGGTAGAAGACCGATGGGGCGGACTCCAGAGAAGATTCAGAGTTATTGTGTACTGCCGAAGGCTGTCCAGGGATGCACTCCTGGTGGCCGTGTCAACTTGAGCGGATTGCTTTTCGGGCGTCATCGACTCGGGTTTCGCTCTAAAATGGGTCCCCGGAGGCTTTGAGACGTATGAGATTCCCGCTATGAATAACTGGTGTGCTGGTTCTCATGAGTTCAACGACAGTTATAGCTCAATCCACCTCACCTTCACCTTCGCCCTCTTCCGACGCTCTAAGTTTGCTCCAGCGAGTCGCCCAGCATTATGCAGACGCCAAGTCGTACTACATCGAATCGACGGAGGAGATGTCGGCCACCGGCGAATACGACCGTAACTGGCAGAAAAAGGTTCTGACTGCAGCCGAAGCGGACGGCAATCGCGGCTATTTTGAGGGGCACGGGAACATGGGCAGCGCCATCAAGGTTGCGGATGGCAAGACGGTTTGGAGATATCGTCTCGACGAGCATCGCTACACGGTCAAACCAGCGAGCGGCGATGGCGCCGATAAGCCTGGACCGGTCGCGATGACCGAAATGGTCTCGTTTGAGGCAGAGAACCTTCGAAGAAGACTGGGCACCCTGGCCAAGTCTCTGAAGTCGGCGGAGTTTCTTCCGGAAGAGACACTTACCGTGAATGGCCAACCGGTAAGGTGCCTGGTTGTGCACGTTCGAACCTCCGACGAGAAGCGCGTGCGCGGCAGTTACCCGTTCGACAAAGCAATCTGGATCGACAAGCAGCGTGAAATCGTTTTGAAGGTTGTCGAGCACTCTCATCCCGTTTGGATGAACTCTGCGGCGCGCATGACTGTAGATCGGGAGACGACGACCGTGTACACGAACACGGTGCTGGACGGTCCGGTGCGCGAGAGCCTTTTCCGCTTTGTTCCTCCGGCGGACGCGCACCAGATTCGGCAGTTTCCTGACCCCACGGAAGGCATGAATGGGGGAGGCATGACAGGAGACTCGATTCCGCCGTTGAAGTTCAAAGGCGCGGACGGCAAGGTTGTCTCCATTGAGTCCTATCGCGGCAAGCCGGTGCTGCTGGATTTCTGGGCGACGTGGTGCGGCCCGTGCGTGGCCGGGTTCCCCAAGCTTGCCGAGATTTACCAACAGGCCAAGGAGAAGGGGTTGGAGCTGATTTCGGTGGACCAGGATGAGGATGCGGCCACCGCGGCCAACTTCTTTGCGAAGAAGGGGTACACCTGGCCGGAATTTCACGACGGCGATGGGGAGATTGAAAAGCTGATGGGGTCGACCGGCATTCCGCGACTGGTGCTGGTGGATGCCGAGGGCCAGATTGTTTACGACGGCGGAGGGGATGAGGACAAGCTACGCACCCACCTGGCGAAGCTGGGGCCGGAGTTTCAGGAACTGGCGCCCAAGCCGGTGGCCGCTCCATGCGTTTCTTCGAGGTAGGGCGGGCGAGCGGAGAAACGCCAGAGCGTTGGCGGAAAATCAAAGTGCGCAGCCGCCCAACGGGTGTAGTATGTGCGATGCGCGATGACTGTCGTGCGAGATCGCCGGCGGGCAGGAATCGATCCCGGACTTGATCCCCGAGACTGGCATCGATCGGCCTTTAGAGCTTCCCGCAAGCTGGGCTGCCCGCATCCCCTTCCCCTTCACTGAGCACATGGAGAGAGTATGCGCAAGGTACTGTCGGGTTTCTTGTCTTTGGCAGTTCTGGCCGTGGTTCCGCAGGCAGTGCGGGCCGCTATTCCCACCTACGACAACGTCTACGTCTTTGGCGACAGCTACTGCGATGTGGGCAATCTTTCCATCGCGACGAAGGGCATCGAGCCTGGACCTTACTATTTTAACGGCCGCTTCTCGAACGGACCACTCTGGGTGGACCACGTGGCCGGGTTCCTGGGCGTGCCGATGAAGCCGGCGCTGGCGGGAGGAACGAATTACGCCTTCGGCGGAGCCTGGGTGACGGCGCCTCAGTCGTTTCCCGGCGGGACGATTCCCAGCGTGCCGCAGCAGGTTGAGCTTTACCTGAGCCAGCATGGGAACAAGGCCGACCCTAATGCGCTGTACGTATTGGAGGGCGGCGGAAATGACATTCTGGGAACCACCAGCGGCTCACCGGAGCGGCTGGGATTTGAGATTGCCCTCGGCATTACCGACAGTGAGCGGATCCTGCGGCAGGCGGGCGCCAGAAACTTTTTGATTCCCAATCTGTTCGACGTCGGGCTGTTGCCTGCGGCGGCGGGGAATGTTGCGTTTGCCAAGGCGGCCAGCTATGCGGCCAACGAGGCGATCGATCTATTGCTGGAGTTTGAGCCGCAGGGGCGCGTCAACCTCCTTCGCATCGACGTCTTCAGCCTGATGAATTCCATTGAGACAGACCCGACACACTTTGGATTCGTCGACATCACGGACCCCTGCCTGACGACCAAGGTTTGTGCCGACCCGGACCACACTTACTTCTGGGATGCGCACCATCCGACCGAGTTTGGGCAGGCATTCTTTGCTGTCACGGCGGAGAACCGTTTGGCGACACAGGAAAGGAAAAGATAGGTCAGTGAGCCGCTGGAAAGGTCATGATAGCTGAAAGCGATCCCAGGCTTCCACTGCGGTGGGTCGAACCTGGGATCGTCAGCTTCCGCGTCCCGGGGTTCGCAGACCGGAGATGCCGCGGAATTCGATCCCACGGACGCCGGCGCTGCTAAACTGAAGGCTCATGATTCTCCCGTTTGTCCGTGAGGTATTTGCGGAGCTGGAGCACTCTTCGGGGTTTGAACGCGTACGAAGGCATTTGAGCCTGGCTGCGGGGCGGAGACGTGTCTCCGGGCTGACGGCCACGGCGCGGGCGCTCTACATTCCCCTGATGGCGCGGGCGGCGCGGCAACCGGTGATTGTGGTGGTGGCCGACAACAAGGCCGCCGAAGCGCTGGAGCCGATGTTGCGCGCCGGCTGCGAGCTGACCGGGGCCATTGACCCTGCGCACGTGGTGCGGCTGCCGTCCCACGACGTGCTTCCCTTCGAAAATCTCTCTCCCCATCCGGATGTACAGGAACAAAGAGCGGCAGCACTGTGGAAACTGGCCACCGGGGCGGTTTCCATCTTGATTGCGCCCGTGGAAGCGGCGGCGCTGAAGCTCTTCGATCGCGACTACTACGCCGGCCTGACCGTGACGTTGAAGCGTGGCGAAGAGGTGGACGTGGAGGTGCTGACCGCGCACCTCGCTTCGGTCGGCTACACGCAGATCGACCTGGTGGAGATGCCGGGGCAGTTCACGCGGAGGGGCGGAATTCTGGATGTGTATTCGCCCGAGTCCGACCGGCCGGTGCGCCTGGAGTTCTTCGGCGACGAGATTGAAACCATTCGTAAATTCGATCCGGAGACGCAGCGCTCGCAGAGCGGACTGGACGAGACTGAGTTACTGCCTCTGACCGAGACGCCGGTGACCGAGCGGTTGCTGGCCGCGGTGCATGGGCGGTTGAGCCGGCAGCGAGTGGAAGGCGAAGAAGAAGAGATGGCGGCCGAAGTTGCGGCGGCCGGCGGAGTAAGCGTGTTTCCGGGCTGGGAGTTCTTCTCCGCGGTGGCCGGAGCGGAGAAATCGCTGCTGACGCTGGCGCCCAAGTGCGCGCTCTTCGTGGTGGAGCCGGGGATGGTGCGCAACCAGATCGAGCGCTGGTGGACCAAGGTCGAGCAGCGCCACGAGCGCTCGGGGATTGGTTCGTTGATCACGCCGGAAGACATTTATTTGCGGCCGGAGTTGTTGCAGGCGCAGCTCGAATCGCATATGGGGCTGGACCTGGATCAGTTGGGCGCGGTGGACGTGCTGGACGTGGACAATACGCTGGGCGAGATCGAACTGCCCACGCGGCCGACGCTCAGGTTTCATGGGTCGATTCCGGCGCTGACCGAGCAACTGCGCACGCTGATCGCGGCGGAGACGCACATTGTGTTGGCCGCGCCGAACCAGGGCGACGTGGAGCGGCTGGCCACGGTGATGCGCGAGTACCAGATTCCTTACCGGTTGGGCAGCCGGGTTGCGCACGCGGGCAGCGAGACCATGCTGGAGGAAGCGAGTTACATCACCGGCGACATGCGCGTGCCGACGATTGTGCGCACGCCGCTCGCGGCCGGGGTCAGCTTTGGCGAGACGAACCTGATACTTTTCGGGGCCAATGACTTATCCGACGACGCGGATGTGGCGGCCCGTCCGGAGCCCAAGCGGTCGAAGACGGCGGCGTTTGTTTCGGATTTTCGCGATCTCACCATCGGCGATTACGTGGTGCACGTCGAGCACGGCATCGCGCAGTACCAGGGCCTGAAAGAGATTGTGCAGGACGGCTTCGCGGTCGAATTCATGATTCTGGAATTCGCCGAACAGGCCAAGTTATATGTGCCGCTGACGCGGCTGGACCTGATTCAGAAGTACCGCTCAACCGACACGGGGCCTGCGCCGGTTCTGAACAGGCTCGGCTCGCAACAGTGGGCCAAGACCAAGGCGCGTGTCCGCAAGGCCATGGAAGACATGACCGCCGAGCTGCTCAAGTTATATGCCGAGCGGACCACTGCGGAGGGCGTGGCCTTCACCAAGGACAATGCGTTTCAGCGCGAGTTTGAAGACTCGTTCGACTATCGCGAGACAGACGACCAGTTATCGGCGATCCGGGCCATCAAGTACGACATGGAATCGACGCGGCCGATGGACCGGCTGCTCTGCGGCGATGTGGGCTACGGCAAAACGGAAGTGGCCATGCGCGCGGCTTTCAAGGCGGTGCAGGACGGCAAGCAGGTGGCGGTGCTGACGCCTACGACGATTCTGTGCTTCCAACATTTCGAGACCTTCAAAAAGAGGTTCGCACAGTTCCCAATCAACATTGAAATGATCTCGCGCTTTCGCACGGCGAAGGAGCAGAAGGCGATTGTCGAGCGGGTGGAGACAGGCAAGGTGGACATCCTGATCGGCACCCACCGGCTGCTGTCGAAGGACATCAAATTCCAGGATCTAGGCCTGCTGATTGTGGATGAGGAGCAGCGCTTCGGCGTGCGCCACAAGGAGCGGCTGAAGCAGATGCGCAAGCGGATCGATGTGCTCGCCATGAGCGCCACGCCGATTCCGCGCACGCTGCATATGTCGCTGGTGGGGCTGCGCGACATGAGCGTGATCGAGACACCGCCCAAGGATCGCATGGCGATTCAGACGGTGGTGGCCAAGTTCGACGAGAAGATTGTGCGCTCCGCGGTCGAGGTCGAGTTGGAACGCGGCGGGCAGGTCTACTTTGTGCACAACCGCGTGGAGTCGATATACGAGCTGGCCGCGCGGATTCAGGAACTGGTTCCGGCGGCGCGGGTTGCCGTGGGACACGGGCAGATGAGCGAGGCGGAGCTGGAGCGGGTGATGCTGGCCTTCATGCGTCACGAGTACGACGTTCTGGTGGCCACCACCATCATCGAAAACGGTCTCGACATTCCGCTCGCCAATACTATCCTTATCAATCGCGCGGACCGGCACGGGCTCAGCGAGTTATACCAGTTGCGCGGGCGCGTGGGGCGTTCCAACCGGCGTGCTTATGCTTACCTGCTGATTCCACCGGAGCAGGAGCTGACGGATATAGCGCGGAGGCGGTTGGCGGCACTGAAGGAATTCAGCGACCTGGGTGCAGGCTTCAAAATCGCCGCGCTCGATCTGGAGTTGCGCGGCGCGGGGAACATGCTGGGCGGCGAACAGAGCGGGCACATCGAGGCTGTGGGATTCGAGTTATACACCTCGATGCTGGAAGCTACGGTCAAGGAGATGAAGGGCGAGAGCAGCGAGGACCGGCCCGCCATGCAGCTTAACCTGGGAATCGCGCTGCGCATTGACGAGAGTTATGTGCCTGAAGAAAACCAGCGGCTGCGGCTTTACAAGAAGATTGCCGGAACCACCTGCGAGGCGGCCTTGGCCGAGGTGCGCGCAGAGATGGAAGACCGCTATGGTGCGCCGCCCGATGCGACGGTGTTCCTGCTGGAGGCTGCGCTGGTGCGGCTGGAGTGCGAGCGGATCGGCATTGCGCAGATCGACCGCAAGCGCACCGAACTGCACATTCGATTTACCGAGAAAGCAGCCGTCGATCCGCAGCGGTTGATGCGGCTGGTGGCGCGCAATTCAAAGCGCGGCGCGCAGTTCACACCGCAGGGGTTGTTGAAGTATCCTTTGGTTGCCACGCGCTCCGACGAAGTGCTGCTTGAAATTCACGAGCTGATTGCCAACCTGGCCCCCGCGCCGGTGAGTGCTTGAGAACCCAACCTCGACTGAGAGAGGCACAATGAAGAGAGTTATCACGTTGCTTGCGATGGGAGCCTGTATGTCTTCTGCGATCACCGGCTATGCCGCGAATGAAAACTGGAAACAGCAATTCCAGAAGGTCTCCGACGAGTACTTCGATCAGGTGTACTTCCATTACAGCCCCACCGGTGGAACGCTGGTCGGCTATCACCAGTACGACGCGCAACTCGAGGATTACTCGCGCAAGAACATCGACGCCGAGATTGCCGCGCTGAAGGTTTTCGAGAAGCGGATCGAAGCGATTCACCCGGACGATGCCGCTGCGGATTTTGTGCCGCGCAGCGATCGCGAGATGGTGCTGGGAAATATCCGCTCCGCACTGCTGACTCTCGAAACCATTCGTCCCTGGGAGAAGAATGCGGATAACTACTCGGGCACCGCGGCCAATGGCGCGTTTACGCTGATGGAGCGCAAGTTCGCCTCGCCCGACGACCGGCTGCGCTCGCTGATTGCGCGCGAGAAGCAGATGCCCGCGCTATTCGCGGATGCGCGCGTCAACCTGAAAAATCCGCCGCGTGTTTACACCGAGATCGCCATTGAGCAGCTGCCGGACATTGTGGGCTTCTTTGAGCACGATGTGCCGCTGGCCTTTGTTGACGCCAAGGATCAGGCGCTGAAAGCCGAGTTTGCCCAGACCAATGCGGCCGTGATTGCGGCCCTGAACAGTTATCTCGGCTGGTTGAAGACGGATCTTCTTCCGAGGTCGAACGGTGACTTCCGCATCGGCGCGGAGACCTTCTCAAAGAAACTGGAATACGACGAGATGGTGGATCTGCCGCTGGACAAGCTGCTGGAGATTGGCTGGGCCGATCTGCGCAAGAATCAGGCGCACTTCAATCAAATTGCGAAAGAACTGGAGCCGGACAAGGATCCGCGTGCTGTGCTCGTGGAACTGGGAGAGAACCATCCCGCGCCGGACCAGTTGATGAATACCTTCCGCGCCACTTTCGATGGCCTGGTGAGCTTCATTCAAACGCGCCACATTGTCACTATTCCCTCGGACGTCCGGCCCATCCTGGAAGAGACGCCGCCTTTCATGCGCGCTACGACTTCTGCCAGCATGGATACGCCGGGGCCGTTTGAAACGCACGCGACGGAAGCCTACTTCAATGTAACTCTGCCCGATCCCAAGATGACGCCCGCGGAGGTCGAGGGTTTCATGCACTCGTTCAACGTGGGCACGGTGATTTCGACGGCGGTGCACGAGACGTATCCTGGGCATTACATCCAGTTCCTGTGGGTGCCGCAGGCGCCGAGCCGGGTGCGCAAGCTGCTGGGCGCGAGCACCAACGTTGAAGGCTGGGCGCACTACACCGAGCAGATGATGCTCGACGAAGGCTACGGACAGCCCGGAGTGGGCGCCAAGAATGAGCGCGAGTCCAAATTCCTGCGCCTCGGCCAATTGCAAGATGCCCTGCTGCGCAACGCGCGCTTCATCGTGGGAATCCAGATGCACTCCGGCAAAATGAGTTTCGATGAGGCGATCGCGTTTTTCCAGAAGGAAGGCTATCAGTCGAAGGAGTTAGCCACGATGGAGACCAAGCGCGGCACCAGCGATCCAACTTATCTTTATTACACGCTGGGCAAGCTGGAGATCATGAAGCTGCGTGAGGACATGAAGAAGAAACAGGGCGCTGCCTTTTCCTTGGAAGATTTCCATAACAATTTTCTGCGCCAGGGATTCCCGCCCGTAAAAATTGTGCGTGCGGCAATGTTGGGGGATAACTCGCCGACATTGTGAACGGATGGCTCTTCATCTTTCTTGCATGGAATGCTGAATGGATGCGCCAGTAACGGGATGTGCGCGTTCATTCAACGCATACCACGCAAGGTGTAGAGTGGAACCGGGTGTGACCTAGTATGCTGTGAGCGAAAGTTAGAGCGGCGCAAACGTCGCAGCTATTGAAGCGAGGGCACGAAATGAATAAGCCGGTACGCAAGGCGGTCTTTCCTGCAGGCGGTCTGGGAACGCGATTTTTGCCTGCAACCAAGGTGATTCCCAAAGAGATGCTGGCGCTGGTCGACAAGCCCATTATCCAGTATGGCGTGGAAGAAGCGATTGCGTCGGGGATCGAACACATCATCATCATTACCGGCCGCGGCAAGGGCGCGATGGAAGACCACTTCGACACTAGCTTCGAACTGGACGCGAATCTGGAACGGCGGGGCAAGCAGGATTTGCTGGCGGTGTCGCGCGGCGTCTCGGCACTGGCGCGCATCAGTTACGTGCGGCAGAAGGAGCCGCTGGGGCTGGGCCACGCCGTGCTCTGCGCCAAGAACCTGGTGGGCGATGAACCCTTCGCCGTGATGCTGCCCGACGATGTGATCGATGCACCGGTGCCCTGCCTGAAGCAGATGATCGATGTCTTCAATGAGCGGGGCGGATCAGTTCTGGCGACGCAGACCGTGGAAGGGCCGGGCATCAGCGCCTATGGCGTTCTGGCCGGCTCGCAGGATCCCGATAACTGGCGGATCTACAACTGTACCGGCATGGTGGAGAAGCCGAAGTTTGAAGATGCGCCTTCCAAGCAGGCGATCATCGGCCGCTATGTGCTCACGCCGCGAGTCTTCGAGTTACTGGAGCAGACCGAGCCCGGCGCTGGCGGCGAGATTCAACTTACCGACGGGATCAAGGCTCTGCTGAAAGAGGAGAAGGTCTTCGGCTATACCTTTGAAGGCAAGCGCTTCGATGCGGGCGACAAGCTGGGCATGTTACAGGCGACTGTCGAGTTTGCGCTGAAGCGCAGCGATCTGGGTCCGCAGTTTCGCGAGTATCTGAAGGGGCTAACGCTGTAGAAGGCGGAGTTAGCCGCCGCTTCGCGGCAAGTTAGCGGAGTTGGCGGAATTTGCATTTACGCTAGCCC
>Ga0255352_1001226_pt1 | contig 13223 bp, 4 predicted proteins | sample HBST0metaG_FD_189939 | JGI IMG/M metagenome (GOLD analysis project Ga0255352, IMG submission 189939) | Peat soil microbial communities from Stordalen Mire, Sweden - H.B.S.T0 | ecosystem: Environmental > Terrestrial > Soil > Wetlands > Peat | place: Sweden: Norrbotten County, Stordalen Mire...
TCTCGCAGAGGAACGGCTCTTCCGCGCCTGCCGAGGAGAAGTACGCCTCGATTCGCTTGCGCAACTCGGTGGCGTTGACGCGGACAATATTGTCCTGGCTGCGGTCGTAGTTCTGGGGACGGCCGAAAACCTTGGCGCCGATCTCCTGTTCGTGCATCTCCGGGCTGTTCGTCTTAAGGGACTGTTTGCCGACATAGAGCAAAAAATCCCTCAGACGCATCGAGCGGCTGAAGTGCTCACTGGCGGCAATGCGCTCGATCAGCGCCCAACGTTGCTCGGCGCTGGGCTCGTCCTCGCTAGAGATTTCCGGATGGAGCGTAGGAGTGTTCTCTGCGGATTTCATGGTGAGCCCTCATGCATATACCCAGACCGCGAACAAATTCGGTGCTTCTTCAGCACTGCTTTTTGTTTGGCACATAGTTCTAACAGTCTGGCGATGGAACTGTAAAGAAGCTTAAAAGCAAAACGCAGAAAGAGACTTAGCCAAGTCCTAGCGGTTAAGATTCCTTCCCTTGGCGTGTCAATCGTCCTGCCTCTTCCGGTAAATTAACTTGCCAGTCTTTTTGTCTGCTTTGAACAATGCCGAACAATGCTGCAAGGGCCATAGTTTTCAAAGCTTCCCGCAGGGTCCGGTTTTCGGATGCCTGCGGAAGGAGCGCTACCAAGTTTCCACCGTTTCACTCGGAGGTATATCGTGACATGCAGAATCCGTAAATGCACAGCAAACGTATTCAGGCGGTTGTATGCGGCTGGCGTTTTGCTGGCGATTTTTTGTTTTGCCGGTGCGTCCGGTTCGTATGCCCAGCAATATCTGGCGACGATTTCCGGAACGATTAGCGATAGTACGGGAGCCGTGATTCCCGGAGCGAGGGTTACGGCTGAAAATGCTGATACCCACTTTAAAACCACGACCACGACGAACTCGGCCGGCGTGTATGTGACGCCCTTCCTGACGCCTGGAACCTATGCGGTGATCTCCGTGGCAAAGGGCTTTCGTCCTGCTGAGAAGACCGGCATCGTGTTGCACTCCTCGGACAAGGCCATTGCCGACCTTAGCCTCAATGTAGGCACGGAGACGCAGAGCATTCTCATCACGGCGGACCTGCAGGCGCTCGATGCGGGCACCTCTTCGGTTGGCCAGGTTCTTGATAAGGAGGAGATTGTCAACCTGCCCAACATTGGCCGCAACCCTTTTGTGGAAGCGACGCTGGCGGCGGGCACCTACTCGGGCAATTTCGTGACGGGATCCTCAAGCCAATACAACCAGCCGTATAGCGGTACGGCATCGCAGATGCAGATCGGCGGTCTTGGCAACGAGCATCGCCTGGAGTTGAACGGTATGCCGGACGACGCTCCCGAGCGGCTTTCGGCGGTCACTTACACGGACTTCGTTCCTTCGCCCGAAGCGGTGCAGGAGGTGAACACGCAGACGCTGTTGGTCGATGCGCAATACGGCCACTCCGACGGTGCGGTCATCAACACCATTGTGAAGACCGGCCAGAATGAGTTGCACGGCGCAGCCTACTACCTTCTGCAGAATACCGACATGAATGCCAACACCACGCAACGCAAGCAGTCGAGCGTGCAGAGCACCAAGGGCCAGCCTTCGGTGAATCGCTGGCAGCAGCCTGGCTTTGTGGTGGATGGCCCGATCTATATTCCGAAGCTTTACAACGGGCGCGACAAGAGCTTCTTTACCGTGGCATGGGAACGCATCAAGAGCGATTTGCCGAATCCCTACACGGGTTTCATGCCGACCGATGCCATGCGCGCCGGCGATTTTTCTGGTCTTTGCAGTGCATTCAACTCCAACGGTCTCTGCACCAGCGGCTTGCAGATTTACAAGCCGACCGCGGCGATTGACAGCAACAACAATCGCACTTCCTACTTTGCCAATAATGACCTGTCCGCTTCGCTGGATTCGGTGGCCAAGGCGATGGTGAAATTCTTCCCCGAGCCGAATACCACCGCTGGCGGAACCAGCTATAACTACATCTCCGGCGACGACACCATCAAGGATCACTACTGGTCATTCATTACCCGCGTCGATCATAAGCTGACACCGTCACAGACCCTGACGGCTCTGTTCTTTCGCAGCGTGCGTGGTCAGAGCTATCCGGTCCAGGGCTTCCCGCTGGCGGGCATCGGCGGCCCGGGCTATGTCCACTTCCGCAACAATACCGGCGCGTCGATCGAGTGGCTTGATACGATCTCGCCGACGCTGGTGCTCGACAGTCGCCTGGGCTTTGTCTATCATCCGTTCTCGCAGACTTACTATGGCGACAGCTATGACATCACCAACCTTGGATTCACTTCGTCTCTGGCCTCGGCCCTGCCGCGCGAATCGTTTCCTGGCACTTCGTATAGCGGTGGCAATAACAGCTACACGGGCCTGACAAACGGTTATGGAAACTACAGCGAGGCAACGGCGATCGGATGGACCGAAGTGCTGACCAAGCTGGTTGGCAAGCATTCGATCAAAGGCGGCGTCGAGTTCGATGGCCTGCGCTATGACCTGCGGACGCCGGACTCCAACATGGGAAGCTTCAGCTTCAGCAAGAGTTTTACCCAGAAGACTTATCAAAAGAGCGATAGTACTTCCGGCGATCCCATGGCCTCGTTCATGCTGGGCGTGCCCGACAGCGATACCATTGCCTGGAATATTGCTCCGGCCTATCAGCAAGACTACTGGGGCATTTTCATTCACGACGATTGGCGCCTCACCAACAAGATGACGCTGAACATGGGTCTGCGCTGGGATTACGAGGCGCCGATTACCGAGCGCTATAACCAGATGAATGCCGGCTTCTGCACGACCTGCACCAATCCCTTGCAGTCTTCGGTCTCCGGTTTGACGTTGAACGGCGGACTGCAATTTACTTCGGCCAGCAAGCGCCTGCCGTATCATAAGGAACTCAACAACTGGCAGCCCCGCTTTGGCGTCGCCTATCAAGCGAATCATAAGACGGTGGTGCGTGGCGGCTTCGGCATGATCTATATGCCGACCTTTGATTCGCCGGGAAACTCTGGCTTCAGTTCCACCACCGGCTATAGCTCAAGCAATAACGGCTATCAGCCGTCGAACTCACTCAGCAATCCATACCCGAGCGGCATTGTGAAACCCACTGGCTCCACGCTGGGACTTTCCACCATGCTGGGGCAGGGGCTATCGCCCGAGGATGTGAATCATCGCCAGCCGCGGTTGTTCTTCGGAGCGATCGGTTTCGAATATCAATTGCCGAAGAGCGCGGTTGTCGAGATCTCCTACGTCGGCAACGTCAGCCGCCATATGCAGGTAAGCAAGAGCATCGATTCTCTGTCCGCCAGCATGTTTGCTCTGGGAGCGACGGAGCTGAACAGCATGGTTGCCAATCCCATGGCCGGACTGATTTCAAGCAACAGCACCCTGAATGCCGCGACCATTCAGAAATACCGGTTGCTGGTTGCATATCCGGAGTTCAGCGGCGTTACGCTTTATAACCGCCCGCTCGGCTATACCTCGTACAACGCGATGCAGGCCAGCATTCGCAAGCGCTTCAGCGAAGGATTCAGCTTCCAGGCGCATTACACCTGGTCCAAGCAGATGAACGCGACGACGTATCTGAACAGCCAGGATAACTGGGACCAACTCTTCCGTCGCGAGTCTTCGTCGCCGAATCGGTTGTGGAATGTGCTGGGCAGCTACGATATTCCCACGCTGTTCCGCACTCACTACTGGAGCCGGTTCTGGTTGGGAGGCTGGTCGCTGCACGCGATTGTTCGTTCGCACAATGGTTCGCTGCTCGGCTATCCTTCGGCCAGCAGCAATCTGGTGGACCGGATCGCGGGCGTTAGCCTGCGGGGCGGCGGCAACAATCGCGATATGAATCACCAGTTCAACACCTGCTACATCGACACCGATGGCACGACCAAGCCGGGTGGATGGAACACGAATCTGGCCTCGGGATCGTGCGGCTACGGCGATCCGGCCCCGGCCTGGAAGGTTCGGTCGAGCACCTATGCTCTGGCGAGTTACAGCTCTGTCATGCCGGGCATCCGGCAGATGGTCTTTCCTGTGGCGGATGCGTCGCTGTTCAAGAAGTTCGTCCTGCGCAACAAATTCAACTTCGAGTTACGTGGAGAGTTCTTCAACATTGCCAATACGCCGAATTATGGCTCGGCCAATACGGGGCTCTACACAACGGGAACAAGCGGCGGCGCTGGTACTGTAACCTGGAGTCAGGGCAATGATCCTCGCATGGGAGAGGTGACGGCCCGCATTAACTTCTAACTTCCAATCTGCATCGTATGCGGACTTCCGGAAAATTTCGGAAGTCCGCATTTTCAACCATTGCGGCATACGGTCGGTGCTTGCAAGAGAACCAACCGCAGTTTCGCAGCACGAACGATTACGAGGTATTTGCGTGCGAGTTCGCAGAATTTCCGCTGTACTTCGATTTTTTCTTTTTGTAGGTTTGCTCGGTTGGTTTGCGTTTGCCATGCAAGCGCATGGCTCGACGCAAGTTCCTGCTTCGTCTGACGCTGGCCTGCGCGCCGGCTTTGCGCAACCGCCAGAGAGCGCCAGGCCGCGCTGCTACTGGTGGTGGCTGAACGGTAACACGACGGCTGCAGCGATCACGCGCGATCTTGAGGGCATGAAGGCCAAGGGCTTTGCCGGTGCGATTCTTGTCGATGCTGATGGTTCGGGGCTGCAGGGAAATGACGAAGTTGCCGATGGGCCGGCGGTCGGCTCGCCGCAGTGGATCTCGCTTTTTGTGCACGCGCTCGATGTTGCGAAAAGGCTCGGTCTCGAGATCAGCCTGAATGTAACCAGTCGATGGGATGTGGGCATTATCGGTGGACAAACCGTGACGCCGGAAGATGCCATAAAACGGCTGACCTGGTCGCGCGCGCGTGTTGAAGGCGGTGGATTGCGCACCGTGCAACTATCCTCTCCTCGCGTCGAAAATCATTTCTATCGTTCGGTCGTCGTGCTGGCCTATCCGCTGCGTCACGGCGCACCTCTGGCCGGTGCGCAGGGCAGCGGACGCTCGTCGTTGCTCGATTTGGAGTTTAAGACGGCTTCGCGCGAAACCGGATTTTCCATGCCTCGGGCCGAGAGCGTGCTGCGCACGGCAAAAACGGTTGCAGGCGAAGAAGACGCGGCTCTGAACGAGGTCGTGGACCTTACCGCGCAGATGGATCAGAACGGAAAATTGAGTTGGGGCTTTCCCGCGGGCGCATGGGAGATTCTGCGCGTCGGCTATACCGATACCGATAAAAAACTCGTTGACAGCAAGGGTGTCATGCAAGGACTTCCGCTCAATGTGTTGAGCGCGGAGTCCTTCGATCGCTACTGGAAGCAGGCTGTCGAGCCGTTGCTTGCGGCGGCCAAGCCTTATATCGGATCAAGCCTCCGTTCCGTGGTGACCGATAGCTGGGAGGCGGGCGGTGTGAATTGGACCGGAGATTTTCGCGATGAGTTTCGTCGTCGTCGCGGCTACGATCCGTTGCCCTATCTGCCGATTGTCGCGGGCCGCATTTTAACCAGCCGCTCCGCGAGCGAAGAGTTCCTCTTCGATCTTCGGCGCACCGTTGCCGATCTGATTACGGAAAACTATTACGATCATTTTGCCCAACGCGCGCGCGAGGCCGGACTGGGCACACACCCGGAATCAGGTGGTCCGCACGGCGCGCCGATCGATGCGCTCGAAACCTTTCGCAGCGCATCGTTTCCGCAAGCCGAGTTTTGGGCTGACTCCGGCTGGCATCGCGTCCACGATGACGAGCGCTTCTTCGTGAAGGAGGCAGCAAGCGCGGCGCACATCTACGGAAAGAATCTTGTGGCCGCCGAAGGGCCGACCAGCATGAATCGTGATGCGTGGTCCGAGGCGCTGGCGACCAACGTGCAGCCGACACTCGATTACGCCTATACCGAAGGGCTCAATCGCATCTTCTGGCATGAGTTCACCTCGTCGCCCGCGCAGTACGGCAAGCCTGGGCAAGAGTACTTTGCCGGCACGCATCTCAATCCCAATGTGACGTGGTGGGAGCAGGCCGCTCCCTTTTTGCGTTCGCAGAGCCGGGCGCAGTTTTTGTTGCAGCAGGGCAGGCCGGTCGGCGATTTGCTCTACTACTACGGGGAGCAGGTTCCGAACTTCGTGCGCCCGAAGAACGATGATCCGGCGCATCTGTTGCCGGGCTACGACTACGATGTCGTCAATGAAGACGCGCTTCTGCATCGCCTGCGTCGCAACGGCTCACAGATTGAAACGCCCGAGGGCGTTGCTTATCGTGCGTTGGCGCTACCGGCTTCGCAGCATACTTCCTTTGCTGCGCTGCAATGGATGGCGCGCTATGTCGAGCAGGGCGGCATCGTGATTGGCCTGGAGCCGAAGGCGCCGCTCGGGCTTCTCTCCGACGATCAGCTTGCCGCATACCGTCATGTTGCCGATGCGTTGTGGGGCGGTTGCCGAAACGGAGAGGCGGAAGCGCACTACGGCAAGGGAACGGTTGCGTGTACGGATCGCGCGCACCTGGCATTCACGCATCTTGGCATCGAGCCAGATTTTTCTTTTGTGCTGGCGCAAAAAAACATGCAGTCGGGGGATGCGCCTGAGTTTGATTTCGTGCATCGCCGCACGGAGACGGCAGATATCTACTTTGTGCGTAACACGCGCTCTTCGGAGGTGAAGGCAACGCTCTCCTTCCGTGTGCAGGGCCGCGCGCCGGAGCTTTGGTCGCCAGACACGGGTGCGACGACCGATGCCGTGCTTTACGCAACCGCCGACGGACGCACCGAGTTGCCGCTTGCCTTTCCTGCACATGGATCGGTCTTCGTTGTCTTCGCGCATTCTGAGACAAAGCACCTGATCCATCTCGAACGGGAGGGCGTCGAAGTGTATCCCGGTATTCATCCGGGCGGAGATGTTTTTGCCAGCGAGAACGAGTTGATGACTTCCGCGGCTGGAAGTTATCGCGCGACGGACTCCGACGGACGCGTGCACAATGTTACCGTGCAGCCTGCCATTCTCGATACCGAGAAAAATTCTCGCTGGACGCTGTCATTCCCGAGTGGATGGGGCGCACCGGCTTCGGTTCCTGTTGGGCGCTTTGCCTCTTGGACCGAATCGGCCGATCCCGGCGTGCGCTATTTTTCCGGTGCCGCGACCTATCGTGCGACGCTGCACCTTTCGGACGCGCAGCGTGGGCAGCTTTGGCTCGAACTGGGTTCCGTGCGCGAGATCGCCACGGTGCGCGTGAATGGCCGCGAGGCCGGCACGCAGTGGCGCGCGCCCTATGCCGTGCGCCTCGATGGGCTAGTGCATGCGGGCGAAAATACGGTTGAGATTGAAGTCGCGAATCTGTGGCCGAACCGATTGATCGGCGACTTGCAGTCGTCCACGGCGAAGTCCTTCACGCAGACAAACGTTCATGCCTATCGCAAGGATTCGCCGCTGCTGCCTTCGGGCATTCTCGCGCCGGTTCTAGTGCGGGGAGCTAGCGTTCTGCGCTGGCGTTAAAGCTCGCATAGTTGATTGTTCCCAGCTTGGCGATGGCCTGCTGCAGTGTTTCGACGCGCTTGCAGAAGGCGAAGCGCACCTGTTGCGCGCCGCGCTTCGGATCGCGATAGAAGCTTGAGCCGGGCACGGCAGCCACGCCCACCTCGCGCACCAAGTGCTCGGCGAATTTGCGGTCGTCGGCAAAACCAAAGGTCGCGATGTTGGTCATGATGTAGTAGGCGCCCTGCGGCTTATAGGCCGTGAAGTCCGCCTTGCGCAACGCCGCAAGCAGCAGGTCGCGCCGCTCGGCGTATTTTTCGGCGAGTTGCTGATAATAGCTTTCCGGCAGCGCCAGCGCGACGGCGCCAGCGGCCTGCAGGGGAGCGGCCGCACCCACTGTCAAAAAGTCATGTACCTTGCGAATGGCCGCGGTCAGCTCCGGCGGCGCAATCGCCCAGCCCACGCGCCAGCCGGTAACGCTGTAGCTCTTCGAAAGGCTGTTGATGGTCACCGTCCGCTCGCGCATGCCGTCGATTGTCACCGGCGCAATGTGCTCGGCCTCGTCGTAGAGAATGTGCTCGTAAATCTCGTCGGTGATGGCCAGCGTGTCGAACTCCACGCAGAGGTCGCGGATCTGTTCAAGCTCCGTGCACGTGAAGACCTTGCCGGTGGGATTGTGCGGGGTGTTGAGCAGAATGGCGCGGGTTTTTTTGTTGAAAGCCGCGCGCAACTCGTCGGCGTTGAAGCGCCACTCGCCGTCTTCCTGCTGGGGCGGATAGAGAGTGACGTAGCGCGGCGTGGCGCCGGAGAGAATGGCGTCGGGCCCGTAGTTTTCGTAGAACGGCTCGAAGACGATCACCTCGTCGCCGGGATCGACCAGAGCCAACTGCGTCGCGATCATGGCTTCGGTCGATCCGCAACAGACGGTGATCTCGCGCTCCGGGTCAATCTCGATGCCCTGCCGCTGCGCGAATTTGTCGGCAACCGCGCGGCGAAAATCCTTCGCGCCCCAGGTGATGGCGTATTGGTTCACGTCGTCGGCAATGGCCTGCTGCGCGGCGCGTTTGATCCGCTCGGGCGCGGGAAAATCGGGAAAGCCCTGGGCTAGATTCACCGCGCCATATTGCACGGCCTGGCGGGTCATCTCGCGAATCACCGATTCGGTAAACTGTGCGGCTTTTTCGCTCACGCGCGGAGCGATGATTGCTTCTCCAAGAATGGCCATGCGTAATTCTTTCCTGCTGCCGCGTGCGGCGGAAATTTGGAGCACCAGGTGGGAATTGAACCCACGAATACAGGTTTTGCAGACCTGCGCGTTAGCCACTTCGCCACTGGTGCCGGCTCACTTCGCCGTGTGCGTTTGGTGCAGACAGGCTGCACGCAACGGCGGTCGAGAAAAACTTTTGGAGCACCAGGCGGGAATTGAACCCGCGAATGCAGGTTTTGCAGACCTGCGCGTTAGCCACTTCGCCACTGATGCTCATGCCGTAAAAACATAAAACCCACCGCGCTCTCAAGCGGGTGGGTCGTTGGGAAACCGGATTCTTGCTTCGAATCAGCCCAGCAGACACGCCCGCGCAGCGCAGCCTTGACAGCAGCAGCAACACATCGCGGAGGTCGTCATCGGGTTCTTCAAATCCAGTTCCTCGTAGGTCTGCTCGGCAGACTCTATGTTGAAAGCAACATTAGAGAAGCGACAAGTATTTGTCAAGTCCAAGCTTGGAGGAGGAGGGGGGCAGAGCATGGATGCCCCGAAACCATGCTGGAAGTGACAGGGATTTCGCCGCGGGTCTTTGATTGCCCCAAGCAAGACCTGCCCGCGCCTAAAGGCAGAGAATCTCTGCTGCCTTCTTCAGAAACATAAATGTGCCTGCTCCTTCCCGATGAAAACCGAGGAGCAGTCTCTGGGAAATCCCAATGCGATTCTCCCGTAGAAATGGCGCTTTGTCCCACATCGTGCGGATTATCTTTAAAATGCGAATCTTCATTGGACTGTTTCGGGCGGGAAGGCCGGAAGATATTTGGATTCAGAACTTGCGGCCGGATCACCGTGGTATCCGCCGATATATTTTTCGATTCTCGAATTATCTTATTGAAAGATAAAGGGAATAAAAATTATCGATTAGCGGATCTTTTACTGTATCAGTCCCAAAAAATCCATCTTCGATGGTGATCGCTGTCACTGTTCCGCTCTCAGAAATCGCCCTACACTCGATATGAAAATATCGATATGGCCTTATCGCTAAGGCTTGATCGTTTGAGACTGGTGAGACAACCCGAGCGAATGGAGGAACCGGAGCCCCGGCTCATCCACGGTCGGCCCAGGAGGAGCAAAGGAGCCTATGACGAATCTCGAAGCGCTTGTTGCGATGAATGAGGAACAGAAAAACCGGGTGACCACCGCCGAAGAGCTGAACGCTCTGGTGACACGAGTCAAGGCTGCTCAACAGAAGTACGCGACCTTCACGCAGGAGAAGGTCGATCACATCTTCCGTTGCGCCGCACTGGCAGCCTCTGATGCCCGCATCCCCCTGGCACAGCTCGCCGTGAAGGAAACCGGCATGGGTGTGGTCGAGGACAAGGTCATCAAGAACCACTTCGCCTCCGAGTACATCTACAACAAGTACAAGGACGAGAAGACCTGCGGCATTATTGCCGAGGACGACGAGGCCGGCACGATCACCATCGCCGAGCCGATGGGCATCATCTGCGGCATTATTCCGACCACCAATCCGACCTCGACGGCGATCTTCAAGACGCTGTGCAGCCTGAAGACGCGCAACGGCATCATCATCAGCCCGCACCCGCGCGCCAAAAAGTGCACCTGCGCGGCGGCTCGCCTGGTGCTGGAGGCGGCTGTTGCCGCTGGCGCTCCCGAGGATCTGATCGGCTGGATCAGCGATCCGACCATTGAGCTGTCCAACCAGTTGATGAGCCACAAGGACATCAAGCTGATTCTGGCCACGGGTGGACCGGGCATGGTTCACGCGGCCTATTCGTCGGGCACGCCAGCCATTGGCGTCGGTTCGGGCAACGTTCCGGTGGTCATCGATGAGACGGCTGACCTCAAGCGGGCGGTGGCTTCGGTGCTGATGTCGAAGACCTTCGACAACGGCATGATCTGCGCCTCCGAGCAGGCCGTGGTGGTGGTCGATTCCGTCTATGACACGGTTCGCGACCGCTTTGCCTCGCACGGCGCCTACATGCTGAAGGGCAAGGATCTGGATGCGGTGCGCGCTCTGATTCTGACGCCTGCCGGTTCCGTCAATCCGAAGATCGTCGGTCAGTCGGCGACGACCATCGCCGAGATCGCGGGCATTCAGGTTCCCTCCACGACCAAGGTTCTGATGGGCGAGGTCACCGATGCGCTGGTCAGCGAGCCGTTCGCGCACGAAAAGCTGTCGACGATTCTTGCTCTCTATCGCGCCAAGGACTTCAAGGCTGCGGTGGATATGGCGGCCAAGCTGGTGGCGCTCGGCGGCATCGGCCACTCTTCGGCGCTCTACACCGACCAGGATGCGCAGAAGGATCGCGTGGCCTACTTCGGCGAGCAGATGAAGACCTCGCGCATTCTCATCAACACGCCGTCCTCGTTCGGCGGCATCGGCGATCTGTACAACTTCAGCCTGTCGCCGAGCCTGACGCTGGGCTGCGGCAGTTGGGGTGGCAACTCGGTTTCGGAGAACGTGGGGCCGAAGCACTTGATCAACAAAAAGACTGTCGCGAAGAGAGAAGAGAATATGCTGTGGCATCGTTTGCCGAGTCAGATTTACTTCCGCCGTGGCTGCATTGGCGAGGCATTCAAGGAGCTTGCCGGTAAGAAGCGTGCCCTGCTGGTCACGGATGGTTTCCTGTTCAGCTCCGGCATGGCCGACACCGTCATTGCCCAGTTGGAGAAGACGGGCCTTGAGGTCCAAACCTTCTATCAGGTGAAGGCCGATCCGAACCTGTCGACGGTGCGCAAGTGCCTGGAGGCGGCCAACGCTTTCCAGCCCGATGTGATCGTTGCCCTCGGCGGCGGTTCGCCGATGGATGCGGCCAAGATCACCTGGATCATGTACGAGCATCCGGAGGTGGACTTCGAGGATCTGGCCATGCGCTTCATGGACATTCGCAAGCGCATCTACAAGTTCCCGAAGATGGGCGTCAAGGCGATGATGGTCGCGATTCCGACCACCTCGGGCACCGGCTCGGAAGTGACGCCGTTTGCCGTCGTCACCGATGACGCGACCGGCAAGAAGTACCCGATTGCCGACTACGCGCTGACGCCGAACATGGCCATCATCGATGCGAATCTGGTGATGAACATGCCGAAGTCGCTGACGGCCTTCGGTGGCGTCGACGCCGTCGTCCACGCACTTGAGGCTTATGTCTCGATCATGGCCAACGAGTTCAGCGATGGCCAGGCGTTGCAGGCTCTCAAGCTGCTCAAGGAATATCTGCCCTCCTCCTACAAGAACGGCGCGGCCGATCCAATTGCGCGCGAAAAGGTGCACTACGGCGCGACGCTGGCCGGCATTGCCTTCGCCAACGCCTTCCTGGGCGCCTGCCACTCGATTGCGCACAAGATCGGCGCGGCCTATCACCTGCCGCACGGGCTGGCGAATGCGCTGCTGATCACCAACATCATTCGCTTCAACGCCAATGACAACCCGACCAAACAGGCGGCCTTCTCGCAGTATGACCGTCCGAAGGCCAAGTGCCGCTACGCCGAGATTGCGCAGTTCCTCGGTCTGGGCGGAGCGACGACCGACGAGAGCGTGGCCAACCTGATTGCCTGGGTCGAGGACCTGAAGAAGCAGGTCGAGATTCCGGCCAGCATCAAGGAAGCCGGCGTCAGCGAGGCGCTCTTCCTGTCCACGCTCGATGCGGTCTCCGTCGATGCCTTCGATGACCAGTGCACGGGCGCCAATCCGCGCTATCCGCTGATCAAGGAGCTGCGCGCCGTCCTAGAGGACAGCTACTACGGCCGTCCTTTTGTGGAATTGACCGAACGGGATCAGGCCTCCGCCTCCTCCGCCAAGACCGCCCACAAGGCGAAGGTCGTGGCCAAGATTGAGGTGAAGGTTCTGGAGCCGTCCGGCGTCAAGTAGGTCTCCGGCGGGGCGGGGGTGCGGCTGGCTGGCCTGCTTTCCGCCCTGCCAGGGGATCGAACTGCCCGCAGGGGCAGGCGCGTTTGCTAAACGGCTCGCGCCTGCCCACGGGCCTTTTTTTGTGCCTGAAATAGGGTATTGTTTATTCAGGATGTGAAGAAAATCACAGACAGAATAAAGATAATGCTCTCTGTGCCGCATAATGGGACTCAGTCTTAAAAAGCCCGCAGTCCCTCTATAATTAGATAGGTTTAAAGCGTAGATTTTTGACGGCAATTGATATTCAGGACTTGGGTTTGTAGTACGGAAACAAGGTTTTTCGATACGAGGGTTGTCATGAACGTCACTTCTGGAGCTTTGATCCTTTGGGCTCTGCTGCCGCTTGCTGCAGGCATTGTTCTGCAGTTGCTTGCGGCCAAGCTTCTTTCTTCGCGGGCCAAGGGCGTATTGGCACTGCTGTGTAGCCTCCCGACTCTGGTGGCCGTGATTGCGGCCTTCGTTCAGATTCGTGCCACTGGCGCTGCTTTGGAGTGGAACGCCACCGGCTGGGACGGCCCGCTTGCGCTGGTCTTTCACGTCGACTCCCTCAGCCTGATGTTTGCCGCGATGGGCTCCGTTCTCGGCGCCATTGTCTTGCTGTATTCCATCG
>Ga0255352_1001234_pt1 | contig 13170 bp, 7 predicted proteins | sample HBST0metaG_FD_189939 | JGI IMG/M metagenome (GOLD analysis project Ga0255352, IMG submission 189939) | Peat soil microbial communities from Stordalen Mire, Sweden - H.B.S.T0 | ecosystem: Environmental > Terrestrial > Soil > Wetlands > Peat | place: Sweden: Norrbotten County, Stordalen Mire...
GTTCGGCCTACGACTTCATGCGCAACACGGCCTTCGACAGTTGGCAGTTTTTGACCAAGGGCTCGACCTATACCAAGTCCGACGGCACCACGGCGCGGGTGCCGAAGCCGGCCGAGCATCAGACCGAGGCTGGCGTCACCTTTGGCGGTCCGATCATGAAGAACAAGATGTTCTTCTTTGTGTCGGGTGAAATCTACCGGTATACGGCGCACGAAAGCCCGACGTGGATGACGGTTCCGACGACGAAGATGCGTGGCGGTGACTTCAGCGAGCTGAGCTGGCCGATCTATGACCCGACCACGCAGACCATCAACGCCAAGGGCTATTACACGGCCACGCCGTTTACCAGCAACTACATTCCGAGTAGCGAGCGTTCCTCGATCGCGCAGGCGATGATGAATTTTCTGCCGACTCCGACCAACAGCGCGGTTTCCAACAACTACCTGTCGAATACGACGACGGGCAACTCCAACTACGAAATGACGCTGCGCTATGACTGGACGCTGACGCCCAAGCAGCGTATCTCGGTGCTGGGCAATGTCGGCAAGAAGGGCTACATCGGCTACGATCTGGGGGCCGACGCGGTTCTGCCGGCGCCGTTCACCGATGGCAACATCGTGTCGCAGTTCATGGATTCGGGCATTTTCGAACACACCTACATCTTCACGTCGAACCTGGTAAACCAGGCCAAGGCCGGTTACATCCGCATGGATGCGCCGGTGAAGGCTTCGGCCCAAAAATCAAACTGGGCGGCTTCGGCGCTCGGCATTGGCAATCTGCCTACGGGCCAGGCCTCGACGACCTTCCCGGGTGTGACCTTCAGCGGTGGCCAGTATACGCAGAGCACGTGGTATAGCGAGCCTGCATATTCCAGCACCAATGACATGTTCTCCTTCCATGACGATCTGTCGTGGGTACGCGGCCGGCACATGGTCACGGCCGGCTTCGATCTGCAGTTTGTGGAAAAGAACTACTCAAGCTTCAATACGCAGACGGCTCCGATGAGCTTTACGGTGAGCCGCGCGGCGACGGCTGGCTTTGCCGGCACGAAGGTCAACACCACCACGTTGACCACGCAGTCGGGTGACCCGGTGGCCAGCCTTTTGATGGGCGCCATCGATTCGAGCAGCGTAACACTGCAGAACTTCTCGACTCTGGGACTTCGCCAGCATCCGTTCTCGCCTTACGTGCAGGATGACTGGAAGATTCGTCCGGATTTGACCCTGAACTTTGGCTTGCGCTGGGATCTGATTCAGCCGGTAACGGAAACGCTGGACCGCGGTTCGTATATGGACCCGACGGCGACCAATCCGGCGACCAGCAACCTAGGCGCGATTGCGTATCTGGGCGGTGCCAACGGTCACTCGGCCGCGCACACCTACCATGCCAACTGGGCTCCGCGCGTGGGCTTTGCCTACTCGGCGACCCCGACCACCGCGATCAGCGGTTCGTTCGGCATCAACTATAGCCGTAGCGGTGCCCTGCAGATTGGCGCCACTTCGGGCACGACGGGCCTGACCAAGAAGACCAGCTTTGCCGATTCGCTTGGCGGTGAGCAGCCGGCCTTCTACCTGAACCCGAACCTGGGCAACTCGTCTCTGCCGACCTACGCCACGGCCTTTACCAAGTCGGCCTCGGAGAATGCCGGTAACTACTACAACGCAAGCACCAGCTCTTATGTGACGGCCAGCGGCGTCACGATGGCCAATGCTTATCGCGGCAGCCGTCCTCCGACGGTTTACAACTGGAACTTCGGCGTGCAGCACGCGCTGAACAGCAAGATGTCGTTCACGCTGACCTATGCGGCCAGCATCTCGCACTTCCTGACCAGCAGCGCCTCCAGCGGCGTCAACTACCTGGATCCGAAGTACTTGGTCATCGGCCAGTATCTGGGCCAGTTGGCCAGCAATTCGACGGCTCTGACCGAGGCGAAGTCTCGCTACTCCGGCCTCGCCGGTTCGAATACCTATTCGAGCTTCGGTGGTAGCAATGCCTACATCACGCAGATGTTGCGCGCTTATCCGCAGTACTCGAGCGTGTCCGCGGCCTGGTATGGCGCGGCGAATGCCGACTATCATGCTCTGCAAGCCACCTTCGATCAGCGCAGTTGGCATGACTTCTCTTACTCCGCGAACTTTACCTGGAGCAAGACGATGGACAACACCGGCAGCGTTCGCGCCGTCGGTCTGATTCCGGCCGCGGTGTGGGACGGTGGCAAGGACATCCAGGCTTCCAAGCTGGAGCACTCGGTCAGCGTCTACGACCAGCCGATGGTCTTCCACTTCTACGGCCAGTACAAGCTGCCCTTCGGCGCCAACAAGATCGGTTCGAACAGCAAGTTGGTTCGTGCTGGCGCTGGCGGATGGCAGGTCTCCTGGATCTACGGCATGGCTTCGGGCCGTCCGTTGACGATTGGCACCACGAGCAGCGTTTGCACCACCTCTGGTCAGGGCACCTGCTTCCCCAGCTATAACCCGAACTTTACCGGCGGCATTCGCAAGAACGGCCGGTATGGTCACGGTTATCTGGCGAACATGACCACCGCGACGGCGCCGCGTTATATCAATTCGGATGGATTTGCCGCGCCCTCCGGTTACCATCTGGGCAATACGGCGCGTTCCGCTCCGTACGGCCTGCGCAGCGATCACATCACCAACCTCAGCATGGGCATCTTGCGGACCTTCGACATCTCAAAGCAACGGAACGTGAAGTTCACCTTCCGCGCCGAGGTCTTTAACCTGACCAATCACACGGAATGGTCGGTCAACAGCACCTATCCCTGCTCGGGGAATGGCACGGATTATGGTGTGGGCGGCGGCACCTGCACGGTGGAGGGTAGCTCGTACTCCTTCGGTCAGGTTTCTTCGCAGTCGAACACCCCGCGTGATTGGCAGTTCTCAGGCAAGCTCTTCTTTTAACTGCATCGTCCGGAGACGCGAAGGCGTCTCTTGATGATTCCTCGACAGCCGCCCTTCGGGGCGGCTGCTTTTTTTTTGCGAGGGCGGCGCGCGCGGAGTTGTTCGCGGCAGCCTCGGGGAATGGTTCGATTTCTTATCGCGGCCAATTCTGCGGGTGAACGCTCCCCCGTTGCATACGGGATTTGGGCTGTGGCTCAGGTCTGTTCAGGCATCTGACAAGTAGGAAGACCACGCAGTTTTGTAAAAGGGCACGACTTGAGTCGTGCCGAAAAAAGCTAGTAAAATTGCGGGTTTCAGCCCTTGATGGATATCCCTGGCGCTTGAACTTGCAAGATGGGATAGGCAGCCCTCGCAAGAGGGCAAGGAGCCAATGCGTGTATCGCTCGGTTGGATAGGGCTGGCAGAGAACGCGGAGATGACGATGGCCGTTGCTTTGAAATGGAAGAGCTAGATTCTGTTTTTCTGTTCCAGTTTCACGTCGTTGTGGCGCAGCACGATGACGATGCCGAGCGAGCTCAACACGCTGAGGAGCGCGAAGAGAAAGACGCTCGCGTAACCGAAGGCACCGATGATGGCGCCGGCCACCGGACCGACCAGAAAGAAGCTGACATCGGAGAAGGCCGTGTAGACGCCGAGCGCCGTGCCGCGGTTCTGTTCGGTGACGCGCTTGACCGCCTCGACGCCGATGGCCGGAAAGACCAGCGAAAAACCGAAGCCGGCAAAAAAGGCGCCCGTCAGCGCCATCGAGGGATGGACCGCCTGCCAGAGCAGGAACATGCCAACCGCGACGATGGAAAGGCTGACGATGGCCATTTGAAAGCCGCCGAAGCGCTCGATGGTTTGGATGAACAGCAGCCGGACCAGGATGAAGGCAACGCCGAACGAGGTCAGGCAGAGTGCTGCTCCGGGCCAGTGGCGGCTGGCATAGAACAGGGTGATGAAGGTGGCTAGCACCGAGTAGCAAACGCCGCCAAGAGCCAGCGCCATGCCGTGCGGAGCGACCTTGCCCATGACATTCGCGAAAGGCAGATGCTCGCCCGGCATGACCGGCACGGATGCCTTGCGCGAGGCCATCAACAGGCTTACGGCGCCGATCAGAATCGTGAGCGCGCCGAGCGACCAGAGGCCCCAGAGCTGGTCGATCACAACGCCGAGCGGGGCGGCGATGGCCATGGCGCCATAGGTGCTGACGCCGTTGAAGCCGATGACGCGGGCCGTGTTCTCCGGGCCGGCGGCGGTGATGCCCCACAGGGTTGAACCGGTGGAACCGAGGCTTTCGCCGATGCCCAGCGTCAGGCGGCTCAGGATCAGCACCGTGAAGCCCAGCCAGTGAATCGACAGAAGCAGCCCGGCGGCCACCAGCAGTACGCCGCTCATGGTGCAGGCGGCCATGCCCCACTCGACGGCGACCTTGGCGCCCATGCGGTCGCTGATGCGTCCTGCCCAGGGGCGGCTGGCGAGGGTGGCAATGTATTGCGTGCTGACCACCAGGCCGGCCAGCATCGCGCTGTAGCCCATCTTCAAATGCACATAGGGCGGCAGCACGGCCAGCGGAAGGCCGATCGACATATAGCAGACGAAGGTGAAGTAGACGTAGCCGATGATCTGCCAGGTGCTTGTTTGCGGCGTTGCGCTTTGTCTTTGATCCAGAGCAGATTCGGACATAGTGGAAGAGGACCTGTTTCTCGTAAAGTGGTCAGTCCACAGTATACCGGAGGCGTGTTTGTTCTGCGGAGAGGTCTGGCCAGGCAGGGTGCCGAGGGGCGGCAGCAGTGCCTGTTTCGGTCTGCAATAGACTGGAGAGGTGGCGGAGTTTGCAATCGAAAATTTCGGATGCCGTGCGGCGCGGGCCGACGGCGAGGCGATCGGCGCGCACCTGCGCTTGGCGGGGCACTGTGCGCAGCCGAGTACGGATGCCGATGTGGTGATCGTCAATACCTGCAGCGTGACGGCCGAGGCCGATCGTGCGGCGCGGGCCTTCATCCGTCGCACGCATCGCAGAAATCCGCGGGCCAAAATTGTGGTGACGGGCTGCTATGCGCAGCGCGCGCCCGAGGAACTGACAGGGATTGAAGGCGTGGTCGCCGTCATCGGCAACAGCCACAAGGCGCTGGCGCCGGAGCTGGTCGCGGAGCTGCTGGCTGGCCGCGCGGCCGCGATTCCCTCCCTGGTGCAGATTGCGCCGGTAACGGCCGCATCTGATTTGCCGAGCCGTCATCCTTTGCACGCACTAAGGGCCGCGCCAGCGGCGTCTGCCCCACCGCAGGTGGTTAGGGTGGCCCCACCGCAGGTGGCGCAGGGGGAGCAGGTGGTGGTCTATGTCGATGAGGCCTTCGCGCACTCGTTCCTCGCGGAGGAGCAGGTCGCGCCCGGCGAACAGACCCGGCCCAATCTCAAGATTCAGGAGGGCTGCGGCAATCGCTGCACCTTCTGCGTGATTCCCGCGACGCGTGGACCTTCGCGCAGTCTTGCCGCCGCGTTCGTGTTGCGGCAGGTGGAAGGCTTTGTCGCCGCCGGTGGCAACGAACTGGTTTTTTCCGGCATCAATCTGGGCCGCTGGGGACGCGACCTCGCTCGGAAGGAAACGCTCGCCGGCCTGCTCCGCCGCATCTTCGCGGAGACGGCGCTGCCTCTGCTGCGTCTCAGCTCTGTTGAGCCGATGGACTGGGACGAGGATCTGATCGCGCTGGTGGCCGAAGAGGGTGGACGGCGGCTGGCGCGCCATGCGCATCTGCCCCTGCAGTCCGGCTCGGATGCCGTGCTGCGCCGGATGCATCGGCGCTACCGGCCATGGCACTATGCCGACAAGGTCGCTGCGCTGGTGCGCGCCGCCGGTCCCGCGCTGACCCTGGGCGCCGACGTGATGGTGGGTTTTCCCGGCGAGACCGAGGCCGAGTTTCTGGAGACGGTCGCGCTGATTCGCGCGCTGCCCTTCGGCTATCTGCACCTGTTCCCCTTTTCGCCACGCCCCGGCACTCCCGGCGAGGCATTGCATGCAGCAGAACCTGTCAGCGCACAGACGACCGAAGAACGCATGTCCACATTACGTGCCCTCGATGCCGAAAAGCGGATCGAGCACCGGCGGCGGTTCCTCGGGCAGACGCTTCCGGTTCTCACTCTGCACACGCCGAAGGCCATGATCGCGCGCGGCCACACGGCGGCGCTCACGGAGAACTTTCTTCCCGTAGAAATGGACGGCGTGCTGCCCTCCAACCGGATGCTGCGTTTGGCCATTACCAGAATCACGGCGGCGGGCGATCTGGAAGGAAAGGGGCTGGGGTGAGAAAGCAGGGAACAGAGGCAAAGGGAAGGGACGATGCGGGAATTTTCCTCTCCATTTTTCATCTGATTTTACGGACAGATCCTTGACAGGTCTGCAAGAATCGGCTCGATGAAACATTTTCGCCTGCTGTTTTCTCTCGTTGCCGTCCTGGGCTTTGTCGCCCCCGCTGTTGCGCAGACCGCGCACAAAACCGAAAACGTGATCGTGGTGATGATCGACGGAACGCGCTGGCAGGAGATCTTCCACGGCGCGGACGACACGCTGTTGCAATCGCAGGGACCGGCGGCGCTCGGCGACTTCAAGCCTCTGAACGCCGCCGCTACTGCGCACTATGGTCAGGGCACGCCGGCCGAGCGCCGCGCCGCTCTGCTGCCGTTCCTCTGGTCGACCGTAGCGCATGAGGGCCAGCTCTACGGCAATCGCGACCTTGGCTCGGACTCGCATGTGACCAACGGGCTGAACTTCAGCTACCCGGGCTACAGCGAGACGCTGACCGGCATCGCCGACCCGCGTGTGCATTCAAATGACAACGTGCCGAACCCGAACGCGACCGTCTTTACCTGGCTGAACCAAAAGCCCGCGTTTGCCGGCAAGGTCGCGGCCTTTGGCGCCTGGGCGGCCTTCCAGGGCATCTTCAACGACAAGAACTGCGGCTTTCTGGTCAATGCCGGCTGGGACCCGCTGACGACGATTCCAGCCACGCCCGAACTGGCGCTGCTGAACAAGCTGAAGGCCGAAACGCCGCACGTATGGGACGACGAGCCCTTCGACGCGCTCCCCTTCCATACGGCTGTCGAATACATGAAGGCCGAGAAGCCGCGCGTGCTCTTCGTGGGCCTGGGCGAAACCGACGACTGGGCGCATTCCGGCTCTTATCCCTTCTATCTGGACGCGGCGCATCTGGCTGACAGCTACCTGCGCGAGATTTGGGAACTGGCGCAGTCGATGCCCGAGTACAAGGACAAGACCACGCTGATCGTGCTGCCGGATCACGGCCGCGGCGAGGGGCCGCTGTGGACCTCGCACGGTGAGAAGATTGCTCCAGCGCGCCAAACCTGGATGGCCTTTCTCGGGCCGGATACCGCGCCGACCGGCGAGCAGGGCAAGGGCACGGTGGTGACCGAGAGCCAGATTGCGGCGACGGTGGCTGCGCTGCTCGGCGAGGACTATCCTGCGGCGGTGCCCAGGGCTGGCGAGCCGATCCGGGCCGTGCTCGGCAAATAATGGCCCGAGTTGGTGCTTTGGCACCCTGGGGCGCAAAAAGAGGAGAAATTGGCAGAAACCGCTGCTCCGGCCAGGCCGGGCCAATGTTATACTCAGGGTGCGCCATAGGAGTGCCGCATCGCGCCGGGAGGCAGCCGGAGGCGGCTCCAGGTGACTAGTGGAGGAAAACCATCGCTTTCGACAAACGTTCGGCCAAGTCTTTTGTTCGCATCAATGAACGCATCCGTGCACGCGAAATCCGCGTAATCGACGAAAATAGTGTGCAGATGGGCATTCTGCCGCCCTACGAAGCTCTGAAGATCGCCCGCGAGCGCGGGCTGGATCTGGTTGAAGTTTCGCCCAACGCCGTGCCGCCGGTCTGCCGCATTCAAGATTACGGCCGCTTCCTCTACGAGAAGGAAAAGAGTGAGCGTGCCGCTAAAAAGAATCAGAAGGTCATCACCCTCAAGGAAGTCAAGTTCTCGGTGACCGTCGACGAGCATGACTATGTGACCAAGAAAAACAAGGCAGTCAAGTTTCTGCTTGGTGGCGACAAGGTGAAGGCCAGCCTGCGTTTTCGCGGCCGTCAGATGGCGCATCGCGACCTGGGTTACAACATCATCAACCGGCTGATTATGGACATTGGCGAATCCGGTTTGGTCGAGTTCATGCCGCGCATGGAAGGCAACACGCTCCACGCGATTCTGGCACCGGCCAAGAAGGAAATGCCCAAGCCGAAGCCGGTTCAGGCCGCTCCGCAGCAGCCACAGCCGAGGCCCGCGCCGGTTGCTCCGCAGCAGCCGGTTGCTGCCGCGCCGGAGCCGAACGCGCCCCAGGCATAAGCTCTCAGAATTTTTTGAAAAGGCCGCTCGAATGAGCGGCCTTTTGCGTGTGCGGTGAAGCATGTGCGGGAAACGATTACCTGAACAAGTGTCGCAAAATGAGACTCAATAGAAACCATTTAAGCAAGCTTGTCGATTCAACACATATAGAAGGAAGTTTTGGAGAGAAGTCTTGAGTAACAGCAAGGAAAGCGTACAATCTGGGGCAATGGTGAACAAGCCCCGGAAGAAAACGCTCAATCGTCGCGCCGCTGTCAGCATCCGTGATGTAGCCAAGCGCGCCCGCGTTTCGATCGCCACGGTTTCGCGTGTCGTCAATCGCATCTCCACGGTTGATCCGGATTTGGCCAAGCGCGTCTGGAAGGCGGTCGATGAGATCGGTTATGTACCCAATCCGCAGGCGCGCGCGCTGGTCTCCGGGCACAGCAAGATTCTTGGTCTGATCGTTTCGGAGATTACCAATCCCTTCTTCCCCGAGATCATTCAGGAGTTTGACAACCTGGCCGTGGCGCAGGGCTACGAGGTGATGGTCGGTTCGACGAGTTACGATCCGGTGCGCACCGAGTCGGTGGTGCGGCGCATGTTGCAGCGCAATGTGGACGGCGTGGCGGTGATGACCTTCGGCATTGAGGAAGACATCGTCAAAAGGCTGGTCGACAATCCGTTGCCGCTGGTCTTTGTCGATGCCGGTCCGGAGCAGGAGAATGTGCGCGTGCTGAAGGTCGACTACGACGAGGGGATTCACGAGGCCGTGCAGCACCTGGCCGCGCTCGGCCACCGCTCGATTGCCTTCATCTCCGGTCCGCTCAAGCTGCGCTCGGCGGTGGCTCGGCGCAACGCTTTCATCCACTCGCTCGAAGAGATCGGCCTCACTGCCCCGGTGCAGACGATTGTCGAAGGCGATCACACGATGGAGGGCGGCATCGTGGCGATGGAAAAGCTCCTGGTGCTTGAGGAATTGCCGACCGCCGTGGTCTGCTCGAACGACTTGACGGCCATCGGCGTTTTGCACGCACTGCACCGGACCACGCACAGGGTGCCTCGCGACATCTCCGTGGTCGGTTTCGATGACATTCATCTTTCGCAGTTCATGCTGCCACCGCTGACGACGGTGCGCATGTCATGCCGGGATCTGGCTGCGGCGGCCGTGCAGGCGCTGCGCGCAGGCATCGAGCCCGAGCACCCCAAGGCGACTCAGAAGGAATGGTCGATCGGGACGCACCTGGTGGTGCGCCAGTCGACGGCCTATCCGCGCGGAACTCTGCCGGCGCGCAAGAACGCCGCGCACTAGAGCATCTCTCCTGATGCTGTAAAGTGGCGAGAGTCTTGCCAAGTTGCCGCTCCCTGCTGGTCGCGTCAACGAAGCTGCATCGACTCGCTCTATACCTTCAGGGGAGATGCTCTAGCGACTGGAAGTCTTTCGGTCCCCTACCGCGCTTCGACCAGATGGTGCGCAATGGCGAACAGGGCCAGTTCGAGCCGCGTCGAGACGCCGGTCTTGTCGAAGACGTTCGACAGGTGGCGCTTGACGGTTTCCTCGCTCAGGGTGAATTGCCGGGCGATGTCGCGGTTGGAGCAGCCTTCGATGATGCAGCCGACGACCTCGAGTTCGCGCGGCGTCAGGCCATAGGTTTTGCGCGGCGGCACGGCGGCCTTCTGCGTCAGCTCGTGCAGGGCCGAAACAAGGTTGACGACGCGCTTGCCGCCGATCCAGTAATCGCCGTTGGCTACGGTGCGAATGGCGGTCTGCAGGTGGTCGGCAAGGGCGTCTTTGAGCACGATGCCGCGCGCGCCGACCTGCAGTGCCTCGATGATCTGTTGCGTGGTGATGGTCGAGGTGAGCAGCAGGATCTTGGTCGTGGTCGGCCCATTCATGATGGTGCGCATGGCTTCGAGTCCGGGCAGGCGGGGCATGAACAGATCGAGCAGAAGGACGTCGGGATGCAGATTGAGGGTTTGGGTGATGGCCTCATTGCCATCGGTGGCCTCGCCGACTACCTCGAAGCCGTCTTTTTCAAGTAGCATGTTGCGTACGCCAATGCGGACAACCGGATGATCGTCGGCGAGCACAATACGAATCAGGCGATCCATCAAAACCGCGTGCCTCCCCGAGGCTAGAGCCTTTCTCCAATACACGTGCCGTGTTGAGTTGCGTGCAAGGTGTCTTTTTCTTGGGGAAAAAGACACTCGGCATCCTGCTTTCGCTCTACAGCAATTGGAGAAATGCTCTAGAGGGTAATTTCTTTTTCCAGCATACGCTCGAGTCTTTGCGCCGCCCCGCGTAAATCGCGGAGCAGAGACAGTTCGTTATCCAGTTGATCACCGGCGATCACGTCGGGCAGTTCTTCGAGGCGGGCGCCGATCCGGGCCGCTTCAAGCGCGCCGGCCATGCCGCAGCCGCCCTTGATGGCGTGGCCGATGTGGCGCATTTCGTCCTCGTCCTCGTGGGCGATGGCGGCTTCGAGAGCATGGATGCGCTGGTGCAGATCGCCGACGACGGTCCCATAGATTTCGCGGACGGCTGCGGGCGTCATCATGGTGCGCAGCTTCTGCAAGGTCTTGCCGCTGACGACCGGCGGGGCGCCGCGAAGCAGTGTGCGAACGGCGGCGGCGTCGAAGGGTTTGAGTAGAAAACCGTCGGCGGCCGCGACGGCCTCGGTCGGCGGCAGGCTGGCACTGATCAGGTAGATGGCGGCGGGGCAGGTGGTGCGCAGGGTGGTGATCAACGCGATGCCGCTCAGCCCGGGCATCTGTGCGTCGACGAGAATCGCGTCGGGCGCGTACTGGCTGGCCCGTAGCTGGGCGACGGCTTCTTCTCCGCTGTCGGCCGAAAAAATGTTGTAGCCGTTCATCAGCAGTATGGTCGCGATGACTTCACGACTGATCAGGTCGTCGTCGACGAGCAGAAGCGTGGGCATGGTCTGGTGCACGTCGAAGTTGAGCATAGGTGTAGTGTGCAATGCCCGGCTTGAATTTTTCTGCAATTTGCAGACAAAAGCGGAGGAAAAAACGGGCGGCGCAGGACGGATCCCGCGTCGCCCGAAGGTTGTTGCGTGGAAATCTAGAGCATCTCTCCTGAAGGTATAGAGCGAGTCGATGCTGCTTCGTTGACGCGACCAGCAGGGAGCGGCAACTTGGCAAAACTCTCGCCACTTTACAGCATCAGGAGAGATGCTCTACTGTGCGCCGGCCGGCATTTCCAACTCGGTCGGGGCAGGCAGCGGCTTGTCCTTGCCCCAGTCGCGCGTCTTGTCGGCGAACAGGAAGGCGCGACGCTGCCACAGCTCAATGGCCAGGTCGTAGCGAACGCTGACGTTGTTCAGCCAGTAGGGGCGGTTCTCCGAGAGCCAGAGCTGGCTGTACTCGCCCTTGGTGGCCGAGTAGCCGTCGCGCAGATCCTGCATACGGCCGTTCATGCTGCCTATTTCCTCGAGCAGCCGCTCGGTCGGCCTCCGCTTGGCGTCGTGCTGGGTCGAGAGCGCCTTCTGGTAGAACTCGATCATCTCCTGCGCGAGTTGGAACTTCATGCCGATCAGGTCCAGTCGTCGGGCGCCGAGGTCGATGCCGGTGAGCGCGTCCTGGTTGCGCAGCGCGGGGTTTGCCGCGCGTGCTTCGGCGAGGAGCACGATGGCGCGTTCGGCGTGCAGGCGCATCTCGCTGGCGATGGCCAGCACCTTGGGCGCAATCTGCTGGCCCTGCGCGCTCCAGGGATCGACCCAGAAGAGCTGGTCGCTGTTGAGCCCGGTCTGCGATTGGCCGAGGGCGTGGTGAGCGGCCATCATCTCCTTCTGCGCCTCGTCGATCTTGCCGGTTGCGTCGCCGTGGAAGGCGTGGCCGTAGTCGGCCTCGAAGGCCTCGATCGAGCTTTCGCCGGGCTGCCAACTGGCCACCGCGCCGAAGGCAGCGCCATACCAGTCGAGGTTGAACAGCCCCTCGCCGTCGTCGTTCCAGACGGTGTTCAACATACCGGTCGAGCCAAACTGCTGGCCCTCGCGGACAAAGCCCTGAATGTTGCGGAGGGAGTTGCCGTAGGTCGGATACACCTCGTTCCAGTTGCCTACGCCGGGGGCTACCCAGGTTTCAATGCCGGCCTTGGCAAAAGGTTCGATCATGTGCGCGAAGTTCTTCTGGTCCCAGTAATTCCAGGGCACGGCGATCATGTCCTTCGGCAGGCCTGCAACGGCCTTTGGATCGTCGCCGCCGATGTCGCCCCAGAAGATGAGCTTGCGGTTGAGGGGGGCCAGTTCGTCGTGGATCTGCTTGAGGAAGTCGACGTAGACCGGTCCGTAGCCGCGCTGATCGACGGCTGGTTTGGTGCGGCCTTGGCCGAGGTCGAAGGTCTCGTCGGCGCCGACGTGCAGAAAGGGTGAGGGGAAGGTGGCGGCGAGGGTCGTGAACCAATCCTTGATGATGGGCAGGCTGCCGGGTTGGCCGGGGGCGAGCACATCGCCGTGCGGGGCTTCGGCCACGTCCTTGTACTGCTCGTACTTGAGCACGTGGTGCAGGTGGCCGAAGGCCTCTTGCTCGGGGATGACGGTGACGTGGTACTGGCTGGCATAGGCCACCAGTTCCCTGGCCTCGGCCGGGGTGAGCGCACTGCCTGGAGGCGCGGCGAGCGGCTGCGTCGGGTACTGGAAGGTGTGCTCCAGATACGGCATGTAGATGTTGCTCTTGTAGGCAGCCAGCACGCGAATCTGGTGCTTCTGGAACTCAAGCGTCGGGAAGGGACCGCGCGAAAGATCGTCCTGCAGGCCGCGATAGTGCATCGCCGGCCAGTCGCGAATGGTGCCGGTGGCAATGGTCCGTGCCTCGCCTGAAACCGGCAACAACTGCTTGAAGCTCTGCACGCCGTAGAAGATGCCGGTGGCGCTTGCGGCGATGACCGTGGCCTGCTTCGGCGCGACGACGAGAATGTAGCCCTCGT
>Ga0255352_1001237_pt1 | contig 13157 bp, 14 predicted proteins | sample HBST0metaG_FD_189939 | JGI IMG/M metagenome (GOLD analysis project Ga0255352, IMG submission 189939) | Peat soil microbial communities from Stordalen Mire, Sweden - H.B.S.T0 | ecosystem: Environmental > Terrestrial > Soil > Wetlands > Peat | place: Sweden: Norrbotten County, Stordalen Mire...
AAACCCGTCATCGCTCAGGTGATTCTTGGACTGAAGTCGGAAATGTCGAAGTTTCAGGCCAGGGAAAAGCTGGAGAGCGAGATCGCCAGATTGGGCGGACAGTCCACAGGGGACAGATCCATGATCAATGGAGCCGTCACCTTCGGATGGTTCGTTCGCAACCGCTACCTGCCATTGAAGGAGGGGGATTGGAGAGAGGAGACTGCCAAGGTGAAGAAACACATCATCGAGGCAGATCTGGTCGATGAATTCGGGGATGTTCGCCTGGAAAACATCGACAAGTTCACTCTGCAAACCCATCTCAACAAACTGGCAAAAACCCGCTCAAAGGACAGAGTGCTGCAGATTCGGACCTATATGCGAGCGATCTTTGGCGAGGCGGCCGATCAGGATTTCCTCGCAAAAGACCCCGCGCGTTCGGTGAAGATTCCGGCGCACCTCCGGGAGACCGACAAGACCACCGTGACGTGGGATCAGTTGAGGGCTGTCTTGTCGAAGCTTGGTCTCCGGGATCGGATTCTGCTCGAACTCGATATGTCCAATGCTCTGCGTCCTGGTGAGTTGTTCGTATCGCTCCGAGCAAGTCCATTCTTTTCTGGAAGTCGTGTAGGTGATTGACTGGATGTATGAACCAGACGATCAACACTTTTCCCGTTAAGCGGCGGCGACGCAGCTCTGCTGAGGTCGCGGCATTGCTATCGGCTTTTGAGCAGAGCGGGCAGAGCATGCGCGATTATTGCCGCCAGCACCAAATGTCGGTTTCACACTTTTCCAGTCTGCTTCGCCGTCATGCGGGCAAGCATTCCTCAGCCAGGGCATTGCCAGCGGCCGAACACCACGCGTCAGCCACAGCAAAGTTTTTCCCCGTGGAGATTGTCGAAGACCGTCGTGCGGCCGCAGTTGCGGTGAAGAGTTCTGCTCTGTTTGTCGAGATGCCCGGTGGTATCCGCATTGCAGTTGAGCAGGACTTCGATGGCCTCACGCTGCGGCGGCTTGTGGCCGCGCTCGGCCGGGAGTAGCGCGATGTTTGGTTTGGGCGCAGCCACGCACATTTATGTGGCCACCGGCGCAACCGACATGCGGCTCTCCTTCGATGGGCTCTACAGCCTGGTTATCGGCCAGATCAGGCAGTCACCGCAGAGCGGACATCTCTTTTTATTTGCCAACAAGCGAAAAGACCGCATGAAGATCTACTTTTACGATGGTTCGAGCGCATGGGTTTGCGCGCGGCGCATGGAGCAGGGACGCATGCGTTGGCCGAGTTCCGCCGATGGCCATGTGCAACTGACACAGGCGGAGTTCGCGATGCTTTTGGGGGGTATTGATCTCGCCGAAACCAAACAGCGCAAGTGGCTTCGCCAGCCTCTGGACGGAGCAACAGAAATATCACGAAAGAGCGCATGAATACAGGAGAATCGTTGACCTATCCACAGGGATGTTTGAGAAAATGAGGTAGATGAATCCTGCGCTGAAAACTTTGCCCGCTGTCGCCGACGACTTGCTCGTGCAGATGCGGCAGCAGTTGGCGCGCAAGGATCAGGCTCTGCAAGCTGCTGAAGCAATCATTCAGGAACTGCGGGAAGCGCTGCGTCTGGAACGCATCAAGAGATTTGGCAAGCAGAGCGAGAAGTTGAGTGATCTGCAGTTGGAGTTGCTCGTCGGCGAGCCTGGCGTGTCCAGCGAAGAAATTGCTGGCGAAGTCGAGCGCGGCCCGCTGCCGGAACAGCCTGCAGACGACGCAGAGAGCACATCTCCCACGACAAAGCAGCAGGGCGCGCGCAGAACTCATCCCGGTCGCAACGAGTTGCCAGCGCATCTGAAGCGCGTGGAAAAGATCATAGCCTGCGCGCCTGAGCAATGCACCTGCGGCCAGTGCGGCCAAGAGAACAAGGTCATCGGCTACGAGCGGACCGAGTTGTTATCCATGAAGCCGGCCGAGTACTTTGTGACTGTGCTGATGCGCGAGAAGCGCGCCTGCACGGACTGCAAAGAGCAAGGCGTGGCCACGGCCGCCGCGCCCGCACGTATCGCGCCCAAATCGATCTTCGCCGATGAGACCATCATCGAATTCATCCTGCGCAAATATGCGGATAGTTTGCCATTGTTTCGTCAACAGGCCATTTTGCGGCGTGACGCCGGCATCGATGTGGCGCTGAGCACCATCAACGACGCGGTGCTGCGCGTGGGTGAGTTGCTGATCCCCATCGTTGATGCAATGAAGCGCGACTTGCTGACCGGCGGCTATATCCAGGCCGACGAAACCTACTGCGGCGTGCAGACGCCGGACAAGAAAGGTGAGAATCACAGAGCTTGGTTCTGGCAGTACAGCGCGCCGGCGAAGGGTGTGATCTTCGACTTCGAAATGACGCGCGCAAGAGAAGTGCCCAGGAAGTTCTTCAAGGATTATGGCGGCATTCTTCACACGGATGGTTATGCCGCGTACGAAAAGGATGTTGGCACGAAAGATGTGACGCGCGCTTGTTGCTGGGCGCACTCACGCAGACGCTTTATCGATGCCCTCAAGGTGCAGACCAAAGGCCAAGCCGCGGACAGCAAAGTGGAACGCACCGTCGTGCTCATGGACGAACTGTTCGCTATCGATCGCGAGGCCCGCGAACAGAACCTCTCGATCGAGGAGCGCCATGCGCTGCGGCAGGAGCGCGCGCCCGCGCTGCTCGACGAGCTGAAGCCACTGCTGCTGGAGAGGATGGCCTCGCGGGCATACCTGAAGAAATCCGTCGCCGGCCAGGCCATTGCCTATACGCTCAAGCGGTGGGAAAAGCTGACGTGCTTCCTGAAGCATCCGGTGATCGAGCTGAGTACCAACTGGGCGGAGAACTCGATGAGGCCTATCTCGATTGGGCGTCGCAACTGGCTGCAGATCGGCAGCAAGGAAGCTGGTCCCAAGATCGCCGCAATCTTTTCGATCATCGAGAGCTGCCGCAAACTGGGTGTGCCCATTCGTCAATATATGGCCGACGTGCTGCCGGGGCTGGCCGACCGCTCCATCCAGACACTGGCAGAACTCACCCCGGCCGCCTACGCCGAAAAACTGGCAAAGTAACCTATCTCATCCCTGAAATATCCGTCAACCATGGGGTTGGCCGGAGACATACGATCAAACAGCGTTCCGGCATCTGCCAAGCCGAAGACCGCGTTCATCCACATCCCTGTAGCATGAAATACCTTCGGCTTATGAAAGCGAATGACGCACATACAATGATGGTGAATTTTGCAATTTAGGAGGAATTGAATGAAGGTGATTTTCTCCCACGGCCTTCCATTCTCGCTTGCACACGGCGGGATGCAGACGTTAATTGAATCGCTCATGAGGGAACTGGCTCTCCTCGGAGTCGAGGTCGAGCCAGAGCGATGGTGGGATCCCAATCAAAGCTGTGACATTATGCATTTTGTGCAACGTCCAAATCCTGGCAACGTCCTTCTAGCGAAGCAGAAAGGGCGTAAGACGGTAATGACCGAGATTTTCGACACTGTGGCATCTCAGAGTAGATATCGTTTGTTCATGCGTGCGTGCGCAACAAGAGCATCCAGAGTGCTCATCCCAAGTTTTGACAAGCGGCTAAGTTTTTATCGCGAGTTAGATGCAATGGTGTACATTTTTCCCCATGAGTGGGACGTCGTTAGGAATATCTATCACCTGCCTCCTGAAAGAGGCTTCATTGTTCCGCACGGATTGGAACCTTCAACCATCGAGGCATTAGGGGTGGTGCAGTCAGAAGGTGACTATTTGGTGAGTGTTGGCACTATCTGTCCAAGAAAGAATTCAGTATTACTCGCTACCTGTGCTAAGCAAGCGAAAGTGCCGGTCGTATTCGTTGGAAAGCCGATTTCTGATAGCGATTCTTACTATCAGGAATTTCGGAAATTGATCGATGACAAATACGTTCAGTTTGTGGGATATGTGGCCGAAGAGAAGAAATATGAGATGCTTCGCTGCGCACGTGGATTTGTCCTTCTTAGTCGGGGGGAGAGTGGCTGTTTTGCTGTGCATGAGGCTGCAGCTGCCGGATTGCCGCTACTCCTTTCAGAACTACCCTGGGCCGCAAAAGGATACCCCGCGTCCGACCGATTACACCTGGTTTCACTTCGCACGGTTGCCGGAATAACGGAGCGACTTAAAAGTTTTTATAATACAGCGCATAGGGGGCGGACAATGACCTTCCAAGTTGGGACATGGGCAGAGGTTGCCAGGATGTACCTCAAGATATACGAGAGGCTATAGTCATGGACCGCTTGCAGTTGCTATTTCAGCAGCGCTGGGGGTTCACTCTACGTCGGGAGTCGTTACTGTTATCAGAACGTTTGAGACTTACTGTCTATGTGAGGATTCTAAACAATCAATGAGAGCACTTATTTATGGAATTTCCGGGCAGGATGGAGCATACTTGACGAAGCATCTCCTAGATCTGGGTTATGAGGTCTGGGGGACTTCGCGCGATGCAGCGTCCGTTCGTTTTGACCGTTTAGAGCGCATTGGGGTGTTGAGTCGCGTTCATCTCATTTCTGCTTCTCTTGGCGATTTTCGCAGTGTATTGAGTTCCCTAGCTGTGGCTAAGCCCGACGAAGTATATAATCTGGCAGGTCAAAGTTCGGTGTCTCTTTCGTTTGAACAGCCTGTGGAAACAATAGAAAGTGTCAGTACTGGCACACTGAATTTATTAGAAGCAATTCGATTTACGGGAAAGGAAAGTAAGCTCTACAACGCGGCATCAAGTGAGTGCTTCGGGGATATAGGGTCTACGGGCGCCACAGAAGAGACGCCATTCCACCCGCGAAGCCCATACGCGGCAGCGAAATCTGCGGCTTACTGGCTTGTATCTAATTATCGTGAGGCATATGGTCTATTTGCGTGCAACGGGATTCTGTTCAATCACGAGTCGCCACTTCGCGGCGAACGCTTCGTTACACGCAAGATCATTTCAGGTGTGGCGCGCATTCTGCGCGGAGATACTGAGAAAATTAAGCTCGGAAATATTGACATCGTTCGAGACTGGGGCTGGGCCCCTGAATATGTGCAGGCCATGTGGCTGCTCATGCAGTATCCCACAGCAGAAGATATTGTCATCGCGACCGGCGAGAGCCATTCCCTTCGGTCATTTGTAGAATGTGCCTTTCAGACTGTTGGCCTCAACTGGGAGGAATTTGTCGATTGTGACCAGTCCTTGCTGCGGCCAACTGATATTATGATGAGCCATGCCAACCCGGCAAAAGCTGCTCGTGTTCTCAATTGGAAAGCACAGATCAAGATGAAGGAAGTCGTGAAAAGAATGCTTGATACTGAATTGGAACGGACCTGACGTTGTTTCTTACAGTTCAGGGTCTTTTCAGACAAAAGCCACAGGGGATCAACGAATTTCGGCTGGAACAAGTTGCGGAAAAATATGAGAGCGTGCTGGAAAAAGCCAATCAGGAGCAGACGCGTTGATCGCCAATCTTGTTGAGTTGTCGGTACTTCTCGCGGTAGGGTTGCTACTCATAAACTTGGCGTGGCATCGGCCGGGGTGGGTGATTTTCGCAGCGATTTCGATCGCTGCTCTTCTGGATCTATTTGAGATCGGCACCGGGGGTCTGAACATTGGCTTCAGCCTGTATATTAACGATGCACTTTCCATCGCCGTGCTCGGGACTGGCTTCCTGACGCTAAAACGGTATCACAAGAAATTCCCCCGTGATGCCGTGCCGTGTTTCGCCCTATTCGCTCTTATCGCGCTGAGCTTTAGCAGAGGCATCAGCCCCTTTGGACTGAAAGCGGCCGGGAATAGCGCCAGGGATCTTTTCTATTTCGTGACGCCGGCTTTTGCTATTATGCTGCTGAGGCCGGCTTTCCGATTGGACGCCGTTCGCCTGGCGCGTTGGATCGAGTGGGCTGGATTCTTCCTCAGCGCGGTCGCCTTGCTCCGTTGGGCGGGCTTGCTACCAATGCCCGTATCCCTCGCCGATGACTTCCGTGAAGTAGTACGTAGTCTCAACGCGAACGAAGCATCTATAGTTTGCCTAGCATTTATCTCCGAAATTTACCTTCAGTTCCTGGAGCGTCGTAGCTCATGGCGGTGGGTGGGCATAGGAATATTCGGTGCGGTAATCATCGCCCTGCAGCATCGGAGCGTCTGGGTAGCGACTGCAGCAGGCTTGGCATGGCTTGCGTTTCGAACCGTTCGATTATTTCGTGCACGTTGGGTTGCTTTTGGGACAACGGCCTGTATAGTTCTGTGCGTAATCATGGTTTCGGCTCCTCGGGTTTTGAAATCTGTGCGCGAATTAGCAACGGTTAACGTGCAGGAGACGGAGAAGGAGGATAGCACTTGGGCGTGGAGGGTCGCAGGCTACGAAGTCGCGGCGGACCGGCTGTTTGCCAGCGAACCTGTCAACATCCTTATCGGCCCGCCTGCCGGATGGGCAGCAGACTTAATGAGCGAAGACGTTGCCTCGACAATCATTCACAGTCGCTACGTAGAGGTGCTTGCGTATTACGGTATCGTTGGATTTGCTGTCTTGCTTCTGTGGTTTGGTATGCTTGTGCGTAGAGTTGGTTGGTCGGCCAAGCAGGTTCCCAGGCGGCCGGCACGCGACCTTGCGGGGGCTGTCCTTATTGAGGCTCTACTATTAGCCGTGTTGGTGTACTTGGTTCCCTACTCAGGGGGACTTATCCATGGCGCTGTCCTAGGCCTGATTTGGGTTGCAGCGACACAGAACAACATTTCCATTGGCGCGCGTCGAGTCGATTTCGCGTGTAACCAATTAGTCCGTAGAAACAAACCGGCGATACTGCCGAGCTAGCAGGAATAATGAGCACTATTGCTGTTCTGATTACTTGCCACAACCGGAAGGTCCAGACGATCGCGTGCCTAGGTCGGCTATTTAACCAACCTCTGCCACAGAACAACACTTTGAGTGTCTATCTGGTAGACGATGGCTGCACGGACGGAACAGCAGAGGTTGTGCGGGAAGCCTACCCTGCCACCACGATCCTGAATGGCGATGGCTCTCTATTCTGGTGCAACGGGATGCGCTTGGCCTGGCAGCACGCTGCCCAAGGCGACCCCGACTTCTATTTATGGCTCAACGACGATACCCTCCTGCTTCCCGACTGTCTCGCAGTTCTTCTTGCGGCGTGGAAGGAGGCCTCTGGCTGCGGAGTGAACGCTTGCATTGTTGTGGGATCCTGCTGTGACCCAATTACGGCTGAGTTTACTTACGGCGGGAAAAAGTTACTCGGGCACCACCCTGCCAAGATGAATTCCATCATCCCGGATTCATCATCAGCGATCCCTTGTGACACCTTCAATGGAAACTGTGTTTTAGTGGGGAGAGCGGCATTTCGGGCTGTCGGAATCATGCGTCAGTTCAAGCACGCCATATCGGATACGGACTATGGACTTCTCGCGAAGCGTGCTGGAGTACGAGTTGTTGTAGCGCCCGGTTACGTTGCGGAGTGTAGGGCCAATCCTGAACCAGGATACTGGTATAGCAGTACTCTATCTCGACGGCAAAGGTGGCAGATTCTTCTCAGCCGCAAGGGCCTACCGCCAGGAGATTGGTGGAAGTTTTTGTGGGCGCACGCGGGGCTACGCGCATTGTTGTATTGGCCTGTCCCGTATGTGCGTGTCATAGTTGGGCTATGACGCCTAACTTTCACTCCCATTTAATTGAACGGGACACAACCGACCTCAATACTCAGGTTGCGTATACAACACCGCACGACGAAACGGCGGCAGTGAGGCGGACGGTGACAGCTTCCAAATCAGGCTCGAGTCCAACTTTATCGGGTTGTAATTCAATTACCAGGCCGCGATTGGATCCGACATAGCGGCGTATACCGTCTTACACCAACGGTCAGGCAGGACTTATGAGAATAGCCGTCATTTCACATGCATATGTAGAGCCGGGGTATTCCTCGGTGCTCGGGTCTATGGTGGCTTATCCCGGGGTGGAACTTGGTTTGATAACGCCGGATAGGTATAGCGGCCGGTTCCAAGCATCCCCGTGCCAGTTTGAAAACGCAGTCGTTGGCTTGCGTGCTTATACGCTGCCGATCATGTTCGGACAAAGGCAGGGTGCTTTCATCTATAGCCCGACTGCTCTTTCGAGGGCTCTAGCGGATTTCCGGCCCGACTTGATCTTGCACGAGCAGGAGGTCTACGCGGCCGGGGCGGGTCAGATCGCCGCGGTAGCGGCCCGAGAATCGATACCCCTAGTGATGTTCGTCTGGGAGAATATTCATCGCTCACTCTTATGGCCGCGGAGGCGTTTAGTATCCTATGTACTTGAGCGATGCGCCGGGCTGATAGTTGGCAGTGCCGGTGCTGCACAAGTGCATTGTGATTGGGGATTCAAGGGACCGGTGACTGTAATACCGCAAATGGGCGTACCTCAGTTGAATTCCGCGCCCGTATTCGGGAGACGAAACGGCAATTGTTTTCGCGTTTGTTTTGCCGGACGGCTTACGCCGGAGAAGGGGATAGACTGCCTATTGCGGGCTGTAGCGGAGGTTCGCTCTAGGGGAATAGAGATGAAATGCGACATTGTTGGGTATGGTGCCGAGCTCCGAAAGTTAGTTTCCTTGCGGAGCAATCTTGGCATCGATGATAATGTGGAATTTACTGGCCCCGTGTCAATCGAAGATGTGCGAAAGATACTCGCGAAAAGCGACGCACTTGTGCTTTCCTCTCGCAGGTCGAAGGTTTGGGAGGAGCAATTCGGGCGGATTCTGGTCGAAGCCATGGCAGAAGCAACGGTCACGGTTGGGAGCAGGACAGGCGCCATTCCAGAAGTTGTCGGATCCGAAGATCTCCTGTTCGACGAGGATGATCACCACGAACTTGCGGCGATATTAGTGAGGCTTGCAGCAAACGAGGCTGAACTGGTAGGCCAGCAACGCCGTCTTTGGCATAGGGCTGGCAGGTTCTATACAAACCAGTCTCTAACTGCCCGCCGTTTCGATTTCTTGAACCACGTCTATCTAGCAGCTAAAAGCCAGGGGAAATCCATCGGCTCAGCCGGGGTGGCAGTAGAAGTTTGATATCTATGGGGCATCACCTCGGCTCCGGTTGATGTCGTCACAAGCAGTAAAATGACCAGGCTTTTGCTCTTGCTTTTTAACAGTTGCGAAAAGGCCCCTTTGAGGGGCCAGCAACCATAAAGCCTCATGCTCTGCAGGAGGATACTTTCTGGTGGAAAGTCGGCAAAGACTTATTCCCATGGAACATAGAGAAGCTGCGTCACATGAGGTTACAACTGCTATCGAGCCGGATTCCGTTGCCAGTCACGCTGTAGAATTGGTCGGGCCTATTTGTCGAAGCAAAGGTGCGATTTTGACCAACATGCTCGTCCCAAGTCGTATCGCGATTTATGAAATAATTGGGCGCGCGTTTGATTTGACAGTCTTCACATCAAAGCACGAGGACAATCGAATGCGTTGGTGGCCTGCAGAGGAGAGTCTCAGAAATTTTTCTGTGCAGGAACTACCGGGTTTGTTACTAATCGAGCGCGTAGGAGTCAAAGGTCAGACATACGACCGCAGATATCTCCAAGTGCCGGTTGGCCTATTCCCGGAGTTGCTGCGTCTTAGGCCCAACTGGCTTATATCAACCGAGATGGGGGCTCGTACCCTTCTCGCGCTCTTGTACTCATCTGTCGCGGGTGTCCCCCTTTGGGTATGGTGGGGTGGCACAGTGTTTACAGAGCATCGCATCGGTATTTTTAGGAGAGCCGTTCGAAAATTTATGGTGACGCATGTCAAGCACTGGATCAGCTACGGCAATTCGTCCACAGAGTACCTAAACAGCATTGGAGTGGACTCCTCTCGTGTTCTAACAATCCAGAATTGTGCCGCGCCGCAGACCGAAAATGAACGCTCAACTCATTCCCGCATACAACCCGAGAGGCCGCGATTCCTTTTCGTGGGGCAATTAATCGGTCGGAAGGGCATCGACATGCTGATCCGCGGCTTGGCATCCCTCCAGGCTGAGGGGTTGAACAGTTCGCTGACTCTCGTGGGTTCCGGCCCTGAAGGGGCCAGCCTGCAGCACCTCGCATCGGATCTGGGTCTGGTGGACGTTCAATTTGTCGGAGGCGTAGGTCCAGAAGATGCACGCCGTTATTATGCAAATGCTGACTACTTAGTATTTCCGACTTTGGAGGATGTTTGGGGCCTGGTGGTCAATGAGGCGATTCTCGCTGGGGTACCAGTGCTATGCTCCATATATGCTGGGTGTGTAGGTGAGCTAGTACCGTTGGAGTACCGCTTCGACCCGACGGATATGGAGAGCACTAAGCGGGTTCTTCGTCTTGCGTTTCAAGGGCGCGTGAATCCGATTCCGATGTCTGTATTGCGTACTCCTGAATCGGTTGCTCTGGACATCGTTGCAGATATTGAGACTGAACTTGTGAAAAGCCAATCCTATCTTGGATAGGCTGCCGTTTTGGCCATATAAAAATGAGGGAATTCCGGCTTTGTAGTGGGCAGCGTGCTGTGTCGTGGTGTTGTCTTGCAGAATATTTGTCATGCAGGATCTCGAGTTGTACGCGGCGGTATTGGGCATTCAGAGCTCGTGCGGGTTGAGTCTGTTGAGTTAAGGCTGGAGTTAGGCGAAGCGCATGTTCGCCTGGGCCACGCGGATGTGAAAGGAATCTGTGGAAACAAAAGACCAACGGCCCTTAGTGAGCATCATGGTCCCGGTTTTCAACAGGGAGAGCTATATTGAGGAGTGTGTCCGTTCGGCACTCGCGCAGAGCGTGACTGATCTTGAGGTAGTAATTTGCGACAATGCGAGCACTGATCGTTCCTTTGAAATATGCACTAGGATCGCTCAGGAGGACAAACGAGTTCGTCTGTTTCGAAACGAATCGAATATCGGGCCATTGAATAATTGGATCCGGTGCAGCAAAGAAGCCAACGGCATATACGGCAAGCTCCTCTTTTCAGACGATCTGATGTATGTCGACTACCTTGCTACGACTATACAATTCATGAAGTCCGAGGACGTTGGCGCGGTGTTTAGTGCCGTTGAATATGGCACCCAAGCTGGCTGCGCTGAGGTTTGGTACGCGTGGACGCGCGATGCAGGCGTTGTGGCAAGCAGCGAATTCGTTCACGACGCGCTTTTCTTGGGAAATGTGCCCTACTCTCCAGGGGCATATCTCTTCAGACTCGCAGACATCCGACGATTCCTTGTGGCTTTTCCATCATACAAAGTTGGCGAACAGTACGCCTCGCAAGGTATGGGCCCTGACCTCGGACTTTGTTTACTGACTGCCAGTGCGTACCAGTATATTGCGCATGTGCCCAAACCGCTCGGACTCTTTCGGAAGCACGACGGATCTTTTACTGAATCGTCTCTGAAGCAGACACGATTGTGGAATTACAACCGGGTTCGAAAAGCCATTATCGATCAAACAGGCGATAAGAAACAGATGCGTCGATGGATAGCTTGGTCATGGTTGACATCGATGGCGGCATCTGGCAGAGCGATGAGCCTCTCCACGTATTTCAAATTCATCGATATCGAAAAGGGTGATTTTCGGCCAAGGTTTCAAGATTTGTTCTGGGGCGGAACTTTCGGCATGTGGCCCGCATTTGTTAGGTACTGCAGGCGGTTCAGGGCCCTGCGACAAGTTGGCTTGAGGAACAGCGTGCCGATGCATCCTAGTAGAAACGAAGTGCAGAAACGCGATGAAGTTTCTGGAATAGTCAGTTCCTAATATTGTGTCTTTGTAGATGTGTAATCAAGTTTTATCGGATAGCATCGCCCGCGTCTTTTGGGCGCGGCTATCTCCTACAGTTTTTCTGTCAATCTGGCGACTCGGTAGTTGACTCAGCGTGGTGGACTCTTCCGGGCCGATTCCCCCAGTGCATGGGCCACTTGCAGGAAGATATAGAAGAACGGGAAAGACTCGGGCAGGTGCAACACGACTCGGCGCACAGAAGTAACCACTCTGACGCCGAGTTTCAGCAACTGCTCGCGCAGAGTCTACACCTGAGCACGGGTCATCGCGGTCGGCGCGGCAGCCACGCGTATATCCTGCAGCAACACGTAGGCCGCTGCTGTCATTAGCCATCGCTGGAACCCTGCCGCTGATTAAACGACAACACCGAGGGATGCTGGTACAAATCGCTGTACAACAAACACTGTGTCGAAGTAAAATCTGGCGAGCGAAGGGCTTTTCGAAAGCTATAAGTGCTGTCTGGCTAACACGTTTTTAGCACCGGAGTACTTCGCTTGTTATGCCTTAATGCATAATTTGGACTAGGAGGATAACCATAGTGGGCATAGAAAGCGAAAGAGTAGTTATCATCGGCGCGGGTCCAACCGGCCTCGGCGCTGCGTGGCGTCTCCAAGAGCTAGGCTTCGATAACTGGCAGATATTTGAACAGGAGGCCTACGGAGGTGGGCTCGCCGCTTCTTTTACTGATGATGCAGGTTTTACCTGGGACATCGGCGGTCACGTGCAATTCTCGCACTACGGCTATTTTGACCGTCTGATGGATGCCCTGCTAGGAGACCGTTGGCTAAGCCATGAGCGGGAATCCTGGATTTGGATGCAGAACCGGTTCATTCCCTATCCGTTTCAGAACAATATCCGCCACCTCCCGGAACGGGAAATGAAAGACTGTTTGAAAGGTCTAATACGTGCGTGTACGACGAACGCAACTGACCCTCCCGTCAATTTCGATGAGTGGATACTCGGGCAATTCGGACAAGGTATTGCTGAGCATTTCTTGCGGCCATATAACTTCAAAGTGTGGGCGTACCCTACCTGCGATCTTAATTATCGGTGGATCGGCGAGCGTGTAGCTAAAGTGGATTTGGAGCGAGTGGTACTAAATATATTCGAATCTCGGGATGACGTCAGTTGGGGGCCCAATAGCATGTTCCGTTTTCCCTTGCAGGGTGGGACGGGCGCAGTATGGAAGGAACTGGCTGCGCGGCTCCCCGGCGAACGGGTCGTGTTCGGCAAACGTCTGGCAAATGTCGAGGCTAAGCGGAAAATTTTGCATTTCGACGATGGTTCCCAGGAGGGCTACGACGTTCTAATCTCCACTGCGCCTTTGGATTGGCTCGTTCAGAATTCCGATTTATCCTACTTAAAAGACGCTTCGGAATACCTGATGCACTCCTCGACCCACGTAGTAGGGG
>Ga0255352_1001238_pt1 | contig 13155 bp, 7 predicted proteins | sample HBST0metaG_FD_189939 | JGI IMG/M metagenome (GOLD analysis project Ga0255352, IMG submission 189939) | Peat soil microbial communities from Stordalen Mire, Sweden - H.B.S.T0 | ecosystem: Environmental > Terrestrial > Soil > Wetlands > Peat | place: Sweden: Norrbotten County, Stordalen Mire...
TGAGCGGCCCGGGATGATAATAGTCGGAACCGGCATACGGTGTAATCGTTGCCCCGTAGGCGCGCAGACCATGCGCATGTGCGCGCAGAACGATTTGCTGCAATGCGGCAAGCATCTGCCCGGCAAGCGCCGCGTGTTCCGCTTGTGTAGCTTCGCCTTGTTGCGCAAGTTTGCCGAGGTCGTTGATGCCTTCGAGCACAATCACCCATCGCACGGCATCCGGGGCCAACACATCGCGATCAAAACGTGCCAGCGCATTCGGTCCGAGTCCATCGGTCAATAAGTGGTTGCCACCAATGCCCTGATTGGAAATGCCGATGGAACGCGTTTTTGTCGAGGCTTGCAGACGTGCCGCCAGAACATCCGTCCAGCGGTTGTTGCCGTTGGTCGTGGCGCCATGCCCATCGGTGATGGAATCGCCAAGCGCCACGACAGAGGCCGCTCCGGGAACACTCAGCACATCGATTGCCGAAATCTGAAACCAGTGATCCACGCGCTTTGCACCGGTCAGGTCCGAGGCACTCACCGCATTTCCATGCACGATATACGATGTGGCTCTTGAGCCTGGATGCGCGGTCTCCACCGGCGGCGCCGCCTCCAGATAAAACGTCACGGCAACATCCGATAAGGACGCGAAGCTGTCGTCGAGAGGGTCGGAAACAAATTCCGCACCGGCAGGAACCGTCACCTCCGCGCTGCCCGCGAAACGCAGAGACCGATCGCTTGCCGGATCGATGGCCGCGGATGAAGGCGAAAGCGAACGCGCAACATGCACTGAAGTAAAATGCAGTGCTTCCATTCCGAAGACATTGGACAAATGCACGCGCAATGCGTTTCCACCCACCGAGAGGTGGAAGATCTGTCGCACGGTGGCATCGCGCAGGTCGGCGGCCGGCAGGGCATTTTGTGGCTCTGGAATCTGTTGCGAAGCTCCCCAACTGGCGACCCACACCCGCGGCGGGGATGTATTCGGAACCTGCCCCGGCAAGTAACTCGCGATAAGAATAAAAGCAAAGGTTACAAGGAGTTTTCGTACCTGTGTCGGAGCGACATGCATATCATGATCTCCTGAATGCAACTATCCCATAAGGTTTTCGGTGCTTGCAGAACGGCATCCAATATCAGCTTTGGTTTGTCCATGAAGTGTTCGGCCTGGGATGCGTGCGTTCCCATTTGAGCACATTCTCGGGCAGGATGGAGTCGAACTGTTTTGCGACAATCTTTGTCCAGACGGTATCGTTGCCCGTGAGCAGATCTGTAGTAAAGAATTGTTCTTTGGCTCTGTAACATGGCACGATTTCAGTCGTGCTCTAAAGGGTACAAAATAGAGTAGACTTCAGCCCCTGAGGATCTATCTTCCAACCGTTGAATGGTTCCATGAATGAACGACTCAGGACGCTGGCACGCCGTTCGAAAAGTCTCTGAACTCCGCGCGGGGATTGGAGAAATGCCTCAGAGCATCTTGATCAGCAACACCGTGGCAATGCTGAAACCCACGGCGATGACAAAGCGCCGGACCATCACCTTGCCGATTTTGCGGGCCAGACCGGCCGCGGCATAACCGCCCACCACGGCAGCAACCATCATGCCCAGGGCATAAGGCCACACCACCATGTGCGAGGCGACGAAGAGAATCGACGCGACGCCGTTGATGCAAAAACTCAGCAGACTGGTCAACGCGCTCATCTGCAAAATGTCTTCCATTCCCATGAAGGCAAGGGCCGTGAGCATCATGATGCTCATGCCCGCGCCGAAGTAGCCGCCGTAGACTCCGACGGCCAACTGCGCCAGCAGCGCGCCAGCCATCCACTTCCGACTACGCGCGGTACCGCTGTGAGACGCGATTTTCAAACGGCGCTGAATGGGCGCCTGCACCGTGAACAGCAGCGTGGCAAAGAGAATCAGGAACGGCACAAGTCGTTCGAAAGCGGCAGCAGAGGTGCTGCGCAGCAAAAATGCTCCGAGCACGCCGCCGAGTACCGACGGAATCGCCAGCAGGCGCATGGCCGGTGGAATGGCGCGAATTTCGCTGCGAAATCCCCACATGCTGCCAAGGGAACCGGGCCAAATGGCAACGGTACTGGTGGTGTTGGCGACAATCGCAGGCAGCCCGAGGCCCATCAAGACCGGGAAGGTGATCAACGTGCCGCCGCCGGCCACGGAATTGATGCCGCCGGCAAGAAAGGCGGAAGCCATGGCCAGGAGCATGTGCCAAGCAGAAATGCCCGATGCGGACTCCAAGCCGAAGTGCATCCAAAAAGAGAGAAATTGACCTGTCATCCGTATCCTCGTCGCGCGCCGTGCGTGCTGGCATCGCCTGAGCAATATTGTATCGACGACTGTCGCCGTGTGTGCCAGGTGTGGAAGCATCCCAGGGCAATCGCATTAGAACCTTTCCCTGACCTGACCTTGTCCTTTCGGGATTGGGTCAGGAGGGAGCAGGGGCATTCATGCCCCTGGAATCGGCAACGAAAATCCCGCCTTCAGGCGCGGGCATTTCTTCGTTTGCAAGAAAAGGCCCCCCGGCTAAAGCCGTTTCTCGCTCAACAGAATTTCAGGGGCATGAATGCCCCTGCTCCCTCCCAAAGACGGCGGCGTGCCGGGCACTTCTGCGTCGAGGTACGTGAGCCATCCGCACGCCTCCCTGCGCAGTCGAGCCACGGCGATTCCGGCATACTCCTCGGAACAGCGTTCGAGATTGTGGATTGATTTGGCGAAGAGTGACCGGGCGCCCGCGCGATTGCCACGCTGGTGATGGCACAGAGCCACGGCAAGCTGGATCAGCCCGAGCAGCAGAATCTTTTCCTGCCCCTCGGATTGCCGCCAGAGTTTTTCCCACTGCTCGTGCGCTTCAAAAAACTCCGCGCGCGCGTAGCAAGCCAGCCCTTCGACCCATGCGCCGCTGTCTCCCTCGAATGCCAATGCCCTGCTCTCCCCCATGTCGCCAACGATCAGCTTTCAGATTACCCGGGCGGAGCCAGCGGCGTCCTTCTCGACGGGCCGAGGCAGAGTAGGCTGCCGTGGTCGTGGCGCACGGCCTCGCCCGCCGGTGTGCCTTCCGGGCGAAAATAATCGATAAGGAACGCATAAAGAGTGTTTCCATCTAAATTTAGATGTGCATACAATACATAATGGTATACAAAAATATATTTAAACCACTCCTTTGCGCTTTTTCCCTGCTGCTGTTGCTGCTGCCGGGGCAAAGTGTTTGGGGGCAGGCTGTCAGTGGAGACCTGCTCGGAACCTGTTACGATTCCTCGAAGGCCGCGATTCCTGGGGCGGAGGTCGATGCCGTTGCCGTCGCCACCAACATCCACCACACCGAACACACCAACAGCCAGGGGCAATACCATTTCGTCAACCTGCCCGTTGGTCAATATAAAGTCACCATCCATAGCGAGGGCTTCACGCCGGCGGAAAAAACCGGCGTCGACGTCGTTCTCAATCGTCCCGTCACGCTGGACTTTACCCTCAACCTGGGTTCGTCGACGACGACGGTCGAGGTGACAGGCGCGGCCGTCTCGCTCGACACCACCACCGCGCAGATCCAGACCAGCTTCAGTCCCACGATGATTACCGACCTGCCCCTGGCCTCGACCGGCTCGGGCGTGCTCAACATGTCATTGATGAACGCCGGTGTGCAGATGACCGGCGGCCTGGGACTCGGCGGCGGACCTTCGGTCAGCGGCGAGCGGCCCTACAACAACAACTTCACCATCGAGGGTGTAGACAACAACAACAAGTCGGTGCACTCGCCGCTGATCTCGGTGCCGACCGATGCCATTGCCGACTTCACGGTGTTGCAGAACCAGTTTTCGCCCGAGTTCGGCCACTCCTCCGGCGGCCAGTTCAACCAAGTGATTTTGAGCGGCACCAATGCGTTTCACGGCCGCGGCTATGAATACATGCAGAACCGCAACCTGAACGCGCTCGACTACTCCTACAAACGCTCGGGCACCACCACCAATCCCCGCTACGACAACAATCGTTTCGGCGGACAGGTGGGCGGGCCGATTCTGCACGATCGCCTGTTCTTCTTCCAGAACCTCGAATACAACCCGATCGGCAAGGCTGGCGGCGCCACCACGGTGTATGCGCCAACCGCTGCCGGCTACACGATGCTGAACTCGATCACCGGTCTGTCGAGCACCAATCTGGCCGTGCTGCAAAAATACCTCAGCCCGGCCTCCACGGCTTCGGACACGATTACCGTCAAAGACGCCTCGGGAACAGCCTATGCGGTGCCCATCGGCAATCTGCCGATCATCGCGCCGAGCTTCACCAACAATCTGACCTCGGTGACTGCGGTCGACTACACGCTCTCGCAGCATGACAGCGTGCGTGGCCGCTACATCTATTACAAGCAGGACACGCCCGACACCGGCCCGAATCTGCCCGTGTTCTACGGCACCAGCCCGACGCGCAGCCACCTGATCGCGCTCAACGAATACCACTCCTTTTCGCCCTCGCTCACCAACGAGGTGCGCATCGGCTTCAACCGCTATTACAACGACACGCCCTCGCCGAGCTTCACCTTCACGGGACTGGACACCTTCCCGGCCTTCAACTTTTCCGATCTGCAACTGGAGTTCGGTCCGGACGTGAACGCGCCGCAGTACACCATTCAGAACACCTATCAGATCGTGGATAACGTGGTCTGGCGCAAGGGCCGGCACGATCTGCGCTTCGGCATCGAGGGCCGCAAGGTGATTTCGCCGCAGTCGTTCGTGCAGCGTTCGCACGGCGAATACGACTACACCTATTTGAACGACTATCTGCATGACCTCAGCCCCGACGTTCTGGGCGAACGCAGCGTGGGCGTGCCGGTCTACTACGGCGACCAGAGTTCGCTCTACTGGTATGCCAACGACGTCTTTCGCTTCTCGCGCACGCTGACGCTGAATGTCGGCCTGCGCTACGAGTTCACCTCCATTCCCTACTCGGAGAAGCTGCAGAAGCTCAACGCCCTGGCCGACGTTCCGGGCCTGATCACCTTTGAAGCGCCGACGGCGCCCAAGCGCAACTTCGCTCCGCGCCTAGGCTTTGCTTGGCAGCCGACCGGCAAGGACGATACGGTGGTGCGCGGCGGCTTCGGCATGGCCTATGACGTGCTCTACGACAACATCGGCATCACCACACTGCCGCCGGAGTTGAACGTAACCGAGGATGTTCCCAGCCTCGTCAACCAGACCTCGAACTTCATCGCCGGTGGTGCGCTGGCCGGTGGCTCGGGCAAGGTCACCACTTATGCCACCGCCGCCGATGCGCGCGCCGCCACTTCAGCGGCCATCGCCAACCATCAGCTTTATCCCTACAGCGTGAACTACAACCTGGGCGTCTCTCACTCCTTCGCCAACAACTTCTTCGCGGAGATTCGCTATGTGGGCAGCCGCGGAGCGCACTTGAACGTGCAGGCGCAGGTTGATCGCAGACCGGTGGTCAGCGACGCGCAGTATCTGCCTACCTACACGGAAAAGCCCTCGCAGTCGGCCCTCGATGCTCTTTCGACGACGCTGACCGGGCTGACGGCGCAGTCCACCTTCGATCCGCTCTACTCCGCGGCAGGCTTCGAAAGCACCATCACCAAGTACGTTCCCTGGGGCGCATCCAACTATCAAGGCCTGCAAACCCAGCTCAACAAGCGCTTCTCGCAGGGGCTTTCTTTCCAAGCCTCCTACACCTTCAGCAAGAACATTGACAATGACACGGCCGATTTCTACGCCAGCGATCTCGATCCACGCCGCGTGGAAGACGTCCACAACATCAACAAGAGCCGCGGTCTGTCCACGCTCGATCGCCGTCATCGCCTCACCTTTGGCGGCTACTACGATGTGCCGCTGTTCAAGCATTCCGGCAATTGGATGGTGCGGAATCTGCTGGGCAATTACACCATTTCGCCCTTCTATCAGATCGAGTCGCCTGAACACGCCACCGCGCAGAGCAAGGTGGACTCGAACCTGAACAACGATTCGGCCGGTGACCGGACAATCTACAACCCCAACGGCAAGGCCGGAACCGGCTCGGGCGTGACCGCGCTGACCAACAGCAGCGGCGCGACCGTTGCTTATTTGGCCAGCAATGCGGATGCGCAGTACATCCAGGCCCAGGTGGGCGCCCGTTCCACCGCAGGCCGCAACACGATTGCCCTGCCCCGGCTGGACAATCTGGATCTGACCGTCACCAAGGGCATCAATTTCTCTTCGGCTCGGCGGCTGGAGGTTTCTGCCCAGGCCTTCAACATTCTCAACCATCACCAGTTCATCGCCGGTGCATTGCATGACGTGGCGGCTTCGAGCGGATGGGCGGGGAATGTGCTCAACCCGGCCAGCTCGACCTTCGGCCAGTGGAACACGGTCTTCTCCAGCAATCCGCGCAACCTGCAACTTGTGGCGAAGTTCATGTTCTAGAGAATTTCTCCCCTACACGTACAGTATTCAGCGGCGTGCACGGGGTTTTTCCCTTAAGAAAAATCCCCCGTGCACACCGCTTAAAAAGTCTATAGGTATTCCGAAAACGCGCTAGAAAGTAAACTTAGTGCCGAACTCCACCGAGCGCGATTCGTAGACTGGCGTGCTGGTGCTGTTGGTGGAAATCACACCCACCGACGAAGTCGTGGAAATATCGGAGCTGGGAACACCCAGGTTTGGGTGGTTGAAGACGTTAAAGGAATCGGCGCGGAGCAGCAGGTTGTAACGCGAACCCCACCGGACGTTCTTCTGCAGGTTCATATCCATGTTCCACCAGCCAGGACCGCGCAGCATGTTGTACCCGGAATCGCCGTAGTTGTAGTTGTACGTCGTCACACTGCCACTGGTGGTTTTGGTGTAGCTCGGAGTCGTAAAGGCCGCCGGATTAAACCACTCCGAAACCGTCTTGTGCTTCGGATACAGCGCGACTCCCGCGACACGGCTGGCGCGCTGGTTGCCATATGCGGTACTGCCGGCATAGTCGAAGGTCACCGAGAAGGGTTGACCGCTCTGGAAGGTGCCCACGCCCGAATACTGCCAGTCACTGAAGATCTTATCCACCAGATTGCCGGCATGGCCCAGAAGCATATGACCACGGCCTACCGGCAGAGCATATGTGTAGTTCAGGTTGAGAACCAGCGGCGTGATGGCGCCGATCGGGCCGTAGGAATCCCGGGGATGTGCTCCGGTGTAATCCATGAAGGATTCCACGCCCAGCAGGCGCGTCCACTGGAACTCCGCGTTGACCGAAGAACCACCGTGATAGCGCTTGTGCAGTCCGGCCTGCAGCGAATTCAGCGAGGTGTGATACCAGGGATAACCCTGCAACAATACGGAATTGAGCGGCTGATACTTGTAGGAATTCTGCAGCGCCGTGCTGGTACTGTAACTCATGGCAGTGGCCGAACTGGCAAGGTTCAAATTGATGTAACTGGTTTGGCCGTTATTGTTCTGCTTCACGTTGTGCTGACCGGCATAGCCGATGCGCACTGTCATATTCCCAGGCAGCTCGCGCTCGATCTGCAGATTGTAAGTTTCGCTGTAGGGCGTTTTGCTCTTTGACTGAGCGTCGATCTCGACGTTGGTGCTGGTGCTGCCAGCCGTCACGAAGGGATTGCTCATCGTAAAGTAGTTGCTGTTATATGCGGTTTTGCTGTTGGTGTATGAGGCGGAACCGGTAAACAGCGCTGTTCCCTGCCAGGTGCTGACATACTGCGGAGCCAGCAGGTTGAAGTAAATACCCCAGGCGCCACGCAGAACTGTCTTTGGCAGAAACTTCCAGGAGAAGCCCAAACGCGGTGCGAAGTTGTTGGAAGGCTCCTTCAGGTAGTCATATGGATTGCTGCCCATGTTGGCCGCGGAAGAGGTCTCCAGCATGCTGTCATTCGTCAGCGCGGTTTTTATCACACCGATGGCCGAACTCGGAATCGAGTTGCCAAAGGAAACGACCTTGCTCTGCTCGGGAACAAAGAGCGCCGCGCGGTGATAGGGATCGTCAAAGAAGTGCTGTTTATCCCAGCGAATACCGTAATTAATCGTCAGATTGTGCAACAGCTTCCAGTCATCCTGGACAAATGCGCTGTACTGCGTCTCCATCAGATGGCGTGGATACTGGCCGTTGTAGAGGTTATTGGTGGTGCTGGTGGGAATACCGAGCAGGAAATCGGCAAACGAATCGCCCGAGAAAGAGGACGAGAAGGTAAAGGCGCCCTTGCTGTTATAGCTGCTGTCGTAGAAGCTACTGTAGAACCCTGTAAAACCGACTTTGACAATATGCTTCGCAAAGACTTTGGTGAGTGTCGGGCTGATCTGGAAGTCCTGCTCAAGTCCCGGATGGCCGCCGCCGTTGTCACTCGTGCTGGCCAGTGAACCGGCATAAAGCGTCTGGTTATAGGCATTCGAACCCGAAGAATTCTTGATGGTAATGGTGGGAGCGCCGCTGTTCAGCGTCGTATTCAGGCCCGGAATGATGGATCCGAAGTTCACATCGCTGCGGTGTGGCATACGGACAACCAGAAGGTGCAGGTACGAAGCCGGCACGTCCAGAATGAGCGTTGGAGTAAAGATGTGCGTCCAGCCCACAATGGTATCGACATTGTGTTCGCCCTCGGAACCATATCCACCGGCAAGGCTGTCCGTCCAGTTGTATGCATAGGGACCATAAAAGTCATGCATAAGGGTGCCGCGGAACTGATCACGATCCGAAAGCTTGTGATCCAGACGAAGCGAGAAGCGGCGAGCCGCTTGTGTATAGCCGATATTTTCATAGGTGTTGGTGGTATAGCAGCCGGACTGGGTCGGATGCGGATAGAGAATCTTCAGCAACTGACTGGAAACGGAATTGATGTCACCGGAATTAATCACGTTGCCATTGGTGCTGGAGTAATCCGTACCGGTAAGACGATTGACGATATGGACTTCCCCTTTGGAAGCGCTATAGCAGGAACCGGTCGACAGGAATTCGGAGAAGTCGCCGTCACGCATCTTCTCGGTGGGCTGAATCGAACTGGTCATGCTGGAGAAGGTGTAGTTATACCCTTCATAAGCGGCAAAGAAGAAGCTGCGGTCACGGCCGTCATAGAAATGAGGAATCGTGATGGGGCCGGCCAGATCGCCCCCGTATTCGTTGCGCTCATAGGGTGGACGAGCCGTGGTGGAAGTGGTAAAGGTGTGGCTTTTGGCGTTCATGCCCTTGGAGCGATTGAACTCCAGTATTTCGCCATGCAACTGATTGGTGCCGCTTTTGCTCGTAATAATGATCTGGGCCTGCTGGCCAAACTCCGCCGGAGCGCCGTTGGTGATGACCTTGACTTGATCCAGCGCATCGAGGGGTGGCGTCTCGGCCTCGTCACGCTGCAGCGAAACCTGCATATTAACGGTGCCGTCCAGGGTCGTTGCCATGGAGCCGTATGAATTGCGGCGGGTGCTGCCCACCGAAAGAGTTTCACCAAAGGCGGGAATGGAATCCTGCGCCGTCGCCAGGTTTTGCACGCCCGGAGCCAGAATCAGCAGACCGAGCAGGCTGAGACGGCCATTGAGGGGAGTATTTTGAATCTGTTCGCTCTCCAGGGAAAGGCCGTTGGAAGACTGTTCGGTCTGCAGCACCGGAGTATCGGCAATGACCTCGACAACCTCCTGATTCGAACCGACCCTCAACGTGGCGTTGATCTCCGCCACCTGATCGATGGTGAGAGTCATGCCCTTCTGTTCGAAGACGCTGAAGCCGGCTGACTCAACCCGGATCTCATAATGGCCCGAAGGCAGTTGAGGAACCGTATAGGTTCCGGCGGCAGAGGTTGTCACTGACCGTGCGGCATTGGTTTCAACCGCGCGAATCGTCACATGAGCCCCGGAAACCGGCGCGCCGCTGGGGTCGCTTACGGTTCCCGTAATGGTGCCAGTGACCCCCTGTGCACTCCCCTGCATTCCGGTCAGAAGCAGAAACACCCCCAACAGACCGGTCAGCAGGAAACACAGGAATTGTCTACCAGCTATGGCGCGTAGGAATTTCGCAGACATTGGCATCTCCCAAAAAGTATTCATTCTTCCTCTTCTCTCCTCAATGGACAGCAGAATGGATGAAAAACAGAGTACGAATACTTCGACCGTAGCCCCCGGCCAAAACGGGAACAAGTATTTCACTGTGCATCGGACCCTTCTGAGGTGTTTTGCCATGGTTCATGAATATGCCGTTACAAATTCCTCTCATTCCCGTTAAAGAGCCCCACAATGCCTTTATATATAAGGACAAATAGAAGGACGTCTCCTTCAAAGCCGCCATAAAACAGCTCTGATCCCACTTCTTTTCACTGTGAAACGAGCCGCATAAGATGAATATTCAATCAACGCAGGCGCTTTGTGAACGCCCGGTTAAACCCACCCCCTCGGCGCTTCTTTTAACTTCGCCGCCACCATTTCTTCGGTACGGCCTTTTAGGATCGGGGTATAGAGTATGTGGAAAAAAGAAGAAAAACTACCGGGCACGATCTCCGACGAACAACGCCAGGCACTGATCGAGCGCATTCTGACTTCCACGCACTTTGCCAGATCGCCCCGCCTTTCCGCATTTCTTTCCTATATATGTGAGCAGGACAAACTCGGCCATCCACATCTGATCAATGAACAGCATATTGGGGTTACGGTTTTTAGCCGCCCGCCCGGCTACAACATGAGCGACGACAGCATTGTCCGCTCCCAGGCCCGCTTCCTGCGGCAGCGTCTGGAGGAATATTTCACCCACGAAGGCAGTCAGGAGACCTTCCTCCTCTTCATTCCCAAGGGCTCTTATCTGCCGTTTTTTCAGTCCCGCGCAGCACGGACCCAAAGCGCGACGACGCTGTCTGCAGGCGAAAACCCGCTTCCCCCAGTTCATCTGCCAGAGTTTTTGAATCGCTTTTCCAGACAGCAGCGGCAGCTCTGGACCGGAGTGGGGCTATCCCTGATCCTGCTTCTGGTTCTGGCCCTGCGCGGCACCTCGTCCCACCTGCTACCTGCCAGTGAAACCAACGAACAGCGTTTCTGGAACAGCCTCCTGGACCCCAAACGCACCCCCTTGATCGTCCCTTCCGACAGCAGTCTGGCCCTGCTGCAAGAGCTCGCCAACCGCTCCATTCCGCTGCAGGATTACATGAACCGCCGCTATCTCAGCAATCCACCCTCACCGGAACTGGCCGGAGTCTGGCATACTCTCTCCGGCAGCCAGTACACCAATATGGCCGATATGAATTTTGCTTTCCGTCTGGAGCAACTGCCCGCGGCGACAAACAGCCATCTGCACATCCGCTATGCGCGTTCGCTCGCACTCAAGGAACTCAAGGAAAATAACGCCATTCTGATCGGCGGCAGACGCTCCAACCCCTGGGTGGAGCTCTACGCCCCGTTTATGTGCACAGATGTGGGCTACGATCAGCAACAGCACGAGAACTTTGTCTGGAACCGTAACCCAGCCGCCGGAGAACAGAAACGCTACTACGAGACCACCAGCGACACCCTGCATATGGCTTATGGCCTGATCGCCCGCCTCTCCAGTCTGGACGGCCAGGGAAACACACTGCTGGTTGGCGGAACCAGCGAGGCCGGCACCGAAGCCGCCGCCGAGTTTCTGTTCAGCGGCTCTTTCAGCAGCTTTCTACGCCAGTTCGACTGCCATAAACCGCTTCCTTACTTTGAGATTCTCCTCTCCACGGAGAACATCAACGGCGAGGCCAACACCGGAAAGGTTGTCTATTTTCACATCCTTAGCTACTGAGTCTCGCATAATACGGTTACATGTGGATCAAAAAAAGCCCCGCGTGGTGCAGGAAAGAAAACGGCAGCATGGAGTGGTGGACTCGCTCCATGCCGCTGCATACGCCTTCTTCGGCCAATGGCCTCAACGGTGAGCCGGTTGTTAAGAGCGTCCACGCTTTTAACCCGCGCATACCCGTTCAGGCATCTTCTGCTCGATGAAATTCGGCTGCTCCACCCTCTCCTTCGTCAACGCAAACCGTACCTTCTCCTAACTAAAAAAATTCTTCTGTGCGCCATTCATCCCACCTCTCTACTTCTTGCTGTTGCGTGTCAGCTTTATGTCTCCATGGCACTGCTGGCAAAAGACCACATCCGGGTGGTGCCCCTTGTGGCATTCGGTGCAGGAGATTCCCTGCATCGACTGGTGATTGTCGTGCAGGTTCGGCTCCATATCCTGCGTCCATTTGGCCACATTGTCAAACGACTCGTGGCACTCAAGACACTTCGCACCCGTCACCGGCTTCTTCGGTCCCTCGCCATGACAGGCCGAACACTCCAACCCCTGAGCCAGGTGCTTATCGGAGGTGAACTTCTTCGCCGTTGTCGGTGCCATGGCGCAGGATGCAAAAGCAACCTTTGTTCCGAAGGATGATAGTGCCCGTTTGGCGGCGGCGCTTTTGTTAGGCAGGGGCGAAGACAACAAAGCGTATATCGCCTGCGGCAAAGAAACAATTTCCTGCCATGAAATCTGCCGGATTGTTAATGAAATTTCAGGAAAGAACTTTACTGAGGCTCGCATAATCTGGTTACATTCGATCGCACCGTAAAGCGCAGATTAAGCCATCGGCAATCGTAGCCTCAGTCACCATAATATGCGAGCCTCAGTAAGTACTGCCCGGAAGATGAAAAAGGGCTGTATTCCTATTTCGATTCCCTTCATATTCCGAGAGATTCCGCTACCGGTGATTTTTCAAAATTCCCATTCCCTTGGTGCTCAAATGATATGGTTACGAATGAGCAAGGCATCGCAAATGGAATGTATGATGTCGTATCTGACGATATAGCCAAAATTACCGGTAAGGAGCCGGCTACGGCCAGAGAATTGGCAGGTAAATACACTTATATCTGGAAAGACAATGTGAAGAACTTGAAAGATATAAAGTAGGATTCCATAGCACTATTTGTGGGCGAAGATGGCCGTGGAAGAAGGCGCTCCGAGGAAAAGTCCAAGAGCAGGACTTTTTTAATTGGCATCGGGAGGAGAGTCGTCCCTCCTCTCCTCCCGAACCACTGGCCCTGCAGGTTTGCACCCGGTGATTCGGTTGGATTGAGCTATTTTCGGCTCTACACGAGAATCTGGTAGTTCCCCCTGTTTTATTGGCTTTTTGCCTGCAGGGCTATCCGGGTATGCTCATCAGGATGCGAGAGAACGACTGGACGAGAATTCTTGGATGGCCCG
>Ga0255352_1001240_pt1 | contig 13149 bp, 10 predicted proteins | sample HBST0metaG_FD_189939 | JGI IMG/M metagenome (GOLD analysis project Ga0255352, IMG submission 189939) | Peat soil microbial communities from Stordalen Mire, Sweden - H.B.S.T0 | ecosystem: Environmental > Terrestrial > Soil > Wetlands > Peat | place: Sweden: Norrbotten County, Stordalen Mire...
ATTGTCTTCGACTTTGTCCTCGCTTACCGGCTGCGCACCATCAACCGCGGACATCTTCTCGGGTCCCTCATCCCGCTTTACCTCGCGTGGGTGGCAAGCCATGTGAATGTCACCGCCTCCGGCGTCGGCCCGGCATCCCATATCGAGACCGTTGCTGCCGCGTTCGAGGCCGACAAGACCTATCTTGTTTCGCGCTGGCGATGGCCAGACAGGTTCAATCCGTGAGAAGCCGCCCGACCTAACTCGTTTCCGGTACGAAGCAAGAGACTCGATTGAAGGAGTGAGATCAATGCAACCCATGTTCGCCGTCCTGCTGCAGTCAGCCCCGAACCAGGCTTCGCGGCCCTTGTCTGCCGACAACGGCTCGATCTGGCACCATATGGCCGACGCGCTCTACCAGTCGCTCGACCGCATCCTCTCGCTGCTGATCGCCGTCCTGCCGGGTATCCTGGCCTTCATTGTCGCTTTGGCCGTATTTACGCTGATCGGGATGGTGGTTTCCTCACTCTTGCGGCGAGGACTGACCGTCGCTCGGTTTGATGAACATCTGGCGCGGAGCCGAGGCGGCCTGGACTGGGCGCCATCCACTTCCCCCACCGCTGTGATCGCCAGGGTCACTTTCTGGGCCAGCGTCCTGCTCGGACTCGTCCTCGGCGTTTCAGCCTTCGACGCTTCCTATGCAACGGCCACAACGCTGCCCAGTTCCCTTCTGCCCTACCTTACCCGCCTCGTAGGAGCGGCCGTTTTGCTGGTTGCCGGCACCCTCATCGCGCGCTTCCTGGCGCGGTCGGTGCTGATTGGAGCCGTCAATGAGCAGCTCCAATATGCGCGGTTTCTGTCACTCGGCATCAAGTGGCTGGTGCTGGTGCTTACCGCCGCGATGGTTCTCGACCATCTTCAGATGGGCGGCAATATCGTCGGGCTGGCTTTTGGCATCTTATTTGGTGGGATTGTCCTCACGCTCGCACTTGCCGTGGGCCTTGGCTCCCGCGATCTTGTCAGCCGCTCGCTTGAAAGCCATGCCGAACAGTCCGGCGAGCGCGGCGTTGCACCGGCTGCCAGCTCGACCAGCGGCTCCGCTGAATCGATCCGGCATTTCTGAGGGCTTTCAACTGCCAAGGACGGTTTTTTTTGGCTGGCGGCCTAAGGGTTGGAACGGTTTCGATTCAAATGTTGCCATCTGAAGGGCATACGAGGTGGCATTTTCTTGAGAAGAATGTCGCTTGGCCCCGAGGATTCTGTAAGGAGCAGAATCGAAACCGCTGTAGCTTGTTTGCCGGCCCGGGAAGCCTGCTTGCGGCGTGAGCGCGTCCGGAGTTCGCTCGACGGGCAGATGCTGCACAGTCCGGCTCAAAAAGTCGAGGGGATACGTGCCGACTTCCCGGAACCAGCTTTGTATTCTCAATAAGTTAGGGTATGGAAATTGAGATGCAACACCAATCAACAAGCCGAACTGGGTGCATACGGGAAGAAGCTGCTCAAAATTGCTCAGGAAGGAAGAGACGGTTTATTTAAACAGATAGAGAGCAGGAGGAGGTAACATGCAGTTCTTTCGCATCCGGTTGATCATTGCGCTGATTGTGGGGATTACCCTGGTCTCGGTTGCGTCGACCTATTTTGAGGTATTGGCCCACAAGCATGTTCTGCGCCAGGAACTGGAGCACAGGACTGTCTGGATGAGCAAAAGCCTGCAACTGGACATGGAGCGGAGCTTGGCGGGAGGCCAATCCGCGCAGATTGCTGCGGATGTGGCGCGGTTGCGCTTGCAGGACAATGCGTTGGGCCTGGCCGTTTACGACACGCAAGGAGCGTTGATCGCCGGAGCGGGTCCTGCCGGGATATTTGCGGAACTGCCCCACGGCCCATTGAACAAGGCCGTCCAGCAGGGTGTTGATACAGCTATCTTTGGGCACGATGACAATCGGCAGTGGCTGGAGGCGGTGGTCCCGCTACAGAACGGCGGGCGCGTTGCCGGAGCGCTGGTGATTCTGGAGGATGCCAAATACATCCGTGCGGAGGGAATGGCAGTGTGGCAGCAGAGCTTCTGGCGAACTGCAGCCTTCGTGCTGCTGATCGTGGGAGTGACGCTGCTGATGGTCCGCTGGTTCCTGATGCGCCCCATGGTGCGGGTGGCGGATCGGCTCAGGCGATTGCGCATGGGGCAGACCGACGAACTTGCGGACGAAAGTCTGGCGGAGCTGAGCCTCTTTACACCGCTGGCCCACGAAGTGGAGTCGATGGCCGAAAGCCTGATCACGGCGCGCGCCGCGGCTCAAACCGAAGCCCGACTGCGCGCCGCGGGCGAGCACCAGTGGACGGCCGAGCGTCTGGCAGTTTTTATTCGGGAGCGGTTCGGCTCGAGCCGGATCTTTGTTCTGTCGAACCGCGAGCCATATATGCATGTGCTGGAGGGGCGAGAGACGGTCTGCGTGGTTCCTCCCAGCGGCCTGGTGACGGCGATCGAACCGGTGCTGCAAGCCTGCGACGGCGTGTGGATAGCGCACGGCAGCGGCAGCGAAGATGCCCAGAACGTGGACGAGTTCGACCGTCTGCGCGTGCCGCCCGACGATCCCCGTTACACCCTGCGCCGCGTATGGCTCTCGAGCGAGGAAGAGGCCGGCTACTACGACGGGTTTGCCAATGAGGGATTGTGGCCGCTCTGTCATATTGCGCACACCCGCCCTATCTTTCGCGCTTCGGACTGGGAGACCTACCAACTGGTCAATGAGAAGTTTGCGACTGCGCTGCTGGAAGAGATGGAGGGTAGCGCCAGCCCCATTGTCTTTGTGCAGGATTACCATTTTGCGCTAGTGCCGCGGCTGGTCAAGGCGGCTCGCCCTGATGCCCGTGTGGCCATCTTCTGGCACATTCCCTGGCCCAATCCGGAGGCATTCGGCATCTGCCCGTGGCAAGCCAAGTTGCTGGATGGATTGCTGGGCGCGGACCTGATTGGGTTTCATATCCCGCTGCATTGCAACAATTTTCTTTCCACAGTCGACCGTGTGCTGGAGTCTCGTACCGACCGCGAACACATGACCGCTCGCCGGGATGGGCACACCAGTGCCGTGCGTCCTTACCCGGTAAGCGTGGCCTTTGACGGTTCCAAACCGGAGCGGAGAACGCCGCGGCCCTCGCGCGAGGAACTGCTGAAGAAGTTCGGCCTGCGCAGCGAAAGCATGATCATAGGCGTGGACCGCATGGACTACACCAAGGGAATCGTGGAGCGGTTAGTGGCGATCGAGCACCTCCTCGAAGAGCATCCCTGGTATCTGGAGCGGCTGACCATGGTGCAAATTGCGGCTCCGAGCCGCACGCGCATACCCAGCTATGTGAATCTGCGCCGCCAGGTGGAAGAAACCGCGGAACGCATCAACCAGCGCTATCAGACGTCTGCCTGGAAGCCGATCCTGCTGATCGAGGAGCAGTATAGCCACGATGAGCTGGAACCCTGGTACCAGGCGGCCGATGTGTGCCTGGTGACCTCGCTGCACGATGGGATGAATCTGGTGGCCAAAGAGTATGTAGCCGCACGCGACGACGAGGACGGCGTGCTGGTGTTGAGCAAGTTCGCAGGAGCAGCTACGGAACTGCACGATGCGCTGATCGTGAATCCCTACGACACTGAAGGTGTCGCGGAGGCTATCCATCAGGGCCTGGAGATGGACCGCACCGAGCGGCGCATGAGAATGCAGCGGATGCGCCGCCACGTGATGGACCATAACATCTACCGCTGGGCGGCCAGCATCTTGGGCGACTTGCGCGAATTGCGCATGGAGAACCCCGGGCCGGCAGATTCGAGCCATGCCCGGTTGACGCCTGTTTCGACCGACGAAGTGACAGATAGTGAACTGGCATAGAAAGCAAGCGCCCGATGACGGCAGAAGCGGTAAAGCCACGAAGGAGTTTCTTCAAGCTTCTGCGTGCGGATCAACTCCACTTCTGTGGACGGAGGACGACAGCACGCAGGTACCGCCTCGCAGGACCGTGTTCGGACGCGGTCAACGCTCGCGAGAGAGATTCAGGACAGCCATGGAGGCGAGAGGGACAAGGTTAGCGGGCATTCCAGCGATTGAATATCCGCTTTGGAATAGCGTGACCATAAGACGGACAGAACGACTACATTAGCTTGTTCTTTGGGGAAATATTCAAAAGCTCTTTAAGTGCTTGATTTATTGGCTCCTCAGGTAGGACTCGAACCTACAACCCTTCGGTTAACAGTTGACCATTTGCCCCGTGCGGCGTTGCCCAGGATTGCTCTATATTGCTTGCTTTCAGTCGCTTGCAGGAGCCTGTTGCGACAACTAAATTGTGGGTATTACTCAGAATTTGCCGCTTTTTTGAACCGGTCTACCCACAAAAGTCCCCACAGTGTTTTTTGCCCCTTCGAAATTTGCCGAAAGGTTGTAACGACCTTCCCCGTCTCCCATCGCTGCGCTGCTAACAAGGCAAAGCATCAGGCGTCCACATTCTCTCCGCCGGCGATCAGGCCGGCGATGCGCTCCCGGTCTCCTAGTAAAACTCGGTAGCGCACTCCCGGCATCTGCACGACCTGGTTCCACTCGTGCAAGCTCAAGGCGCGGGCGCGCGCCCGGAGGGCACGGAAGATCTCGGTCCTCGGCCAGAGCACGAAATCTACCTCGTTGCCGAAGTGCGTTCCTAGCCTCACGGCAAGGTCCCGGCGCGCATCGCACCACTTGCGGAACCCCGCCTCCCCGGTCACCTTGGCTTCGAGTTCGATGGCAATGTCCACGTCGCCCAGCCGGTCGGCGTCCGAGAGCATACTGCCGAAGATCACCGCGCTCGCGACCCGATAGACATACTCGCTGCTGGCGTTCAGCCGGTCGAGCCGGTCCATGAACTGCCGCAACGCGAGTTCGGCCGTCGAGCGGCGGATCGGCTTGGCCGCCGAGGCGTTGGCCAGGGCGTTGCCCTTGATCGTGATCTCGTATGCGGCTTCGTTATCCGGGAGCGGAGATTCGGCGGGCTCGATCAGACCCAGCGATTCGATGCCGGATAGAAACTCCCGTGCCTGGCGTTCATCGATCTCAAGTTCCTGGGCGGCAGCCCCGGCGCCGATGCTGAACGACCGATACCGCCGCAGAAAAGCGCGCACGGTAAGCGCCGGATAGCCGGCAATCGTCTCGTCTTTCGAGATTCGCATGGGGTGTTAATACATTCCTCTTGGTATCTTCGATCCGGGCACCAGCCTTATTTCGCAGCTTTTTTCACTGCGGCCCAGCGCTTGCGTTGTGCCTCGGCGATCCTCTTTCGGGCCTCCGGGCTGAGCACCCGTTTCTTAGCGCGCGGGCTGCTGGCGCTGCCCTTCCCGGCTGCTGCGGTGAGCTTGAGAGTGTCGAGGCGGGAACCGTTGGACAACAGTTTCCTTGCCTGCTGGAGCTTCAGAATCTCGGCATCCAGTTCTTCCACGATGCTTGCGATGGTCATTGGTCCTATTCTCCCTCAGCCATTTTATAGGGACATCGCCGACGCTTACATGTCGGTGCCTTCGAGCCCCTTGTTTCGGCAGATCGTCGCGCGATCAGTCTCGCCGGGAAAAAGCGACGAAGACCGCTGGCGGAGTGAGCGACGCAAATCGCCAGTATTGGCGTGAACTGGTGAATGATTCCAATGAGGTAGGGTCCTCCGTTCTTTTGCCGCAAGGCTGGCGGTGAGCCGGTGCGGGCGCTGGTGGCGCTTTGCCGCTGCGCTGGCTTTCGAGCATGGGTAGTGGGTTGCCGGCGGTGGCGGAGCGCCGCACCTATCGAGTGTGCGATTCGTTGCTGGTTAGTTCCTTCTCCAAGGCTCTGCACTCCGGGCTGATCTGCGCGTTCGGCCGAACAGTGGCTTGGTATTCCTGCTTGGCGCAGGTCAAGTCATGCGAGAATTCAGGGACGGAATGCAGTCGTTCGACGACTGCGGTTGCGATCAGTTGGCCCCCTGCCACATCGCTTGGATAGTGGACCGCTCAGACAGCACGGCTCTCGCCGTACTCACGCCCGTGAATCAGGATTGCTTGAGCATCGTCCGGCACGATCTCAGCCAGAGTCAGCGCGAGACCCCAATCGAAAGCCGTGTGTCCTGATGAATACGACGAACCTTTTGTGGGTGAACTTCGGGTTGCGGAGGGGTATTGAGACTGCTACGGAACTCGAATTCGGGATGGCAACTGGAGAGGAGCGATGGTAACGAAAAGCTCATCTTTTTGTGGTGCGAGATTGCTCCCGATTAAGCTCGCTGGAGGGCTTACCGTCAGAAATGTCAACTATCGTTTCAAGAGGGCATGGTGAAGAACTGCGTTCATCACATCGCGAATTGCGCTGACTACGGCATCTGGATCTTGTAAGTGGATTGCGTGTCCGGAATCCTGAACTTCAACGACCTTGCTATTTGTTGAAAGGGTCTGAAACGCCTTTTTTTCTTCGATCTTTTCCTCGCCTGCTCCCTGCATGCCGATCATCGTGATGAGCGGCTTTCCACCGAGCGGATGCCCAAACTGCTGAATCTCGTAAAGAAGCTGGAAATCCTCAGGAGTGTAATCGTTGTTCTCAGTTACCGCGACCTTGGGCGGCAACATTTGCGCCCACAGCTGCAGCTTTTGAGTCTCCGCCGGCAGACGGTCATACGGCGGGCTGATTCTGTGGCTCTTGTATTTCATAGCCTGTTCGCGCTCCGCATCGCTGATTGGAACAGGCGGACTCGTTTTCATTATCTGAATAGGCGGAATCGTTCGATGCGCAAGGGTCCGAACACGAACCACTTTTCCAAAATAACCCAACGTGTCATCCGGGCCGGGCGCATCGACCAGAACCATCCCCGCGGTTTCATCCGGATATCCTTCTGCGAAGGTTTCCGCGACCAAACCACCAAGCGAATGTCCCACGAGAATGTACGGCCCTTTTTCGCCGGAGAGCTTCAGTGCCAACTCCAACTCATACGCCTCCTGCCGGAACGTCAATGGCTGGGGACCGGGATCGCTCCAAGCGTAGCCGGCGCGATCGTACGAGCAAACCCGTGCAAAGGTTTGTATCTGTTGTAGGACCAAATACCAGACGAATGAAAAATCGCCGCCACCCGGCGACAAAACAATCGTCTGCTTACCCTTTCCTGTGCAGTACAGGTGAATGCGATATCCACCAAGGTCAACCATTTTGCCCAAAGGCGCCGGTTCGGGTGCAGGTGACTGCGCATTCGCGGCAATGGCGGAAATTAGCGCTGCACTCCAGAAAGCCGATTGAATTGTCTTCCAGTGCATAGCTGTCCTCGATGGAATACTCAATCTGTTCATCATCTTACCCGCTCTATCCTGAGTTTCGTAACAGCCTCGCATTGGCCCCGCACACATGCGTTACAGCAAACCGCTGGAAGGGTCGTGGGCGGTTGAAATAGTCTTTGGCTTCAAAGGTGGTATCAAGGACATCGCGTTCGGTGCGACTCAGCAGGTGCATAACGATTGGCAGCTTGGCCGGCTCAAGACTGATACCAAGTGGTTCCGCAAATCTGGCATAGGTCATCTCGGCATCTGCCTGTGCCAACTTCCAACGAGTTGTCCCATCGGGCACTTGCATTTGACGAAAGGTTGCGACATCGACCGCATCCTGCGGTGAATCCAGCACCGGATACGGCGGGAGTAGCAATAGGTAATTCGGTTCCGAACCTTGCAGATAGCCCACGACGCGCTTAGGGGCTTGTTTCTCATTCTGAGCGATGGCCGTTGGTGTTGCTGGGTGCAAGGACGATTGAGCAACAGCGGATACAAATACTCCGCTAACTGCAAGTAGAGCTGAATAAATCAATCGTGTGCTTCATAAGGTCTCTCTAGGCTAGGTTCATAAATAGATCCTTCGTGTGCGAATGTCATTGGCACATCGCGTCTTCGGACAGGTAGCACAACGCTAGGGACTGACCACCAACACCCGGAAACTCCCCGGCGTCACTCGCCACATGGGGGGCTGGTTCGGATCAGGACTAGCCACAGTCTCCATGTCTGCTGTGGGCAGGAAGATTTTTTTGGTCGCTGAATCGAACGCCATCGTTCGCGCCCAAAGCTCCGTCTTGACGGTATCGACCAGCTCATAGCTGTCGGGTGATAGCTGATGAATGACCGAAACGACTCCCTCGGCGCAGGAAAGGAAGACCAGCTTCTTTTCAGGATCAACCCCTCCTGCGTCAACCCCACCACATGCAAGTTGATGGGCGACGACCTCCCCTGAATTCGCGTCAAGCACCGCCAGCGACGCATTCAAACAGCCGACAAAGAGACGATGACTGCTGGTGTCGATTGCAAGGCTGTGCGGGCTGAGGCAACGATCAACAGGGTAGGTCTTCGTCACCGTAAGCGATTGAACATCAATCACGGCGACCGCGCCCTTATCAGCGAGGTTCACATAGACAGATCCTCTGCCATCGGAAACCGCCGCTTCCGGCTTTCCGCCCAGATTGACCTTTCCTACACTGTCGCCAGTCTTTGCATCCAGCACAGTGGCTTTCTCGCTCATGGGGAAGACCCGCTTTGAAAACGGGTCATAGAGAATGAAGTCGGGACGGTTGACCGTAACCTTCTTGATTGTTTTCAAATGTTGTGTCTCGAAGATGGTCACGGAGGCGTCGCCGCCGTTAGAAGTGAAACCGCGTTTCAAGTCTGAGGCAATTGCCGTACCGTGAACTCCCGGAGTATCGGCAATGATGCCGATGCTTCTGCCCGTGTCGGCATCGAGAACTTCAACCTGACTTGAATGCGAAACATAGAGTCGCCTGGCCACGCTATCAATTGCGATATAGTCCCAGGTGCCCTCGCCACCGATCTTGTATCGGTCGTTGAGATGGTAGGTACTTGGGTCGGACGCAGAAGCGACGGCACCATGAACTAACGCGATGGACAGCCACGCCAATAGAGAGCTTTTCATAGAAATCATTTGTTTATTGTCCAGAAAACAGTAGCTATGGCGGGACTACTGTTTTGAATTAACGCAAAATGTGGGTTGGTTCGGATTATCCGCCTTTTGCATATCACACAAGCCTCTCCAACGCCGGTACTGCTCCGCCTTAGCCAGTGCAGGGTCTTCGTAACCTTGAAGCCAGAACCTGAACCAGTCAACTGAGCCCCCCTGAGAAGCCATGCGAATTACGGGATTCGTTAGTTCATGTTCGTCGGTTCTCAACAACACCAGATCGGTGGGCTTATGCAAATACCGTAGCGGTGCGTAATTCTCCCACATATCAAGCAGGCTGGCGGCTCCTTCTCCAACAACCAATAAGGGAGTACTTATCCGCTGCATCTTGAACATTGGAGAGTGCTTGATCCACTCTTGCAATCCATCGCCGAAAGGGTCCGCTTTGTAGATTGCGTCGTATTGGTGGGCAAGTCCATTTTGATTTAGATCAACGGCAAATAGATATTGCCAATAACCATAATTCACGCCATCGGTCACAGACGCAGCCTTCAAATGGAGATTGCTTGTAGTTAGTGCTTCCATAACGTAATAACATGTGCGACTGAACCCAATGACTCCGATTCTGTCGAGATCGATAATCCCTTCAGCATCGAGTTTCTTGACTGCGGCCTCATATCCTTGAACATTGCAGGGAGCTTCTTCCACGGTCTCGCTGACGTTGACAGGACATCCTTTGACTTGGAGAACGACCACCCCAACAGCCGCCAGCGCACGCGCCGCGAATGCCGTCGTCATCGTGCCACTCGGGAGAAATTTCTTGTCGGTAAAGCCGTGAGTCTGAATGACCAATGGATATCGATGGCCCGACACATAATCCGGCGGTTTATACAGCCCTCCGGTCCATTCACGCCCGAGACCATCGGTCCAATGGTAAGTGGTGGCGACGGATAGCCCGACAGACTTCAACTGCGGATTGGGATTCCATACTGCACGAGACGATTGCGTTTCGTTGTCCTTCGCCATTAATACCGGCGGTTCGTTAAGGCTCTCGTGAACGCTGAGGTCAAGAAGATCCTTCTGGTTCGCATCCACCTTGTCGGGCTGCTTCTGCCAGGTTCCCGATGTCGCCTCAGAAAATACTTGGACGCTCTGGACCTGGTTGTAGGTACGGTAGTGCATCGATAGGGAGGAACCTGAGAAGTCAAGTTTATCTATAAAGAAATACCCAGGTGTAGGCACCCCGTCCTTGGTGTAGGTGGGCCTTATCGGCTCTAAACACTGAACCGTATCCTTTGTTACGTCGGCTACGGCTAAACAGGGGGCGCTGTCTCCGTCCGAGGATTTGCTGTTGCCCAAAAATGTGCTGGGCAACGCCAAAAAGCGCCCATCGGCTGACCATGCCGTTGCGGCAATTCCCCCGGCCACCCAATGCGCTGCCCTTCCAGTAGGGGCCGCAGAAATTGGATGCACTTTTCCCGTTAGCAAATCGATTGCGACGTACTGACTAACGAGTGTTCCACCCTGATTAGCATCTAGGGACTGGTATCCGCGATGTATGTGATATGCATCGCCGCTCGGGGAAGGATACAGAGTTTCCCATTCTGCGGGCACACTCCTCACGGGCAGGGCCGCCGCGAGTGTTCTGCCGTTCGGGGATAAGGCCATAGACCATTGCCCTTCGTCATACAAAACAACTGATTCAGTAGTACCAGGAACTTTTACTGGAAATGGGGGACCGCCAACTGCCACCCATAGGTCGCTGCGATCATCCAGTGTCCTTTCATAATCGGGAAACAATACGCTCAGAAAAGGCCGCCCCGTTACATCAACCGCCGGCATCGACTGTTCTTGTACAGAACGCTTGAGAACGTCCGTGCTCCGTATGGTGTATGCGTAGTGCCGATTGTCACGGATGTCGAAGGCATTCAAGTCTTGGCCCGCCAGCGACAGTCGTTCCGGGCGCGGTCGCTTCAAGTCCGTCCACATCAGTTGAGATTTGCCGTCATTGCCCCTGAGCAAAAATGCCAGGCCGCGCGAGTCGCGTAACCAACGAACACCGGAAACAAGGGCACCTTCTGAGTAAGTCGACTCCTTGATACTCCAGATCGGCCGCGGGACTTGAGCGTTCGAGGCTGCCCTTACGAATGCTCGTAAAGATGCCATGTCGTAAACACGCAATTCAGCCTGTAGGCACCCGTCTCGTAGTAGGCCCCGCTGCACATACACTGCGACACGACGACCATTCGGAGAGACAGTAATAGATGGTCTGCCAGTCAGGATGTTATCGAAGCGAGCTAATTCAATGTCGTCAGCTACAGTGAAGGGTCTTTGCTGCCCGTCTTCACTTGTCATGGCGGCAAGAACCGTATGACAGTTCAACAATACGGCCAGAAACGCAAAAATGCTAACCAGCGATGCTCCTGCTGCTCTTTGTGACGCCGGCTTCAATAATCGTCCTCCGATTTTCATATCGAGTACGAGACCTGATGTGGATTGAAGATTATTTCCATTTCCCAGCTACTTTCCAATAGAAGCGAGTTGTGACCACAAAAGCTGCACCAGCCACTTGTTGCGAACAAGAATGAGCCAGATACCGTTATGTATTTGGGATAGACCTGGCTCATTCGGAAGCGCTGAAGTCAAAACTGGAGCTTGAGCGCAAATTGCATCGAGCGTGGCCCGCCCATTTGATAAAGCGAACTAGTTGTTGCCAAACTCTGATTCAGAGTCGCGCTCGCTTGTCCAAATGTCGAGGAAGTGAGTGTGGTTGTGATACCACCGAAGGTCGGGTGATTGAGAGTGTTGAAGCTCTCGGCACGGAACTGTAAATTCAGCTTGTCGTATAGGTGAAACTCTCTCCGCACTGCAAGATTAACCTGGGTTGCGCCGAAACCCCGCACAAAGTTTCTAGGCGCGTTTCCCACGACACTTGTTGACGGCAGCGTGAATGCTGCCTTATTGATCTCCCGACCTCCGGGAAGTCCTTTGGCGTAGGTATAGACCGGCTGATTCGGAACTAGATTGACACCGCCGTAGTAAAGCGAGCCGCTCGCAGGGTCTAACCTTTCCGAGCCGACGATGTTCACAGGAAATCCTGATCGCGCGATGAGGTGTCCATCAACTGCCCACCCGTTGAGAAGTTGGTCGACGATCGCTCCATGATTTACGGTCGGGAGTTCCCAGGTTGCACCCCCTGTGAAGTTGTTACGTACATCGAAGTCAGAGTTCCCACGTTGTAGAGGTATCGTGAGGAAATTCGATCCGTAATCTAATGCATGAGACCATGTGTATGAAACCAGAGCCTGCACACCACGCCGCACACTGCGTTGAAACTTGGTTTGGAGCGATTGATAGTTCGATGTAGGTCCATTCGTATATTGAATGATGGTGCCGAAGTTTGGGTTCAACGCGGAGATGGAAAACTCGTTTTCCTGAAGCAATCGACGACCATTGGCCGCCACATAGCTGATTGTTAGAGTTTGTGCTTGACCAAGCTCCTGTTCGAGTGCTGTGCTCCACTCAAGGGTGTACGGTAATTGCAAGTGTGGGTACGGCGCATATACGGCTGTGTTGGTATAGGGCGCCGAAGTCGATAACGTCAAGCTCGCTAGGTTGGGAAATGGAATTGGAACATTGTTGAGTTCCTCGATCGAGTACGTTCCGGGAGACGCGCCGAAACCGAGTGAGCCAGTCTGGTTCCCACTATCAAAGAAGACGCCGCCTCCTGCTCGAAGTACAGTTTGATGTCCAGGAGTATTGTTCGCCGTCCAAGCGAGACCGATGCGTGGAGCTATGTTATACCAGGTTGTTTTCCATAATGGTGCGTTTTCTGGGGCCAATGAAAGGTTGGATGGATTGCTGAGGCTTCCTGATAGCGTGTAAGGAAGCGGTCCGAATCCTGATCTCGGAGGCGGATTCACGTCCCATCGCAGGCCTAGAGACAGACTCAGACGCGAAAGCAGCCTCCAGTCGTCCTGCGCGAACGCCGAAAACTCATGGAATGTGGGGTCTGATTCGGGTGCACTGATGGCGCCGATTCCCTCAATTGCCTTGTTTGCGAGCACCTGAGTTTCGTTTGTATAGACGAAAGCGGCCGCTGGAGTGGCCGGGAAGCCTGGCGAGTCAATGTAACGGTAGTCGATGCCAAACTTAAAGGCATTCCGGCCTCGAAGCCAGGAGGCCGTATCCGTTACGTTCCACTGGTGCATTTTGCTAATAGATGGCGAAAGCGAGATGGATGAAAAGTTTCCACCTAGAG
>Ga0255352_1001241_pt1 | contig 13142 bp, 10 predicted proteins | sample HBST0metaG_FD_189939 | JGI IMG/M metagenome (GOLD analysis project Ga0255352, IMG submission 189939) | Peat soil microbial communities from Stordalen Mire, Sweden - H.B.S.T0 | ecosystem: Environmental > Terrestrial > Soil > Wetlands > Peat | place: Sweden: Norrbotten County, Stordalen Mire...
GCGGCCCTGGAACGGATTGGGCCGCTCACTGGACTGTCGCTCGAAGACCGCCTTTGGCTGGCGCGCCACGGCGAAGAGGTGATCGCCAGCCCCGGCGAAATCCTGTTTGAAGAAGGCGCTCCGGCCGACCGTATGATCCTGATTCTCAAGGGAGAGATTCATGTGCGCCGTCAGCGCGGAGGCCCCATGGAGCTGTTTATCGGCCGCGCCGGGCAAATGACAGGCTACCTCCCGTTTTCCCGCATGAAGGTCTCCGGCGGACAGGGCTTTGCCGTCTCCCCGGTTTGGGCGCTACTCATTGACAAATCAGTGTTTCCCGCCATGCTCGAGGCCATTCCGTCGATGACTCAGCGGGTGGTTTCGACACTGCTCGACCGGGTGCGCGAGGTGACACGCATCGAACAACAGGCCGAAAAGCTGGGCGCGCTGGGTAAGTTAGCCGGCAACCTGGCCCATGAGCTAAACAATCCCGCATCAGCCGCCCAACGCTCCGCTGCCAGCCTGGTGACCGAATTGCGCGCCAACCGCGCAAACCGCTTCAAGCTGGTGAATCTATGCCTCAGCGAAGCACAGGTGCAAGGCGTGGAGGCGTGGGAACAGGCGATTCTCGGCCGCGCGGCGCAGACTCCGGAGCAGAACGGCGCAGCCTTCCTGGGACGCGACGAGGACATTCGCACCCGGCTCAACGCGCTCGGCTGCGACGAATCCTGGGAGGTAGCGGCACAGTTGGCCGAGCAGGGGATCACGACCGATGATCTCGACGAATTGCGGACCATTCTTGGCCCCGAGGAAGCGTGCGTTTCGCTGCAGTTTTTCGCCCGCTATCTGCGGTCCTCGCGCTCGGTTGAGACGCTGGTCAACTCGACGGCCCGCATCTTTGACCTGATCAGCGCCATCCAGGCCTACTCCTACATGGACCGCGCGCCGATTCTGGAGGTGGATGTGCCAGCCGGGCTGGAGGCCACCTTGCAGATGCTGCAGTCGCGCATCAAAGACGTCGAGATTGTCCGCGAATACGAGCCGGCGCTGCCCACCATTAGCGCCTACGGAAGCGAACTGAACCAGGTGTGGACGGCCCTGATTGAGAATGCCCTCGACGCGCTGGGCTCTCGTGGCGTCTTGCGCCTGACCTGCCGCCTGGAGGGCGAAATGCTGCTGGTGGAGATTTGGGACAGCGGCCCCGGCATTCCGCTGGAGCTGCAAGGCCGCATCTTCGAGCCGTTCTTCACCACCAAGGCGCCCGGCCAAGGCCTGGGACTCGGCTTGGACAACGCCATGCGCATCGTCCGCAAGCATCGCGGTCACCTGAGCGTCCGCTCCGAGCCGAACTCGACCTGCTTTCGCGTGCGCCTGCCTCTCGATCAATTGCAAGCGTATTGAGGCCAGCTAGCGAGCAGACTGAAAGCGCCGCCGAACCCAAAAAAGTCATATATTGCAGACCGCAATGCTGGGGCTGAAGCCCCAGCCTACCAAATGCAAGCCGGATGTCATTCCATAGGTGAACGCTGGCCCCAATGCTATTTTTCCACTTCCACGCCGCGCCAGAAGGCCACGTACCCCTTGATCTGACGCGCGGCGGGTTTGGGGTCGGGATAGTACCAGGCCGCGTCAGGATTATCCTGCCCCTCGATCAAGAGATTGAAGTAGCGGGCCTGACCTTTCCAGGGACAAGTCGAAGTCGTGCTGCTGGGGTGAAAGTATTCGCGCTTGAGGCTGGTTTCGGGAAAGTAGACATTCCCCTCCACCGTCTCCGTCGTGTCGCTTTCAGCAATGACTGTGCCGTTCCAGATTGCTCGTGGCATAGATTGTTCCGGTCAATTCCGATTTGAATTTCTCCCAGCGGCCCCGAGAGGGGCCGGGGAGAGTAACGGATACGACATGATCAGAGACTCTTCAGGAAGGTGAGTGTCATGAGGAGGCTCAATGATCGGAGCCTTACTTGGCTGCGGCGATCGAGTTAATGTGGACGCTCTTCTTGCCTGCATCCGCGGTCGCAGTGACGGTTACGTGATCCCCATAAAAGCCCTTCACGGCTTCCGGGTTGTCGATGGTCCAGACGGCTTTCTTGGCCTCGTCCACGAACACCGGGGTCATGCCGCCCTCAAGGCATTTCTTCACGCAGGCTGCGCCGGTCCCAGCGTGTTTGGCGCCGCACATTGAATCGGAGATCCAGCCGTTAATGGTCGAAGAGTCGGCCGCGCGCGCCGCTACGGCGGCGAACGCAAACACAACTACAAGCAGGGCGATGCTACGTTTCATCCTTGCCTCCTGGGGGACTGGGAGTCGCGAACTTCTTCCATGATGCACCTGAGAATGCATTCCGGCAAGAACTCCTCGACTACGATTTCATCGGATAAGAATATTGCCCGTGCTGTTCCTGCCGGGCAGGAAGGCTGTCGCGCCGGGCCTCTACGTTTTTGAGCACGCCTTCGTAGCGCTGCGCAGCGGCCGAAAACCGGTTGATCAGTTCCGAAGTCTTGATCAAGAACCCTGGACTCTTCTCCCGGATCGCTTCCAGGATAGGCGCGAACTTGGCCAGCAGGAAAAATCCCTCTGCGTTGCAATCCACAAACAACTCTGCCGAGACAGCGCCGTGCAGCACCATGGCCGCCGCCATTTCCCAGTAGGTGAGCACCTGCCGCAGCCAGGCGTTGTGTGGATCGGCGGGGTTGGATGCCACGGCAAAAAACTCGTCCGCGGTGGCCGGCCAAAAATCGCCCGTGATCCAGGCCCGGGCCTGGCGCATGACCGCTTCGGTACGCAATTCGTACAGTCTGAGAATGATCTCGGCATCGGCAGGTGTTGCAAGCATACGTTCCATCAGGGTTTCTCCGCTGCCTCATACTAACGGATTCAACCGAACGCCGCTCTACGGCCCGCGACTGTCAACCAGGGCGACAGTCGCGACAACGTTCATTTGACAATGCGTGAGCTGCCGTTGACCGCGGCTAGGCGGTGGTATTGACCAAGCTGCCTACGCCCTGCCCGTTCTGAACCAGGTAGCTGGCCAGTTGCTGCATGGCCTCGTCGGTATTCCCAGAGTTGAGAGAAGTCGACATTTTTTCGACCAGTGCATCGAGTGCGCTGGTGGTCTTGGTGGTGGACGAAGTGGACTCCGCCTGAAGATCCGTCTGAACCAAGGTGACGTCCGACTGGGCAGCGGAGGAATTTCCAGAGGAAAGGTCTTTGAGCAGCGAGGTCACATCCGTGGCCAGCTTGCTGGACGCCGTGGAAGAAGTGGATGTGGTCGAGGCTTCCTGAGCTTGCAGATCAACTTTGAGCTTGGCAAGGTCCGTCTTGGCTCCCGTGGTATCTCCGGTAGCCAGAGCCTTGAGCAGCGTCACCATGTCCTGCGTAAGCGTATCGAGCGCGGTGCTGGTGGTGGTGCTGCTAGCGGCGGCAGCGGTGGTGCTGGCGGTAGCCGTGCTTTTTTTGGTTGCCGCGAGTGCGGTTGCAAGTGCACTTTCCAAAAGCGAGCTGGATGAATAGGCTGAAATCGTCGACAAACTTTCCTCTTTCTGATAGGCCGATGAAGCACTCTCTATCGGCAACAGGATGGGAAAAGTTCAATCGATTTTCGAGTTATTTGCGCAGGTAGTTGGTGAAATGCAGAACCCCGGCAGTGCGATTGTGCTGCAGTGAGCACAATCGCACTGCCGGGGTTCAGGAAGAAGAATTCGTTCGACGGCAATTTAGGCCGGCTGCAATTCCTTCTCGTTTCCCTTCTTCACCGTTTTCTTGCCGGCGCTGCCATCCACCACCGGCCCATGCGTCTCGGCCGTCGGTGGAGGCGGTGCATCGCCAATCCGCTTGGAATAGCTGCAGACCACGGCGCCCTCCACTGCCACAGCGACTTTCTTCGCCCGCTTTTTGGGAGCGGCCTCCTCCTCGGCTGCCTTTTTCTTGTTGGGGCATTCCAGGAAGATGCCCGAGCGCAGCGTCTTTTCGACCAAGTACGGGCTTCCGCACTCCGGGCACTTCGTCGGGACCGGCTTGTTGTTCGACGTGAAGTCGCACTTGGGATAGTTGGTGCAGCCCCAAAAGATGTTGCCGCGCTTGGCCTTGCGTTCTGCCAGGTCGCCCACACCACACTTGGGGCATTTCATCCCTTCAATCAAGTTCTGCTTCACATACTTGCACTTGGGATAGCCAGAACAGGAGACGAACTCCCCATAGCTTCCCTGGCGCAGCACCAGCGGCTTGCTGCACAGCGGGCAATCCTCGCCCGTCGGTTGAGGCACGGACTGCTTCTGCTGCTGCTTCGAGCTCAGCTTGCGGAACGTTTTGCAAGGCGGGTCCTCGTTGAATCCGGGGCACGACATGAACATGCCGAACGGACCGCGCCGCAGCACCATCACCCGGCCGCAGTTATCGCAATACTCTTCCTGCTCACCGGCTTCCTGAGCCTCGGGCGTATTCAGATCCGGCTTGTCGGCGGTGTTTTCCTTGGTAAACGTGCAACTGTTCTTGTCCTTCTTGTTGTAGGCCGAACAAGCAAAGAAGCTGCCGAACTTGCCCCATTTGAGCAGCAGCGGCGAGCCGCACAGGTCGCACTTTTCGTCCGTCTTCTTCTCCATGCGCTTGATGTCTTCCATCTTCGCGCCAGCGTCTTTCAGCTCGACAACAAAGTGGTCGTAGAACCCGTTCATCAGGTCGACCCACTTCTCGTTGCCCTCTTCGATCTCGTCCAGTTCCTCTTCCAGCTTTGCCGTGTACGCGGTATCGAAGATGTAAGGGAAGTTCTTCACCAAGAGGTCGCACACCACCATTCCGATTTCGGTCGGGTAGAAGCGATTGCTGAGCTTGGTCACATACTCGCGATCCTGAATGGTGTTGATAATCGACGCATAGGTCGACGGTCGCCCGATGCCCCGCTCTTCCAGCACCTTTACCAGCGAAGCTTCGTTGTAGCGCGGGGGCGGCTGCGTGAAGTGCTGCTCGGGATCCAGTTTGTCGAGATCCAGACGCTTCACGTTGTCCAGGTTCGGCAGCTTGTTGGCCGACTCGTCGTCATCGCCGTCCTTCTTTTCTTCCAACACCTCGTAGACCTTCAGGAATCCGTCGAAGCGCACCACGGAACCGCTGAGGCGGAAATCATAGGTCCTGCCAGTCTTTTGAGACACCGCGGCAATCTTGGCCGTGGTCACGTCAAAAACGGCCGGAGCCATCTGCGAGGCCACAAACCGCTGCCAGATGAGCCGATAAAGCTTCAACTGCTCTTCGGTCAGATAGCGGGCAATCGATTCCGGGGTCCGTGAAGCGTCCGAAGGCCGGATAGCTTCATGCGCATCCTGCGCGGCCTTCTTGCCCTTGTAGACGTTGGGCGTGGCGGGCAGATACTTCGCTCCCAGGTTCTTCTCGATCCACTCCCTGGCTCCCGCGACCGCTTCCGGCGCCACGCGCGGAGAATCGGTACGCATGTAGGTGATGAGGCCGACAGGGCCCTCGGCGCCGATGTCGACACCCTCATAGAGTCGCTGCGCCACCCCCATGGTCCGGCGCACGTTGAAGCCCAGCTTGCTGGCCGCATCGCGCTGCAACTGGCTGGTAATAAAAGGAGCCAGCGGCCTTCTCGTCTTCTCGGTCGACTGCACGGAGACCAGCGACCACTTCGCCGTTTCGAGCGCCGCCGTCACCTCCTTCATCGACTTCTCATCCGGCAAGGCATTGGAAATGAACTGGTCCTTTCCGTCCTTGTCCTTGCCGCCCTGCACACGCGCCGGCTCCCCGCCGATGCCCACAAAGCGCGCTTTGAGGCTCTTGTCTGCCTGATTTTCCGGGTGCAGAAGGGCATCCAGCGTCCAGTACTCGACCGGATTGAAGGCGCCAATCTCCCGTTCGCGCTCGACGATCAACCGCACGGCCACGGTTTGCACACGGCCGGCCGAGAGACCGCGACGGACCTTGTCCCACAGCAGCGGCGAAATCTGGTAGCCCACCAGGCGATCCAGTACGCGGCGCGTCTGCTGCGAGTCGACCAGGTTCTGATCCAGGTCACGGGCGTGCTTGAATGCTTCCTGCACGGCCTTCTTGGTGATCTCGTTGAAGGTCACGCGGCGAATCTTCTTGCGCTCCTTCGCCGTGGTGCCCAGTTGCAATGCCAGGTGATACGCAATCGCCTCGCCCTCGCGGTCGGGATCGGGCGCCAGGAAGATTTCGTCGGCCTTGGCCGCGGCCCGTTTCAACTGCGCGACGACCTTCTCCTTGCCGGGTGACACGATCAGCGTCGGCTCGAAGGTGCGGTTCTCAAGTTCCACGCCAATATCGTTCTTGGGCAGGTCCATGATGTGACCGACCGATGCCAGGACCTCAAAGCCCTTGCCCAGATATTTCTCAATCGTCTTCGCCTTGGCGGGGGACTCGACGATTACCAGTGATTTGCTCATTGCCATCCTTATTACCAATCCCACTCTACCCTGTTTGACCTCGCCGAGCCTGTCGCGCTCGGTTCGGGGTCGATCCACGGTGCTCGCGAACTGTCAATTTTTCTGCTGGCGAGGCGAGTCGATTTCCCCAGCCCCAAAAAATGCCCGCAAGTGTTGGACGCTACCACGGAACACCATCCCGTTTCCACTCTCCGGGGAACTTATCTTCTCATTCAGGGCCATTTTTGGAGGCGCCGAAAGGCTTCCTGGCCGGCTCATGAGAAGCCCCGCGAAGCCGCAGTCTGCTGATTCTGATCTCATTTTCTGAAGAGTAACGGCAGTCGTTCTGCTGGACGAGCGAAAAAAAGAAAATCACATCGTCCGCACGTAGTTCTTCCCCGGCAATTGCCGGATGCGGCCCGTAATCTCCAGCTCGAAAAGTGCGGTAAACACCTCGGAGGAGGTCAGTTGCGTCTCAAGAAGGTCGAGAATCTCGTCGATCTGCAGGCTTTCGTCGCAGCGGAGAACCTCCAGCACCATGGCCTCCTCAGGCCGCAGAACCGGATCAGGCAATAAGGATGCCGTGGTTTCCGATTTGGATTCAGCCGGCGCCTCAGACTCCAGTTCCAGCCGCACCTGCGAGGGCAGGTCTTCCCAAACATCTTCCCAGGTGGCCACCAGCTTGGCGCCCTGTTTAATCAGCGTGTTAGGGGTCCAGGAATTCTTGCTGGTGACGTTGCCGGGAACGGCGAACAGGTCGCGATTCTGGTCGGCGGCGCAGCGCGCAGTCACCCTTGTGCCGGAGTTCTCGGCGGCCTCCACCACCAGCACCGCCACGCTGAGACCGCTCAAAATTCGGTTGCGCCGAGGAAAATTCTGCGGTGCCGGAAAAGTCCCCATCGGCATTTCGCTCACGATGGCGCCGCCTAGAGCGAGAATCTCCTCAGCCAGCTTTTTATTTTCCTTGGGATAGACCACGTCAATGCCCGTCCCCCAGACAGCCACGGTCGGCATGCGGGCGATAAGCGCCCCGCGGTGCGCGCAGGAATCCACGCCGCGCGCCATTCCGCTGATAATCAACAGGCGCCGCGCCGCCAGGTCCCGCGCCAGCATCTCCGCCACGCCGGAGCCGTAAGGAGACGGGTGCCGCGTTCCCACCACCGCAATTCCCGGCCGGGCGAGCAGGCAGATTGGTCCGCGCACCCAGAGCACCGGCGGCGGATCGTAAATCTCCTTCAGTCGTTCCGGGTAGTCCGCACAGCCGAAGGTCAACACCGTCGCGCCCTGCGCCGAGACCCGCTGCCACTCATCCTCGGCTGTCTGGCGCGCCTTGCCGTCAAAAATGAACTGGGCTGCTTGAGCGGGAAACCGCAGCCCTTCGAGCGCCGTCAAGGACAGCCGGAAAATCTGGCTTGCGGACTCCAGCCCCTTGACCGCATCCAGGATTCGCTTTGGACCCAGCCCGGGAGCCAGCGTCAGCGCCAGCCATGCCAGCCGCTCCTCATCCAGCGCAGGCGCTGCCGATTCGTAAGTCGTTTGGGGCAATGCGCTCATCGTTTTGCACCCGTGCCGGAAATTTGCATAGGTTGGCTTTCCTCTCAGGAAACCAAAAGCTGCACTCTTTGGTAATTGCGCCCAAGTTACCGCGAGCGCAACGCCATGTCAAGCCGGCTATGTTGGCGGAATAGATACGTTTCGGAATCCCTGGCAGCGGATTGATAGTCTAAGAGGCGTGAACCCAAATCCCCAATCGCGGCTGCGCATCGCCGCCATCCGTTTCCTCAATCCCGCGCCGCTGATGTGGGATTTCGAGCACCCGCCTTTGAACTCCCATCTCGCCGAGCGCTACCAGATCGACTGGATGTTACCCTCCGAGTGCGCGGACCGCTTGGCCTCGGGAGCCGCCGACATCGGCCTGATCCCCATCGCCGCATTGGCCACTACGCCCGGCCTGGGCATCCTGCCCGGCTGCACCATCGCTTCCAAGGGCCGCGTCCGCTCCCTGCTGCTGGTGCGCCGCGCCAACCAGCCGCTCAGCCAATTGCGCTCCGTGGCGGCCGACGTTGCCAGCCGCACGACGCTGGCCCACACCCGCATCCTCTTCCACCACTGGGGCAATCCGGACGTTCCCTTCCTGCCCGCAGTTGCCGATTTGGACGCGATGCTTGACCGCGCCGACGCCGCCATCATCATCGGCGATCCGGCCCTCATGGCTCTTGAAGAACAGGCGAACCGCTTCGAGCGCACAGGCGAAGAGCTGATTTATCACGACCTGGCGCAGGAGTGGCGCACGCTTACAGGCCTGCCCTTCGTGTCTGCCGTATGGGGCACTGCGTGCGGCAACCCTTTGGATGACAGCATTGCTCAGGATTTTCTTCAATCCCGCAACCACGGCCTGCAGAACATCGACGCGCTGGTCACCGAGTGGTCTCGCCAGTTGCCCCTCTCCGAGCAGACCATCCACGACTACCTGACCACCAGCATTCACTACATCCTCGACGAAGAATGCCTGGAGGCCATGCGCGTCTTCTTCCGCATGGCGGCGGAGTGCGGCGTTTTGCCGGAGTATGAAATCCCGTTTCCGCAGCTTGTCATCTAAAGCAGATTCGGAAATGGTGTAGACCAACCAAGCTTTCCCTCAGGGGCTAAAGCCCATGATTTTATTGGCGCTTTGTGGCACGGCTAAAGCCGTGCCCTTTTAAAGCCGGTCTACAGCAAATGCGAAAACGCTCTAAGATTCAGGATCGCCGCAACTACGGAAAGGCCCGCATCACCGATGCGGGCCTTTCCTGTTCCTAAGCTGATCGCGCAAACCTCTTCTACAAATCCGGCAAAAGCAAGCTAGAGGCTAGAAGCTAGCGGCTGAAAGCTGCTCTTAAATCTCCCACCGCAGCAGCGTCGTTCCCACCGTGAACCCCGCGCCCACGGCGGCCATCAATACCAGGTCGCCTTTTTTCATCTTGCCCTGCTCGACAGCGGTTTCCATGGCCAGTGGAATCGTTCCGGCCGACGTGTTGCCGTACTTTTCAATATTGATGATCACCCGCTCCGGGTCCATGCCCAGCCGGTCGGCGGTTGCCGTGATAATCCGCTTGTTGGCCTGGTGGGGAATGAAGCAGCCCAGGTCCGCGCCGGTCAGTCCGTTGCGCTCCAGCAGTTTGGCTGTTGCTTCGGCCATCTTGCGCACGGCAAATTTGTACACCGCCGGGCCATCCTGGAAGATGTAATGCATCTTCTTGTCCACGGTCTCGTGTGTGGATGGATTGAGGCTGCCGCCGCCCTTCAGGTTCAGGCTCACGCCGCCCGACCCGTCAATCTCGTTGATGAAGTCGATGAAGCCGACCTCGCCCTCTTCGGCAGGCTCCAGCAAAACCGCCCCACCGCCGTCGCCAAACAGCACGCAGGTGGTGCGGTCGGTGTAGTCGGTCATGCGCGTGTTGGCGTCGGCGCCGATGACCAGAACTTTCTTCTGTGCGCCGCTTTCCACCAGCTTGACGCCCGCCTGCAGTGCAAACATGAAGCCCGAACAGCCGGCCGAGACGTCAAAGCCCCAGGCGCCCTTGGCCCCCAGCTTGTCTTGCACCAGGCAGGCCGTCGAGGGGAACATCATGTCGGGCGTTACCGTGCCCACGATGATGACTTCAAGTTCGCTGGCCTCGATGCCCCGCGCCTTCAGGCACTTTTTGGCGGCCTCGACACAGATATCGCTCACGCCCAGCCCCTTGGCCAGCACGTGGCGCTCGCGAATACCCGTCCGCGAGGTAATCCACTCGTCGTTGGTGTCGACGATCTTTTCAAGGTCTTGATTGGTCAAAATTTGAGGGGGGACGTAAGTTCCAAGCGCCGTGATTTTGGCGCGGCAGCCCACGATGGGGCGAACGGTGAGGGCCAATGCATTTCTCCTTGCGGCGCCACCGCGGGAGAAGCCCCGGCTCGCCACTTTTCATTCAATACAGCTGAATTGAAGGGTACGAGCTTGAGCCCGTACATAAACCGAGCAATATCAAAGTGGGCTTTCGCCTCTGAGGTCCGGCTCTTGCTCTCAAGACCCCGGGAAAAGCGTCCACGCTCTTGGTAAGAAGCGCCTCGGCTCTTGGTCAAAAGCGCCCACGGCGCCAAAAAAGCGCCGGGTGACCCACTGCACACGCACTAGCCCGTTACCGTTGCTTCCTTCCGGACCTGGCGGGATTGGCGGGATTACGTCGCGTAGGACCCGGCACTGGTTGATTTTACCATCATGCGCGGGGCAATATCTCCCCGCTCCCAGTCCCGCTAAAACAAAAACGGCACCAGCGCCTTCACCCGTCTTTTATATGCCGGATACTCCTCGGGAAAATGCCTCACCAGCAGCTCTTCCTCTTGCCCCAGCTTGATCCAGAACCCGATGAGGAAGAGAAAACAGCCTGCAAACCCGGCAATTCCTCCAAACGTGATCGCCGTTCCCAGCCCCATCACCAGGTGGCACGTATAAATCGGATGCCGTACAAGCCGGTACGGCCCGCCGGTCACCAGCCTGTGCCCCTGTTTCAGCTCAACGTCCTGGCTCCATTCAGCGCCCAGCGTCTTACGAGCCCAGATCGCCAAAATCAGCCCCAGCGCGCAAATCCCCACGCCCGTCCACTCGTTCAAGTCAGTCCGCGCAATCACCCGCGGCCCCAGCGGATACACGCCTGCAACCAGCAGCGCAATGTAGCCCAGCCAGACCGGCATCCGCGCCAGTCTTCCCTGCCAGTCCTGTCGCTCGGCCGCGGCCTTCACTCCCCGTTCGCTGATCCTCCAATACAAGACCAGCGCAATCCAGCAGGCAGCAATCACCAAAGATGGAATCATGCACCAAACCTTAGCACCGGTTCGTCCGCCCAGGCAAAATCGGGTGCTCCAGGTCTCGATTTTGAGACCTGGGAGACGAAACAAACCCGCCAAGCGCCGGAATTCCATCCCGGCTACAATAGAGGTGTGACCAAGACTTCCCCACCTGCGGCTCCGGTCGTGGGCTTTATTTCCCTTGGCTGCCCGAAAAACCTCGTCGATTCCGAGGTCATGATGGGGCTGCTGGACCGTGCAGGCGCGCGCCTGACCTCCCATCCCGAAGAGGCCGAAATCCTCATCGTCAACACCTGCAGCTTCATCGACACGGCCAAACAGGAGTCGGTGGACACGATTCTGGAGATGGCCCGCCACAAGACCTCCGGCTCGGCCAAAAGGCTCATCGTGGCCGGCTGCCTGGTGGAGCGCTATCGCGACGAAATCCAGAAAAGCATTCCCGAGGTGGACGCCGTGGTCGGAACCGGCGAACTCGAGGCCATTCTCGCAGCCGCAGGTCTCGCCGCCCCGGTTGCCGCGCCGTCGCTTTTCAATATTCTCAGCGGCAATGGACGCACCCCCAGCGACAGCGGAGCCGCCCCTGGCGATAGCAACCACGCCGAGATCCGTCCCGGTCAGGAATCCCGCGCCGCTACGCACAAGGCTGAAATTGCCGGCTCTCGTGCCGAAGGCGACCTGCGTGAACAGCAGGGCCGCTTCCGCCGCGACGACTGGCAGGGCGCAACGCATCTGCTGCCCACCTATCTCTACGACGAGACCACTCCCCGCTTCCTGACCACGCCCAAATCCTCGGCCTACATCAAGATCGCCGAGGGATGCGACCACCCCTGCACCTTCTGCGTGATTCCCAATTTGCGCGGCAAGTTCCGTTCGCGTCGCTTTGAATCGGTGGTTGCCGAGGCGCAGCAGTTGGTCGCACGCGGTGTCCAGGAAATCACCCTTATCGGCCAGGACACCACCTGCTACGGCGAAGACCTGGGCATGAAGGACGGACTGGCGACTCTTCTCGACGCACTGGCCGGAATTCCAGGCCTGCGCTGGTTGCGCTTCCTCTATGCCTACCCAAATCGCATCACGACGCGCTTGCTGGAAACCATCGCCAAGCACGACAACATCTGCAAATATCTCGATGTGCCGTTGCAGCACGCGTCTCCTGATTTGTTGAAGCGCATGAAGCGCGGCGCGGGAGCCGACATTTTCCTGAAGACTCTCGAAAAGGTCCGAGCCACTGTTCCCGGAATCACGCTGCGCACCTCGTTCATCGTCGGCTTCCCCGGGGAATCCGCCGCGGATTTCGCGCTTTTGGAGCAGTTCATTGGCGACGCGAAGTTCGACTGGCTGGGCGTCTTCAACTACTCCGACGAAGAGGGCTCGGGCGCGTTCTCGCTGGACGCGAAAGTTCCCAAGCGCACTATCGAGGCCCGCAAGCGCCGGCTGATGAAGCTGCAGCAGTCCATCAGCAAGCGCGCCAAGCAGCAGTGGGTGGGCCGCGAACTGGTTCTGCTGGCCGAGGGCGAAAGCGACGAAACGCAGCTTTTGTGGGAGGGCCGCACCCAGTTTCACGCTCCCGAAATCGACGGCAAGGTCTACATCAACGACTTTGGCGACCTGGAAGCATTGGAACCGGGCCGCTTTTACAACGCCGAGATCACCGAGGCGCACGAGTACGACGTTGTGGCACGCGTGGTCTCCGGCCCGCTGTAAAGTGGAATAGAACGGTTTCAGGATTGCTGTACCTCGAAACCGCAAAATCCGAGTTGACGCGACCAGCAGGGAGCGACAACCTCACAACCCGCCGGAAACGGTACACCTATCCTGGAACCGCTCTAGAACGATGGCTGCCAAGAAACAATCCGCAAAGATCCTTCGCTGCCCCACCTGCGGGATGCTGGTCCGATTTGATGACGAGGACTTCCCCTTCTGCAGCGACCGTTGCCGCAAGATCGACCTGGG
>Ga0255352_1001245_pt1 | contig 13121 bp, 8 predicted proteins | sample HBST0metaG_FD_189939 | JGI IMG/M metagenome (GOLD analysis project Ga0255352, IMG submission 189939) | Peat soil microbial communities from Stordalen Mire, Sweden - H.B.S.T0 | ecosystem: Environmental > Terrestrial > Soil > Wetlands > Peat | place: Sweden: Norrbotten County, Stordalen Mire...
CTAGAGCATCTCTCCAATAGAAAAGCCCCCGGCGCGAACCGGGGGCTTTTCTTGTTGCAGTGTGTTGCTTACAGGGTGGTGAAGGCTGCGCGCGCGCCCTTGTTGAGAATGGTGGTCAACTGCGCGGTGACGACGGCGGCGAGGCCGTTGATCTTACGCAGATCCTTGCCCCACAGCTTGGCGTCGCCGAGCACGGCGTCGACGACCGTGGCCACCGAAGCGTCCTTGCCGTCGTACTTCTTCCAGGCTGCGATCAGGGCTTCCAGGTTTGCCTGGTCGTCCTTGACCTGATATTCGGCATCGCCACGATGGCCGATCAAAGCGCCCTCGCGAATCTCCGTGCCGCGATAGAAGGCAATCAGAGCCGACAGGCCGAAGGCCAGACGCGAGGGAACCGCCTTCTTCACCTCGACGAACTTTTCGAGGGTGGGCAGATCGCGGGCAACGTACTTCGAAACCGAGTTCAGCGAGATGCTCAGAAGCTGGTGCTGGATGAAGGGATTGGCGAAGCGCTCGAGCACGGCGTCGGCGAACATCGTCAACTCGTCCTGCGGCAGCGTCAGCATCGGCTTGATCTCTTCGTCGATCATCTTCTTGATGTGCGAATGAATCAGCTCGTCGTTCATGCACTCGCCGACCAGATCCTTGCCCGACAGATAAGCGCCGAGCGACATGGCGGTATGCGCGCCATTGAGGATGCGGACCTTGCGTTCGCGATAGGGCGTCATGTCCTTGGTGAACACGGCGTGGAAGCCGGCCTTGTCGAGCGGCAGCTCTTCGCGCAGTTTCTCGGGGCCTTCGATCACCCAGAAGTGGAACTGTTCGCAGGTGTCGAACAGAACGTCTTCGTAGCCCACCTTTGCGGTCAGTTCCTTGATCTCGGTGCGCGGATATCCGGTCACGATGCGGTCAACCAGCGTGCAGGTGAAGATGCAGGCGGTCTTGATCCACTCGACGAAGGCGGCGTCCAGTTTCCAGTTCTCGGCCATCTTCAGAACGGCCTTTTCGAGCTTCTCGCCGTTGCGGTCGATCAACTCGCAAGGCATCATGACCAGGCCCTTGCTCTTGTCGCCGTTGAAGGTCTTGTAGCGCTCGATCAGGAAGCGGGTCAGCTTGCCGGGGTAGGAAACCTGTGGCGCGTCGCTCTGCTTGTCCTCGGGGCGATAGACGATGCCGGCCTCGGTGGTGTTCGACACCACGAAGCGCAGATCCGGGTTGTGCGCCAGCTTGAGGAACTCGTCGAAGTGCGCGTAGGGATCGACGCCGCGGCTGATCGAGCGGATGATCTCGGTGTTTTCAACCACCTTGCCCTTTTCGATGCCGCGCATCAGCAGCGTGTAGGCGCCGTCCTGCTCGTTCAACTGCTTGATCATGCCGCGCTCAATCGGCTGCACAACGACGACGCGGCCGTTGAACACGCCCTTCTTGTTCATGCCGTCGATCATCCAATCGACGAAACCGCGCAGGAATCCACCTTCACCGAACTGCACAATCCGTTCGGGCAACGCTGCCTTCTTGTTGGCAACTTCATTATTCAAACGCGGGAGCAAAGTCGTAGAAACCGTCACAGTGTTACACCGTCCTTCCAAATTGAAATTTCTCGATATCCGTTGATCTCGCTCTTGGTGCGCGTGCGCCCCGAGGCGATGTCGACAATCAGATCAAACAAGCGGTCGGCCAGCTCTTCCATCGTCGCCGTGCCGTCGGCCACCGGACCGGCATTGAAGTCGATCCAGGAACCCTTGTGCTCGGCGAGCGGGGTGTTGGTCGAAACCTTCACGGTCGGCACGGGGAAGCCCATCGGGTTGCCCCGGCCGGTGGTGAACAGAACCATGTGCGCGCCGGCGCCGCTCAACGCGGTTCCGGAAACGCCGTCGTTGCCCGGGCCTTCCAGCAGCGCAATGCCGCCCAGCTTCGACTGTGCCTTCTGGCTATAGCGCAGCACCTGCTCGATCGGCGAGCTGCCGCCCTTCTGCACGCAACCGAGAGACTTGTCGGCCAGCGTGGTGATGCCGCCGTCCTTGTTGCCCGGCGAGGGGTTTTCGTCGATCGGTTCGTTGTGCTTGCGGAAGTACTCGCGGAAGTTGTTCACCAGGTCGATGGTCTCGTCGTAGACCTCGGCGGAGCAGGCCCGGCGCAACAGCACCTGTTCGGCACCGAACATCTCGGGAACCTCAGTGAGGATCGCCGTGCCACCGGCATCGGCAATCTTGTCGGCAATGCGGCCTACCAGAGGGTTGGCCGTGATGCCCGACAGGCCGTCGGAGCCGCCGCACTTCATGCCGACGATCAGCTCGTTGACCGGAATCGGCTCGCGCTGGAACTTGCCGGCATAAGCCGCCAACTCGCGCATCATCTGCACGCCGGTTTCCACTTCGTTCTCGGCGTCCTGCGCATTGAAGGAGCGGATGCGTTCGGGGTTCTTTTCGCCGAGCACTTCGAGGAAGTTCTTGAGCTGGTTATTTTCGCAGCCCAGTCCCAGCACCAGCACTCCGCCAGCATTCGGATGCCGCGCCAGAGCCGCCAGAATCTTCTGCGTCGAACTCAGGTCGTCGCCCAACTGCGAGCAGCCGAAGGGGTGGCTCACCGTGAAGATGCCGTCGATGGAGGGATACTTGGCGATCTCCTTGGCGGCTGCCTCGGCGATTCGCGCTGCCGTGTGGTTCACGCAGCCGACCGTGTTGACGATCCAGACCTCGTTGCGGATGCCGACCGAACCGTCGGGGCGGCGGAAGCCGTCGAAGGTGCGGCCCTTTTCGCTGCGGCCCGTCATGGCGAAGGCCACGGTTTCGGCCTTGAAGCCGCCGCGCTTGAGCTCGGCCGCCAGGGCGCTTTTTACGTTGTGTGTGTGGACGTGCTCGCCGGGAGCAATCGCCCGCTTGGCTACGCCAATCGAGTACCCGTATTTAATCACGGGCTCACCGGCGGCAATGGGCTTGAGGGCGATCTTGTGCCCGAAAGGCACATCCTCAGTGGCTGTCAAGCCACCCTCAATGGTCTGACCCTTGACGACCGGCTGCAGCGCAACCAGGACATTATCGGAAGGATGAATCTTCAATGTTGCTGGCAATTTCGTCTCACAAGAAAGAATTTTTTCTGCAGTCGAATAAAATCCCGCTGCAAACCTTCAAAATCAACCTGCAATGCCAGATCCAACACCGGGCAGAGTGCCGAGAATCTTCAGTGTTCTTGCGGCTGGATGGCATTTTTCTCCAGACGCCGTGCGGCGCGTGCATCTGCTCTTTGCCAGAGACTTTCGGGCCGACTTCGGTCCGAAAGAAAGCCCTCCGGCTTTGTGTTGACACCTTGATTATACGATTGATCGGCTGCTCATTGCTTCGAGTCCAGATGATTTTCGTACCCTGGCGCGTGGGATGGAACGCGCAGACAGGTCAGACCACCTTGCCGGCGGACCTCTCCTTGTGGCCGGATTTGTCTGCCCCCATGGAAGCAGGCGGCGTTCAGAAAAAAGGCCGACGCGGGGTGCGTGCCCGGCCGGCCTGTTTCGTTTAGCGCGGCTCTGTGACCAGCCGGACCGGCGCCGTCAGCCCCGAAGGGAGGACTTTGACCTCGTTCATGTCCAACATTTCGAAGCGCTTGCCGAATTTCGCGTAAAGCGCGGTAAAGTCCATCGGGCCCTTGCCCGCCAGCTCGTTGATGGCCGTGTTGAAGACCCGCACCTCGACCGTGTTTGCGCCCGCGTGCAGCGCCTCGGTCACGTCGATCCGGTAGGGCGGATGCCAGAGCGAGCCGACCTGCTGGCCGTTGACCGTGACGATGGCCGCCTCGCGCAGCGGCGCGTCGAGCAGGGCGCGCACGCCGTGCGTACTGCCCGGTTCCGGGTCGGCTGGCGGCTTGCCCGGGCCGAAGTCGAGCAGAATCCGTTCCTGCTTCAGCACGTTGGCGTCCACTGTAACCGAATGCGTATACGTGGCTTCTCCGGAGTAGAACGGCTTTCCGGCAAGTGTCGTCCACGATGCGGGAGCGGCCAGCGTCTGCGCCTTGGCTTCGCCCGGAAAGCGGATGGACCAACCGCTTTCGAGGGTGGCCAGCGTGGTTTCCTTGGCTGCGGTCGGTTGGCCCGCGTGCGTGTCGGCGCTCTGGTAGCCCAGCACGAAGACGCGCGACTCATAGGGCGCAAGCTTCAGCGCGAAACGCGCGCCGGGCTTGTTGTCGGCGGTGAACAGCACCTGACCCGAATCCGGGTCCCAGGCCTGAACCACCGGCGCGTTGGCGCGGAAGGCCACCGTGGCGTCGGTCGGCTGGTTGCTGCTGTTCACCACGAAGTAGACCTCGCTGGTGGGCAGCGAACGATGGAGAAAGCCCAGCTCCTGCCTGGTGCCCTGCGCATCGAGGTCGGGCGTGAGGGCCGCGTGCAGCGCCGCGCCGATCTGTGCGATGGAATCGATGGCCGTGCCCTTGTGTCCGGTTGCGCGGAAGAGCTTTTCGCTCAGCGCGGCAATGGCCGGGGCGTCTTTCTGGTCGAGGAGACCCGGAGCTAGCGTCGGTTCCTGGCCCAGGACGATCAGCTTGCCCTGGCCCTCGGCATAGGCGGCAACGGTCTTGTAAGCCGCCAGCGGAATCCGCTCGGTCGGCGGCACGATCAGCACCGGGTAGGGAACCTTGCCCAGCTTTTCGATGGTCTTGGCGTCGATGTAGTCGATGTTGTAGCCGGCGTCGAGAATGGCGGCCATCAGCTCGGGAGCGATCTTCTCGCGCATGGCCTCGGTGATGGAGGCGCGTCCGTTCGGCTTGAAGGCGGCTTGCACGTCGTCTTCGGGCAGCAGAATGGCCACGTCGTTGGCGGGCTTGCCCTGGCGCAGCAACCAGCTCATGCGCTGCAGATAGCGCGTTACGTCGGGCATCACCGGGAACCAGGGATTGTGCGCGTTGAAGACCGCCGCCGCGTAGAGCGACCAGCCCGGCTCGCCCGCCGCATCCGGCGAATACGGCCAGCCGTGACCGACAAACTGGTTCACGCCTTCGAGGAACATGCGGTCGGCCTCGACCTTCATGTCGAGCGGGGTGGCGCGGAAGACCGGCGAATGTAGCCAGGTCCAGGTTTCCGCTGAAGTTACGTCGCGTCCGTAGATGTGGCTGGCCGAGCTGGCCCAGCGCGTGAACGAGAAGGCGCGCCACTGCGGTCCCTCGCCCTCGGGCAACTGCGGCGTGGCCTCGTCGGCCAGCGTTACCGGAGGAAAGCCGTAGGTCTGCGAGCGGAACTGCGTTTGGTGCGCGGTGGCGAAGTGTGTCACCGGCTCCAGATAGTTTTCGCGGACCAGATCGCTCATGGTCACGCCCCAGTCGTGGCGCACCGAGGCGGCCTCGGCCGTGCCACCGGCCAGTAGCTCCGGCAGGTGGGGAATCAGATCATAGCCCCGGCGCTTCAGAAACTCTGCGGGTAAGGTTGGCGTCCAGTCGGCCCCGTAGACCTCCAGCGAATCGGAGAAGATGGCCGTGGGCGGCTGATTGCCAAAGGCCTTCAGCAGCGGCTCGGCCACGTCGTTCAGGTGTTCGTCGATGGACGGTCGCGCCATGTGGTCGAGCACGAATCCTTCGCCGCCGATGCCGGGCCGCTTGACCTGTTGGCGGGTGTGGCTGGCGATGAAGTAGAGCGCCACGCGCTCGCCTGCTCCGGCCGGAACCGCGCTCTTGGCCTCAAAGCGCACTGCCGTGGCGGCGTCGAATTTTTCCTTGTTGCCCTGTGCGACGAAGGCCGCGATCAGGCTGTCGCCCTCGGCCAGTTTCGGCGCTTCGGCCTGAGCGCCGTTCACGCGACCATATTCCACCTTGAGCTTGCTGGAAGAAAGCGCCAGCGTGGTCGTCGGGCCGCCGTAGGGCCAGCCGCTGCCGAGCGTGATGTCGACGCGCATCCCCAGTTTGCGGGCCGTCTGGTTGGCGAAGCTCACGTCGTCGAGAAACTCCGGCGACAGATATTTCAGGTTGTGGATGCCCTTGGCCGCGTCGTCGAGCGACATGGGGTACACCGGCTGAATCTCGACGCCGCCGATGCCCGCTTTCTGCATCGTCACCAGCTCTTTTTCCAGCTCCGGCTTAGTGACCGCCGGACCGAACCACCACCAGCGCATCATCGGCCGGGCATTGGCCGCCGGGTTCACAAAGCCCTCGTGCAGCACGGCGGGCTCGTCGGTGGGGCTTTGCGCGGGCGCGTGGAGTGCGAAAACTGCCAGCACGGCGGCGGTTGCCAGCCGCGCCGGGGTCGCCATCTTGGACGGAAGAACAGTCACGGCGTTTCTCCTTGAAAACTTTTTCCCTAAAAGAATATCCCGCCGCGGGCACCTTTGGCCCAACGGCGGGATATTTTCCTGCTTGTTCGTGCTGCTTTGTGCCAGAAAAAGATTGGTTAGTCGTTCAGTTCCAGCACGTTGATCGAATAGGGAACCAGCGTTTCGGTGAACTTGGTTCCCACGTTGACGGTCTTTTCCACCGGAACCACGGCTTCGGGATTGGCCAGCGAGTTGGTCGCGTTCGGCGTCTTGCCGGTGAGCGTGATCAGCTTGGCCTTGGCGTCCACCTTGGCGATGCCTTCAAGCGAGATTGCCAGCGGCACGGCCTCGGAGGTGGCGTTGACCAGCTTGATATAGAGCTTGTGCTTTTGCTCGTCGCGCGTAGCCACGGTGTAGACGCGCGTTGGCGTACCGGCCAGCGTGGCGGGCACCACCTCGGTGCCGACGTGGCCGGCGAAGATGGCCTGCGCGTAGTAGCTCGGTGAGCCGTAGCTGTTGAGCGCGTCGTAGCCGATCAGATCGGTGTCCCACTGCACGCCGTGCGAATTGACGTTGGTGAGCAGCGGCGCATAGGCGTGCATCACGACCAGATCGCTGTTGCGCTCAAGGCCCGTCATCCAGGCGGCGTCGGCCAGTGCGGCGTCCAGGTTCGGCGTCGGGTCGCCCTCGCGCGTGGCCCACTCGCCGACAAAGATCTTCGGACCGTTGCGGTCAACCTTGTCGTAGTGGTCGGTCATGTTGAAGATCGCCTCGGCCGACTCGTAGTAGTGGTCGTCGACCACGTCCGGCTTGACGCTCTTGACCGGCGTGGTGGCGATCAGTTGCAACTGCGGATACTTGGCCTTGATGGCCTTGTAGAACTGCGCGTAGCGGCCGTCGTAGCTGTGCGAGTGGTCGAACTGGTCCTCGTTGCCGATCTCGACGTAGTGCAGCGGGAAGGGGGCCGGGTGGCCGTTCTGGGCGCGGATTGCACCCCAGTGGGTCTCCGGTCCGCCGATGACGTATTCGATCTCGTCGAGCGCGTCCTGCACGTGCGGATCGAGTGCCGGACCTGGTTCAATGTGCTCCTGTTGCAGCGAGTAGCCGGCGTAGACGGCCAGCACGGGATCGATCTTCAGGTCTTCGCACCAGTTGAGGAATTCGAGCAGGCCCATGCCGTCGGAGGAGCGATAGCCCCACGGTCCCTGATGCGTCGGCCGGTTCACCGAGTCGCCGAGGGTCTTCTTGAAGTCGAAGCGGTCGGCGATGTGGTCGCCTTCGAGGTAGTTGCCGCCGGGCAGCCGCAGGAAGGTTGGGTGCATCGAGGCCAGCTTTTCCATCAGGTCGATGCGGTTGCCGTTGGGCCGGTTGTTGTAGGTCGGCGGGAAGAGTGAAATCAGTTCGAACCAGAGCGTCGCGGGCTTGGTCGTGGTCAGCAGCAGGTGGTTGTTGGACGAGACGGGAACGTTGCCGGTCTTCAGCGTATAGGTGTACTGCTTCCAGGCGCCTGAGACGCCGGTGACGGTGGCCGAGGCGGCGACGACGCCGGTCTGGTCATTCTCGAGGCTGACGGTGACGGGCACGCTGTCCGTGTCGGCTTTGGCCCAGAACGAGCCGGTGTAGGTGGTGTTGGGGCGGACCGGGATGCCCCAGTAGCCGGTGTTTTCAATGCCGGCCGGCGCCTTTTCCGTGGCCGCGGTCACCTGCACCTTGATGCTGTGGGTAATGGCGGCGCTGGGGCCTTCCTTCTCATCGAGCGAGATATGGGCGGCCGAGTTGCCGCGGACGACCGAGGGCCAGTAGTGCAAGCTTCCCCAGCTGCGGGCGGGCACGCGATCGCGCACCAACTCGCCGTAAAGTCCGCCGTCGTAGGAGTAGTTGATCTCCTCGGTCATCAACCCGTAGAGCGTGGGGCTGACCTTGACGGTTGGTTGATTCACCTGGATGGTTAGCGAAGGGGACTGCGCAACCAGGCACGACGGCACTGTGAGAGCCGCAAGAAGGGCAAGCGAGGCAGACAGCTTTTTCATGACCCCGCCATCGTAGCTTTAAACGGCTTGGTTTGGCAACAGGAAAAGGTTTTCTCTGATGTCCCAAAAAAGCGCCGACGGTAGAAAAAGGTCGGCGCTTTTTTCTGAATACCCTGAATTTATTTTGCTGAGGTGGCCGTCATCAGCTCGGCCTGCAGTGATTCCGGTAGCTTTGGCATGGCGCCGGTCTGCGTGGCGACCCAACTGCCCCAGCGGTTGCCCGCCCGGTTCAGTGTGGCCAGATCCGCGCCCTGTAGCAGAAAGTGAACCAACGCCGCGGTAAACGCATCCCCGGTCCCGACCGTGTCGGAGACCGTGACCGGATACCCAGGATGGTCATTCCATTCATTGCGTCGAACCAGAAGACTGCCGCCCGCGCCACGGGTGACGGCGATCAGGTCGAGCATCGGAAACTCATCGAGCAACCGCTGGGCGCCCACGCGTTGCAACTCGCGGTTGCCGGCCTCTTCCATCGGCAGACCGAGCAGGTTCAGCACCTCGGGCAGTTCGGTTTGGTTGAGCTTGACCACGGTGGCCAGCTCCAGCGATTCCTGCAGAATTTCGCCGGAATAAAACGGGGCGCGCATGTTCACGTCGAAGATGCGCACGCAGCCGGATTTGGTCTGTGCGGCCAGCGTTTGGATGGTCTGTCGCGACTCGCAGCAGCGCTGCGCCAGTGAGCCGAAGCAGAGCGCGTCGGCGCGTTCTGCCAACTGTACCCAGGCATCGGTCAACTCCAGAAAGTCCCAGGCCGCTGGCTCATGAATCGAGTACTGCGGTTCTCCCTGCTCGAAACGCACATCGACCTGACCGGTTTCATGCACGGGGTCAATCTCGATCTGGCTGGCGTCGATCGGCATCCGGTCAAGCTCTTCGATGGCCTTGTGGCCGAACTCATCGCGCCCGACGCGGCTCAAAATCACGGCATGGTTGCCCATGCGCGCCGACGCTACGCTGAAGTTTGCCGGTGCTCCACCCAGGCGGGCGCCTTCCGGCAACAAATCCCACAACAATTCCCCAATTCCAACAATCAAACGCGATTCGTTCACGGCAGATTCCTACCTTCTTCTGGCCATTCGGCTCTGCGACCGCTCCCCAGAGTTTCACGCCGGGCTTGCGAGGGTCAAACCTCATGTGTGTGCTGGGTATCTCTCCGGTCACATCCATTGGGAATGGGATGGAAAAATCCAGACTGCTTCCTGTTTTGACGCAGGATCCATGACGAACGCGTGAGTTTTTATCGGATTTTCTTGCTTGCGGGTGTAGCGGGGCTGCCGGTCCAACGGTAAATCGAACAATCTTCCCAGTTTGCGGACGCGTACTCGCCCTCCGGCTGGTTGTTGAGAATTTCGCGATCGGCGACCGCGTCGGCCCGCGAGCGGCGAATCGGCCCCTCGAACAGCCGCGTCCAACCCGACTGGCAGCGGATGGTTCGCTTCTGCTCGTCGTTGACGTAGAGCAGATCGAACTGGCCCTCGCGGCCGCGCAGGGTTTCGGCCCACTGCGTGAGCAGGCGCTTGAAGACCGGCGCGCCGAAGGGATTGAAGAGGAAGACGACGCAGGGGCCGTCGGGCAGTTTGTACTCGACCGCGTCGCGGCAGAGCAGGCGCAGCGGCGACTCCGCGCGGTCGGCCTTGCGCCACAGCGCGTTATTGCGTCGCGCAATGGCGGCGAGCGCCGGGTTCATCTCCACGCCGACGCACTGGCGAAAGCCGTATTCGCTGGCCAGCAGCAACGCGCGGCCCATGCCCGCGCCGAGGTCGATGAAGGTGTAGTCGCTGAGTGGCGCAAGGGGCTTGTAACGCCGCCACTGGGCCAGAATCCCCTTGAAGACGCTGGGGGCGACGCCGTAGTAGGCGGTGTTGTGGCGGTCGTTGCGGTGGCCGCTCTTCAGCTCGCGTCCGGCCACCAATCCGCTGGTGCGCACCCCGAACTCCACGTCGAAGGGGTGCTGCATGTAACCTTCGTCGACGTGCAGGCCGGGAAGACGTTTCTTCCTCTTTTTCGGAGGGCGGCTGGGGGCGTCGTCGATCGAAGTTGCGTTCGTGTTATTGGACGTCTTGCGCACGGTTTCCTTTCGAAAAAATAACACATGGGCGGTGTGTTCCGAGCTTTTTTGCACCTCCTGCGCTCCAGTTCGGCCTTGTAAACTGGTGGCATGACGAAGCGGATTGGAGTGCACTTGGGCACGACGGGCGGCGCATCGAATGCCGTCGAGCGCGCCGCCGAGATTGGCGCGAACACCTTTCAGATCTTTTCGGCCAGCCCGCGCATGTGGCGCGCGGTGAAGGCCGACCCCAAGCAGACCGAGCGCATGAAGGCACTGCGTGCCAAGCTCGATGTTGGCCCGCTGGTGATTCATACAAGTTATCTGGTCAACGTCTGCAGCCAGAATGAAGAAGTCCGTGCCAAGAGCGTCGTCGCCTTTCGCGGCGAAATTGAGCGGGCGCTGGCCTATGGTGCCGAATACCTGGTGCTGCACCCCGGCTCGTGGAAGGGCCTCACGCGCGACGAAGGCCTGAAGCTGGCCGCCGAGTCGATCACCAGCGCCATCGACGGCTTGCCCTGGCAGGGAACGCCGTTCAGCATTCTGATTGAAAACACCGCCGGGGCGCAGTTCTCGCTCGGCGGCAGCTTCGAGCAGGTGGCCGAACTGGTTACCCGGCTTCGCGCTACTGCGCCGGTCAATGTTTGCCTCGACACCTGCCACACCTATGTGGCTGGTTACGATCTGGTGACCGACTATGACGCGACCATGGACATGGTCGGCTCAACCATTGGCTTCGACGCGGTCAAGGTCTGGCATTGCAACGACGCCAAGGCCGCCCTCGGCTCTAAGCTCGACCGGCACGAACATATCGGCAAGGGCACCATGGGCGTCGAACCCTTCCGCCGCCTGCTCAATGACCCGCGCTTTGCCCACTCCGCCTTCATTGCCGAAACCCCGGTCAACGAGCCAGGTGACGAAGAACGAAACGTAAAGGTGTTGAAGGATCTGGTGAAATAATCTGTATCGATCCGCCGTATGTACACGGACGGGTACCTGCCAGCCAGTCTGAAAGCGTGTACGTCCGGTCGGGCATACTCCAGCCGCCTGCCAGGATTCTTGGCGTCTTCTCATAAAGAGGGACAGCGTATCAGACCTTGACATCGGTATCGCATTTTGAGAGCCTGAATATGGCTTTCATTCTTTAATACTGGGGTTCATAATGCGAGATGTTGCTCCGCAAGGCACTTATAAAGTTCAAGCTCTCGACCGGGCCTTTGCAATCTTAGATCTTCTAGGGGAAAGCGAAACTCCGTTGGGGTTGGCGCAGGTTTCCACTTCCTTGCAGCTACATAAAAGCACGGCGCATCGCTTTTTGATGGTGCTCGAACGTCACCGCATGGTCGAGCGCACGTCGACGGGAAAATTTCGCCTTGGGCTGCGGCTCTTCGATTATGGAAACCGGGCTATTGAGCAATATGATCTGCGTGATCGCGCGCAGCCGCACCTGCGCCGTCTGGTCACTGAGACCGAGGAGACGGCTCACCTTTGCGTTCTCGAAGCCGCTCGCGTGATTTATATCGACAAGATTGAACCGGCGCGCGCGGTGCGCATGATTACCCGCGTGGGCGCGACCAATCCGCTGCACTGTACCTCGGTGGGCAAGGCGATCATGGCCTTTCTGCCGGAGGAGAAGGTCGACGAGTTGTTCAAGCGCATTCGTTATGAGCGGTTCACGCATCGCACCATTGCCACGCCCGAGGCCTTGCGCGCGGAGTTGGAAAAGACCCGTCGCCGCGGCTATGCCATCGACGATGAGGAGATCGAGGACGGTCTGCGCTGCATCGCCGTGCCCTTGCTCGATGCGCAGCGCCAGCCGGTGGCTGCCGTCAGTGTCTCGGGGCCGAGCTTCCGCGTGACCGCGCAGAAGCTGCCCGCCATTGCCAACCATCTGCTGCAGTGCGTGCGCGGCATTTCGATGGATATGGGCTACATCTCGATGGGCCGTACGCGGACGAGCTGGGCCTCGTAGGGCGAACTACGCATCCATAAAAAGCGGCCGGACTCGAGTGCGAGTCCGGCCGCTTTTCTGTGTCTGGAACGCGGTTATTTTTTCGTGCGGCTGGAGAGCGGAGTGGTCTCCGTCAGGTTATTGAGGTAGGTGTCGACGGCGGCAGCGGCCTTGCGGCCCTCGGCCATGGCGCGGACGACCAGCGACTGGCCGCTGCGCATGTCGCCGGCGGCGAAGACGCCATCCACAGAGGACATGTAATTGGTCGTCGTCACGTTGCCGCGCTTGTCGAGCACGACGCCGAGCTGTTCGATCATGCCGTTTTTCACCGGGCCGAGGAAGCCCATGGCGAGCAGCACCAGGTCGGCCTCGATGGTGAACTCGGAGCCAGCGACCGGCTCGAACTTCGGCGGCGCGCTGACGCGGACGGCCTGGATCTGCTTGACGTTGCCCTGGGCGTCGCCGAGGAACTGGAGGCTGTTGATGCCCCAGTCGCGTGTGCATCCCTCTTCGTGCGAGGTTTCGGTGCGCAGCTTGTAGGGCCACATCGGCCAGGGAGTCGAGGCGGCGCGCTCGGCGGGCGGCTTGGGCATGATCTCGATTTGCAGCACGCTTTTCGCGCCCTGACGCAGGCTGGTGCCCACGCAGTCGGCGCCGGTGTCGCCGCCTCCGATGATCACCACGCGCTTACCCCTGGCAATGATCTCGAGGTCGGGATCGATCGTTTCACCTTCGAGACGCCGGTTCTGCTGCGGCAGGAATTCGAGCGCGAAGTGGATGCCCTTGAGCTCGCGTCCGGGGATGTTCAGATTGCGCGGCTGCTCGCTGCCGCCGCAAAGCAGAATCGCCTCGTAGTGGTCGGTGAG
>Ga0255352_1001250_pt1 | contig 13056 bp, 9 predicted proteins | sample HBST0metaG_FD_189939 | JGI IMG/M metagenome (GOLD analysis project Ga0255352, IMG submission 189939) | Peat soil microbial communities from Stordalen Mire, Sweden - H.B.S.T0 | ecosystem: Environmental > Terrestrial > Soil > Wetlands > Peat | place: Sweden: Norrbotten County, Stordalen Mire...
GCACCCAGGGCACCACCGCCGGACCGCAACTGGCCAGACAGACCGGCCCTGTCGCCAGCCCCAGAACCAGCGCCGCGCCCACACCCGCACTCATCCCCGCGACGGCCATCGCTTTTTCCTGCCCAAAAAATATCAGAAAGCTCTCTGCCAAGAATCTACGCCCGGCACAGATCGCCGGTTCCATCCATTCCATTTTTCGCAACAGGCGCGTTCACCGCCACTACACGCAGGCAAATACAGGAGTTTCTCCCTTGAGCCCGGAACGCGTAATCTATATCTTGAAGGCTTTCAAACGCCATCGACTGCCTGCTGCGCTCTTTTCCAGAATCAGTCAGCCCAGCACCGCGTCTAATTCACAGGAACTCAATGAATCCAACCGATCAACAGCGCAAGCGCGCCTTCGAACAAACACTGGGCAGCGCACGCCAGACCATGATGCTCAGCGAGATCCTCAAGATCGCCCTCGACAGCTTTCGCTCGAGCAAGACCCGCTTTGCCCTCACCGCTCTCGGCATGGTCATCGGCACCGCCTCGGTGATTCTGGTCGTCACCATCGGCATGACCGGCAAGAAATACATCCTCGAGGAGTTGCAGAAAATCGAAACCAACTCCGTCGAAATCGAATACTCCGGCGGCGGCGCCAGCGCCAGCGTGAGCGACGGCAACAGCGATTTTTTGACCGTTGAGGACCAAAAGGCCGTCGTCGCCCAACTTCCCGGCGTGCTGTACTCCTCGCCGGTCGTCGACATGCATGACCGCATCAGCTTCGGCGGCGGCGTCATGAAGGACACACTGATCCTTGGCGTCAGCCCGCAGTACCGCAACATCCGCAACCTGCTGATCCCCTCAGGGCGCTTCCTCGATGACATCGACGACTCATCCCACGCCAAGTGCGCTGTCGTCTCCGAACTCTTTGCCAAAGAACGCTACGGCAGCGATGACGCCGCCGTCGGCCAGACCTTCGAGATCTCCGGCATTCCCTTCACCGTTATCGGCGTCTTCAAGCTGGCCGTCGACGATTTCGGCCAATCCGAGATTGCCGATCAGACGATTCTGGTGCCCAACTCCGTCGTCCGCTACTTCCTCGGCTCCAATCGCGTCAACCAGATCTACTTCTCGATGTCCACCATGGAAGAGGTGCCGGCGGCCTCCAACGAGATCGTCCGCATCATCAAGGCGCGCCACCGCGCCAACTCGGTCTATAAGGCGCAGACCATGAAGGAGATGCTGACCATCGCCGGCAACATCGCCAACGCCATCACGGCCGTGCTGGTGCTGGTGGCGGCCGTCACGCTGGCCGTCGGCGGCGTCGGCATCATGAACATCATGCTGGCCAATGTCCGCTCCCGCATCCGCGAGATCGGTATTCGCAAAGCCCTGGGTGCCACCTCGCGCGAGATACGATTGCAGTTCCTCACCGAGGCCATACTGATCTCGCTGACCGGCGGCATCGTCGGCACCCTGGTCGGCCTCATCATCCCGCTCTCGATCCGCTTCTTCTCCGACTACGCGCTACCCATCTCCATCTGGTCGATCATCATCGCGCTGGGCTCGGCGACGGCAGTCGGCGTCATCTTCGGCACCGTACCAGCCACCCGCGCCGCCCAGATGAACCCGGTCGACGCGCTCAAGTACGAGTAGGGCAGTTCACAGTTCGCAGAGGACAGTGCCCAGTCGATAAATGATTGCTACCCTGGCTGTGAACTGAGAACTACGAACTGTGAACAGCAACGACAAAAGCGGCAGCCCTAGGGCTGCCGCTTTTGTCGTTGCTGGCGCTTATTGTGCGGGAGCTTCCTCGACTTCGGTCTTGACGACGCGCTCGCGTTTCCAGCCGAGGCTGGCAAAATCGCTCTCGATCTTCTGCACCGTGCCGCCCTTGGCAAACTCGTAGGCGACGCGAATGCCGTTATAGATCGCGCGATCGTTCGACGAGCCGTGGCCAATGATGCAGATGCCACGAACGCCGAGCAGCGGCGCGCCGCCGTATTCGCGATAGTCGAGCCGCTGGCGGAAGTTGTTGAAGGCCTGACGCGAAAGCAGAGCGCCAACCTTGGCCGTCACCGTCTGGGTCAGCGAATCGCGCAGCACATCGCGCACAAACCGGCCCACACCCTCGCTGGTCTTCAACGCCACGTTGCCCACGAAACCGTCGCAGACGATCACGTCGGCCAGACCCGAAAAAATATCCCGACCCTCGACGTTGCCGATGAAGTTCAGCGGCAGCGCCTTGAGCAGCGGAAAGGCCTCGCGGGTGAGGTCATTGCCCTTGGACTCTTCCTCGCCAATCGACAACAGACCCACGCGGGGCTCATTGATTTTGAGCACCGTACGGGCATAAATGTCGCCCATCAGGGCGAACTGCTCCAGGTTGTGCGGTTTGCAGTCGACGTTGGCGCCCACGTCCAAAAGCACGCAGGGGCTGCCGCTCGCCGCCGGCATCGGCGTCGCCAGTGCCGGACGATCAACGCCCGGAAGCGTGCCCAGAACCATTTTGGCCGTGGCCATGGCCGCGCCGGTGTTGCCGGCCGTCACAAACCCAGCCGCCTTGCCCTCGCGCACCATCTTCAGGCCCACGCGCAGCGAGCTGTCGCGTTTGGTCCGAACCGCATGAGCCGCCTTCTCGTCCATCGCGATCCTCTCGGAGGCGTGATGGATTTCGATAGGCAGCTCTTCATTTTCGAGAAGATCGTCGAGCTGATCGCGCAGCTCCCGCTCCGGCCCTACCAGATGAACGCGTACGGGCAAAGCCTTGCAGGCAAGGATCGCCCCACGGATCTCCGGCTCGGGCGCGTGGTCGGAGCCAACGGCGTCAAGCACGATATCGGTGAGCATGTCCACCGCTTTACTTCTCGGCTTCCTTGACCTTCAGAACCTGGCGGCCCTTGTAGGTGCCACACTTCGGGCAAGCCCGATGAGGCAGCTTCTTCTCATGGCAGTTCGGGCACTCGGAAACGCCCGTTGCGGTCAGAAAGTCGTGGGAGCGGCGAATAGAGGTGCGACGTACGGAGTGGCGTCGTTTCGGATTCGGCATTGCAGTTCCTTCCTTCTTCTCCGGCCGCAAACCAGCCTTTGGACACCAAAATCGTGGCGTCCTTTTCCCTACCCGCGAGGGGAAGGTTCAGGCGGCACGGGCATTGGTTGCCAGCGAGCGCGGCGGAGATCCCTGCTTTCGCGCAGGGGCTTGAATTCGTTAGAGCTTTATCTGGCTGCGGAGTCCGGCCAGCGCTTGCCAGCGGGGGTCTTTCGGACCCTCTTCGCAGGTGCACGTCTGGCTATTGCGGTTCACGCCACAGCGCGGGCAAAGCCCTTTGCAGTCCGGCTTGCAGAGCGTCTTGGTCGGCAGGGACAAAAGCACCTGTTCGCGCAAGACGTCCTCAAGCAAAAGACCGTCATTCTGATAATACCCGATTTCGGTCTCCGGCGTTGAGATGGAGCGCTCTCCACTTTCGGCATCGACATTCGACGGCCGGAAGATCAGATCGAACTCGCCATCCAAAGGCACTTCCACCGGCTCGACGCAGCGAGCACAAGGGGCCTGAAAAACCCCCTGGAACCGCCCTTGCAAGCGGATATCGGCCACATCGCCCTTCGGTCCCCCCTGCTCGTGGATCACCTCCGCGCGCCCGGTTACCTTCAGCGGGGCCTTCTGCTCGGCCTCATCACCGCAATCGATTGTTCCGGCAGCCAGCTCCAGATCGAAATCCTCCGGCTCCAGCTCCAGATCTTGAACCTTAAACTCCATATTCTGAGCCTACCTTATTCCGGTCCCGCGCGTGTATCTTTTCCGCGCAAAACGGGAGAAAGCGAGTGGACAGCCAAAGAAGTTCATAGGCTGTTCCCTGTTCCCTATTCCCTCGTTCCCTCAAGAATTATTCTTATTCCATGCAAATTCATTTCCGCCAAGCCACTGAGGCCGATGCCCCGCGTCTGATTCCGATGATCAACCATGCCTTTGAGGTGGAAACCTTTATGGGCGGCACACGCACCGACGCCGAACGGCTGGCCGAGGAGATGCACAACGGCTTGATTCTGCTGGCCGAAGGAGATGCCGGCCAGCTTCTTGGCTCGATCTACTACGAGCCGACCGCGCCGCAGGGCTACCTGGGAATGCTGGCCGTGGACACGGCCCACCAGCGCCAGGGACTGGCCCACGCCATGGTCGCCGCCGTCGAAGAGCGCCTGCGCCACGCCGGCTGCCGCGAGGCCCGGATCGTCGTCCTCAGCCTGCGTACCGAACTGATGCCGGTTTACCGTCACTGGGGCTTTGTCGAGACCGAAACCATCGACTTCGACCCGGGCCGGCCGATCCTTCCCGGCTACGACTGCCACGGCATCGTGATGATCAAGCCGCTGTAATTTTGTTTTTCCTCGTTTTCGGGCTTTTCGGCGCAACGAAACGGGCGACCCGCCAAGGGACGCCCGTTGCGCACGCAAAATAGCGTAGCTCCTTATTTTCCCTGTTTTTTATCGAAATATCGAGCCGCAAAATCGAGGAAGGTCGGCCAGTTCGGCCCCGGGGTGTGGCCGAAGCGGTGTTGGCGGAAGGCCAGTTCGCCCGAGACAAGCCCGGTCTCCATCGGCGGCATCTCTGTCGTGCCCAGATCCTTTTTGCCGAGCAGCCTGTAGACAGGGCCAGCCGCAACCGCCGCCATCCACTCGCCCTTCGGATCGGCCCAGGCATCGCCGGCCGTCGTTGAGCCGACGCCAAGAAAGACCGGCCGCGGAGCGCAGAGCGCGATCAGTTCATGCGCGTCGACCGGGAGATCGCCCGTGGTCAAAGGCCCGCCATATTTCAGAAAATTGCCCGCCATCCAGTAATAGAAGGTCGGCGCCGAGGTCAGGTTTTCGAGCTGCTCGCCCATCACGTGACGATAGAGCTTGTCGCCGCCGGTGCCGGCCGAGCTGATGTAGGCGGCGGCAAAGCGCTGATCATAAGCCATTGCGACCAAAGCGGTTTTGCCGAAGCGCGAATGGCCCTCAATGGCGATTTTTTTGGAGTCGATGCTCTTCTCTGTTTCCAAAAAATCCATGACGCGGCTGGCGCCCCAGGCCCAGGCGCGCAGTGTGCCCCAGTCGTCGGGCTTGCGAGGCTGGCCCTTGTTCACGAGGCCGATAACGCCTGAGCGCAGACCGGCGCCACTGTCGTCCTGAAAGCTGGTTGGCAACACGACGGCATAGCCCCAGCCGCGCTGGATGGCCTGCTGCTGCCAACTTGGCCCCTCGTTGCCCGGCCCGCCCGGCACCATCTCCGGCAGGCTGTGGGCAAACGAAGCGATGGCCACGGGACTGAAGGCCAGTTCGAGCACCGCCGGAACCGGTTTTTGCGCCGCCGCGGGCACGCCGACCACCAGATCGATCACCGGCGCAAGGGCCGGATAGCCACTGTTGTCGATGTGGCCTGCCAAGTGCTTTTCAACAACCGCGACCCCGCCCAGCGTGATTTTTCTGGTTTCCAGCGTCTCCCAACGAACATGGGGCGCGTTGGCCGGCACACGGCCCAGCACCTCGCGGTCGAAGAGCTCGACAATCTGGGGCCGGCGCTGCTGCCACCAAAGGTTGGCCGAACGCACCGGCCGACCGTTTTCAAGCTTCAGCGGGTCAGGAAGATTCGGATAAGGGTTGGCCTTGGCCTCGTCGTAATTGACCGCGTTGGGCAGCTTCAGGTTGTGGCTGGCCGGCAGGCGCAGTTCCTTGATGCCGAGCTGGTCCATCATCTGCTGGTGGTCAGCGAGCGCGGCGGCGTTTTCGGCGGCCTGCCGCGCGACTCTGGCCGCCTTCCCGTCCTGGTCGGTGGCATTCTGCGTCCAAGCGGAAAGCGGCAGCAACACTGCCAACGAAGCCGCGCAAACGGCCCCCCAATGCTTTTTTTGCATTGCAAAAGCCTCTTTTCTGCGATTTTATTTGAAAAATCTGGCGGCCCCAGCATAACGACTGCGCACGACACAGGGCAAGCAGAACGCCTTGCAGCCGTCAAGTCGCGCCCCATTTTCCAATGATTACTTTGGGGTAGGAAGGGCCATTTAAGAAATTTGAAGATAAATTCAAGCAAATGCGTGTTTTGCCGATAGAGAAGAGGAGTCTTTTTTCCTATAAAGAGGTTACCCTCATGCAGTGGCTACGCAATCTTTCTGTCTCACGTAAGCTGATTTACGCCTTTGGCGTGGTTTGCGGCCTGTGCGTCGCACTCGGAGCTTACACGTTGCTCACATTCCTCGGCATTGCTTCGAAAAGCGCGAGCGTGAGCACTAGTTCCTTACCTTCGCTCATCGCTCTCAGCGATGCCTCCGGAGCCTTCAGTTCCATTCGCCGCGACGATCTAAACCTGATGCTGTGCCAAACCCAGGCCTGCACGGATGAATACCGTGCCGACCGCCAACAGTCGCTTGATCTGTACCGGAAGGCGATTCAGACCTACGAGCCGCTGATCACCAATCAGGACGAACGCAGCACCTATCAGAAGTTCTCCTCGGCGGCCAGCCAGTATCTTGAAACCAGCGACAAGATCATCGGCTTTGTCAATGCCAGCAATCCCGGCGCAGCTCTGGATCTGGGTCTGTCCGATCAGGTTGCCGATAATATAAAAACCGCGTCGACAGCCATGAATAGCGCCATGCTGCTCAACGCGAAAAACGGCCAGCATGAAGCCGACGCGGTCACCTCCGCGGCCAAGCGCTCAAACTGGGTCACTATTTTCGTGACGCTGCTGATCCTCGGACTGTGCGCCCTGGTTGGCCGCATTCTGGCCGGAGAGATCGTGCCTCGTCTGGTCCGGCTGAACGACGTCTTCCGCGCCATGGCCAGCAAGGATCTCAGCCACACGGTCGAGGTCACGGGCTCCGACGAAATTGCGCAGGTCGGCGCCGACTATAACGCCAGCATCGAAGTGCTGCGCGAGGTGCTCAAGTCGGTAGGCAAGAGCGCCGAGATGCTGTCGAACTCGACGACCGAGCTGAGCGCCCGCAGCACGCAGAGCGCCGGCAACGCCCGCACCGAGTCCAGCAAGATCAACCAGATTGCCGCCGCCGCACAGGAGATGACGGCGACCATCGGCGAGATCAGCCACAACTCCGAAGATGCCGCCACGGCCAGCCGCACCTCGGCCGAAAACGCTGAAAAGGGCGGAGCCGTGATGCAAGCCGCCGCCACGACCATGGAAAAGATCGCTTCGGCGACCCGCTCGGTCTCCGACAAGATGACCTCGCTGGCCCGCCGCTCGGAGGAGATCGGCAAGGTGGTCAGCGTGATTCAGGAGATCAGCGAGCAGACCAATCTGCTGGCCCTGAACGCGGCCATCGAAGCTGCCCGCGCCGGTGAGCACGGACGTGGATTCGCGGTGGTCGCCGGCGAGGTTCGCCGCCTGGCCGAGCGCACCAAGGGTGCCACAGAGGAGATTGCCGGCACCATCCGCAGCATCCAGGACGAGACCAAGGCCACGCTGGAAGTAATGGAAGAGAGCCGCGCCTCGGTCGAAAGCGGTATGCAGGAAACCTCCAATGCCCGCGAGAGCCTGAACGCGATCATCGAATCCTGCAAATATGTCGAGCACCAGATTCAACTGATCGCCACGGCAGCCACCGAGCAGACCGCGGCTTCGAGTGAAATCTCGGAGTCGGCCGGCCAGATCTCGCAACTGTCGAACGAAACCGCGCAGGGTGCCGAGGAATCGGTCGAGTCCATCAAGAACCTGGCCACCCTGGCCGCGGAGCTCGACGGCATGATCCATCAGTTCCGGCTCGACAACGGCAGCCAGAGCGGCAGTCGCTACACCAGCTCGCTGCGTCCGGCTACGTCGTCTCTGCGCATTGCGCAGGGCGACTAGCCCCCAAGCTGGCGGCAGCTTGCGCCCCTGATCTGCGTCGGCGATTCTTTACCCCTCCATCGCCGAACAGAGCTGCCGCCTTCACCACCGCGTTGTCGGAACCTCCGGCAGCGCGGTTTCTTTTTCCCGTCTGTTTTCCCAAAGAGGACTTTCCCCGACCGCACAACTTCTTCGCCCCGGTCAATACCCCTGCCCACATTCTTCCGTGGCAGATCGAGGTTTCCGTTCTACACTCCGAAACAGGGGTGGCAGACTCGCATGAGCGCTGTTCTCTATGACCTTATCGTGATCGGCTCCGGGCCGGCTGGCCAACGGGCCGCCGTGGCCGCAGCCAAGATGCACAAGCGGGTGGCCGTTGTGGAGGCGCGCGCGGTAGTGGGCGGCGTCTGCATCAATACCGGCACCATCCCCTCGAAGACCATGCGCGAGGCCGTATTGCACCTGTCCGGCTACAATTACCGCGCTCTCTACGGCATCAATTATCGGGTCAAACAGACGATCACCATGGCCGATCTGGCCTTCCGCACCCAGGCCGTCGTCAAAACCGAGATCGAGGTCACCGAAGCACAATTGATGCGCAATGGCATCGACGTGCTGCACGGCATCGCCAGCTTTGCCGACGCGCACCACGTCCGCATACGCGCGCCGCAGAACGAAACCGTGCTCGAGGCCGACCGCATTCTGATCGCCGTCGGCACCCGACCGGCAAGCTCCTCCAAGGCGTCGCTCAACGGCCGCACCATCGTCAACAGCGATCAGATTCTGAACCTTGAAGAGCTGCCCAAATCACTCATTGTCGTCGGCGGCGGCGTCATCGGCGTGGAGTACGCCTGCATGTTCGCCGTCCTTGGCGTACGGGTTACGTTGATCGAAAAACGCGATCGGCTGCTGGAGTTCGCCGACCGCGAGATCGTCGAGGCGCTCTGCTATCACCTGCGCGACTGTCGCGTCACCTTCCGGCTGGGCGAGGAGGTCGACAGCATTGAGGAACAGGCCTCGGGCGGCGTCGTGGCCCACCTCAAAAGCAACAAACGCGTTCCCGGCGATACGCTGCTTTACGCCGTGGGCCGCCAGGGCAACGTCGAGGATCTGAATTTGGCCGCTGCGGGCCTTGAAGCCGACAGCCGCGGCCGCATTGCCGTCGACGAACACTTCCAGACCAAGGTCGCGCACATCTACGCGGCCGGCGACGTAGTCGGCTTCCCCTCGCTGGCCTCGGTCTCCATGGAACAGGGTCGCATCGCCGCCGAACGCGCCTTCGGCGACAGCAAGGCCGCGGCACATCCGGGAGCCTACCCCTACGGTCTCTACACGATTCCCGAAATCAGCTTTCTGGGCAAAACCGAAGAGGAGTTGACCGCGGCCGACGAGCCTTACGAGGTTGGCATGGCCTACTACCGCGAGACCGCGCGCGGACAGATTCTCGGCGACCTCACCGGCCGGCTCAAGATTCTTTTTCACCCGGAGACGCGCCTGCTGCTTGGCATACACATCATCGGCGAAGACGCCACCGAGCTGATCCACATCGGCCAGGCGGTCATGGGCCTGGGCGGTACGATCGACTACTTCATCGACGCGGTCTTCAACTACCCAACCCTGGCCGAATGCTACAAGGTCGCCGCCTTCAACGGACTCGGCCGGCTGCGCAAGTACCAGAAAGACTAGTTCACAGTTCGGAGTTCACAGTTCGCAGCAAACTGCTCACTGTGAACTCCGAACTCCGAACTGTGAACTGTGAACTGTGAACTGTGAACTGTGAACTGTGAACTGTGAACTGTGAACTGCAAGAGAGAAGGGCCGGGGAGCGATGCTCCCCGGCCCTTCTCTCTTGCTTAGTAGCGGCGCAGGTAGGTGCGCGAGAGCCGGTCGTGCCAGCAGAGGTGGTCCTCGTCGAAGAGGAACCAGACCAGACCGAGCCCGAGCGGCAGAATCGAAAACAACACCGAGGCCAGCCGCGCCAAACGCTGCGCCCTTGAAGGCACATCGCCGTCGAGGGTCACCAGCCGCAGATGGGCATACTTCATGCCCGGCGTGCTCTTGCCCAGCACATAGAACATTTGGAGATAGACGGCTCCACTCAGCAGCAGACCGCCCACCGCATCGACAACCAGAGTGTGCAGCGTGGGCATCTCCGAGGCATGCACCAGGGCCACCAGAGCCACGGCCAGAAATGCGCCCACGATCAGCGCGCTGTTCACCAGGGTGACCATCAGCCGCAGACCGATGGGCGCGGACTCGATGCGCGGCGCCCGATCGAGAAGGTAGTCGCTCTCATCGAGCAACGCCTCTTCCTCCTCGCTTTGCGCTGGCAGCTTGAAGCTCGACCAGTCCTGCTCGGACCAGCCGGGGACCGCCTCGTTCGCAACCGGCTCTTCAGCGGCAGGCAAAGTGGAAACCGAGCGTGGGTCGACCTCGAAGATGCTCAGCTGCGTGCCCGGCTCCTCCTCCGCCGCGGCAGGGCCTTCGGCCAGACGCGGGCGAACGCGGCGAGTGGCCACCAGCTCGCGCGGAAACTCGATCAGGTTGGCGTGGATGGTACGACCCGGCTCGACGACTTCGACCGACTCGGGCTGGTAGGCGGCATCCGCCGTTTCGCTCCAGAACTCGGGTTCAGACTCGGCAAGAGGAGCGCTGGCAGAGGACTCCTGCTGGCGCTCGGCAAAGTCCGGCTCCCAGCGAACGGAGTAGTCCTGCGGCGCGGAGGTGGAACTCTGCGCTGGCGGTGCCACCTGTTCCGGCTCCGCGGCCATGGACGGCTCCAGGCGCGCCGACACGAAAGGCTCAGGCAGAGCCACAGGCGCGGCCTCAAGAACCACGCGCGCCGCCGGGCAAGGCAGATCTTCTGTCGAGCCTTGCTGCGCGGCGGCCTGGGCTGCTGCTTCTTCGAGCCCGGCCAGCACCGTCACCGCGGTGGCATGAGCCTGCCGGGCAGCCTCGGAGGCCTCCTGTGCCCGTTGCGCAGCCTTTGAGGCTGCACGCACGGCCACGCGCGCCTCCTCGGCCAGAGCCTCGCTATAGCTCGGCGCCTTGGCATAACGCGCGGCCACGCGCGCCGCCGCCGCCGCCGCGCGACTGCTGGCATGGTGCGATTCGGCCGGAGTGGCCGGTGGCTCGATGGCCACCCCAACCCCCTTGCGAGTCTTATGCGCGGCCACACGCCGGTTCACTTCCTGCTTCCAGGATTCTGCGGAGAGATCGATCTGGCTCGACATTGTACTCAAAGCTGCTGCATCCCTTCTGCGTACGCCCTGTTCGTTCTGCCGGACATGTCGCGGTTCTGCCCGGAAAGCTCCAGCGAGCGATTCGCCGGTTTCCCGGAAACATTCGGTTGGAAGAAGGGAAGATCGCAGACACTACGGCATGGTTCCCATGAGCGGTTGCCACAGGAAAGGAAACAGTCCGTATTTTTGTGTTGCCAGAGCGGCGAGCGGCGCGTCTCTATCGATTAGAAGCCAGGTTTGCTATGCTGAGCCTTGACTCTTTGGTCGACCTTGATGCGTCCTCGTACTCTAGTATGTATCACGCTCCTAGCCCTCTGTCACCTTGAACTTAAGGGACAGATGTTGACTCATGGGCTACCCTCTGCCGCGCAGGCCTTCCCCGCTGCCTCCAGCCGCGACACCGTGCCTGCCGACGGTGCAGTTTCTCATGAGCTTCCTGACGATCCGGGCCAGGAACTGCTGCCTATCGCTGAACCCGAGCCCGTCCCCGCCGCCGGTTTGCCCGTCGACTGGGATGCCGACGACCAGACGCTGGTCGGCGACGCGCTCACCCTCACCGGCCACGTCATCTTTCACTATCGCGGCTACACGCTGCGCGCCGACAAGGTGGTCTATCACCGCGCGACGACCGAGCTTGAGGCCGAGGGCAACCTTGAGGTCAGCGGCGGTCCGGCCGACGTGCTGATCCACGCCACCCACGGCGATATGCGCCTGAACATGCACACGGCGCGGTTTTACAATGCTCACGGTTCGCAGGGACTGCGCTCCTCGCTCAGCCGCAACGCCTACAGCACCAACCAGCCCTTTCTGTTTACGGCGCGCGTGCTGCTGGAAACCGGCGAGGGCCGCTTCCAGATGATCGACGGCTCGATGACCAACTGCCAACTGCCGCATCCGGACTGGCAGGTGATCGCGCACACCATCAAGCTCGAAGACGGCGTGGCCTCGACCAGCAATTCCTTCTTCGAGCTTCTCGGCATGCCGATCTTCTACCTGCCCTATCTGCGCCATCCCTCCGACGAAAACGGCCGCGAGAGCGGGTGGCTATTGCCGGTCATCAGCAACTCCTCCATCAAGGGCTTCATCGTCGGCACGCAGTACTATTGGGCGATCAACCGCAGCATGGACATGGTCATCGGCACCGAATACTTCAGCCGCCGAGGCTGGGCGCCGAACGGCGACTTCCGCTACAAGGGCCACGGGCTGAACAGTGCGCTGGTCCGCTGGAATTCCCTGCTGGACCGCGGCGTCGTCCAGCAGGTGTCCACCACCAGCACCAGCGCCTCAGGCGCGACCGTCACCACCACCGCCTCCAAGCACGTCGACCAGGGCGGCGTCGACATCGTCGCCGAAGGACGCCGGGACTTTTCGCCCTTCACGCATGCCGCCGGCAGCGTCGATTATCTGTCCAGCTACACGTACCGGCTGATCTTCAACGACAACTTCTCGCAGGCCATCAGTTCGCAGGTGGCCAGCAAGGTCGGCCTGACTCACGTCCACAACGGCCTGGTGCCCTCGGCGGTCATCGACCGTTTCGAGACCTTCGCCAGTTCGACGGAGGGCGACGAGGCGCGCATTCTTCACCTGCCCAGTCTGCGATTCGACGCGGTGACCGAGCCGCTCGGCACAACACCGCTCTACGGGGAACTGGGTTCCTCTCTCAGCTTCATGAACCGCTCGGAACCGCACTTCCACGCGCGCAATGTCATTCGTTCGGACATCTATCCACGCCTCATGCTGCCTTTGCACGCCGGGGGCTGGGATCTGGTGCCCGCGGTGGCGCTGCGCGACACGTCCTACTCCATCAGCCAGAAACCGGATCTGAGCGACCTCCGCCTCGGCGTACCCACCATCAGCCACAGTCCGCTGAACCGTGTCGATGCCGAGGCCTCGCTCGACCTGCGCGCCCCGGTCCTGACCCGCGACTTTGTGCTGCCGGGCCTGAACCGCATGGTGCGCCACGTCATCGAACCCGAGTTCACCTATCGCTACGTGGGCGGCATCGGCAACCAG